>Ga0070713_100000399_pt1 | contig 27898 bp, 19 predicted proteins | sample LARL82metaG_FD_65465 | JGI IMG/M metagenome (GOLD analysis project Ga0070713, IMG submission 65465) | Corn, switchgrass and miscanthus rhizosphere microbial communities from Kellogg Biological Station, Michigan, USA - LAR L8-2 metaG | ecosystem: Host-associated > Plants > Roots > Rhizosphere ... | reverse complement strand
GGGCAGCAGCAGCGCGTCGCGCTTGCGCGCTGCCTGGCCACCGATCCGAAGGTGCTGCTGCTCGACGAGCCGTTCGGCGCTCTCGACAAGAATCTCCGCCTCGACATGCAGATCGAGGTGAAGCGCCTGCAGCGCGAGTACGGCATTACCACCATCCTCGTCACCCACGACCAGGAAGAGGCGCTGTCGATGGCCGACCGCATTGCGGTGATGGCGCGCGGATCGATCGAGCAGGTATCCTCGCCGACCGAAATCTACGACCGGCCGCGGACGCTGTTCGTCAATCAATTCGTTGGCAGCGCGAACGTCGTCGCCGGCGAGTTGATGCGCGCGCAGGACGGCGTCGCCGCCGTTCGCGTGCCGGGTGGCGCGGTGCTCAAGGTCGAGGAGACGGCGCAACTTGCCGCGGGCGCGCCGGTGCTGGTGTCGGTTCGGCCCGAGCAGTTGCGGCTCGAAGCCGCGCCCGGCGAGGGCCGCATCGCCGGCGTGGTGAAGGCAGTCATGCCGCTCGGGCCACACGTCGTCTACGAGGTCGAGACGCAAAGCGGCACTTCGTTCAAGGTGAGCGAGCCGCGCGCGCCGGCAACGCCGTTGCGGCGTCCCGGCGAGAGCGTGCACGTGGCGGCATCGGCGGCGGCGTGCCGCGTCTTCCCCAAGCCATGAGGATCAGCGGAGGGTCAGGACCATGGATCGCAGAGGTTTGCTCGTCGGCACGGCTGCGCTCGGCGCAACGTCCCTTCTTCCCGCGCGCGCGCTCGCCCAAGCAAAGACGCTTGTCGCAGCGACCTTTCCCGGCACCTGGAACGAAGCGCACCGCAATATTCTCGCCCCGGCGTTCCGCCGCGCCACCGGCGCCACGGTGACCCTGTCGATCATCCTGGGCACCGACCAGGTCGCGCGGCTGCAGGCCGCCAAAGGCGGCCGCCCGCCATTCGACGTCGCCATCTTCGATTCACCCCAAGTGCTCGACGCTGCGCGCGAGGGCTTGATCGTCGAATATCCGGTGGCCAAATCGCCGCGCTACGCCGAGCTGCTGCCCCCGTTTCAGGACAAATGGGGTCCCAAGATCACCATGCAGGTCATCGGCATCGGCTACAATCCGAAAAAGATCGCGACGCCGCCGAAGAGCTGGGACGAATTGTGGGAGCCGAAATATAAGGGCCGCGTCGGCCTCACGGCGCTCAACAGCCAACTGGGCATCGCCTTTCTCGCCGAGCTCAATCGGATCAAAGGCGGCGACGAAGGCAACTTCGAGCCGGCGTTCAAGGCGCTGCGCGAACTCCTGCCCAATGTCGGTGCGATCGCTGCCAATCTCGGCGCCTACGCCACGCTTTGGCAGCAGGAGCAGATCGACATCGCGCCCTACAATTTCAACTTCGTTCAGACGCTCAAGGGCAAGGACGTGCCGGTCGAGCTCGCAATCCCGGGAAGCGGCCCCGTCGGCTGGGCGACCAGCCTGCATCTCGTCGCCAACGCCGCCGAGCCCGAGCTCGCGGTGAAATACATCGACGAGCACCTCGATGCCGACGTCCAGGCGCAGATGCTCAAGCCGCCTTACGACGTGATCCCCACCAATTCGAAGGTGAAGCTCGAAGGCGCAATCACGCAGGCGATCGCGAAAAACCAGGACGATCTCGCCAAGATCCGCACCATCGATTGGGACAAGCTCAATCCGCAACGGGGCGCGCTGATCGATCGCTTCAACCGCGAGATCAAGCTTTAGGGCTTATCGCGGAACGAGCTCGGTCTGCTCCCTCCCCCGCAAGCGGGGGAGGGGTGGGGAGGGGGTGATTGCAAATGCTCTATCATATTGCGCGCACTCCTTGGCCTCCACGTCAAACCAGAAATGGCGTCATGGCCGGGCTTGTCACCGCACGTCGGGTTTACCCGACTTGCGGCGCTCAAAGGTGCGCAACTCGGGCAAGCCCGAGTTGCGGTGCCATCCACGTCTTCGCTTGCGGAGCAAAAGACGTGGATGCCCGCGACATAAGCGCGTTCCCGCGCGTCTTCCGACGCGCTATGCGCGGGCATGACGGAAGAGAGAGTGATCCCTTGATCCAGACACGCTGTAGGGAGCCCGCTCCCTTGGCTGACGGTTGCCCGCTCCCAGCGTGCTGAGATGACCTCGTCGCCAACTGCTCTCCTGCTGCCGCTCGCGGCGCTGTTCGTTGCGTTCTTCCTGGCGCCGCTCATGGTGCTCCTTGCGCTCTCGCTCAGCGCCGATACGGCGGGGACGAGCTTGACCGCGGCCAACTACCTCAAGTTCTTCACCGATCGCTTCAACTACTCGATCCTGTGGGACACGCTCTTGCTCGGCGTCAAGGCGACCCTGGTGTGTCTCGTCTTCGGCTATCCGATCGCCTGGATTTGCGCGCGCGCGAGCGCACGCTGGCAGAGCGTGCTGGTCTTTCTCGTCATCCTGCCGATTCTCACCAGCGTGGTGGTGCGCACCTTCGCCTGGATCGTAATCCTCGGCCGCCAGGGCGTGCTCAACCAGGTGGCGCTCGCGCTCCATCTCACGCAGGAGCCGCTGCGCCTGCTCTATACCGAACCGGGCGTGATCATGGTGCTGGCGCAGGTGCAGATGCCGCTGATGGTGTTGCCGATCCTCGCCGTGCTCACGAAGATCGATCCGAATCTGGCGGACGCCTCGCGGGTCTTGGGGGCGGGCGAATGGCGCACGCTGTGGCGGGTGACGCTGCCGCTATCGCTGCCTGGCGTGATCGCCGGCTGCATATTGACCTATTCGGCCTGCGTCACCGCCTTCGTCACACAGACGCTCATCGGCGGCGCGCGCCTGATCTACATGCCGCTGCACATCTATCAGCAGGCGATCGGCGCCAACAATTGGCCGTTCGCAGCGGCGATCTCGGTCATCTTCATGATCGCGGTGCTTGCCGCCGTCGCGCTGCTCACCCTGATCGGACGCAAGAGCGAGACCTATGGCGGCGCCTAGACACGCGATCGACTGGGAGGCGTTGTCGCTGCGGCTGATCTTCGGCGCGCTCGCCGCGATCGCGATCGTGTTTCTCGTCGGACCGACGCTGATCATGCTGCTGACGTCGTTCACCGCCTCGCAGTCGCTGAAATTCCCGCCCGACGGCCTGTCCTTACGCTGGTACCTCGCCTTGCTCGATGCCGATCAGATGCAGGCCGCCGCCTGGAACAGCCTCGTCGTCGCGTTCTGGACGACCGTGCTCTCGGTCGTGCTCGGCACCGCCGCGGCACTGGGCATTGCCCGCGGCCGCTCGGCGCTCGCGCGCGCCTGCGACGTTCTGTTCATGTCGCCGCTGCTGCTGCCGGCACTTGCCTTCGGCTTTGCCGCGCTGATCTTCATCCACAAGCTCGGTTTTTCGCCGAACATCCCCTTTCTGGTGCTCGGGCATGTCGTGGTTTGCGTGCCGTTCGTGCTGCGCACCACCATCGCCGCGCTTTCGCAGCTCGATCCGGCGCTGCTCGACGCCTCCTACAGCCTCGGCGGCGGCCGCCTGATGACGTTCCGCCGTGTGACCTTGCCGCTGATCGCGCCCGGTCTCGGCGCCGGCGCCTTCCTCGCCTTCATGGCTTCGTTCGACAACGTGCCGGTCTCGTTGTTTCTCGCCGACGAGCGCACCGAAATGCTGCCCATCCATCTGTGGCAGCAAATCGAGACCAACCTCGACGTACGCACCGCCGCGGTCTCCGGCCTGATCGTGATGTTCACCCTGTTGCTGATGCTGCTCGCCGAGCGTTTGGCCGGCCTCACGCGGCAGATGCGCTAAGGAGCACGAGCCGTGCCGGGCGTATCGATCCATGTCGTCGATGTGTCGCGCGGCGTCGTCGCCGCGGGCATGCGGGTCGAGCTTCACAGCGTCGACGCCGGGGGCAAGCTCGAGCTCCTTGCCAAGGGTCAGATCGGCGCGAACGGGTTGCTGAGCGCGCCGGAGCTAACGAAGACATTCGCGGCCGGCGCCTACGCCGCGATCTTTCATGTCGCCGATTTTTATCGTGCGCAGGGGGTCGCCTTGCCCGCCGTGCCGTTCCTCGAGGCGGTACGCTTCGACTTCGGCATCTCCGATCCGGCGCAGCACTATCACTTGCCGTTCAAATGCACGCCGTGGGGCTATTCGTGCTTCCGCGGCGGCGCCTGACCGGTCGCTTGTAACCGAACGCCGGCCCCGCGATGTCGCGAGGCCGGCGTAGTATTCAGTGCAGAGATAACGACGCGGCAGTGCTCAGTTGACGCTGCTCGCCTCGGTCGCGGCGCGGCGCGCTCCCGGGAGCACCACGACCTTGGCGCCGACATGCACGCGGCTGTAAAGGTCGATCACGTCCTCGTTGACCAAGCGAATGCAGCCCGAGGACACGTGCTCGCCGATCGTCTCCGGCGCGTTGGTGCCGTGGATGCGGTACATCGAGCCGCTGAGATACATGGCGCGGGCGCCGAGCGGGTTGCTGGGGCCGCCGGCCACGAAACGCGGCAGGTAGGGCTGGCGGTGGATCATTTCCGGGGGCGGCGTCCAGTCCGGCCACTCGGCCTTGCGCTCGATCGACTTGACGCCGGACCAGGTGAAGCCTTCGCGGCCGACGCCGATGCCGTAGCGCATCGCCTTGCCGCCGGGCATCACCAGGTAGAGGAAGGTGTTGCCGGTATCGATGACGATGGTGCCAGGCGCCTCATTGCTGCGGTAGTCGACGATCTGGCGGCGCAGTTCACCGCGCAAGTCGCCCGCATCGTCCTGCGGGTTGGCGTAGGCCGGCGCGGTCACCGGCTGCTGCTGCGGCGGGGCGAATAGCGCCTCGAACGGATTGAACGGGTTGGCGGAAGCCGCGGTGGTCGACAACGCGCTCGTCGCGAGGAAGATCGCGACCGCGGCGGCGGTCTTCAGACGGGAAAGATTGTACATGGCACGTCCCCCTTGACGACCATTGGTCGAAGCGGGGGGTGTCAGGGTTCAAAATGCTTGCCCGGAATTAATCCTCCGGCGTGGTTACCGGCCGGCCTCCCGTTGATAAGTAATTGATATTAAATGATTATACGCATTTGCCGCAGCGCGGTGAAATTCGTGATCGCAGGCGATTTGAGACGCGGCAACGGGCGCGAAGGCGTCATAATACCGCCAAGGCACCATTTACTTGCGCGCCGCGTGCCAGCCGACCACGGCGTCCGCGACGGCATCGGTGGAGGCAAAATAAGGCTTGATGTCGAGGAGCGGGGTGTTGTCGAGGCAGTCGAGGCCCACGACCGAAAGCCTTGTGCCATCCACGCCCACCAGTCGGACCACGCTCATGGCGATGGGATTGGGCCGGGCGGGGGATCGCAGCGCGAAGGTGCCACGACCCACCCCGTAGTGCCGCGGGACCTGCAGCACCAGATCGCGCCGCGACCGGTTCATCCAATAAAGCACAACCAGATGGCTGCAGGTCTCGACCCCGGCGAGCGCCTCGGCCCAGCGCGCATCGACCGCGATGGTGCAAACCGCGTCGGATTCACGCGCGTTTTTCGGGCACTCCTCGCGCCGCGTCCACGGCGTGCGGATGTGGCCGATGAAATAGAGCGATGCGTCGAACTTGTCCGGCAGGTCGATGGCAACCTCGCCGTCACGGATGCCGAAGGCTTTGTCGTTCATGGGTCCCACCAAGGCGTCTCGGCAAGAAACATGGCTTGGCCAGGCCCGACCGGCAACGAGGGGGAGCGGCCCACCGCCTTGCAATTGCCGCTTAAGGGTATAAACATATCTTTATATGCTGGCCGCCATCGAGCGAAATGGACCGCCGCCCACGTTCATGCCCACGCCTGCCCATCTGCCGTTCGAGGCGCTCTATAGCGCGCTCAAAGCCGCCGCCGAGGGCACGCGGCTGCGCGTTCTGGCGCTTCTCGGCGAGGCCGAACTGACGGTCTCCGATCTCACCGCCATTTTGCGCCAGTCGCAGCCGCGGATCTCGCGCCATCTGCGGCTTCTTGCCGAGGCGGGGCTCGTCGAACGCTTCCGCGAAGGCTCGTGGGCCTTCTTTCGCTTGGCCGAGCGAGACGGGGCCGCCAATCTTGCCCGCGAGCTGATTGCCCGCCTCGATCCCGAGGATGTGACGCTCGCGCGCGATCGGGAGCGCCTCGCCGCGGTGCGCGCCCAACGCGCCGACGCGGCGCAAAGCTATTTCCGCCGGCACGCGGCGCAGTGGGACCGCATCCGCAAGCTGCACGTCGCCGACGAGGCCGTCGAGGCGGCGATCGTGCGCGCGCTTTCCGACGCGCCGGTGCGCACGCTGCTCGATCTCGGCACCGGCACTGGACGCATGCTCGAACTGCTCGGGCCGCAGATCGAGCGCGGTCTCGGCCTCGATCTTTCCCTCGATATGCTCTCGCTCGCCCGCGCGCGGCTCGATCGCGCCGGACTGCGCCACTGCAGCGTGCGCCAGGGCGACATCTATGATCTCGCGCTGCCGAAGGACAGTTTCGACGCGGTCATCATCCACCAGGTGCTGCACTTCCTCGAAGACGGCGCGCGCGCCATCAAGGAGGCGGCGCGCGTGCTGCGGCCTGCCGGCCGGCTGCTGGTGGTCGATTTCGCTCCGCACGATCTCGAATTTCTGCGCGACGAGCACGCCCATCGCCGCCTCGGCTTTGCGAACGACACCGTGGCGCAATGGATGAAGGCGGCCGGCCTCGACGTCGTGCTGCAGCAGAGCCTTGCGCCCGAGCCCGCCTCCGAAGGCAAGGTCGCCGTCTCGCTCTGGCTCGGGCGCGATCCCCGCCTCGTGCTTGCCGCGCCGGCGCTGGAGGTTGCCTGATGACGGCCGAACCCCGCGCCAGCCGTTTCGTGCGACCGCGCGGCGATGGCGAAGCGCGACGCATCCGCGTCTCCTTCGAGTTCTTCCCGCCGAAGACGGAGGAAATGGAAAAGACGTTGTGGGAATCGATCACACGGCTTGCGCCGCTCGAGCCGAATTTCGTCTCGGTCACCTACGGCGCCGGCGGATCAACGCGTGAACGCACGCATGCGACCGTCAAACGCATTCTGGCCGAGACCGCGCTCGCCCCGGCGGCGCATCTGACTTGCGTCGCCGCAACGCGCGAGGAAATCGATGCGGTGATCCGCAGTTATTGCGGGGCTGGCGTGCGTCATATCGTGGCGCTGCGCGGGGATCCGATCGGCGGCATCGGCGAGCGCTATGCCCCGCATCCCGGCGGGTACCACAACGGCGCTGATCTGGTCGCCGGCATCAAGCGCCTCTCGGACGTGGAGGTGTCGGTCTCCGCCTATCCGGAAAAACATCCGGACAGTCCGACGGTCGAGGCCGATCTCGACATGCTCGCGGCCAAGGTCGATGCCGGCGCCGCGCGTGCGATTACCCAATTCTTCTTCGAGAACGATCTCTATTTCCGTTATCTCGAGCGCGTGCGCGCCCGCGGCATCGACGTTCCCATCGTGCCCGGCATCCTGCCGGTGCAGAATTTTAAGCAGACGAAGGCCTTCGCGGCGCGTTGCGGCGCCTCCGTGCCCGACTGGCTCGCCGAACGTTTCGACGGTCTCGACGAGGATGCGGCGACCCGCAAGCTCATCGCCGCCGCGGTCGCTGCCGAGCAGGTGCTCGATCTCGTCGACCGCGGCGTCACCGATTTTCACTTCTACACCATGAATCGCGCCGATCTGGTGTACGCGGTGTGTCACCTGCTCGGGCTGCGGCCGAACCAGGGAGTGAGCAACGCGGCGAGCCGCGGACTCGGTCCGCTCCCTCTCCCCGTAGGGGAGAGGGTTGGGGTGAGGGGGGTCGGATGACGAGAGCGAATACCGAGCCCGCCCGGCGACTGCGCCGCAATCAGACCGATGCAGAGCGACTGTTATGGTTTCGACTACGCGATCGGCGATTGGACGGATTGAAGTTCAAGCGGCAGGTCCCGATCGAGCGCTTTGTCGTCGATTTCTTCTGCGCGGATGCCAAGCTCATCGTAGAGCTCGATGGTGGTCACCACACCCAAAATAGCGAACGTGATGCGGACAGAACCAGAGTCCTGGAAGCGATGGGGTACCTCGTGCTGCGATTTTGGAATCACGACGTGATACGAAACATGGACGGTGTGCTCGAAGACATTCTGAGCACCATCAATCGTGACAGATCGGAACCCCCTCACCCCACCCCTCTCCCCTGCGGGGAGAGGGAGCGCACCTGAGCGCATGGCAATGGTCGTGTCTATGTCACGTACCGAGCAAACGCTGCGCCGCGTCGCCGCCGAGCGCATCCTCGTGCTCGACGGCGCCATGGGCACCATGATCCAGGCGCTCGGGCTCGACGAGGACGGCTATCGCGGCGCGCGCTTCGATGCCTGGAACCGCGAGGTGCGCGGCAACAACGATCTCCTCATCCTCAGTCAGCCGGCGAAGATCCGTGACATTCATCTCGCCTATTTCCGCGCCGGCGCCGATATCGTCTCGACCAACACCTTCTCCTCGACCCGCATCGCCCAAGCCGACTACGGCATGGCGGGCATCGCCTACGAGCTCAACGTGGAAGGTGCCAGGCTTGCCCGCGCGGCCGCCGATCTCGCGCAAAATGAGGACGGCCGTCCGCGCTTCGTTGCCGGCGCGATCGGGCCGACCAATCGCACCGCCTCGATCTCGCCCGATGTCGCCAATCCCGGTTTCCGCGCGATCACCTTCGACGAGCTGCGTGACGCCTACGCCGAGCAAATCAAAGGCCTGCTCGAGGGCGGCGCCGATCTTTTGTTGATCGAGACGATTTTCGACACGCTCAACGCCAAGGCGGCGATCGCGGCGGTTGCCGATGTCACCGAGCTGCGCGGCGAGCACGTGCCGGTGATGATCTCCGGCACCATCACCGATCGCTCGGGGCGATTGCTGTCCGGGCAGACGCCGGCGGCGTTCTGGAATTCGGTGCGTCACGCCGCGCCGTTCTCGATCGGGCTCAATTGCGCGCTGGGCGCGCGCGAGATGCGCGCCCACATCGCCGAGATCGCGCGGATTGCCGACACCTTCGTCTGTGCCTATCCCAATGCAGGTCTGCCCAACGAGTTCGGCCACTATGACGAGAGCCCATGCTTCATGGCAGATCTGCTCGGCGAGTTCGCGGAGGCCGGACTGGTCAACGTGGTCGGCGGCTGCTGCGGCACCACGCCCGAGCACATCTCCGCGATGGTGCGCGCGGTCGAGGGCAAGGCGCCGCGGCGTGTTCCGGAGGTGCCTCGGCTTCTGCGTCTGTCCGGGCTCGAGGCGTTCACGCTCACGCCGGAAATTCCCTTCGTCAATGTCGGCGAACGCACCAACGTCACCGGATCGGCCAAGTTCCGCAAGCTCGTCACTGCCGACGACTATGCGGGGGCGCTCGCCATCGCCCGCGACCAAGTCGAGAACGGCGCGCAGATCATCGACGTCAACATGGACGAGGGTTTGCTCGATTCCGAGAAGGCGATGACCACCTTTCTCAATCTGATCGCCGCCGAGCCCGACATCGCGCGCGTGCCAGTGATGGTCGACTCCTCGAAATTCTCGGTGATCGAGGCGGGGCTCAAATGCCTGCAGGGCAAGGCGGTGGTGAACTCGATCTCCATGAAAGAGGGCGAAGCCGCTTTCATCGCCCACGCCAAGACGGTGCGCCGCTACGGCGCCGCGGTCGTGGTGATGGCTTTCGACGAGCAGGGGCAAGCCGACACGCTCGAGCGCAAATGCGCGATCACCAAGCGCGCCTACGATATCCTGGTCGAGGAAGTCGGCTTCCCGCCGGAGGATATCATCTTCGATCCCAACATTTTCGCCATCGCGACCGGGATGGAGGAGCACAACGGTTACGGCGTCGCCTTCATCGAGGCTGCGGGCTGGATCCGGGCGAACTTGCCGCACGCTCACGTCTCCGGCGGCGTATCGAACCTATCGTTCTCGTTCCGCGGCAACGAGCCGGTGCGCGAGGCAATGCACTCCGTGTTCCTCTTTCACGCGATCAAGGCCGGCATGGACATGGGCATCGTCAATGCCGGGCAGATCGCGGTCTACGACGATCTCGATGCGGAACTGCGCGCGGCTTGCGAGGACGTGGTGCTCAACCGCAGCGCCGATGCCGCCGAGCGCCTGCTCGCGCTCGCCCAGCGCTACCGCGGACACGGCAAGGAGAAGAAGGAGGCTGATCTCGCCTGGCGCGAGCGGCCGGTCGAGGAGCGCTTGTCGCATGCGCTCGTGCACGGCATCACCGATTTCATCGAAGCCGACGTCGAGGAGGCGCGGGCCAGGGCCGAACGTCCGCTGCACGTGATCGAAGGGCCGCTCATGGACGGCATGAACATTGTCGGCGACCTGTTCGGCTCCGGACGGATGTTCCTGCCGCAGGTGGTGAAGTCCGCGCGCGTGATGAAGCAGGCGGTCGCCTATCTGATGCCGTTCATGGAGCAGGAGAAGAAGGAGAAGGGAATAGACAAGAAGAGCTCCAACGGAAAGATCGTCATGGCCACGGTCAAGGGCGACGTGCATGACATCGGCAAGAACATCGTCGGCGTCGTGCTCCAGTGCAACAATTACGATGTCGTCGATCTCGGCGTGATGGTCCCGGCGGCGAAGATCCTGGAGACGGCGCAGAAGGAGAACGCGGACATCATCGGGCTTTCCGGCCTCATCACCCCCTCGCTCGATGAGATGTGCCAGGTCGCCGCCGAGATGGAGCGACAGGGCTTCGACTTGCCGCTGTTGATTGGCGGCGCCACCACCAGCCGCGTGCACACCGCGGTGAAAATCCATCCGAACTATCGTCGTGGGCAGGCGGTGTATGTCACCGATGCAAGCCGCGCCGTCGGCGTCGCCGCCAACTTGATGTCTCGCGAGGCGCGACCCGGCTATCTCGCCGACGTGCGCCAGGAATACGCCCGCATCGCCGCGGCGCATGCACGCGGAGAAGCGACCAAGCAGCGGCTTTCGCTGCAAGACGCGCGCGCGAACGCGCTCAAGCTCAACTGGTCCGGCAATTATGTTCCGCCGCGGCCGAGCTTCCTCGGACCGCGCATGCTCGAGGACTACCCGCTCGCCGAGCTTCGCGACTACATCGATTGGTCGCCGTTCTTCGCCACCTGGGAGCTTGCCGGCAAGTTTCCCGCCATCCTCGATGACGCCAAGTATGGACCTGCCGCGCGCAGCTTGTTCGACGACGCCCAGGCGATGCTCGATCGCATCGCTGATGAGCGATGGCTCTCCGCCAGCGCGGTATTCGGCTTCTGGCCGGCCAATTCCGAGGGCGACGACATCATGGTTTACGGCGACGAGGCGCGCACACGACCGATTGCCGTGCTGCACACGCTGCGCCAGCAACTCACCCGCCGCGAAGGGCGCGCCAACATCGCGCTGGCGGACTTCGTGGCGCCGCGCGCGAGCGGGCTTGCCGATCACATCGGCGCCTTCATGGTCACGGCCGGCATCGGCGAGGACGCGGTGGCGCAACGCTTCAAACGCGCGAACGACGACTATTCGGCCATCATGATCAAAGCGCTCGCCGATCGGTTGGCCGAAGCCTTTGCCGAGCGCCTGCACCAGCGCGTGCGGCGGGAGTTCTGGGGCTACGTCCCGGACGAAGCGCTTACCAGTGCGGAGCTGATCGGGGAAAAATATCGCGGCATCCGCCCGGCGCCCGGCTATCCGGCGCAACCCGACCACAGCGAAAAGGCGAGCCTGTTCGCGCTGCTCGACGGCGAGCGGCGGATCGGGGTCAAGCTCACCGAGAGCTTCGCGATGTGGCCGGGCGCTTCCGTCTGCGGCCTCTATTTCAGTCATCCCGACAGCCACTATTTCGGCGTCGGCAAGATCGAGCGCGATCAGGTCGAGGACTACGCCGCCCGCAAAGGCTGGACGCTGGCGGAAGCGGAGAAGTGGCTGACGCCGGTGCTCAACTACGATCCGATGGTTGCGGCGCGCACGGCCGCGGAGTAGCGCGCACCCGAGTTATCACCGCAGCGGGCCTTGGATGGAGTGCGAAGTCGCGCGTCGAGCCCTCATGAAATGCAAACACCGGAGAGCTTACGCTCTCCGGTGTCGGAAACGTGGGTGCAAATGTGATCCGCGCCGCGATACTCGAACTCAAAACGCGCCGAGCAAGATGGCGCTGACGAACGCAAATACGGCGAGCACGGCCAGCACGTCGAGCTTTAAGGCAAGGTCCACGTCGCGTTCTCCGCCTCTTCTGGATGCTTGAATCTAGCAGAGCGCGGACGTCATTCTAATGACAATTATGCTGCGCCGCCGAATGTGGGCGCCCGAAACTCCCCCGTCGCCTCGCCAAGAGCCTGATATTGCGAGACGAACAACGCCGGCCGGTTATCGCTGATCGGGGAGAATGCCCGCTCTGCAGCTTCAATGATTTGACCCGCGGAGAACGGATCCGCGCTATTGATCGCGTGGCATATCACGTGGCCGACCATGGTGTTAGGCCGATGCCGCAGGCAGCCGCTTGCATCAGGCCACAAGCGCCGCGGCGATGAACGCAGCTGCGGTAAGCGCGCACTCCAAAAGCACGTCAGCCGCGACGGCGCGGCGAGCGAACGCCCATGCGGTGTCAGCGCCGGCTAATCGATCTGCGCGGCGATACGATCATGCTCCGCAAGACGGTGGCGGATGGCTTGAGTGAAAACGACATCCATCACGTTGGCGCAGTTCTTAACCATAGCGTGAGGCGCGCAGGCGCCGCCCAACGGCCGCGCTAATCTTTGAAGAAACGTTAACAGAAGCCATCGCATTCTGGCGCCATGGCGTGGGGAGTGCGTTGCTATCTCGTTGGCTCCATCGTCCTTGGCGTTCTCGGCGTGTTGGCGGGTTGCAGTGGCGGCATGTTTTTTGCCGAGCGCGAGCCGTGGCGCCACGACGCCGAGGTGCAATGCCTTAACAGCGGGGCGGTGAAGGAGGGCGCGGGGATTGCCCGCATTCAACCGATCCGGGGGCCTGGCGTCTGCGGCGCAGATTTCCCGCTCAAGGTGTCAATGTTGGGCGAGACCGCGCCGCTCGGCTACAGCGACGATCTGCGTCCGCCCGGGGATATTCCACGTGTCGCGCCGCGCTGGCCGATCAGGCCCGCGGCGCCGGACCCGCCATATCAATCGCGCGTGTTGCCTGAATATCAGGTGCTCTCGCCGCAACCGGCACCTGTTCCCGATCAGCCCATCTCGCTCACGCCACCGGGAGTGACGGATCCGCCCAACGTTGCTTCTGAGCCTTACGACTTTCGCCGGCCGTACGGGGTGACGCCGGTTGCTCCACCGCCAAGATATGGGACGCCGGCGGCGGGCTTTCCTCGCGACGATCTCTCGCCGGAGCCTTACGAGCGCCGGCCGCTGATCGATGCGCCGGGCGCGCCGCGCAACAACTCAAGCGGCGTCAGCCGCGCCCCACTTCGCGAGCCGCTGGCCGAGCCGCCGGGCGCCCCTGCGCGCGAGCCGGTCGTTCCGTTGGCGCCCTCGCGCGGCGGCGCCGCCTCGTTCACCGCCGTCGCCGTGAGCCCGCCAGCGACGCTCGCGTGTCCGATCGTGTCGGAGCTCGAACGTTGGATCAGCGGCGCCGTGCAGCCGGCGGCGATGCGCTGGTTCGGCTCGCCGGTTGCCGAGATCAGGCAGATTTCCGCGTACTCGTGTCGCGGCATGAACGGCAATCCGCGCGCCAGCATTTCCGAGCACGCATTCGGCAACGCGCTCGACATCGCCTCGTTCACGCTCGCTGACGGACGCAAGATCACGGTCAAGGACGGCTGGCATGGCTCGCCCGAGGAGCAGGGATTTCTGCACGATGTGCAGGCGGCGGCCTGCGATCAATTCAGCACGGTGCTGGCGCCGGGCTCGAACGTCTATCACTACGACCATATCCACGTTGACTTGATGCGCCGGCGCGATGGTCATCGCGCCTGCAACCCGCACGCCGTGTCGGGCGAAGAGGCCGCTGCCCGCGCCGCGCGCTATGCACACAGGCGCGATCCCGGCACCACCGGCTCGCTCGGGCCGCGCCGATCGGCGTCGGCGTGGTCCTTCGAAGAGCGCCCGCCGCGCACGCTGCCGATGGCCGAGCCGGGCGGCGACGGCGAATTCGACAACTGACCTATCCACGCCGCAAGGTCGGCGCAGACAAGTTCCGGCGCACACAAGTTTCCGCATCTGCGCAAAACTTGACCGTGTGGCAGGCATGACGGCTGGGCACTTTGCGATGAGCAGAGGCTAAACCCAGGGAAAAGGCCTCGTCTGCGACACCATGAGGCACCTCTTCCAATGCCGCCTTGGGATACCAATATTGGGGTCGAACCAAACCAGGGTCCTGGGAGGACATTATGCGCCGTTTTCACGCCCGTCCGCTGCTTGCGCTTTGCGCCTTGCTGGCGGTGTTGGCGTTCGCGACAAGCGATGCCGATGCCCGCGCGGGGCGCGGGGGGAGCTTCGGCAGCCGCGGCTCGCAAACCTTCTCCACGCCGCCGTCGACGACGACGACGCCGACGGCACGGCCCATCGAACGCAGCATGACGCAGCCCGGCCAGCCGGGCGGCGCGTTCGCGCAGCGGCCCCCGATGTCCTCGCCCGTGGGCGGCTTCTTCAATCGTCCTGGCTTCTTCGGCGGCCTGTTCGCCGGCTTCCTGGGCGCTGGCTTGCTCGGCATGCTGTTCGGCCAAGGTTTCCTCGGCGGGCTCGGGGGGGCCGCCTCGCTCATCGGCCTGATGCTGCAGATCGGCATCATCGCGATCATCGGTTATCTCGTGTGGACGTGGTGGCAGCGCCGCAGCCAGCCGGCGCTCGCCAGCGGTCCGGCATTGCGCGACTACGCGCCCGGCAATTCGCGCTCGGCGATGGGATTCGGATTGGGTGGCGGCGCGCCTCCATCGAGCGCGCGCGCCTCCGGCACCGACGAGGTCGGGCTTACGCCGGACGACTTCAACGCCTTCGAGAAAACCCTCGGCGAGGTGCAGAGCGCCTATAGCGCCGAAGATCTGGCGCGGTTGCGCCGCCACGTCACGCCCGAACTCCTCTCCTATTTCTCGGAGGAACTCGCCGCGAATGCCAGCAAGGGCGTGGTCAACCGCGTCTCCGACGTCAAGCTGCAGCAGGGCGATCTCGCCGAGGCTTGGCGCGAGGGCGACACCGATTACGCCACCGTCGCGATGCGTTTCTCGCTCAACGACGAGACGCTGGATCGCGACAGCGGCCGTGTGCTGCAAGGCGGGCCTGATGAGGCGACCGAAATCTGGACCTTCATGCGCGTGCGGGGTGGCCACTGGCTCGCCTCGGCGATCCAGCAGTCGTAACGCAATCACGACATTGAACACGATGGCCGGGCTTGTCCCGGCCATTTCATTTGGTCTCCGTTCGGTTCGAAAATTCCTTGACTCGTGTAATCCGAATCTTTCAGACACGATTATTCACCGGAGCTGCGCCAAGCCGCCCGGGGGTACCGCGCGAGCTTTTCGCCGCGCCTCACTGTGCGGGCAACGCCTGTTTTCGGCGGATCATGCGAACATGGTGATGCAAACCGCCGGTTGCAGGAACCGAGCAGTCATTGTTGTGGGATTGTTTTTTACAATGAAAATACCTACCGCAGCGTGTGGAGGCGCAAACGACCTTTAGGTGTGGACCCCTTGTGAACGTTTGTGACGACGAGGGCGGCAGTCTCGGCACCTTTTCCCGCTGAATGTTTCTCGGCGACAACCTTCATCGGTGGGTGGCACCCCCGTCGATGGTGAGAGCCTGTCCCGTCATGAAGGACGAGGAGTCGCCGGCCAGGAACAGCAAGGCGCCAACCAGATCTTCAGGCACCTGCGGGCGGGGCACGCATTGCATGGCGACAATCGCCCTTTTTTGTTCCGCAGTGACGGTCTTGCGCGCGATTTCGGTGAAGGTTGCCCCCGGAAGGATGGCATTTACGGTGATGCCGTCGGCGCCGAGCTCCCGCGCCATGGAACGGGTCATCCCCTCGAGTGCGCCCTTTGAGGCGATATAGTGCAAGTAGTTCGGACGTCCGAGCGTGACGGCGCCGGAAGCGATGTTGATGATACGTCCGTGGCCGCGCTTGCGCATATACGGAAGAACGGCACACGCGCAAAGGAACGGTCCGGTGACGTTGACCCTCAACACTCTTTCCCATTCCTGTGGCGGAATTCGATCGAACGGGCGCATCTCGAGCGTCGAAAAAATCGCGGCGTTGTTGACCAGTATGTCCGCGCTGCCGAACCGGCTGACGGTGTGCTCGACTGCGGCCGAGACCGCTCTTTCTTCCGATACATCGGTCTCAATCGCGACCGCTTGCCCGCCATCCTGCGCGATCTCCAACGCGACGCGGTCCGCGCCAGGGACATTGCGCTCCAAAATCGCGACCGCTGCCCCCGCCTTCGCAAGCGCCTTGGCAAACACGCGGCCGATGCCCTGACCGGCGCCGGTCACGATTGCGACGCGCCCATCGAGCGAGGGTCGCGCTGCCCGATCAATCGAGATCGGATCGATGCTCATGTCACGCCGCCCGTGCGATCGAGGACAGCGCCTCTTCTGCACTCCAGGGTTTCCACCACAGCTTAGCGCCAAGGTCGCGCGCGATGATCCCAGCGGTGATGTAGCCAGCGCCGCCTGAAATCGCGCCGCCCGGGTGGCCCGAGGATCCCGACAGATACAAATTGGGAATGGGGGTGCGGTATCCGAAATGGTTGTACATGACCTGTTCGGCGTTGAACGCACCCATGAAGATGTCGCCATTGCGCATATTGGGGAATTCCGCCGTGTATTCCTGCGCGGTGTAGGCGTAGCGCTGGATGACATTCTTCGCCGTCATGTTCGGGCAATAACGCGACCAGGTCTCGAGAATGGCGTCCGAGAACTCGTCCTTGAAAGTCTCGTGGTCGCGCCCGCCAAGATCCGGGTTGAGCGGCATCACATGCCAGGCATAACTCGTGTGCTTGCCCGGGGGCGCTTGCGTCGGATCGAGGAGGCTGAGCGGCCCGGACCCGAATTGCACGATCCGTGGCACGCGGCCGACATTGACGTCCTCGAAGGCCGAGAACAGATCCTGCATGGTCTCGGCGCCGATGCTCCATTTGAGCGTGCGATTGATGTTGGGATCGAATGTCTCGGCCGAAAACCGCGGGCTCTCCTCGAGGGCTAGATGCAGCCCAAACAGCGTCCAGCCGGTGTAGCGGAAGTCGTCGAGTTTTTCGAGCAGGACTCGCGGCATCTGATTGCGCCCAACCAGTTTTTCGAAAGTCTGATGCACATCGAGCGTGCTCGCCACAAACCTTCCGGCGCGCACAATCCGCCCGTCGACAAGCGCGATGCCCGTGGCGCGGCCGCCTTCGATGACGACGCGATCGATATCGACCTGCGGCTGGTAGGTGCCGCCCGACGCGATGAAGGTCTTCATCAGACCACGAGCCAAGTTGAACGAGCCGCCCTGGCAGAGCTGATAGCCGCTGTCCAAGTCGAAGGCGCGAATAACCGAGCCCATCGGACTGGTTTTGGACAGGGTGTCGGTCAGCCAGGTGCCGAACAGCGAGACCTTGAAGAGGAAGAGAAGCTTGACGTGCTCGTTCTCGAACAGCTCATCCACCACATCGAGCGGCTGGCGCCGCGCGATCTCCAGGAAGTCGCGGCCGACCGTCGTCATCGAGAGCAGCCGTTCGCGTTCAGCCTGCAGAAGCGGCTCGGAATAGCGCTCGGGAATAAGCACGCGGCGCGTAACCTCCTCGGCTTTCCTGTTCCACTCGCGGAACACCACCGCGTCCTTCTTCGAGAACCGCGCGACATTGATGACGGTCTCTTCCAGATCGCGTCCGAACACTAGCGCGGTGCCGTCCTTATGGGCCTGGCCGAACTCGTAGCGCGGCGTGATGTAGGTGACTTTGTCAGCGAGCTCGAGATCCGCAAACCACGGCGTGTGTCCGATATGAAAGTGATTGATCGAATGCAGGTTGTGGTAGAAACCGGGCTTCGTGACCTCACGTGTCGAAAGGCCGCCGCCGTAATCGAGCCGGCGCTCGACCAACAGCACCTTCAAGCCGGACCTGGCGAGATAACACCCAAGGATCAGGCCGTGATGGCCCGCGCCGATGATGATCCCGTCGTAGCTGCGTTCTAGGTTCCTCATCACATTCCCTGAAAGCCGGCGCGCGCCGCGTAATAGTCCCAGGCGCGGTTGGTTGCGAGGTCGGTGCGCAAGAGCTCGCCATGGTGGTGTGCGACGCATCCCACGTCCGGCCGCGCTCGATAGGGCCTCACCATGGATCGGCCGTTCAGCATACATCGCCCGTCCCATCTGGTCGACCGGCTCGCCGTCCAGAGTGAACTCCATGATGTCTTCTGCGGAGACGATGGCCGGCGAGCGTGAGCGTGACAGCAGACGCCACCGTCGCGATGCGTTTCTCGCTCAACGACGAGACGCTGGATCACGACAGCGGCCGCGTGCTGCAAGGAGGGCCTGATGAGGCGACCGAAATCTGGACCTTCATGCGAGTGCGGGGTGGCCACTGGCTCGCTTCCGCCATCCAGCCGTCGTAACGCCGAAGGGCAGGTTTCAACTTCGACGTGATGGACGGGGCACAGCGCGTCGGAAGACGCGCTGTGAACGGCTCATGTCTCGCCATTTCGTTGGCAATTTGGGACGCGCCGATTGCCTTGCGGCCGTAAGCGGCAGGGCCTAGCGTTCTCGCGATTTCTCTTCGATGGCGGCCAGGTTCTTCTTTTACGTCCCATGACCCGCGCGCAGGCGTCCGCCGGACCGACAACCTCGCCATGGAGCCCGTTCCGGCACTCGGAATACACGGTGCTGTGGGTTGCGACCGTCGTCGCCAACATCGGCAGCTGGATGTACAACGCCGCGTCGGGCTGGCTGATGACGAGCCTCGATCCGCAGCCGCTCGTCGTTTCCATGGTCCAGGTCGCGACCACCCTGCCGATGTTCCTGTTCGCGGTGCCGGCAGGCGCGCTTGCCGATATCGTCGATAGGCGAAAATTTCTCATTGTCGCGGAGATAGCAGCAACCGTTTTCTCCGCGATCTTCGCAGTGATCGTCTCCTTCGATCTGGCAACTGCCGGCAATCTGTTGCTGTTCACGTTTCTGATCGGAGTGGCCGGCGCGCTGACGGCGCCGGCGTGGCAAGCGGTCGTGCCGCGGCTCGTTCCCAGGCAGGACCTCTATGCCGCGATCGCTGCCAACAGCGTCGGTGTCAACATCAGCCGTGCAATCGGCCCGGCGCTTGGCGGGGTGATCATCGCCGCCTTGGGGATTGCCGCGCCGTTCTGGCTCAATGCCATCGCCAATCTTGGAATCATCGCAGCGCTGGTGTGGTGGCGTCCGCGCCGGCAGCCGGCGCGCCGCCTGCCGGCCGAGCGCTTCGGCAGCGCGATCCGCGCGGGTCGCCCGACACAACGCGCATTTGCGTGCGACGTTGATCCGAAGCGCCGCCTTTTTTCTGTTCGCCAGCAGCTATTGGGCCTTGCTCCCGCTTGTTGCACGCAACCAGATCGCCGGCGGGCCGGACCTCTACGGCTCTCTCCTGGGCGTCATCGGGGCGGGCGCGGTCGCTGGCGCGTTCGCGTTGCCCTGGTTGAAAGCCAAGCTCGGCCCCGATGGGGTGGTGGCGGCGGGGACGTGCGGCACGGCAATCACATTGGGCTTGCTCGCCATCGCCCGCGATGCCGCCACAGCCTTGTCGGCATGCGTGATTGCCGGCGTGTCCTGGATCGCGGTGCTGGCGAGTCTCAATGTCTCCGCGCAGGTGGCGCTGCCCGAATGGGCGCGCGGGCGCGGGCTTGCAATGTTCGTCACGACGTTCTTCGGAGCGATGACGCTCGGCAGCGCGCTGTGGGGGCAAGTCGCCGGAATGGCGGGCCTTCCCGCCGCGCACCTCGTTGCAGCGGCGGGTGTGCTTTTGGCCATTCCTGCGACCTGGCGTTGGAAGTTGCAAACCGGCGCCGATGTTGACCTGACGTCGTCCATGCACTGGCCGACTCCGGTCGTGAGCCACGATATCGAGCATGATCAGGGACCGGTGCTGGTCACGGTCGAATATCGGATCGATCCGCGAAATCGCGAACCGTTTCTCGATGCGCTCGAAAAGCTCGGCCATGAACGCCGGCGGGATGGCGCCTACGCTTGGCGCGTATTCGAGGATGCCGCCGAGGAAGGGCGGATGGTGGAGACGTTTCTGGTGGAATCCTGGCTTGAACACCTGCGCCAGCACGAACGGGTGACCAACGCCGACCGTGTCCTGCAAGAGGTGGTGCAGCGCTTTCATCGCGACGGCGCGCCCAAGGTCACCCATCTCGTCGCGGCGGAACGTGAGTAGGATAGTTGATGGCTCTTGTCGCGCGAGACGATCGAACGGGTGCCAGGTTATGAGATGCTCACGTGCGTCTGAGAGCCGCCGCGATTGAAGCTATGGCGTCATTCTTCCGGCTTTCCATATCCGCCCGCGGTCGGCGGCTGGATGATGATCGCCTCGCCGGCATCGATGACGGTGGCGTCGGCGCCCTCAAGCTTCTCGATCCGGCCGTCTTTGCGCCGCACGGCATTCTCGCCGATCTGACCGGCCTCGCCCCCGGCGAGGCCGAACGGGCGCACGCGGCGGTGGCCTGAGAGAATCGTGCAGTCCATCTTCTCCAGAAAGCGAATGGTTCGGCGTACGCCATCCCCGGCACTCCAGTGGCCGCGCCCACCCGAGCCTTTGCGAATATGGAAGTCCTCGAGCACGACGGGGTAGCGAAACTCGAGCACCTCCGGGTCGGTCAGGCGCGTATTGGTCATGTGGGTGTGCACGGCGTCGGTGCCGGGAAAGCCCGGGCCCGCCGGCGAGCCCGAGCATATCGTCTCGTAGTATTGGTAGTTGTCGTTGCCGAAATTGAGGTTGTTCATGCTTCCCTGCGCCGCGGCAAGCGCGCCGAGCGCGCCGAACAAACAGTTGGTCACGGCCTGCGAGGTTTCCACGTTGCCGGCGACGACCGCGGCGGGATAGATCGGCGACAGCATCGATTGCTTCGGAATGATGATGTTGATCGGCCGCAGGCAACCGCCGTTCATCGGGATCTCGTCATCGACCATCACGCGAAAGACGTAGAGCACGGCGGCGCGGGTGACCGGCTCGGGCGCGTTGAAATTGGTGTTCTGCTGCGGCGACGTGCCGGTGAAATCCACCGTCGCCTCGCGCTTGCCCTTGTCGACGCGGATCTTGACCTTGATCCAGGTGCCTTGGTCCATCTCGTATTCGAATGAGGCGTCGTGGATGCGGTCGATCACGCGGCGAACGCTCTCGGCCGCGTTGTCCTGCACGTGCTGCATGTATGCCTTCACCACCGGCAGCGTGAAATACGCGACCATCTTGTGCAGCTCTTGCACGCCCTTCTCGTTGGCCGCGATCTGCGCCTTGATGTCATTGACGTTCTGCAGTGGATTGCGGGCGGGATATTTAGCGCCGGTGAGAAGGTCGTAGAGCGCCTGCTCGCGGAAGCGGCCGCGGTCCACCAGCTTGAAGTTGTCGATATAGACGCCTTCCTCCTCGATGGTGGTTGCGTTTGGCGACATCGAGCCCGGCGAAATGCCGCCGACGTCGGCGTGATGGCCGCGCGAAGCGACCCAGAACAAGAGCTCGCCGCCGCTGCCGGCATCGAACACCGGCGTGCACACGGTGATGTCGGGCAGATGCGTGCCGCCGTTGTAGGGCGCGTTGATGACGTAGACGTCGCCGGGGGCGATCCTGCCCTTGTTCTCGCGGATGACGCTTTCGACGGCGCGGTCCATCGAGCCGAGATGCACCGGCATATGCGGCGCGTTGGCGACCAGCGTGGCGTCGGCGTCGAATACCGCGCAGGAGAAGTCGAGCCGCTCCTTGATGTTGACCGAATAGGCGGTGTTCTGCAGCGACACGCCCATTTGCTCGGCGATCGACATGAACAGATTGTTGAATATCTCGAGCATCACCGGGTCGGCGGCGGTGCCGACCGCGCTCTGCCGTTGGAGCGGCACGACGCGCTCGAGCAGAAGGTGGTCCTTGGCGGTGATTTCGGCTTGCCAGCCGTCCTCCACCACGACGGTCTGGTGCGGTTCGATGATGATGGCGGGACCGCGCACGCGCTGGCCGGGCGAGAGCTGCGCGCGGGTGAGGACCGCGGCCTCGCGCCAGTCCCCGTGCGAATAGAAGCGCGTGCGTCGCGTGGGGGCAAGCAACGGTGCGTCGCTCGTGGCCAGCACCGGCTCGCTGAACTTGGCGCCGCCGCCGACCGCCTCGACCGATACTGCCTCGATCACCAGCTCTTTGGTGTCGTCGATGAATCCGAAACGCGCTTTGTGCGCTACGTCGAAGGCGGATTTCACGCGGCCGAGGGAGAAGAAGGCGTCCCCCGACCCGCCCGGCACTACCAGCGCGGTGTCGGTGCCGGCGTAGCGGATATGCGCGCGCGCATGCACGCTGACCACATCAGGCGACACGCCCTGGCCGACCACTTCCGCCGCCGCCTCGGCGCCGAGGTGCTTGCCAATGACCGCAAATTTGGCGAGCGCCGCCTCGCCGAACAGCTCCTCCAGCGCCTGCTGCCGGGTGGCGCGGATGTCGGCGAGCCCCATGCCGTAGGCGGAGAGGAGGGACGAGAATGGATGGATCAATACTTTGGTCATGCCGAGCGCGTCGGCAACGAGACAGGCATGCTGCCCGCCGGCGCCGCCGAAGCAGTTGAGCGCGTAGCGCGTCACGTCGTAGCCGCGCTGCACCGAGATTTTTTTTATCGCGTTCGCCATGTTCTCGACCGCGATCTTGATGAAGCCGTCGGCAACCTCCTCGGGAGAGCGGCCGTTGCCGACCTCGTCTGCGAGCTGCACAAAGGCCGCGCGCACGGCGTCGGCGTCGAGCGGCAGATTTTGCTGCGGGCCGAAGATTTTCGGGAAGAAGTCGGCCATCAGCTTGCCGACCATCACGTTGGCATCGGTGAGCGCGAGAGGCCCGCCGCGGCGGTAGCATTTCGGCCCCGGGTTGGCGCCGGCGCTGTCCGGCCCGACGCGGAAGCGCGCGCCGTCGAAGTGCAGCACCGATCCGCCGCCCGCCGCCACGGTGTGGATCAACATCATCGGCGCGCGCATGCGCACGCCGGCGACCTCGGTCTCGAATGCGCGCTCGTATTCGCCGTCGAAGTGCGAGACGTCGGTCGAGGTGCCGCCCATGTCGAAGCCGATCAGGTGGGAGAACCCGGCTTCGCGTCCGGTCTCCGCCATGCCGACCACTCCGGCCGCCGGTCCCGACAAGATCGCATCCTTGCCTTGGAACAACTCCGCCGCGGTGAGGCCGCCGGACGACATCATGAACATGAGGCGGGGGGCATTTTGCTCCGCAGGAGCGGTCGCCGAAGCTGCGGCGGCAGACGTGCCGAGGTCGCCAGCCACCTGCGCCACGTATCGCCGCAGGATGGGCGAGAGGTAGGCATCGACGACCGTGGTGTCGCCGCGGCCCACGAGCTTGATCAGCGGCGACACCTCGTGGCTCACCGACACCTGCGCAAAGCCGATCTCGCGAGCGAGTGCGGCGACACGCTGCTCGTGCGCGGCGTAGCGGTAGGCATGCATGAAGACGATCGCGACCGCGTTGATGCCGGCGGCGTGCGCGGCGGAAAGCTCCGCCCGCACCGCGGCGAGATCCGGCTCTTTCTCCACCGTTCCGTCGGCACGCACGCGCTCGTCCACCTCGACCACGCGCTCGTAGATCATTTCCGGCTTGACGATGTGGCGGGCAAAGATTTTAGGCCGCGCCTGGTAGCCGATCCGAAGCGCGTCGCGAAAACCCTTGGTGATGAGCAGGAGCGTCCGCTCGCCCTTGCGCTCGAGCAGCGCATTGGTTGCAACCGTCGTACCCATCTTCACCGAGCCGATCATTCCCGGAGGGATGGGCTCGCGCGAATCGATGCCGATCAGATTGCGGATGCCCTGCACCGCGGCGTCGCCATAGGCCTCCGGATTGTCGGACAGAAGCTTGTGAGCAACGAGCGTGCCGTCGGGGCGGCGCGCGATCACGTCGGTAAAGGTGCCCCCGCGATCGATCCAAAAATCCCAGCTGCCGTTCGGTTGCATTGTGCGCCTTGCCTCGTGCTGCTTTATACGGGCACGGGCGCGCGAGGCGAAGCGTCTCGCAGGCTGCGGTCCAAGGTCCCGGCCGTGCGCGCGTCGGGGGTCCGCATGGCCGCATGGATGTCCCAATCTCGCTGCAATTGCCGATATGATGCCCCGGGGGCAGGCGAGGTCATATTGCGCCTTTCGCGCGCGGGGCCCTGGGTCATGGTGCGATTGTCCGCCTTCGCGGCTGCTGTCGCGGTCGCGCTGCTAGCTGCGCCTGCCTGCGCGCAGGTGCGGTGGAGCCTGCCATCCGCCTATCCCGCCGATAATTTTCACAGCGAGAACCTCGACGCCTTTGCCCAGGAGGTGGCCGAGGCGACCGGCGGCAAGCTCGCGATCAAGACCTATCCCAACGCGTCGTTGTTCCCCGCCACCGCCATCAAGAGCGCGGTGCGGATCGGACAGGCGCAAATGGGCGAGATCCTGATCTCGGTGCACGACAACGAAGATCCGATGTTCGGCATCGACGTCGTGCCATTCCTGGCCGCGAGCTACGACGAGGCGCGCAAGCTTTGGGCCGCGTCGAAGCCCGCGATCGAGCGGAGGTTTGCCGCGCAAGGCCTGAGGGTGCTGTTTGCCGTGCCGTGGCCGCCGCAGGGCATCTATGCGAAGAAGGAGATCAACACCGTCGCCGACATGCAGGGGCTGTCCTGGCGCGTTTACAACGCGGGAACGGAGCGCATCGCGCAGATCGTCGGCGCCTATCCAGTCACCATCCAGGCCGCCGACCTGCAGCGGGCGCTGGCCACCGGCCTGATCAATGCCTTCATGACCTCGGTCGCCACCGGGTACGACACCAAGGCCTGGGAGACCATGACCTATTTCTATGACACCCAGGCGTGGCTGCCGAAGAACGTCACGCTGGTGAACAAGGCGGCGTTCGATCGACTCGACAAGTCGACCCAAGAGGTGCTGCTCAAGGCCGCGACGAGCGCCGAAGCGCGCGGCTGGTCGAGATCCCAGGAGAGGCACCGCTGGTACGCCGAGCAGCTTGCCGCCCATGGACTGAAAGTCCTGCCGCCGAGCGACGCCTTGAAGAGCGGCCTGCATCAGGTCGGGGAGCGGCTGACTGCGGCGTGGCTCGTCAAGGCCGGCAGCGACGGCCAGGCGGTGATCGAAGCCTATAAGCGATCGGGCTCGTAAAGCGCGGCGGGGACGGCTTCTCGGCGACATGAATTGTGCGGCCGCCCGGCTCAGTTCTTGCCCCCATGTTCGCGGTACCAACGCTCCGCCCCCGGGTGGAGGGGAACGTCCATTGGCGTGCTGTCGCGCTCGCGACCCATGTGCAAAGCGGAGCCGTCGGTCCCCTTCTCCCAGGGAATCTCCGCTTCCCGCGCCGCAAGCGCGCCGCAGATGTCGTAGGCAGCCTGCTCTGGGAGCGAGGCGTTGGCATAGATCGGCCAGCCGCTGAAATCGAGCGCGTCGACGTCGCGAAGCAAGCGCGGAAAGCGGGCTTGCGGAAGCGAAACTTTGCGCCATCCGAGCCGCGCCATGGCATCAAACTCCGCCGGCTCGAGCTCGATCGGCGCGAGGCCGGCCGCCAGCGCCTCGTCGAGCCACACCTTGATGCCTTCATCGAACACCGCATCGAGCTCACCGCGAGCAAGCGGCCCAAGCCGGCGAACGTCGGACGGCCCGCCGCAGAGGACGAGCCGCCCACCCCATGATTCGATGTCCTTTAGCGCAAAGCCGTGCAGCGCGAACGCCTGGTCGATCAACACCAGCGTCGAGTGGGTGAGATCCTCGCGAACCGACACGCGCAGCGGATATCGTTTCGATTTGATGTCCGCGAGCGAGCGGATCCCCGTTCGCGGGTGGACCATGAAGACGAACCGATCCCAGCTCGGATAGACGGCGACGATGCGCACCGGAAGCGGCGCGCGGAACAAGCCGACGCCGCGATAGGCTTGCGTGAGCAGCGCCGACGGATTGACGAAAGCCAAATCGAAACCGTCGCCGGCTGCGACCTGCTCGGCAAGAATGGCGGAACCGGTGGCCAGTCGCAGCCACGGCCGGAAGGCGGCACCGGCGCCGCTGCCGACGGTGATGACCATGTCGCGATTGCCGCCATAAGGCGTCGCCGGATTGCCCGCGAGGTGCAGGCCGATCTCCCAGAGCGTCTTGGCGCGAATGAAATTTGCGCCTTTCGGCAACGTTTCCATGGCGGCATCTCCACACAGCGAACGCGAACTCAGTATGCCACGCTCGGTATTGCCGCCGCGTGGCATCGCACTGGGGTCGAGTGCCGCGCGTGTTGTCATCGCAAAATCACGTTCTGAAAATTGGCGGGGGCCCGGCGGACTTCCCGCCGGGCCCCCTTGGTCAGCATCAGCCGGCCTGTAAGCCGGGTTCTGTCGGCAAGGGCGAAGCCCTCGCGTGACGGCCATTCCTCTGCGACGCCGGTTGCCCGGCGCCTTGAGCAACCTACCCGGACGGCCGGATCCGGACATTGATCCCGAAGCTCGCTCGCCGCGAGCCTCGCGCCGTCCCTATTCGGTCTTGCTCCCGGTGGGGTTTGCCATGCCGCTTGCGTTGCCGCAGGCGCGGTGCGCTCTTACCGCACCGTTTCACCCTTACCGCCCGGTCACCTCCGGAGAGGGATGCGGGCGGCGGTCTGTTCTCTGTGGCACTTTCCCTAGGCTCAACACCCGCCGGACGTTATCCGGCACCGTATGCCCATGGAGCCCGGACTTTCCTCCCGGACCGCCTTTCGGCCTTGGCCCGAGCGGCCGTCCAGCCGACTGACCCGTAAGGGATGGGGTGTTCTCGGCCCAACGTCAAGGTCGCGCGAGATACTGCGACGGCCCGGCGCGGGTCAGTCTCCGCTGCGCTTGCTCCCCTGGGGGTGCGCATCGCGCGCGGCGATAAGGCTCTTGAGCGTCGCGATGGTCGAGCTGTCGACGAAACCGTCGACCCGCCGCGGGCGGAAATGACGTTGAAAGCCTGCCAGCGCGTCGCGGGTGGCGCCGTCCAGATAGCCTGTCGCGGCGACGTCATAGCCATAGTTTGCCAGCAGGGTCTGCGCCTCCTCGATGGCGGGATTGGTGTCGCCGAGCGTGAAGATTAAATCGGCTGGCTCGATCGGCGCGGGCCTGACCCAGAGCCCGACGCCGGAATCGGCCAGCGCCTTCCACGGAAACTTCTCGCCCGGATCGCGTTTGCGTGCGGGCGCGACATCGGAGTGGGCGAGCACGCGATCCGCGGCGATCCGGTGACGGGTGAAGATGCTGCGGCAGAGCGCGGTCACCGCCGCGATCTGGCGTTTGGGAAAATCGGGATAGCCATGGTCGTGGCCGGGATTGGCGAGTTCGATGCCGATCGAATGCGAATTGATGTCGCTTTCGCCCGCCCAGGACGAGGTGCCGGCGTGCCAAGCGCGCCGCGCCTCAGCGACGAGTTGAACGACATAGCCGTCCTGCAGCACGACATAGTGCGCGGAGACTTGGCTTGCGGGATTGCACAAATGGTTGATCGCGCCGCGGTCGTCCGGCATGCCCGTGTAATGCAGGATGATCATGTCGGGCGTGCCGCTGCCCTTGCGTTCGCTATGATTCGGCGATGGCCTGACCTCTGCGACGACGGAGGATTCGGGGCGCAACTCGGATAGAACCATACGGGGACCGCTCGGTCGTTTGCGGGAGCCGATCTTGACGCTCGCCCAGACGAATAACTCATCCGGCAAGGACGCGCGATTGTGCAGAAACGGGGACGCGAGACAAGCTCGCGTGCCGCAGTGGCTATGGGGCACCCCGCAACATGCGAGGGCCGGCCCGGCTTGTCGCCGGCCCGGCCCTTCGTCCGTTGGACCACTCGTCCTACGCTACTGCAGACGCTAC
>Ga0070713_100000396_pt1 | contig 27994 bp, 24 predicted proteins | sample LARL82metaG_FD_65465 | JGI IMG/M metagenome (GOLD analysis project Ga0070713, IMG submission 65465) | Corn, switchgrass and miscanthus rhizosphere microbial communities from Kellogg Biological Station, Michigan, USA - LAR L8-2 metaG | ecosystem: Host-associated > Plants > Roots > Rhizosphere ... | reverse complement strand
GAGTACGAGCGGCGATTGGGGGAACTGCAAGCTGGCCTCTCGCAGGTGCGCGATAGCGAGTCGTCGGCTGCGTCCGAACGCGTCGTCGCCTTGGAGCGTGACCTAGCGCGCTCGGAGGACACGGCGCGCCAGGCGACGCGTCGTGCCGAGGCGGTCGAGGCGACGGTGACGTCAGCGGTTGAACAGCTCGAGAAGGCGCACATCGAGCTGGCGCGGCGAAACGAGTTGCTCCGGCAGAAGACCCGCACGTTGTATCTCATCGACCGCGTGCTCAACCTCGATGCGAGCACGAACGATCCGCGCCAGCTCGTGGACGGATTGCTGTCCCTCGTCGGCGACGACATGCAAGCCCAGCGATGCTCCGTGATGCTGCGTGCTGGCGAACCCGGCTGGCTCTATCTCGCGGCGGCGCGAGGTATCGCGCCTGGCGTCGCGGAGGGCTCCCGAATTCGGATTGGAGACGGGGTATCCGGACGCGTTGCGGCATCGCGCGAGCCGTTACTCGTTAGGGACGTCACCGAGGCGAAACAACATCCCCTGCTTCGAGATCAGTATTTCACGACTGGCTCATTCATCAGCTTTCCGCTTGTGTATCACGACGACCTCGTGGGTGTGGTAAACCTCACGAATCGCGCGATGTACGGGGTGTTCGGCGAGGAGGACGTCGAGCGCGTGCGGCTCCTGGGGCTCGTGATCGCCCTCGTAGCATCCCGTGCCCGGTTGCCCGAGCGACTTGGCGAGATGCTCAGTGTCCGCTGACGCGAGCAGCGCCCTCACCACGGCAATTCGCCATCTCGCGCACGGCGAGTTGATTCCGAGCGATGCCCTCACGCGCGCGTTCGATCGCGTGATGGCAGGAGAAGCGACACCCGCGCAGATTGCCGCACTGCTCATCGGCCTCCGCGTACGTGGCGAGAAGCCCGAAGAAGTCGCCGCCGTTGTGCGGGCGATGCGGAACGTGATGGTCGTGCTGCCCGCTGACCGCCCGGAGGATCTCGTCGATACCTGCGGCACCGGCGGTGGTACGATGGTGACGTTCAACATCTCCACTGCCGCGGCTCTGCTGGCGGCCGGCGCGGGCGTGCGCATCGCCAAGCACGGCAACCGATCGTTCACGTCGTTGTGCGGGAGCGCCGATGTGCTCGAGGCGCTCGGCGTCTCGATCGAAGTTCCGCTGCCGGTGATGGAGCGCGCACTGCGCGAGGCGGGCATCGTCTTCATGTTCGCGCCGGTGATGCATCCGGCGATGCGTCACGTCGGACCCGTTAGGCGAGAGCTCGGCATTCCGACGGTGATGAACATCGTGGGGCCGCTGGCGAATCCGGCCTTCGCCGGACGCCAGGTGGTTGGCGTTGCCGACGAACGGCGCATGCCGCTCATCGCTGGCACGTTGCGCGAGCTCGGGACGATGCACGCTTTGGTTGTGCATGGACCACCGGGAATGGACGAAGTTTCGCCGCTTGGCCCGACGCGCGTCATCGAGATACGGGATGGCACCCTGCGTGAATGGACGATCGAGCCGGAGCGTTATGGCTTCGAATCACCGCGACAGGAGCATCTCGCCGGTGGTTCCCCGAAGGAGAACGCCGATCTCATCGTCGCCGTATTGAGCGATTCCGCGAGCACCGGCGCCACGTCAGCCGTGGTGCTGAATGCAGCAGCGGCTATTTACGTCTCAGGTCGCGTCCCGACCTTCGACGACGCGGTCGAGCTGGCACGGATCGCGATTCTCGAAGGTACGGGTCTTCGAGCCCTCGAGCGATTGCGAACGGCCTTCGGATCGGGAACCGCCTGAGCCGGGGACCAGCAAGCGCTTCCAATCGCTCAGTATGACAAGTATCAGTAACGACGCATCACCCCGACGACGACACCCTGGATCATCACGTCGTTCTCGCTGACGTAAATCGGCGGCATGGTCTCGTTGGCCGGCTGCAGGCGAATGCGGCCGTCGCGCTCGCGGTAGAACTTCTTCACGGTTGCCGACGAGCCATTCGTGAGTGCGATCACCATCTCGCCGTTGTCGGCGGTTCGACGCTCGTTGATCACGACGAAATCGCCATCGCGGATCTGCTCGTCGATCATCGAATTCCCGCGCACGCGGAGCACGTAGTGGTTGCCGCCGCGACGTACGAACGTGTCCGGCACGCACATCGTTTCGCCATGCTCGATCGCCTCGATCGGAACACCCGCGGCGACGCTGCCCAGCACCGGTAACTCGATCGCGCGAGGGGTCGCTTCTGTCGGAAGGATCTCGATCGCGCGGCTCTCGTTATACGAGCGCTTGATGTAGCCTTTGCGCTCGAGATTCGAGAGGTGTTCGTGCACCGTCGCCAGCGAGGAATAGCGGAACTGCTCCGCGATCTCCTCGAAGCTCGGGGCATAGCCGTTTTGCTCCGAGTAGCTCGACAGATAGGTTAGTATTTCGCGCTGGCGCTTCGTGAGCGGCATGGCTGACGTCCAGTCTGAGTTTTCGAGCTGAGTGGTGCGCTCGTGCTCGTCGCTGCGAATCCCGAACAAGCACCGAATCTTACGATATCCGAAGAAGGACCGAAGTGCAAGCTTCTTCTGCCTGGACGCCACCGTCCGGTACGCTCGGAGACATCGTTGGCGAGGCACGCGAACGAGCTCGAGCTCTCGAGCGCCGATCTGCTGATCTCGAGCGGAGCGCGCGGACAACGCAGGATGTCCCCTCGTTTGCCGCGGCGCTGCGGAGCAGCACCGTCGCCATCATCGCGGAGGTGAAGCGGCGTTCGCCGTCCAAGGGATGGATTCAACCTTCCATGAACGCAGCGGCTCAGGCGATTGCGTACGCCAGGGCCGGAGCGCGGGCGATCTCCGTGTTGACGGAGCCGGCACATTTTGCGGGCTCGAACGAGGACCTGACCGCGGTTCGGGCCGCCGTGGCGGTTCCAGTTCTAAAGAAAGACTTTCATGTCGAGCCGATCCAGCTCGTCGAAGCAAAGGCACTTGGCGCATCGGCCGCGTTGCTCATCGTGCGCGCGCTCGGCCCAGGCTTGCTTCCGCAGCTCATGAGCGCGGCCCTCGAGCTCGCGCTCGAGGTTCTCGTCGAAGTACGCGACGAGGCCGAGCTGGACCTGGCGCTGAGTGCCGGTGCGAAGGTTGTCGGCATCAACAATCGTAATCTCGAGACATTGGCGATCGACGCGGCCACTAGTCAGCGGCTACTCGGTCGGGTTCCATCTGATGTGATCGCAATAGCCGAGAGTGGAGTAGCCGCGCGCGCCGACGTGGAACGCGTTGCGAACGTCGGGGCGGACGCGGTGCTCGTCGGCTCGACCGTCTCGGCGGCAGCCAATCCAGAGGACGCGGTACGGCGCCTAACGGGAGTACCGCGCGTCCATCGTGCCAACTGACATCAAGTTCTGCGGTATGACGCGCGCCGAGGACGCGCGCGAGGCGGCGTCACTCGGTGCGGCCTTCGTCGGCGTGATCTTCGCCGGCGGACCGCGGAATTTGCCGGTCGACCGCGCGGCCGAGGTCCTCGGAGGGCTGCCATCCTCGGTGCGCCGCGTCGGTGTCTTCGCCAGCGCGGCGGATGACGTCGCGCAGCATGCGGCGCGCCTCGGTCTGCATGCCGTGCAGCTTCATGGGGACTACGACCCCACCGGCGTCGCCCGAATACGCCGACGTTTTCGTGGAGAAGTGTGGGCTGTCGTGCGCATCGCTGATACTCGGCTGCCGCTCTACGCCGGCGAATTGTTCGACACTGTCGATGCCGTACTCCTGGACACGAAAGTTCCCGGCAAGCTGGGCGGAACGGGTGTAACCCTTCCGTGGCAGGAGCTCATCGATCAGATAGGGCCGCTGCGAGAGGGGAGCAAAGCCAGATTGATACTCGCCGGCGGCCTCCGTCCGGAAAATGTGATAGAAGCCATTCGACTGTTGCGGCCCGATGTGGTGGACGTCTCCTCAGGTGTGGAGACGGCACCCGGGATCAAAGACCACGCGCGAATGCGCGCCTTCAGGGATGCCGTACATGCCAGCACATGATCTGACCGTTGCACCGCCCACGACCGACCGCTTCGGCGCGTTCGGCGGGCGATACGTTCCGGAGACGCTGATTCCCGCGCTCGACGCGCTGGAGAGCGCTTACGACGAGGCGAAAAACGACGCCTCGTTCATCGGCGAAGTTGAGCACATGCTCACGACCTACGTTGGTCGGCCCTCGCCGTTGAGCGACGCCCCACGACTGTCCGAGTACGTTGGCGCGCGCGTTTGGCTCAAGAGAGAGGATCTGAACCACACAGGCGCTCACAAGATCAACAACACCGTGGGTCAGGTTATCCTGGCTCGCCGAATGGGAAAACGACGCATCATCGCCGAGACGGGCGCCGGCCAGCACGGTGTCGCAACAGCGACCGTCTGCGCCCGCTTCGGCCTGACCTGCGTCGTATATATGGGCGAAGAAGACATGCGTCGGCAGGCACTGAATGTCTGGCGCATGCGATTGATGGGAGCCACTGTCATTCCCGTGACGAGTGGCACGCGGACGTTGAAGGACGCCACCAGCGAGGCGATTCGCGATTGGGTTGGGAACGTGGTCGACTCGCACTACGTGATCGGCTCCGTGGTTGGCCCCGCGCCCTACCCGCGCATGGTGCGCGATTTCCAGTCGGTGATCAGTCGTGAGGCGCGCCAGCAGATGCTCACGCAGGCCGGCGAGCTACCGAAGATGGTCGTCGCCTGCGTCGGCGGCGGATCGAACGCGATCGGCGCCTTCTACGCGTTTATTGACGATCCGGAGGTTCAACTCGTCGGAGTAGAGGCGGCCGGAGAGGGACTCGACACGGAGCATCATGCCGCGTCGCTCTCCAAGGGCACGCCCGGGGTTCTGCATGGAACGATGAGCTACCTCCTGCAGGATTCCGCGGGGCAAGTGCATCCGGCACACTCGATCTCGGCGGGTCTGGACTACCCGGGTGTGGGACCGGAGCACGCTTATCTCAAGGACATTGGTCGCGCGACGTACGTGGCCGTAACCGATCACGAAGCGCTGGAAGGATTCAAGCTGCTGAGTCGTCTGGAAGGAATCGTTCCCGCTCTCGAGAGCGCGCATGCGGTGAGCTGGCTCGCGTCGCAACGCGGACGCTGGCGCACCGACGATTCCGTGCTCGTGTGCGTGAGCGGTCGCGGGGACAAGGACGTCGCACAGGTCAGCGAAATGGGTATTCTTGCGCCGTGACAGCGTCACCCGTGCACGCAGCTTCCGTTTCAGTGGAAGGAGCGGAAGCTCCCTTTCCACCCGTTCCCGTCGAGGAGCTGCTGCGCCTCGTCGTAAAGGCGGGTCGCGCGCACCAGTTGTACCTGCCGAACAATCCGATCTATAAGGCGGCGCTCGACGCGCTGCGTAGCGGATTCAGGCCAATATGGACTCAGGTCGATGAGCTGACGCTCACCTTCACAGAGAGCGAGATCCGGTGGTACGAGCACGTCGTGCTCGCGGAGCCCAGCAAGTCCGCGGATAGCCTGCCTTGGCTCTTCTTCAAGGATGGAATACGCGAGCTCACGCTATTGAAGGGGTTCGAGGAGAAGGAAGTCATCGCCTTCCTCGGGATCCTGCAGCGTGCGCGTAAGGCCTCGCCGGACGAGGACGACCTTCTCACCATGCTGTGGGAGGCCGATTTCGTTCACGCGCGCTACCGCTATCAGGACCTGGGCATGGATCCCGCCGCGCCGGTGCAGGATAGCAGCCAGAAAACGGAAGTCGCGCGCGACCAGATCGAGAACGCGACCCACAGCGCGGTTGCCGAGACGCAGGCATCCGGTATCGTCAACCTCTCGGACTTCGACGCGACTCTGTATTTCCTCGACGACAACGAAATCGAGTATCTGCACGGGGAGATCAATCGCGAATACGAGGAAGACCTGCGCTCGCGAGTGTCCTCGACGCTGCTCGACATTTTCGAGCAGCAGAAGACGATCGCCACGCGCGCCGAGATCCTGGAGATCCTCGACACCACCCTCGTGAACCTCCTGGCCACTGGGCATTTCCGCGGTGTCGCGCATCTCTTGCGTGAAGTCCAGGTCACGACCCAGCGCGCTTCTGATCTCTCGCCTGAGCACAAGCGAGCCCTGACGGAGCTTCCCGTGCGGTTGAGCGCACCGGAAGCGTTGACGCAGCTCCTCCAGTCGCTCGACGACGCGGCTGAGTTGCCACCGCAGGCAGAGCTCATGGAGCTCTTCGATCAACTGCGTCCCATCGCCCTCGGTACGGTGTTCAGCTGGCTGACGCGAATGCACAATCCGCGAGTGAGGCCGTTGCTCGAGGCGGCCGCGGAGCGTCTTGCTTCGTTGAACACCACTGAACTGGTGCGGCTGATCCTTGCTCAGGAGCGCGAAGTCGCTCTCGAGGCGATTCGCCGCGCCGGGGCGTTGAAGACGCCCGCTGCGGTGCAATCTCTCTCGAAGGTGCTTGCCGGGTCCGACGTCGAGCTCCGACAGATGGTCGTGCATGCGTTGACTGAAATCGGCTCGCCGAGCGCCTTGCAGGCGCTCGAGCGCGGCGTCGAAGACGAGGACCGCGAGGTCCGCATCTCGACGGCGCGCGCCTTCACGGCGCGCAACTATCGGCTGGCGGTGTCCCGTATCGAGGCCGTGGTGAAGGGAAAGGCAATTCGCGACGCGGACCCGACGGAAAAGAAGGTGTTCTTCGAGGCATACGGCGCGCTCGCTGGAGACGCTGCCGTCGAATACCTCGATTCGGTGCTGAACGGGAAGGGCTTTCTCGGCCGGCGAGAAGACACCGAGATTCGCGCGTGCGCGGCAATCGCCCTTGGCCGCGTCTCGTCGCCTAACGCCGCGGCGGCCCTGCGCAAGGCATCCACGTCCGAGAAGGACGTTGTGGTCCGGAACGCCGTGAACCGTGCGCTGAGAGGTGCGACCACATGAGCGCGCCGCGAACGGCGCCTGCTGCACCCGCGCCACGCGCGCTTACGAACGCGTCGGGCGACCCAAACTCGGGCGACCCCTACATTCGGCGCGCGGGCCGCAGCCTGATCTATGCGTACCATGCCGCATTGCGGGCGATCAAACTGTATCCCGTCGAGAACGCGGCCGTGCAGCGAGCGCTCGAGGAGCTGACCGCGCTGAGCCGCGAAATCATCACAGCCGAAGGGGAGCTGGAGATCCGGACGTCGGGCGAGTTCATCTTCGTCAACGCAACGCGCCTGCGCCTCGATCTCGACAACTACGCGAGCTTCAGCCACCTGCTCTCGCTCTGCCGGCGTGCCGGTCTCGGGGCGCAGCACATCGCCTCCGCCGTGACGTCGCGCGACTGGCTGGTCTTCCTCTCTCTCCTGCAGACGGCACCTGGCGCCGAAGAGCCGGAGCAGCTTTTCGAGCAGCTGCTCGCGAAGCTCGACGCAGCAGGTGTGCACGCGTTCACGCTGGCGCGCCCGGCGGAAGCAGACGATGACGACAAGGAGAAGGCGAAGGAGCGCGCGAAAAGGACCTACGCGCAGTCGGTGGCCGTGACGAAGGACCTGATGACGGCGGTTCGCTTCGGCAAGAGCCCGAACATCAAGAAAATCAAACGCGTGGTTCAGGGCATCGTCGATCAGATATTGAACGAGGAGACGTCGCTGGTGGGTCTCACCGCCATCCGCGACTACGACGAATACACATTCACGCACAGCGTCAACGTTTGCATCTTCTCCGTCGCGATCGGCAAACGACTCGGTCTGACGAAGCTTCAGTTGTATGACCTGGGTATGGCCGCGTTGTTTCACGACATCGGCAAGTCGCGGGTGCCGTCCGAGGTTCTCAACAAAGTCGATGGTCTCACCGACGATGAGTGGAAGCTCATCGCGGCGCATCCGTGGATGGGCGTCCTCTCGCTCTTTCAGTTGCGCGGCACCCAGGATCTCCACTACCGCGCGATGATCGTCGCCTTCGAGCATCACATGAAGATCGATCTCACTGGTTATCCGCGGCCCGTGCGCGATCGACGAATGAGCGTGTTCAGCAAGATCGTGGCGGTCGCGGACGGGTTCGACGCGGCGACATCTCGACGATCGTATCAGACGACACCGCTGAACCCCGCCGACGTCATGAAGGAGATGCGGGACAACGCGCGACGCGGAATGGACCCGGTGCTCGTGAAAGCGTTCGTCAACCTCACGGGCATCTATCCCGTCGGGACGCTTGTCGTGCTCGATACGTTCGAGCTGGGACTGGTGCACGCGGGCAACCCGATAGCAGAAATGTTGTCGCGACCGATCGTGCGCGTCGTGAGCGACGATAAAGGCAACGTGCTCTTTCCGGGATACCTCGTGGACTTGGCTGATCGTGGGCAAGACGGTCAATTCAAGCGCACGATCATCAAGACGGATCAACCAGATCGGTACGGCATTCGTGTCGGCGACTACTTCATCTGATCGCGTCGCGGAGAAATTCGCGCAATTGCGTGCGTCGGGACGACGCGCGCTCGTACCCTATGTGACCGCCGGTCATCCATCCGCGGAAGCGACGGTCGAGCTGCTGCGCGGTCTGGAAGGCGCAGGAGCGGACGTGCTCGAAGTCGGCGTTCCGTTCTCCGATCCGATGGCGGACGGTCCGATCATTCAGGCGAGCTCGCAGAAAGCCCTCGCCGCGGGCATGACCTTCGATCGCGTACTCGAACTCGTTTCGCGCGCCCGACTCGGCATACCGGTCGTCCTGTTCACGTACTTGAATCCTCTGCTCGCGGCAGGGCGCGATGCGCTGGCGCGTGCGGCCGATGCCGGCTTTCACGCCGTACTCGTCACCGATCTCCCAGTAGGGGCCGATGCAGGTCTCGAGCAATGGCTTGGCGAAGGGCCGCTGGCCTTCATTCGCCTCGTTGCACCAACGACGCCGCAGTCGCGTATGGCGGAGATTGCGCAGCATGGTAGCGGGTTCGTCTATCTGATAAGCCGCCTCGGTGTTACCGGTGTTCGCGACCAGCTTCCGACTGAATTACCGGAGACGATAAAACGGCTGCGTCAGGCGACCGAGCTTCCGATCTGCGTCGGCTTTGGCGTTTCGCGGCCAGAACAGGCGCGGTCCGTCGCCACGCTCGCCGATGGCGTTGTGGTGGGCAGCGCGATCGTCCGCGCCGCTGACACCCGCGTCGAGGATGCGCTCTCGCTGGCCGCCTCCCTGCGCACCGCCATCGACACGGTATCGCCATGAAGCACTTTCTGTCCGGGTTCTCACGCGTTCTCGGTGTCATCGGCATGCTGCTGGTGGCAGCCGTGTTGGCGTACGATCACCGCTGGACGGGCGCCTGGGTCGGGACGATACTCGTCTTCTCGGCGACGGTCCTGCTGCGCACGTATCAGGTCCCGCTCACGAAGTACGGTGCGCTGAACTTCCTGGCCTTCCCGGCCATCGCCGGAGCGATCATCAATGGCGCGCCCAGCACCACGTTAGGCATGTATGCCGGCGTGCTCGTTACAGATCTGCTCATCCTGCGAAAGAGCGCCGAGCCCAGCTGGATCAACGCCGGCCGGGAATCGCTGGCGCTGATCGGGGCGTACGGATTCTTCGCATGGGCATCTGTGGCGACTGGGTCGGCGCATTCGGCCGGGATGACGACCGAGGGCTTGCCGGCACTCACGCTCTTCTCGCTTTCGTATTTCATTCTCAGCCGCGCGCTTCTGTACTTCAGCCTCTTGTGGCGCGACAAGCTGCTCGAGGAAGAGAAGTCGCTCATCCTCCGGTACGAGGTGATCGGTTTCGGCGCGGGCCTCATCGCCGTTGCGGTCGTACTCGCGACGATCAGCTCGATCGGGCCAGTCGGATGGGTGTTCGTCGGCGCGACGCTGGTGGTCGTCGGCGTTCTCGTGAAGCGCATCTTCGAGGAAGCGGTGTCGGCCGAGGAGCTGAACAAGATCCTCGCAATGGAACAGGTCGTGTCGTCGGACATGAGCCTGGCCGACGCATTTCTGCGTATCGAGGCACTCGCGCACCGGTTGGTCGATTGGCGTGAGTTCCGGGTTTTCCGCCTCACGGCCGCCGGACCGCAACTCGCCTGGAGCTCGTCACTGGGCTATCTCTCGACGCTCCAGCCACAGCCACCGCTGGGCGCGCGCGTGCGCCGTCTGGCGCTCGAGACTGGACAGGCGGTGATCGTGACGGACGCGAGCCAGGACAGCCGACTCGAATCACGGCCACGAGAGGTGATGAGCATTGTCGTATTGCCGATGCGTTTCGGCGAGCGCAACGTCGGGCTACTCGAGCTCGAGCACCACAAGCGGGCTGCGTACAGCATCAAGGACGTCGCGATGATCCGCCGCTTCGCGAATCAGCTCGCGACAACGCTGCACATCGACGAGCTGAAGACACCGTTGCTCGAAGCGATGCGTCGCGTCAGCTCGCAGCTGGAGACGTTGAACGAGTCGGCCCAGGCGCTCCGTGGTGGCGGTGAATCCGTGGCAAAGACGATCGGTGACATCTCGCGAGGCATCATCGAAGAGAGCGAGCAGCTGGGTCGCAGCCTCGAGGCGACGCATTCATTACACGAAGCGACAGCCCAGGTCGTGGAGCACGGCAGCAGCGCGGCGAGCGCCAGTCAGAAGGCGACGGAAATCGCTGCCGAGCACCGCCTGACGATTGGCACGGCCATCGAGCGGTTGGTGAGCGCAAAGGGATTCGTCGCCGAGAGTACCTCGCAGATCGATCAGTTGGTGCGGACGACAAAACGGATCACGGAGTTCATCGCCGTCATTCGAGAGCTTGCGGACCAGACCAACCTGCTCGCGCTGAACGCCGCCATCGAAGCCGCCCGCGCCGGCGAGCATGGCCAGGGCTTCGCCGTAGTTGCCGACGAAGTGCGAAAGCTGGCCGAGCAGAGCGCTCGCGCGTCCGATGAAGCGGGCGACATCGTGCTCGGATTCGAGGAGCAAATGCGGCGCGTCGCATCCCAGATGCAGCGCGGTCAGTCCATCGTGAGCGATGTCGAGACCCTGTCTGAGGAAGCGCGGCAGGCGCTCGATCAGATCGTCGAGGCAACCGCCGACGCGGCGCAGGGCGCGCAACGCATCGCCGTGACTTCGCGCGATCAGGAGCTCGAGTTCTCGCGGCTCCGCGACCGGGTGATGCGCGTCGCCGAAATCTCCCGTCGGAACCGTGCCGGAGCGGAGGACGTCACGTCGTCGGCGAAGGACCAGGCGCAGGCGCTTCGCGAGCTCGAGGGCGCGGCTCACGAGCTGCGCAGTGTCGCCGTCTACCTGAGCGATCTCACGCACCGCATAACGAGCGTCGCATGACTCCGGAAGGCAGTCCGCGACGCACGGATCCAGCGCGCCGTCGCGGCGCGGCGGCGTCACGCGCGGATGCGCCAGCGCCGACGGTTCGTGAGATCTCGCTGCGTGGAATGCGATTCCACACACTCGTAGGCATCCTCGAGCACGAGCGAACCACGCCGCAACCGCTCGAAGTAGACCTCACCGTTCACGCATCGGCCAACGGCGGCATTCTGGATTATCGCCGCCTGTATGAGCTGGTCGCGCAACACGTCGGCGCCGGACCGACCGACTATCTCGAGACACTCGCCGACCGAATCGCCCGCACCACGCTGGAAGATGCGCGCGTAGAGCATGTCCGCGTCGCCGTTCGCAAACCACATGTCGCCCTACCCGGGCCGCTGGCGCACGCCGAGGTCGTCGTCAGGCTCGATCGCGAAAAGCGATCGTAAGTACGTCACCGTCGTCGCCGATCCAGGGTCCGCAGCATGCCGACCGACGTCGCATACGTGGCGCTTGGCTCCAACCTCGGCGATCGAGACGCCCATCTCGCGCGGGCGCGACGCGCCCTCGCGGAGATGCCCCACACCAAGGTGCTCGCGGAATCCAGCGTCGAAGAAACGGAGCCGCTTGGATCCGTGCCTCAGGGTATGTACCTCAATCAAATGGTCGCCCTCGAAACGCAGCTGTCGCCTCGCGAGCTCCTGGTCGAGCTGCAGCGCATCGAGCAGGCCGAGGGAAGAACACGGGACGTTCGTTGGGGACCGCGCACCCTGGACCTCGACATCGTTCGCTTCGAGCGACAGACGGCGCACGACCGCGATTTGATCGTTCCACATCCAGCGGCTGACGTGCGAGATTTCTGGCGCCGCGAGCTGACTGAGCTCCGCGAAAGACTCGGTCACGGTTAAGCGACTGCCGAACACATGACCATCGAGCTTCCGTCCTGGGCGCAGGTAAGCGGTAAACGGCACGCACACATAATTCGTGTCGCCGAGCTCCTGGATCGCTGGGCGGAGGCGATGCATGTCAGCCCAGAGGAGCGGTGTGCCTGGATCGATGCGGCTCGCTATCACGACGCGCTCCGCGATGCGCCTCGAGAGGTGCTCCGCGCGCTAGCCAGCAACGCACCCTACGAACCGGAGATGCTGCACGGACCAGCGGCCGCGGAGAGGCTGAGTCAGGAGGGAGAACGCCGGGAGAACGTCCTGGAGGCAATACGGTTCCACACTGTCGGCTCACCGCAGTGGGATCGTACAGGACGGGCGCTTTATATGGCCGACTTCCTGGAGCCCGGTCGTTCCTTCTCCCGGGAAGACCGTGCCTTTCTCTCTGCCCAGGTGCCGCACGATTTTGATCGCGTGTTTCGTCAGGTGGTACGTATGCGTCTGGTGTACGCCCTAAACGAGGGGCACACCCTGTTTCCGGAAACCGTGCAGCTGTGGAACGCGATTCGATGACTCGGAAGTCTGTTGGACTTGTCTTGATTGGTGCACTGCTGGCCGCGGCCGCGACCGCTATGGCACTGCCAGTAGGGAAGTCGTTGCGCCGAGCGAACGCCTCCCCACGCGAGGGCTCGCCACGCGTGCGCGTGCAGGTACTCAACACGACGAAGACTCGCGGGCTCGCGCGGCGAGCGATGCTCTATCTCCGTGACCAGGGGTTCGATGTCGTGGACGTCGGCAGCTCGCGGCCCGCGGTCGATACCACTCTCGTGCTCGATCGATCGCGGCATCCGGATTGGGCCCGAAGCGTCGCAACCTCGCTAGGGATGGCGCGGGTCGAAGCGCGGCCCGACACCTCACGCTACCTGGACGTGACCGTGCTCATCGGGTCCTCCTGGCGGCCGCCGGCCCAGCCGTTCTACCCGTAGCTGGCCACACGCCGCGGCGATGTCCACACCGCGGCTCTTCCGAATCGCCACCTCGACGTTATGACGTCGCAGCTCGTGTGCGAAGTCGCGTATACGCTCCGGCGCCGTCGGCACGAATCCCCGTGCTCCTCCCGGATGCAGTGGGATGAGATTCACGAACGCTCGACACTCGCGCGCGAGCTCGGCTAACCTGATTGCGTGCTCCACGGCGTCGTTCACGCCGCCGAGCATTACGTACTCGAACGTCACGCGGCGGTCGAATTTTTTCGCGGCCTCGATGACGTCATGCAGCGGATACTTTATGTTGACTGGCATCAGCTCGCGACGGAGCGAATCCGTCGGTGCGTGAATCGAGATCGCGAGGCGGAACTGTTCCGGTCGTTCGCTCAGAGCGATGATTCCGGGTAGCACTCCGACTGTCGAGACCGTGATGTGTCGCGCGCCAATTCCGAGGGCGAGCGGATCATTGAGCAGCGACAACGCCGGATCGACTGCCTTCCAGTTCATCAGCGGCTCACCCATGCCCATGAACACGACGTTGGTGACGCCAAGCGGTGGGTCCAGTAGGCGCATCTCCCGCACCTGACCGGCGATCTCGAACACCTCGAGATTGCGCTGAAATCCCATCGCCCCAGTCGCGCAGAAGGCGCATTGGAGAGCACAGCCCGCCTGTGAGGAGATGCACAGCGTCAGGCGATCGTTCTCGGGAATCGCTACCGATTCGATCGCCTGACCGTCGCGCAGCATGAAAAGGAATTTCTCCGTTCCATCGACCGATCGCTGTCGTGCGGCGATAGCGAGGCGAGGCAACTCGAACGCCTGGCCCAATTCGGCTCGAAGGTTCTTGGGAAGCTCCGTCATTGCCTCGAAGTCAGCGGCAGGGGTGTGCCACAGACGTCTGACGATCTGTTTGGCGCGATATGCCGGCAGCCTCCGATCTGCGAGAAACACACGAAGTGCCTCCTCCGCCTCTGCAATAGGGAGGTTGAGAAGATTCGTGCGCGCAGGAACGGCAGCAGCCGTGGTCATCCAGGTCTCCGCAGTTGCATTCGAACGACGATGGAATCTTACAGTACTCGGCAAGTTGAACGAGCAACGGTTTTACTGTCAGACGGCAGTCAACCGATGCTCTACCATGAACTTCGGTCGACAGTTAGACTTCGGGAGCGAATGACCCCTTCTGTGAAGCAGCAGGCTCGCTTGTCCAACCGGCCGGACTCCCGACGGGCTCATTCCGATCGCGACTCGGGCTCGCGAACGCGTGCTCTCGTGCTGGCGCTCGCCACCTGGAGCGAAATCCCCGCCACAGTCGCGATTCAGCCGCGCTTCAGACCCAGTCTGTCGCGGCTCCGTGATTGCCGCTGATCGAGCCGACCTGAACCGGCGATAGGCGACAATTCGCACCATGACCACACATCTCTGATGGCGCAATCTCCCACACTCGCAACAACACTGCGAACGCACACCTGCGGCGCTTTGCGCGCCGCCGACGTCGGAGCCGAGGTTAGGCTAGGCGGCTGGGTGCACCGAAAGCGCGACCTTGGCGAGCTGGTATTCGTCGATTTGAGAGACCGAACTGGCCTCGTACAGATCTCGTTCGACCCCCGCTTCACACCCGTGGAGATCGTGAGCCTCGCGGCGACTTTGGGACCAGAGAGCGTCGTGCTCGTTGAGGGAGAAATTGTGGCGCGGCCGACGGAGATGCGGAATTCCGATCTCCCGACGGGCGATGTCGAAGTGCGCGCGAAAAGCGTGAAGCTCGTCGGCCCTGCCGTACTCCCGGCAATCCCGGTGGCCCGTGTTCGCGGAGAGCCGTTGCCAGCCGAGGAGCTGCGCTTGCGGCATCGCTATCTGGATCTGCGTCGGCCCGAGCTTCAGCAGAATCTCATCCTCCGGCACCGGTTGCTACAGGTGTCTCGTCGCTTTCTCAGCGAGCGTGGCTTTCTCGAGATCGAGACGCCGATTCTGACGAAACCGACGCCGGAGGGAGCGCGGGATTATCTCGTTCCGAGTCGCGTGCATCCTGGGGAGTTCTACTCGCTGCCGCAATCGCCTCAGCTTTATAAGCAACTTCTCATGGTGTCAGGGTACGATCGGTACTTCCAGATCGCACGCTGCTTCCGCGACGAAGATCTGCGGGTGGATCGGCAGCCGGAGTTCACGCAAATCGACATCGAGGCGTCGTTCATCGGCCAGGAAGACATCATCGCGCTCACCGAGGGGCTGATCACCGCGCTGTGGAGCGAGGTCGGTATCGACGTTCCGGTCTCGTTTCAGCGGATGACGTACGCCGACGCAATGGAGCGCTATGGATCCGACCGTCCGGATTTGCGGTATGAGTTGGAGATCTTCGATGCGAGCGACGTGTTTCGCGAAACCGAGTTCTCCATTGCACGAACGGCGCTCGGACAAGGTGGGCGCGTGCGGGGAATTCGCGTTCCGGGGGGCGCGACGCTGTCGCGCAAACAGGTGGACGAAATCGAGGCTGGGGCGAAGAGCGCGGGGGCGGGCGGTCTCGTTCGCTTGAAGCGTACGAATGGCCAGCTCGAGGGTCCGGCGGCGAAGTTCCTGCATGAAGGAGCGATGTCCCGGCTGGCCCTGGCCGAGGGTGACCTCGCGCTGCTCGTCGCCGGTCCGAATCACGTCTCGAGTGCTGCACTCGATCGCGTGCGTCAGGACGTGGGGCGGCGGCTCGCGATGATCAACGAAGAGGCGAGGAGCTTTCTCTGGGTGACGGACTTTCCGCTGTTCGAGCGAGATCCGGCGAGTGGACGTTTGCAGGCAGTGCACCACCCCTTTACCGCGCCTAACGCCGCCGATCTCGCGCGATTGGAGAGTGGTCCGGAAACGGTTCGCGCCCAGGCATATGACGTCGTGCTCAACGGCACGGAGCTTGGCGGAGGCAGCATCAGAATCAGCGACCCGGCATTGCAATCGCGAATCTTCAGCCTGCTCGGCATCGATGAGCAGACCGCGAATGCGCGATTCGGCTTCTTGCTGGAGGGGCTTCGTTCGGGTGCACCGCCGCACGGCGGCATTGCGTTCGGGTTCGACCGCATCGCCATGCAATTGTCGGGTGCGGGATCGTTGCGTGATGTGATCGCGTTTCCAAAAACCACGGCGGCACGGGCGTTGTTCGAGGGTGCGCCCGCACAGGTGCCTGCCGACGATCTGGAGGAACTGCATATTCGCTTCGAGGAAACGAAGGCGTGAGCGACGGGAGCATTACACAAAGACTCAACACCGAGGGCGCCGATCTCCTGACGCTAGCCGGCGTCAACGACGGCAACCTTGTCGAGCTCTCGCGTATCGGAGGCGTGAAGGTGGCCCTGCGCGGCGACACATTGAGCATCACCGGGCCCGCGGAGTTCGTAGAACGGGCGACCGACATCGGCCGACGGATGATCGAAGCGGCACGGCAGCAAGTCGAGCTGTCGCCGGACGACGTTCTCCGCATGAGCGACGATGTCGACCGCGCCCGTAATGGCGCCCCGGACGCCCGCGATATTGGCGACTACAACGGCAATGGCGACGCCGGCGGCGTCGGAGTAGACACCCAGCGCATCGCCCTGCCCGGTATTCGTCGGGTGATTCAGGCCAAGACGCCTGGGCAGGCCGAGTATCTCCGAAAGATGCAGGAGAACGATATTGTCGTCGGCATCGGGCCAGCCGGCACGGGCAAGACATACCTTGCCGTGGCGGCTGCGGTCGACGCGCTGACACGTAAGCGCGTGAGGCGAATCGTGCTCGCGCGGCCCGCCGTGGAAGCCGGTGAGAGCCTCGGCTTTCTGCCCGGCGACATGCAGGCAAAGGTGGATCCGTACCTGCGCCCGCTGTACGACGCGTTGGATGAGATGATGCCCTTCGAACGCATTCAGCGGGCGCTCGAAACACGCACGATCGAGATCGCGCCACTGGCGTTCATGCGCGGGCGCACCCTGGGTGACGCGTTCGTCATCGTCGACGAAGCACAGAATGCCACGTCGGTGCAGATGAAGATGCTGCTGACGCGTCTCGGTGTGAATTCGAGGATGGTCATCACCGGCGACAAGACGCAGGTGGACTTGCCGAAGCGTGAGGAATCCGGCCTGTTCCAGGTGGAGCATATTCTGCCCGGTATCGAAGGCATTGGATTCCACTACTTCGACGAGAGCGACGTCGTCCGCCACCGTCTCGTGCGCGATATCGTTCGCGCGTACGATCGGCACGAGGCCGACCGAGGGACGGGATGAATCTCGCGGAACAGGGAGGAGAGCGGGCCAGCGAGCCTCCACCACGAAAGCGTCAACTTGGCTTTCATGGCAAGCGCGTCGCCCTTGCTCTCGCTCTGGCGATCTTCACCTATCTGCTCTTCCCAGCTTCACCCGTCGTCGATTTCCCCGTTTACGAGGTCGGCTCGGTCGCATCGGACAACGTCATCGCGCCGTTCGCATTCAGCGTTGCGAAATCCGACGCTGAGTTGACCAAGGAGCGCGATGCGGCGGCGGCAACCGTCGAGCCAGTGTTCGACTACGTGCCGGCTGCGCTCGACTCCACTCGTCGCCAGCTCACGACGCTTGCGGACACCATCAACGCCGCGGCCGCCAGTCAGGGCAACGTCGTCCTCGCGATACAGCAAGCAGCGGCGGCGCACGGCATTACGCTGAACGCACCCGAGGGAGCGTACCTTGCGCAGGACCGGCGACGAAACGCCATGTTCGCGGCGGTGCAGCAGGTCTTCAAGCGCTGGTTGGGGGCCGGAGTGGCATCACGCGGCGCGCTCGACAACGTCCGCGGGGACGTGATCCTGAAAAGCGGGAAGGACGAACGCCGGGTGTCCTCGGACAGTATCCAGACGCTGTCGATGCTCGTGAGCCGCGCGCGCCTCATTCACCCCGATCCGACGTCCGTCGTCGGCGACGCCATCTACTCGCGCCTTCTCGGTGCGCTCTTTCATCCCACGATCGTGCCGGATGCGGCCGCCACGGAGGTGCGCAAGGACGATATTCGGCGGTCGGTGCCGACAGCGAAGTACGAGGTGCGCGTCGGCGAGAAAATCATCGGCGCAAATGAGGTCGTGGGACGGGAAGAGCACGACAAACTCCGCGCGCTCCACGACGCCGTCGATCAGCGGCGCGCGACGGAGCGCGCGGCGCGCCGCATCATCGGCGCAATCATGTTCAATTTCCTGATCATCTCACTGTTGGGCATAACGATACTGATCTTTCGCCCGGCGGTATATCGAAACGTCCGGTGGTTGTCGATGTTTGCTGGCGTCACCGCACTCGTACTGATAGGCGCGGCAATCGTCGGCCACGGTCGGCCGGTTCACCCTGAGCTCATCCCCGTGACGATCGCCGCCGTGGTGCTCAGCGCGCTGTTCGACCAGCGCATCAGCATGATCGCCGTGATGGTCATCGCGACGCTCGTCGGTGGCCAGAGCGTCTTTCGGGGAACCAACGCGCTGTTCATCAATCTCGTGGGCGGCGCGGTGGCCGCGTTCAGCGTCCGCGTCGTGACACGCCGCAACCAGACGTACCTCTGGATTCTCGCCGTCGCCGCGGCGTACCTGACGACGGCGATCGCCATCGGCCTAACGCTGGACCTTCCAGGTCACGACATCTTCATCTCAGCAGGGTACGGAGCGCTCAACGCGGTTGTTTCGGTGCTCGTCGCGCTGTTGCTACTGCCAATGGCGGAGTCGTTCACCGGCATCGAAACCGATTTGACACTCCTCGAGTGGTCCGACCTCAATCGTCCATTGATGCAGCGCCTGAGCCTCGAGGCGCCCGGGACCTACGCGCACACCATCGCGATCGCGAATCTCGCCGAGGCGGGAGCGCGCGCGATTGGCGCGAACGCACTGCTTGCGCGCGTCGGGGCCTACTACCACGACATCGGTAAGATCGCGCGGCCGCAATACTTCGTCGAAAACCAGGCAAAGGGGCGCAATCCGCACGACAAGCTCAAGCCGGGCACGAGCGCGCAGATCATTCGCAACCATGTGAGAGAAGGGCTGGAGATGGCCGAGCAGCACAAGCTGCCGCGCGCGCTCCGGGCTTTCATCACCGAGCATCATGGTACGGGACCGATCACCTATTTCCTCGAAAAGGCGAGGGAACGAGCCGCCACCGCGCCCGACCTGGAGGAATTCTCGTATCCCGGTCCGCTGCCGCAAACCGCCGAGACGGCGGTGGTCATGCTCGCCGACGGCATCGAAGCGGCCACTCGCGTGCTCGGTGATCCGAGGCCGGACAAGATTCGAGACGTAGTCGATCACATCATAAAGCAGCGAATCGAGCAGGGGCAGCTGCGCGAGGCACCGCTCACGCTCAAACAACTCGACATCATCAAGGACGAGTTCACGCGCGTGCTCACCGGCATGTACCACAACCGCATAGACTATCCGACGTCGAGCGGCGGTGTCACATCCGAATTCGCCTCTGTATGAGCCATGTGGTCGATGTCGATTCCAAGGGCGTGCGGCTGCCGCTGCCGCGGGAGCGAGTGGTCGACATCGCGCGCGCGGTGCTGCGCGCGGAGCGTATCCGTGACGCGCTGCTCTCGATCGCGTTCGTCGACAATCGCCGCATCGCTCGGCTGAACCGGCGTCATCTCGCCCATCGCGGCGCAACCGACGTCATCTCGTTTGCCCTGACTCAGGCATCGCCTGACGAACCGCTGGCGGGAGACATCTACATCGCGCCAGAAGTCGCGCGGCGAAACGCAACCCAACATCGGGTGCCGATTCGCGAGGAGCTCACGCGCCTGGTGGTCCACGGCGTGTTGCACGTCATCGGCTTCGACCACCCGGATGGAGACGAGCGGAAGCACTCGCCGATGTGGCGCCAACAGGAGCGCCTGGTGCGGTCGCTGACGGAGCGCACCCCGCGGAGACGGCGGACGAGGCGCATCGCGTGACGATCACTCCCTGGTTGATCTGCGCTCTCTCCGCGGTCGTGGGCGGGGCATGCTCCATCGCTGATGGAGCCCTGCTGTCGTTTGATCCTGCCGGTGCTCCTGCCGAGCATCCGGGGGGCGCCATTCATGACCGCGAGCGGGCGCATCGTGCCCTCTCTGCCCTGAGAGTACTCGCCCACGTCAGCGCGGGTGCGGCCATCGCCGCCGGCATCGCCGGCACCGACTGGTCGTTCGCGACACGCGCGCTCGTGGCGGCCGCGATGGCGATCGCACTCGTCGCGCTCATCGAGGGGATGGCACGGTCGATCGGCTACGGGCTCGGAAGCCGCGCCTTCGACGCGCTCCGCGACTTCGTGCGGGGGACGGCACTCCTCCTTCGACCTGTTGTCGCATTGGGCTCGACTCTCGAGCGATCGCTGCAACGCGTTCTCCCGGCAGCCGCCGGTACCGCCGAAGAGGAGACGAGCGCGGAACGCTTTCGCGAGGTCATCGCTGCCGAGGCGGAGGTATCGAGCGCGGAGGAAGCATTATTGCACGGGGTTTTTTCGTTAGGCGATACCGAGGTCCGCGAAATAATGGTCCCCCGCGTGGACATCGTCGGCATTTCGGCAATCACTCCGTGGTCGGAAGTGCTCGATCGTGTCCGAAGCTCCGAGCACGCGCGATTTCCCGTCTACGACGACACCCTCGACAACATCATCGGCATTCTGTACGCGAAGGACCTGCTCGGCGCCGTCGTGGCCGGGCGCGACCCCGAAGGCGGATGGCTGCGCATTGTCCGCGGTGCTGTCTTCATCCCCACGACGAAGACCATCGATGCGCAGCTGCGGGACTTCAAATCGAGCCGCACCCACATCGCCATCGTGAGTGATGAGTACGGTGGCACCGCGGGCCTGGTGACGATCGAGGACGTCCTCGAGGAAATCGTCGGCGAGATCCGCGACGAATATGATGTCGAGGAGCCGGGCATTCAGCGCGAGGGCGCCACCCGCTTCTGGGTCGCGGGGCGCGTGCCCGTCGACGAGTTGCGGGAGCTCCTCGGTGTGAACTTCAATATCGACGACGTGACGACCGTTGGGGGACTGGTTTACGCGCTGTTCGGACGCGTGCCGCGCGCCGGCGAGTCGATCACGCGATTCGGAGTCCGCGTCGTCGTCGAGCGAGTGCGCCGTCGGCGAATCGAGCGGGTCTACTTCGAGCGCCTGCAGCCGGCAATGAGCGAGCAGCGATGAGACTCGACCTGCTCGATCGCTCGTACGTTTTCCTCGTTCCACTGCTCCTCGTGGCCTGCCTAACGGCTGGGGCGATGGCCGTCCGGTCGGTGAGTCGTATCTGGCTCCGGCACTGGACCGAGCGCCGGCTGCGCGGCTTCGGTGCCGCCATCACGTATCTCGAGCGGCCGCACCGGCTTCTCATTGGCGCCAGCACCGGTGTCGCGCTCACGCTCGTACTTTCAGGCGTCATGCTGGGGTTGAAGCACCGAGGAACACAACTCGCCGTCGACGTCGCGCTGTTCGTGGTTCTCGTCGTGCTGGTTGGACAGGTGCTGGCGCGGGCGATAGCACGACAATGGCCAACGTATCTGGTCCCCATCGTCGTTCCCATTCTCCGTCTCGTTGAGCTGGTCGTGACGCCGATCGTCGCATTGGGCCGGCGGGCCGCGGCGCCCTTCGAGCGGCAGCGGGGACGCGCGTCGGTCGACGTAGAGCGCGAAGCGCTGCAGGACCTGCTTCGTGAAGGTGAGCTCGAGGGTGTCGGCGAGCACGAGGAGATTGCGATCATCAACGGCGTCGTGGAATTCGGCACGAAGCGGGTGGCCGATATCATGACACCGCGAAGCGAGATCTTCGCGCTCGATGACACGCTCGATGCTCGCACTCTGGCGGGCCGCATCGCCCAATCCAACTACAGTCGCGTGCCGATCTATCACGGAACCATCGATACCGTACCGGGCATGGTACACGCCTTCGACGTCCTGAAAGCCGGGGTCGAGGTGCGACCGCCGATCAGACCCGTCGCAACGGCGATGGTGGACGCTCCCTGCAACGAGCTGCTCTTCCGCATGCTGCGTGAGCGGCTTCATCTCGCGATCGTCCGCGACGCGTCGGGTGCGACAGCCGGGCTGGTTTCGCTCGAGGATTTGCTCGAGGAGCTCGTCGGCGATATCCGTGATGAGCACGACGAGCCGGAGACCAACCGGGCATCGGCGACGATACGAGGCGGCACATGACGGCCGGCGCGAAACCAACTGGCCACGAGTCATTGCTGGCCGACTTCGATTCGGGGAAGAAGGCCGCGCTCGCGCGCGCCGTGAGTGTCGTCGAGAACCATCGTTCAGGATTCGAGCGTCTGCTCGCGACATTTCACAGTCGACTGGGTCGCGCGCGACGCATCGGCATCACCGGCCCGCCGGGGGCTGGCAAGAGCACCATCACGACGCAACTCGTCGCGGCCTATCGAGCTGCTGGCCACACGGTCGGTGTCATTGCGGTCGATCCCACGTCGCCGTTCACCGGCGGAGCCCTCCTCGGCGACCGCATTCGCATGGAGTCGGTCGCGCTCGACCCAGGGGTGTTCATTCGCTCCATGGCAACCCGCGGATCACTCGGCGGCCTCGCCGCCGCGACGCGCGAGGTCGCGGACGTGCTCGACGCATTCGGTATTGAGCAGATACTCATCGAGACCGTCGGTGTCGGTCAGAGCGAGCTCGATATCGCGCGAACCGCCGACAGCAGCATCGTCGTGCTCGTCCCCGAATCTGGTGACTCGATTCAGACGCTCAAAGCCGGTCTCATGGAGATTGCCGACATCTTCATCGTGAACAAAGCAGATCGACCGGGCGCGGATCGGCTGCGCCACGAGCTCGAGCTGATGCTGGGATTGCGGGGTGGCAACACCCTCAAGAACGTGCCCGCACACCACGGCGTGGATCTCGGCCGCGCGATGACGCGGGCCGAAAAGCTGGCCATGAATCCCGCGCGGGCGGCGCGCGAAGCGGCGGCCAACGAGTCGTCGACATGGACGCCTCCGGTGCTCCGCACGGTCGCCGCACAGGGGGAGGGCATTGCCGAACTCGTGGCCGCCGTCGACAGGCACTTCCATTATCTTGAACGCAGCGGCACGCTGCAGACGCGGCGACGTGCCCGATTGCGGGCGCGCGTCGTCGAGGTCGTGGAGAGCCAGGTTCGTCGCCGGCTCTGGAGCGACGACGCCACGAATCGCTGGCTCGACGAACGAATGTCGGATCTTGAAGGCGGGAAGACGAACCCGTTCGCCGTTGCCGACGAGCTCTTGGCGCGCAGCGCGAGACTTCTATCCGAGGGAGATTGAAGCACGATGACGGCTACACGAGATGTGCGGAGTGCCGGTAGCGACGGCGATGCGCGGCGAGAACTGGAACGATTGCGCGCCGAGGTCGCCGATTGGCGCAGGCGTTATGCGGCCGGTGAACTGCGTGACATCGGCTTCACGAACTCCGCGCGCGAAGTCGATCCCCTCTACACCGTGCTCGACGTGCCGCCGGAGACGTCGGTGGAGCTTGGCGTACCGGGAGAGTATCCGTTCACGCGTGGCATTCATCCCACAGGCTATCGTGGCCGGCTGTGGACGATGCGCCAGTTCGCGGGGTTCGGCAGCGCGCGCGACACGAACGAGCGATTCAAGTTCCTGCTCCAGCACGGCCAGACAGGGCTGTCGACCGCGTTCGACTTTCCGACGCTCATGGGCTACGACTCGGATCATCCGCGCTCCGAGGGTGAGGTGGGCAAGACGGGTGTCGCCATCTCGAGCCTCGCGGATATGGAAATGCTCTTCGAGGGCATTCCCATGGCGGAAGTCTCGACGTCGATGACGATCAACGGCCCAGCGATCATTCTCTGGGCCTTCTACATTGCCGCCGCCGAGAAACAGGGAGTCGGGTCCGAGAAGCTGCGTGGCACCATACAAAACGACATTTTGAAGGAGTACATGGCGCAGCACGCGTGGTGCTTCCCGATCGAGCCCGCGCTGCGTCTCATCGTGGACTGCTTCGAGTGGGGAGCCAGGCACGCCCCGCAGTGGAATACGATATCGATCTCCGGTTATCACATTCGGGAGGCGGGCGCAACGGCCGCGCAGGAGCTCGCGTTTACCCTGGCCGATGGATTCACGTACGTGGAGCGAGGCATCGCGCGCGGTCTTGATGTCGATCAATTCGCGCCCCGCCTCTCGTTCTTCTGGGATATTCACAACGACTTCTTCGAGGAGATAGCGAAGTTGCGCGCCGCGCGCCGCATCTGGGCGCGTCACATGCGCGAGCGCTATCACGCGCGCAGTCCGCGCTCGTGGATGATGCGTTTTCATTCGCAGACGGCGGGCGTGACACTGACCGCGCAACAGCCGATGAACAACGTCGTCCGCGTGGCCTACCAGGCGCTCGCCGCGGTACTCGGCGGAACACAGTCGCTTCACACGAACTCGATGGACGAGACGCTTGCGCTTCCCACCGAGCAGGCCGTGCAGGTCGCGTTGCGCACCCAGCAAGTGCTGGCGTACGAGACTGGCGCGCCTAACGTCATCGATCCGTTGGGCGGCTCGTACTACATCGAGTCGCTCACGGATCGTCTGGAGGAAGAGGCGGAATCCCTCTTCGCGGAGATCGATCGGATCGGCGGCGTAGTACGGGGACTCGAGACCGGCTGGCTTCAGCGCAAGATCGCCGAGTCGGCCGCGCGCCAGCAGTGGGAGATCGAGCAACATCGCCGGGTGATTGTCGGGGTCAACGAATTCGTCACCGATGAGCCGGAGCTGACGATCCCGCTGCTCAGGGTCGGTGAAGACGTGGACGCCAGTCAACGAGAGCGCCTGGGCAAGTTGCGGCGGGAGCGTGACAACGCCGGCTGCCAGCAGGCATTGGACGCGTTGCGCGGCGCCGCGCGTGGAAAGGAGAACACCATGCCGTACATCCTGGAGTGCGCCAGGCGGTATTGCACGTTGTATGAGATTCGCGCCGCGCTGGAGAGCGTATTCGGCGCGTATCGGGAACCTGTGTTCTTCTGAGTCGAACGGCGCGGTGCGAACGATCGCTAAGTCGAGGCAAAAGCGGGCGACGGCCAGCCGTCCAGGGGTGACCGGCCCGCAACGACCGAGCTCGAACGCCACTCCCCTAACGAGTGAGGGCGAGTGGTGGTCGCGCTACTTCGACGCCTTCTATCTTCGCGAATACGAGCCCCTCTTTACGCTCGAGCGCGACCGGCAGGAAGTGGCGCGGCTCCTCGACATCCTTGGGCTGCCGGACGGGGCTCGCTTGCTGGACGTGCCCTGCGGTCAAGGGCGCCATTCGCATCTGCTCGCCGAGGCGGGATTCGACGTGGACGGTCTGGATCTCTCGACGGAGCTGCTCGGCCACGCCCGCGCACGGGGTATGGGTGCGCGGCTACGCTATCACCGTGGCGACATGCGAGCACTGCCGTCGGAATGGACTGGACAGTTTGACGCAGTCCTGAACCTGTTCACTTCCTTCGGTTTTTTCACCGACCCGTCGGACGATCGCGCTGTTGTCGCCCAATTTGCGCGCGTGCTTCGGCCAGGTGGCACTCTCGTTTGGCATGGCGGAAGTCGCGACGGGGTGATGGCTCGGTTCCTCGAGCGGGACTGGTGGGAGACGGAGGATGGAACGATGCACGCCCAGGAACGGCGATTCGATCCCCTCTCTGGCGTCCTATCGGTCGAGTCGCACTGGAGTGGTCCTGACGGAGCGGGAAAGCGCGAGCATCGCATTCGTCTGTACACCGCGACTCGACTCGCCGAATTGTGTGCGGACGCCGATTTGATCGTCGAAGCGGCATATGACGGATGGCGCGACCGTCCGCTGACACGCCGCTCGACAGAGATGCTTCTCGTCGCGCGAAAAGAAGGCGAGGATCGCGAGTTGCCGGCGCCTCAGTCGCGCCGCTAGCTTTTCCCAGCGGCGTTGCCGCGGATAGGCGTGCAGTGTGGAGTTGCTCGCGCGCGCTGCGCCACTCCAGCCCACGCCTCCACTTTCGAATCGTCGTTCCTCTGAATCGCTCAATGCGTCCGATACGTGTGCTCGTTGCCAAGCCCGGTCTCGATGGACACGACCGCGGAGCGAAGGTCGTGGCCGCCGCGCTGCGCGATGCGGGCATGGAAGTCATTTACACCGGCCTCCATCAAACACCCGAGATGATTGCCAACGCCGCGATTCAGGAGGACGTGGACGTGGTCGGCCTGTCGATCCTCAGCGGCGCGCACATGACGCTCTTTCCACGCGTGCGCGCGTTGCTCGCCGAACAGGGACGTGACGACATACTCATCACCGGCGGCGGCATCATTCCGAAGGAAGACATGGACGATCTGCAGCAAGGTGGGATTGGCAAACTGTTCGGCCCCGGCACCCCGACAGGTGACCTCGTGGACTACATTCGCGACTGGTTCGCGGAGCGGGAAAAGCAGGAAGCGTGACAGGGGCGGGGGGTGTGGGGCGCAAAGCGACGGGCAGCGGTGACTCGCGCCTGCGCGGGCTCGTGACGGCAGTGCGCGAGCTCGAGGACAAGCTGCGCCAGGGCGGCGGGGCAGATCGAATCGCACGTCAGCACAAACAAGGGAAGCTCACCGCACGCGAGCGCATTGCCGGCCTTTGCGATCCGGACACCCGATTCCTCGAAATCGGCTTGCTGGTTGCCTACGACGAGTACGAAGGGCAGGCACCAGCGGCAGGCGTCGTCACCGGCATCGGTATCGTAGAGGGACGGTCCGTGGTCATCGTGGCAAATGATGCCACGGTGAAGGCCGGCTCCTGGTGGCCCGAGACGATCAAGAAGATGCTCCGCGCTCAGGAGATCGCGATGCGCTGCCGCATTCCGATCATCTACCTCGTCGACTCGGCCGGCGTAAACCTGCCATATCAAGGCGGTGTGTTTCCCGGGCAGTACGGCGCGGCGCGCTTGTTTTATTACAACTCCATCATGCGACGCTATCTGCGAGTTCCGCAAATCGCGGCCGTGATGGGCCCATGTATCGCCGGAGGTGCGTATCTGCCCGCGCTGTCCGATCTCATCGTGATGGTGAAGGGGACGTCATTCATGGGATTGGGCGGCCCGAATCTCGTGAAGGGCGCTACCGGTCAAACGATCGACGCCGAGACGCTCGGCGGCGCCGGCACTCACACCGAGACGAGCGGCGTGGCGCATTACTCCGTTGACGACGACCCCGCGTGTCTGACGAAGATTCGCGAGCTCGTCGCGATGCTCCCGGCTCAGCGCGTCGTCACGGCGGGCGACGCAGCGGAAAGTGACGCGGCACATCTCTACGATGTCCTCCCGTCCGATCATCGCATGTCCTACGACATGCACGAAGTCATCCGAGCGCTCGTCGATGACGGACAGATCGACGAGTTCCAGCCGAAGCTCGCCAGGGAGATGATCTGTGGCGACGTGCACATTCGGGGAATCGGCGTTGGGCTGATCGCGAATCAGCGAGGTCTCATCAAGGGTCGGCCTGGCGAGAAGCCGCGCTTCGGCGGCATCGTCTACGCCGAGAGTGCGGAGAAAGTCGCGTACTTCATAGAGCGCTGCGATCGTCAGCACATCCCACTGCTGTTTCTGCAAGACGTGTCGGGCTTCATGGTCGGCTCGGAGGCAGAGCACGAAGGGATCATTCGTGCGGGAGCCCGGTTCGTCGAAGCAATGGCCACGGCGCGTGTCGCAAAGCTCGTCCTCACTCTGAATCACGCTTCAGGTGCCGGCTATTACGCGATGGCGGGGCAGGGTTTCGACCCCGACTTCATCTTCAGTTGGCCAACCGGGCGCATGGGCGTCATGGAGGGCGAGTCGGCTATTCAAGCCGTGCACGGGCCGGCCATCGAGGATGCAAAGCGGCGCGGCAAATCGCTCGATCGCGAAACAACCGAGGCTATCGAAGAGATGCGTGAGGACTACGAGCATCAACTCGACGCTCGTTATGCGGGAGCGCGTGGCTTCATCGACGCCATTGTCGCGCC
>Ga0070713_100000394_pt1 | contig 28041 bp, 33 predicted proteins | sample LARL82metaG_FD_65465 | JGI IMG/M metagenome (GOLD analysis project Ga0070713, IMG submission 65465) | Corn, switchgrass and miscanthus rhizosphere microbial communities from Kellogg Biological Station, Michigan, USA - LAR L8-2 metaG | ecosystem: Host-associated > Plants > Roots > Rhizosphere ... | reverse complement strand
GAAGAGCAACCTCGGTGCGAGCGTGGGCCTGCAATACATCTTCGTCAACAAGACGCAGGTCCAGATCGGCGCCAGTCTGAGCTACGGGGGGCGGTGAAGGCGCGTGGCGCGTGATGTGTGGCGCGTGATGTGTGGCGCGTGATGTGTGGCGCGTGAGCCTGTCATCGCGACGAGGGATCTGCTGTTGACCGGCGAGAGGAGCAGGGAGCGAGCGCAACGCGCGAGCGACTTCGAATGAAAGTTGTCGGGAGCGCAAGCGACCGACCGTGCGGCGACACGATTCCATTAGCCCTGCGCTTGCGCAGGGCTAATGGAAATCGTGCCGTTGCGCGTACTCCGCGCCGACCTCGGCCTTCAGTCCGCGGAACTCTTCACCGCGAATGTTGACCACGCCTTGCTCGACCTGCAGTGTGCCGCGGACGAGCAGGAGCGGTGTCGTCGAGATCAGAAGCGCTTGCCGTTCGAACTGCTTCGGTGTCACGACGACGTTGACCGTCCCCGTCTCATCTTCGAGCGTGAGAAAGACGAAGCCTTTCGCTGTTCCCGGGCGTTGACGGCAGATCACGAGTCCGGCTCCTGCTATGTGATCGCCGTCCTTTCCTTCCATCACGAGTTGGCGCGCCGTGCGGACGCCGTTAGGCATGAGCAGCGGCCGCAGGTGGGACATCGGATGGCCGTTCAGCGAGACGCCGGTCATGCGATAGTCGGCTTCCGTCAGCTCCCCGGGAGACATCATCGGTAGATTGGCACTCCGTGACGCGGCGCTCGGCGGCACCCGTCGACGCGGTGCCAGCGGGCCAGCATCGCCGCGCAATGCGTCGAGCACTTCCCATAACGCCGAGCGTCGCTTGCGGAGATCGGGCTCGTCGGGCACGAAGCCATCGAATGCGCCAGCCTCGGCGAGGTGACGCAGCGTCCGTTGGTCGAAGCGTGTTCGTCGCGCGAATTCCTCGATCGATTGAAAGGGGCCTTTCTCCAGCGCCTGCTCCAGCATGTCTTTCGCCCGCGGGCCCAACCCTCGTACCGAGCGCACACCGAGCCTAACGGCAGGCGCCGATGTGCCGTCGCTCGCTGATTCCAGCGTCGCGTCCCACCGCGACCAGCGCACGTCCACGGGCCGGACCTTCACCCCATGTCGGCGTGCATCCTCGATCAACGTGCCCGGTGCGTAGAAGCCCATTGGCTGCGCGTTCAGGATCGCTGCCGTGAACTCGGGCCCGTAATAGTGCTTGAGGTACGCCGACGCGTAAACCAACAAGGCGAACGAGGCCGCGTGTGATTCGGGAAAGCCGTAATCGGCGAACGCGTTGATCTGGTTGTAAATCCGGATCGCCGTCTCTTCGGCAATGCCGTTTGCCTTCATGCCCTCGATCAGCTTCGAGCAGATGGCCGCCATGCGCTCGCGGCTTCGCTTGTGCCCCATCGCGCGCCGCAGCATGTCCGCTTCCCCGGCGGAAAATCCCGCGCAGGCGATCGCCACCTGCATGCCCTGCTCCTGAAACAACGGTACGCCTAACGTGCGCGCGAGAATCGGTTCCAGCGACGGATGAGGATAGGTCACCGGCTCCTCGCCTGCACGGCGCCGGAGATAGGGATGCACCATGTCGCCCTGGATGGGTCCCGGCCGGATGATGGCGACTTCGACTACCAGATCGTAGAAGCAGCGTGGCTTCAGCCGCGGCAGCGTATTCATCTGCGCGCGGCTTTCCACCTGGAAGACACCGATCGTGTCGGCGGCGCACAGATCGTCGTACACCGCCTGGTCCTCCATGTCCAGCCGCGCGAGGTCCACCGTCACGCCACGCGTCTGCCTGACGTACAGCAGGCAATCCTGAATGAGTGTCAGCATTCCGAGGCCGAGGAGATCGATCTTCACGAGACCGACGGGATCGAGATCGTCCTTCTCCCACTGGATCACCGTCCGGTCTGGCATCGACGCCGGTTCGATGGGCACCACCGTCGACAGCAGCTCGGCAGTGAGGACGAAGCCCCCGACGTGGATCGAACGATGGCGTGGCACCTGGTGCAATCCACCGACGATCTCCGCGAGTGCGCGAACTCGCTTGTCGGTTGGATCGAGCCCCGCGTGCACGAAGGGAGATTTGCGGTCGTTGGCCGATGTCGCGATTGCCGTCGTCGGGTTGCGTCGCTCGTTATGCGTCTCCTTCGCGTAGGGGTCCATGTACTCCGGCCGGGCCAGTCCCGCGTCCTCCGACGGTTGCTCTGCGCTCATCCGCAAGTGCCCCGTCTTGTCCGTGTTCCCCCATTTTCGATTCTGCTGAACCGTTTCGTGCCCGGTGACGCTCCCATATGGCTCGTATCCGGCGTTTGGCCGGGGCCGGTCCGCTGCCGTTAGGCGCTTCTTTCCTCGGGGCGCGAGTTTGGACTCTTCGCGTCCACCCGCTGCCCACTGCCCTCCACCCTCCACCCGCCTTGCTTCCTCCTTCACCTCCCGGGACTCCAGCGTTGCGGTCGTTCCGGGGATCAGTTGCTGACCGAATGCGCGCGCGATGACCTCTTCCGCCGTTTCTTCCCGCTCGTCTCCGTCTCCGCTGCCTGACGACTCGCCGCGCAGGGCTTCGGCCGTCGCGCGAGCCGAGAAGCGATCGCTCAGCATCGCCAGCTTGTCTGCCTGCTCCACCGAGAAACCAAGCACCCGCGCCGCGTCGCGTACGGCCGAGCGACCACGATACGTAATCTGCTCGCACACCATCGCTGCGTGCTCGCGCCCGTACTTCTCGTAGACGTACTGAATTACCCGTTCGCGTTCGCGGTGCGCGAAATCGATGTCGATGTCCGGCGCCTCACGACGCTCCTCGCTCAGGAATCGCTCGAAGAGCAGCCCGAGGCGGATGGGATCGACGGCGGTGATGCCGAGGCAATAGCAGACGGCGGAATTCGCTGCTGACCCTCGTCCCTGGCAGAGAATTCCCTCGCGTCGCGCAAAGCGCACGATGTCCCAGACGATGAGGAAGTAGCCAGCGAGTCCGAGGTGACGAATCATCCCCAGCTCGTGCTCGATCTGTCGACGATGAGTGTCACTCGGAAAGCCGTCGCCGCCCGCTCCCCAGCGCTCCTGCGCCCCCTGCACGACGAGCCGCTCCAGATATTCGTCCGCCGTCACCTTGGGAGGGAGGGCAAATGCCGGCAGGGTGGGCGCGAGGTGCTCCATGCGAAATACGCATCGTTCGGCAATCGCTCGCGTCGCGGCGATTCCCTCCGGCGCGTGCTGCCACCGTCGTCGCATCTGAGTCGCGCTCTTCAGGTACCATTCGCCGTTAGGCCGCAGTCGCGTGCCCATCTCGTCGAGCTTTCTGTCATGTCGCAGACAGGACAACACGTCATGGACGATGCGATCGCGTGCGCGCGCGTAATGCACGTCATTGGTCACGACCCAGGGAATCTCGAGCGCGTGCGCGACTTCGATCAGTCCGCGGACTACTTCGCGTTCTTCATCGAGGCCGTGATCCCAGCATTCGATGGCCAGTCGGCCATCGAATGTGTCCTTGAGCACTGCCGTGGCCTCGCACGCCCCATTGAGATCCCCATTGGCGACGAGCGACGGCACCCATCCGCGTGGACATCCGGTGAGCGCGAACAATCCCCGCGCATGCTGCGCCAGTAACTCGAGTGGGACACAGGGCTCACCGCGCGGATTCTCCATCCGCGCCCGCGTGATGAGCGTCGAGAGATTGCCATATCCCTCACGCGTCTCGGCGAGAAGAACGAGATGAGTGATTGGTGACTGGTAGTTGGTGCTTGGTCGATCAGAATTGCCGCGCGCTCGCGCGCGGCCGTCCTTACTACTAGCCACCAACCACTGACCACCGACCACTGTCGTCAGCTCCGCTCCAATGATCCCGCCGATCTCCACCTCGCGTGTCGCCTGCGCGAAACGGACCGCGCCGCCCATTTCATCGTGATCGGTGAGCGCCAGCGCTGGCAGTCCGAGATGTGCCGCGCGCGCCGCGAGCACCTCGGGCAGCGCCGCGCCGTCCAGCAGAGAGAAACAGGAATGACAGTGCAGCTCGACGTAGTCGTTAGGCTTTATCCGCGTCAATCGAACCACCCCTGGACCCACCACTGATCGTCCATCCGATCGAGATAGAGCACGAAATCTCCGAACGCGCTCTCGCACCGCCAGTAATCGCGGCGATAGCCGTCGTCCCACCAGTCGCCGGACAGGCGCTCCGGTCCCACGGCACGCTCGATCGTTAGGCGCCGGCCCCGCCATGTCACTGCCCGCGGCACCCCGTCATCGCACACGACGAATACCGACTCCGGCGACTCCAGCAGCCGGATCGCCGGATCGCGCCGGGCGCTCCACGTCAACTGATCCACGGACATGTTGTCGCGCGGGCGCGCGACGTCGGCCAGAGACGCGCCGGTCGTGTCCTCGATCCACGACCCCGTCTTTTCCGGCACATGCGCGTCGCGCGCGACCGGCTTCACGACGACGTTCGGTCCCAGCTCGGTGCGCAGTCGCGCGAGCGCGGCGTCGAGCGCAGCTTCGTCCCGCCACGTCGTCTCCAGAAAATCACCCTGCTCGCCCGACAACGGGGCGGCCGCGACGATCGACACCGCGACACCGATTGCAGGTGCGCTCAATGTCCAGCTGTCGAGCAGCGCCCGGCATCGCTCGAACAACGGTATCGAGCGCGCCACCGGCCGCGCCAACCGGATCTCGCGCGTTACCGTGTGGGCGCGCACGAATGCGTCCGTCGGCAACGTGCCCCGCCGATCGTCGAGGCTCAGCGTGATCGAGAGTGCCGCGACCGCCTGCCCGCGACGGACCAGTTGAGTCGTTAGGCGATCGAGCGCGGCCCGCACCAGAAAGAGAATCGGCTCCATCGTCGTCGCGGGCATCGGCAGCTCCGCTTCCACGATCGGGAAGTCGCTGACCCGCGTCAGGACCGGCCGGCGCGAATCGTCTCCTCGGGCCAGACGCCATGCCTGCAGTCCTTCGTTTCCCCATCGACGCTCGACATCTTCCGCCGAGAGTGCCGCGAAGGATCCGACGGTGCGCAGGCCGAGCGCCTGGAGCGCCAAACGCAGCTCGTCTCCCATCGGCACCAGTGCCAGTGGCGCCGGCGCCAGGTATCCCGCGTCATGCCCGTGTGGGACGATGCAGATCAACGAGCGGTCGTCTCCCTCGCGCTGGAATGACGTTCCGGCCCACGTCGCCGCTCGCGCCGCGACGCACGAATCGGCGATCGCGACGCGCGGTCGCGGGTGCCATCGCGCGGCAATCCGGCGCAGTGCATGGGCCAACTCGCGCTCACCACCGCGGCCACCGAATCCCGACGCGCCAACCCACCACATACCCGGAGTACCGACGGCGGGAGTGACCTGGGGACTGGCTTCGAGCAGAAGCGCCGTCATTTCCGTCGTCGCGCCGGCAACCGCTACCTCGTCCCACGGAAGCTCCTGGAGCTCGGCGCACACGGCCCGTGCTTCGGCAATCGTCATCCCCGCCCGAATACCGGCGCGCCCTGCCGCTGCCGATACCGCACGCAATCGTCGTCGGCCAGCAGTTGTTTTCGGACTGGCGGCTTCTGTCAGAACGATCGGCGAATCATCCCAATGCCCCGGTGCCGGTGGAACGCTCCATCCGGCTGATGTAGGCATCGGTATGAAGGTCGCCGCTGACGAATTCCGGTTCGGCGCAGCGACGTTTTCGCGCGAGGACGCGGACGTTGCCTGCTTCGTTAGGCGTGCTTCCTCCGGAGCGCGGAACGGCAGCAGGAGCTGCACGTCGCTCACTCCCAGGTCGCCCCGCCGGGCGGCGCGCCACACCGCGCCGATCGGGAACCTCGGGATGCGTACACAAGCGACGCGCCACTCCAATTGCACAGCTGACCTCCACGGTTCGATGAGTTCCTCCGCCTCCGCCCTTCTCCACGAGAATGGTCATGCGTCTCTCGCGTGGACTTGGCGGTGCCGCGGCAGAGGGCAGAGGGTGGAGGGCAGAGGGGGAAGAGCGAGCACCCTCTGCTCGCTGCGCTCGCAGGGCTATCTGGAGTCGCTCGCGCTGCGCGCTCGCCCCTGCTCCTATTGCCGTTCCACCCTCTCCCCTCTGCCCTCTGCCCAAAGCTCGTTGCACGTGAAGTCGCACCGCCCCTCCGACGAGGGAGCCGCTCCCTTCCTCGCCGGCGATGACGAGGGCTGCCCCTGCCTCGCGTGCGAGTCTCGTGAGACGCACCGCGACGCCGCGTGACAGCACCGGTGCCGAATCGATCACCACGAGGGCGAACGCGCCGCAGCGGAGCAGCACGTCGGCGCACCACGCCGCCCGCGCCGGATCACGGGGCCGGATCATCCACAGCCCCTCACCATCTCCGAGATGAGCCCAATCGCGCGGAGCGAGGGTACGCATCGCATCGATATACGCGACCCACCCGGCATTGCTCAGCGTCTGCTCCACGATCTGACGCAGCAGTGTTGCTTTCCCACTCCCACGGGCCCCGATCACTTCCGTCAATCGCCCGCGCGGAAGCCCGCCTCCAACGAGTCCAGCATCCAATGCTTCCACGCCCGTCGGTAGCGTCCGCGACTCCATGCCCGTCGGTGACGAGAGCGGAACGGGAAGGGAAGAAGGGAGGAGGTCGAGAACAGCCTGTGGAAGCATCTGCGCGTTCTTCTATCGAATCACTCCGGCGACCGTCGAGACTGCCGCCAACGAAGGGGCGAATAAGCTATGCCGAATAAAAACCGAAAGCAAGAAGGAGGCCCTGTCCGATCAGCTTGACGGTGCTCCTGGGCCAAGCCACGCTACAGATCATCCCATGGACAGCTCGCCGAACGAGGAGGACGCGATGGATCACCCTGCGCCACCATCCACACTCAGCTTCGCCATTCGCTTCAGACTCACGGACGGACTCGGCGAAGATGGGGCACTCGAGCTCTGGGATGATTTCGTCGCGGGGCCAGTCGAAGGGCGCGGCCTCACCTGGAATGCCGCCGCCGACTCGGATGGCCTCTCACGTCTCCTCTTTCGCCGCAACGCCAACGCGACCGAAGATGATCGCCGCGCCGTGCGCGAATGGGCCCGCCGTCGCGGGGAGATTGCTGCCTACGACATAGGGCCTCTCGAGAGCAGGGGGACTAGGGGCTAGGGGCTAGGGGCCGAGATGGTCACCGACCCTAGCCCCGAACCCCCAGCCCCTCCAACGACAGTTGCTCCGCCAGCGATGGCGTCGTTAGGCGACGCGGCTCGGCGCCACTGTCTTCCTCGCCGCCATCACCAATGTGCCCGAACGGAACACCATGTCGGGCGCAGATCCGCTTGAAGTACGCGCGCAACCCGTCTCGATACCGCTCGCCAACCGCGTGACTCCGCGCGTACGTCGCGCGGTAGCGCGGCGCGAGCTCCGGAAACTCCTGCTCGATGAACGGCAGGTATCGCTGCCGCGCCGCTGACTGGAGCCGCAACGCGCACGCGTTCACGTACGTGGCCCCCCGCTCCGCCACCGTCTTCACCAATCGATCCAGCTGGTCCGGGGCGTCCGTGATCCCGGGCAGCACCGGCATGACGTTGATGCCGACATCGATGCCATGCTCGCGCAATCGCGACAGCGCACGCACGCGCGCCTCTGGCGTGGGGGCCCGCGGCTCGAGTCGGCGCGCCAGATTCCGATCGAGCGTGATCAGGGAGAGATGAATCGTTATGCTCGAATTGCGCGCGATACGTCGCAGAAGGTCGACGTCACGCGTCACCAGCGGGCTTTTCGTGATGATCACAATCGACAACCCCGCATACTCCGCCAGCACCTCCAGCACGCTGCGTGTCACGCGGAAACGCCGCTCCGCCGGCTGATAGGGATCTGTCGCCGTGCCGATGACGATGCTCTCCTCGCCCAGCAGGGCGAGATGCCGATCGGACCCGTGACGCAACGCGCGCCGCAGGACCTCGGCGGCGTTCTCCTTCACGAAGATGCGACGCTCGAACGCCAGCCATGGCGGCATCGCTTCGACATCGCGCTGTAGCGCATCGTGCTCGGGATGCGCGGTGGCGGCACGCTCCAGCACATAGCGATGCGCATAACGAGCGTAGCAGTACGCGCAGCCGAACGCGCAGCCCACGTACGGGTTGATGGACCAGAATCCCATTCCCGTTACTTCGGGACCGTTGAGCACACCACGCGCGACCGACCCGTAATAGCTGATATCTTTCTGCTCCCCGATCACAGGCAGCGTCCGCACGCCGAGCGCGGTGTCGGCAAACAGAGCACCCTGTTTGGCGTGTCGGAGAGCGGCGGTCGCCGCGGAGAGAGCTCGCGTCATAGTGAACAAATCCGATCTACCGAACATAATCCGAAGACGCAAGCCCCTCGCCGCCTCCCTGGCGCTCCTGCTCGGGGCGCTCGCCGCACTAGCTGTCTGGCTCCTGACGGTTCCACCCGGACCCGGGCTCGACCCTGATTCGGCGTCCTATCTCGGTGCCGCGACCGCTCTTGCGCACGGGCACGGCTATCGAATTCCGATCGCCAACTGGCGCGCCAGCGACAGCACCTCCGCGCTGGCTCATTTTCCTCCGGGATATCCGACGGCCATAGCCGTTCCCGTTGCGCTCGGCGCCGATCCGACGAACGCGGCGCGACTGGTGAATGCGTTGGCGGCGTTCGTGAGCATCGCGCTCGCGACCTGGTTCGTCGCGAGCGTCGTCGGCATCGTTGCCGCATTCGTGCTCGCGTTGACGTTACTCGTTATGCACGCATTCGTGATCGTCCACCTCTCGGTGCTGAGCGAGCCGATGTTTCTCGCCAGCATCGTGGGCGCGGCGACAGCGATGTATGCGTACGCCCGCGCCGGCGACGAGCGATCACGGCTCGTCGCGGCCGCATGGAGCGGCATCGCGGCGGCGCTGGCGGTGCTCGTGCGGTACGCCGGGATCTCCGTGGTCATCGCGGTCGGCCTGTGGACCCTGATGTCGCCGGGGCCCCTCTTCATCCGCATTCGCCGCGCGATCGTCGCGCTGATCCCCGCCGCGGTACTGTTCGGCGCGTGGGTACTGCGCTCGTACCTAACGAGTGGCCCTCGCTCGATTCGCACGCTCGGCGCATATGGAGGCGTTCGTGAGACGATGGAGATGGGTGTCTCGACGGTCGTTGGCTGGCTCGTGCCTCTCACCTCGGACGATGTGCTCCCAGGTCGCGGTTGGATCGCGCTCCTCGTGCTTCTCCTGCTAGCCATCGTCGTCATGCGTGGCGCCCGTGCGGCACGTGCTTCCGGCGCCGGATCGGCGCTCGCGGCCGTCGGTCTCCTCGCCGCGAGCTATCTCATCGTGCTCATGGCGTCGCGCCTCCTCGCCGATCCGGAAATTCCGTTCGACGAGCGGATTCTCGTTCCAGTCTTTCTTCTCGTGGCAACCCTCGCCGCGCTGGGCGCCGCGGCATGGGCACGTGTGTCGCGGACGCCACTTCGCATTGGCGCGGCTGTGCTGCTGGTTGCCTGGTTGGTCGCCGCGGGGCGCGCGACCGAGGACGATATCGAATGGCTGCTGGATAACGGTCAGGACTTCGCGCAGGCGCAATGGACCGAGTCACCGCTGCTCGCGTGGGCGCGCACGAATGCCTCGCGACAGCCGCTCTACAGCAATTGGCCGGCGGCGATCGTCTTTCACTTGCATCGTCCGGCGCGGGAGGTGCCTAACGATTCGGACGCCAGGATGCTCGGGGCGTTCGCCGACACGGTCCGCGTCCATCACGGCATCATCCTCGCCTTCGATCAGCCCAGCCCGGACCAGATCGGCGTTCCCGAGCTGACGAAGGCCGGCCGCCTGCGACAGGTCGTCCGCCTCGGGGACGGAACCGTGTTCGCCCCGGCCCCCTGACTGCCTGACGTCAGGGAGAATCGAGCGTCATGCCGATTCGCATTGCGCCGTGCGTGTCCGGTCGCACGAAAAAATCGGTGTACCGGCTGTCGTGCTCGATGCGCCAGATATGGACTATGGCCAGGCCGCCATAAATAGCTGTGATGCTGGTCTTGTTCAGACGCGACGTGCGCGCCATGAACTCGACGTCCGACACGCTGCCCGTTCTGCCGATGGTCACGTAGAAGAGTGAGGTGGCAATGCCGCCCGCGAGCATTCCGCGCTCGAATGCGCCAGCGGGCCGGTTGGAATGATGCGGGGCATCGAGAATTCCCTCGTCGATCACCGATTGAACGGTCAGGCCGGCGGCCGAGAAAACGAACTGCTTTCGCGGTTCGAGCGTGGCATCGATACCAGAATAGATGGTCGGTCGCCCCTCGTTCAGGCCGAAACTTGGCCGACCGCCGACGGCATAGGCAGCAACGATGTGCCCACTTTCATGGGCGAGAATGCTCGACGCGAAGCCCGTCGCGAACAGGGACCACCAGCGTCCGCCACTCGCGTGAGATGCAATGGCGCCTGTCTGTTCGGTGCCCTGAGCGGGTGCTGGCCGCACGATGCCGAGCACCAGCATTGCCGCGACGATCGTGAGAAGTATGGCGCGAGCACCGAGCGCCACGCCGCCGCGACCACAGACATGGCCGCGGGGACGGTAATCCTGTATGATCCGTGGCGTTCCGAATTGACCGCTCCTAGGCTCCATGCGCACCAAGCTCTCCGATCTCGAAATCCAACGCGCTCTCGGCCGACTTGCCGGTTGGGCCCGTCGAGGTGATACGCTCACCAAGACGTATACCTTCGTCGCGTTCGCCGACGGCATCGCCTTCGTGAATCGCGTGGCGAAAGCGGCCGACGCCAGCAATCATCATCCCGACATCGACATTCGATACACGAAAATCACGTGCATCTTGTCGACCCACGACGCCGGTGGCGTCACGGAAGCCGATCTCAAGCTCGCCGAAGCGATCGAGAAAGCGGCAGCGAAGTCATAGACCTTCGAACAGGCTTTCAGTCACTGGGCGCGGCTGCGGCACTCCAGCGGCGAAGGCAAATCGTTCCTCTGGCAGCATCGTGAGCTCCTCGAAGCGTCGTTGATGTTGCCGCTGGGTGGCGTGCGCAAGAAACGCTTCACGCTTCACGTTCAGATACTCCAAAACGGGAACACGACAGGTCACCGGCTGGCTCAGCGCCATGAGCTCGGATCCTGGCGCCGGTGGGTCCCAGGCTGTGTAGTAAAGCCGCAAAGCAACGTGCGGTGCCGCTTCGCGAAGTTGATCCGCGTATTCGCTTGCGAGCCCGGCGAGAAAGAAGGCTGCCGTTGCGGCTCGTGATATTGCACGGTGGTCGCGGTGCTGTGTCGGCGCCCCTTCGGGGCCGAAGGTCACGACGACATCCGGACGATGACGTCGCAGGAACATGACGACCTCGCCGATGAGTCGGTCTGCGTCGACTTCCTTCAGCAAGCCATCGCCGTGGCCGGGCGTTGAAAGCGATGTGATTCCGAGTACCGTAGCAGCGGCGGTGAGCTCGCCTCGCCGCAGCGCCGCGAGCTCGGCACGAGACGAGACGGGGATGCCGGAAGCTTTTCCGGCATCCCCGTCCGTTGCACAGAACAGATCTGTTCGATTTCCTGCCGCCGCCAGCTTGGCGATTGTTCCTGCGGCGGCGAATGTCTCGTCGTCCGGGTGCGCGAAGACGCAGCCGAGTCGAAACATCGCGCTCTGTCGTTAGGCGCCGCTAGTTGCGCCGGTTTCCGCCGGTGAGGAGTTGCAGTATCGCGAGGAAGATGTTCAGCAGATCGAGATAGATCCGCACCGCCGCCGGCACGTAGTCGTCGGCGCCGAACTCGCCCGAACGCACGATGCGCCACGTATCGAAGATCAGCAGACCTCCGAAAACGAAGATCGTGCCCGCCGCGAGCCACAGCGACGCCGTCTGATTGTGAAAGAAGAGGTTCAACAGGCTCGTGGCGATCAAAACCCACAATCCGATCGTGAAGAATCCGCCCCACGCACTGAAGTCGCGTCGGCTGAGCAACGCGTACGCGGACAACACACCGAAGGTCGTCAGCGTAAGTAGTCCGGCCTGACCAAGCACACCCGGCTGCATCCGCTCGTAGAACACGAGAAGCGGCGAGATCCAGATGCCTTCGATGAAGGTGAAGAGGAAGGTGAAGCCGAGGTTCTGCGGGAACGTGCGATGATAGCGGAGCGCCATGTAGAGCGGCGCGAGGGCGCACAGGAACGTGATGATGTAGTGATCCCAGACCGCCGTCATCAGGCGTGGCTGCGACACGGCGAACGCCGCGCCCAGCATCGTGACGACGATGCTGGCGAAGACCAGCGAATACGTCCGCCGCACCAGCGTGGCGCGCTCCACGCCACTGCGGACGCGAACCGTTGGTGCAGCAGCACTATACGAGAAGCCCATGTGCGAGCTCAGACTCCGTTTGAGAATCGACGAATATATACCCCGAGTGGTCGCGGAAAGAGCCGCTACGGCCCTCGAGGCTCGAATTGAGAGCTAGGGCTCTCCCTTCTGGCCGCTGCCCGACTTCAACAGCGAGACGTTGCCGTTTACCGTCTCGAGCACGATCTCGCGCGAGGAGCTGCCGATCTGACCCCGGATCCGGTGACTGCTACCGTCTCCTTCGGTGGTAATCGGGAAATCGCTCCGGATAGTTCCGTTTACCGTGCTGAGCTTTACATCGCCATCGACTCCGGCGGGCATCGACGCGGTCGTACTTCCGTTTACGGTCTTGAGTGTGACCTCGTCTTCGGGGCCCAGCGAGTCCACGGACACGCTGATCCTGGCATTCGTGCCTCGGGCGTCAATAGGACCGCCTGCGTGCTCGATGTCAATCGAGCCGTTCAGAGTGCGCGCTCTAACGCCCGCTGTTGTCCCGACCAGCGAAATGGTGCCGTTCATCGTGTGGGCATCGACGGTTACGCCGACGGGCAGCTCGACTCTGATCGAGGCCACGCCATCCCGAGAGCGGTGCTTGAACAGGCTGAACATGTCCAGCCAGGAGTGGCCGGAACCACCGAAGGAGTCGCCGCTGTCGCTGCACTTGCCGCGCGAGCTCCAGAGGGCGCACACATAGACCTCTTCGCCATCCCGTCTCCAGGCGAAGTGGATCGGGTCGGTGCGACCGACCCAATGGGTCGACCCAGAAACCCGGAGCTGACGATCGTGCGCAGGCGCGACGTCGATCCGTCCCGTGACCGTCCGCAAATGGATCGTCGACCCCGGCTCGATCTGCGCTTCCCAGTGAAATGCATCCGGCGCATCATGTGCTCGCCCGCCGCATGCACCAACTGTGCTGAGCAGCGCGAGAACGGAGATGGACGTTCGCATCAAGACCTCGGCTTGTGACCCGTACAAATCTTACGCAAAGGGCGCGTCCCGCCATACGGCAGGCCGCGCCCAGAGATTCCGCTGGACCGACTCTAACCCCGCCGGCGCAGCTCTACGTTGCCGTTCACGGTCGAGAGCTTGATTCGACGGCCCCCACGCCCGAGTCGAGCTCGGAGATGCCGCGGGTCCAAGCGGCCGTTCACCGTTACCGGATAATCCGTATGGAAGCGGCCGTTGACCGTGCTCAGTTCCACGTCCGCGTCCAGGTCGCCAGTAAACTCGGCGACCACCGTTCCGTTCACCGTGGAGAAGTTTAGATCTTCGTCATTATCGAACCGCCCCATGCGCGCGGTGACGCTCCCATTGACTGTCGAGGCATTTACCGGTCCGCCTGACGAAGTCGCCTCGACCTCGCCATTCACGGTCGTCGCCTCGACTTCCGATGTTGCGCCGTCCACCGATACCGCGCCATTCACCGTCGATACGCCGACCTTGACGCCTCGCGGCACCGCGACGCGAAACTGAACGCTGACGTCGTTGTTTCGCATGTTGTGCGACTCGTTATGCGTTTCGTAGCCATTCTCGTCGCAATCCGTGCGGTCGTTCCAGATGGCGCAGATCACCACATCCTCGTCGTTCGGCCCATACTTGTGGACCTCGAAGCGAACCGACTCGGGATCGCTGCGACGCCACTGCCGTGTCGCGGTCACCTCCACGCGGTCGCTGTTCGACGCGATCACGTTGATCTCACCACTGAGATTTCGTACGCGAATCCAGTGACCCGATGGAATGCGTGCCGACCAGGTGAACGCATTCTGCTCCGTCTGTCGTTGTGCGCCGAGCGGCGCCGCGCCGAAGACGGAAAGACCCATGAGAGCAATCACGCCGCGTCGCATTCGAGCTCCTGATACGGTGGTAGCCGGTTGCCAGCCAATCAGTCGAGTGTCCGTCATCGCTCGCCCGAGTCGCGGCTCATGCGCAGGCGCACATCGCCGCTCACGGTCGTGACATCCAACTCGCGTCCCCCGCGACCGATCCGCGCTTCGATGCGACGGCGGCTCGTACGGCCACCAAGGGTCAGTTGAAAGTCCGAGTCGAGTTGACCGCTCACGCTGCTCATCGCCAGATCCGCATCGAGCGATCGCGGAAGCTGAAGCTTCACGTCGCCGCTCACCGACTTGAATGATAGCGGACCACGGCCGGAGAGCGCCTCCACCGACGCCTCGATCTCACCACTCACTGTCCGGGCCTCGATCGAGGAAGCGCGCAGCCGCTCGAGACGAACGTCGCCACTCACCGAATTGGCTCGCACGGCGCCCTCGGCGCCCTCGACGTCGACGTTACCGCTCACCGAGGTTGCGTCGATCTCCACCCCGGATGGGAGTTTAATCTCGAGGTTCATGCTTGCCGAGCCCCAATCGTGGTTGTCGTCGCTGTGGTGGTGATAGCCGTTGCCATCACACTCGTCGTCCGAGTCGACGCGCACCACACACACGATTATGCCGTCGGAGGACTCCGTCACCTGGACGTTGAGCCGGTCCGCCGATCGGCCGCGGCGGATGCCGACGACTTCGACGCGACTCGACGAAGATGGCGTCACGGTGATGTCGCCGTTGATGTTTCGCGCGTGCACCGTCTGGCCCGCCGAGAGCCGACGCTCCCAACGGAAATCGCCATCACGGTCCTGCGACTGCGCGACACACGGAGCACAGAGCAGCGTCAGAGCGAGTACTGGAGCGAGGCGCATGGGATGTCGTCGTTAGGTGTCAACCGCAAAGCCGTCGGTTAGCGACGCGAGGATCCACGAGAACTGATCGTGATATCCCCCGAGAAAGTTTCTGCCGAGATGCGAGCAGCGCCGCCGCCGATGTCGAAGGTGAAGCGCTTCGCCTGCCCGCTGCCGACGGAGTGTTCGCCCGGGCGCAGGGTGATGGGGAAGTCGGGGCTATCCAGTGCGCCACTCCATGTAGACACGGAGAGCTGAGCACTGGTATTCCCGGGAATGCCGAGCCGGATGTCGCCGGAGTGCGCACTGAACTCATAGCGGCCGGATGGATCGATGCCGCCTTCGTACGTGAGATCTCCGCTCGTCGTGTGCGCTCGCACGTATCGACCGGCGGCATTGTGCAATTCGATGCTGCCGCTGACGGTCTCTCCCTCGAAGTCGCCCCTGAAATCACTGAGGCGAATGTCTCCGCTCACCGATTTGATCTGCACGTCCCCATTCACGTTGTGCGCTTCGATGTCACCTGACAGGCTAACGATGTCCAGGCGACTCCCGGCGCCATCGACCTTGACGTCGCCGCTCTGGGAGTGCGCATCGACTTCACCAGCAGTGCCGGAGATGGAGATGTCGCCGGACTGCGCGCGCGCCACGATTCGCACGCCAATCGGTACCGTCACTTCGAAGCGTGATTCACCGCCGCCACCGTAGCCACCGGCCGGCTGCACGGTGACGCGCGAGGAGGTCGCATCCAGGCGAACACCGCGGTCCTCGCTCGTCGCGTGGATATGGATCTCGTCGCGATCCCACGCGGTCACCACGATGTCACCGCTGGCGAGCGTCATCGAGACCATGCCGCGCCGATCGAATGCAAATGTCGTGTCCACGTTCGAGCGGTCGCGGTCGTAATCCCGCCGTGAGTGCTGCCCAGCCGCGGGCACCGCGGCGAGCGTGACCAGCCCGAGCGACAACACGTACGACAACAGACGGGAGAGCAGGGAGTTTCTCATTCTTTGATCACGAGCTGTGTGTCGGAAGCATCGTCGCCGTCCGGAGTAGCTCGACTTTGGTTTCAAGAGCGTTGTTGAGCGATTCGATCAGATACCGCGAGGCCGGATCCTTCACCAGCGCCAGACGACACTGCGCGATGGCATCGTCGATGACCTTCAGATTCCGCTCGATGACGTTGATTGTCGCAGGGTCGAGTTGTGCGCGCCGCCGCTCGACGAGGGCGTGCAGCCGCGCGATCTCCCGCGAATACACCTGCGCCTCGTTCGCGTACGCCTCGGCGGCACTCACCTTTCGGTTCACGAGACGCACGGCCGATGGCGTAGCCGGAACCGCGCTCGCTTGATTCGACGCTGCACTGGCCCTGGTGGTCGCGCTGTCGACCGGACGCGACGCCATCGTCTGCGCCGGAGGCGCGCCGCCGATGGTCACGCCACGTGCCGAATCGGCAATGACCGGCGGATTGCCGGCCGTCGTGACCGGCGCGAGATGGCTGCGCATCGTTAGGTAGTACGTCGTCAGCGATGTGAGGGCGACGAGCACTGCCGCGGCGGCCGCCATCGGAGCCCACCGGCCCCATTTACGCTCGCGCCGCACGAAACCGTTCTCTCTTGTCGGTAACGGGATCACCGGCGCGTCGATACGGCGCGAGATGCCTTCCCACAAATCGCGGCCCGGCTCGAGCAGTGGCAGGTTCGACGCATCGATCCGCAGCTTTCGCACATCCGCGAGGACAGAACCACAATCCGCGCAGCTCAGGGCATGCGCCTCGAGCGCCGCCCGCGTCGGCTCGTCAATCTCACGCTCCAACAGATCCGCGAGGCGCTCCGCGAATTCGTCGCACTGTAAGTGAATCGTCATCGGTTCAGCGCCTCCCGCAAAAGAAGCCGCGCGCGGTGGAGCTGCGCTTTCGTTGCTCCAGTAGTCACGCCCAGCATCTCGGCAATCTCCTCGTGTTTGTAGCCTTCCACGTCATGCAACACGAAAACCCGTCGTGCACCCGGCGGCAGCTTTCCGATTGCCGCTTCGAGATCGAGCAGATCGCCCGGCGGCAACGGCATCCCAACGGTACCCGAGATGCTGCTCGACGCAACCGAATCGACACCACCGTTCTCGTCCTCTGATTCTTCGAAGCGGGACTGCCGCCGACCGTCGCTCTTTCTTGCGTTCAGGACAACGTTCACTGTCATCCGGTGCAGCCACGTTCCAAACGAGCTTTCTCCCCGAAACAGGTGCAGCTTTTCCCACGCCCGAACGAAGACGTCCTGCGTCAGCTCTTCTGCCCGCTGCCGATCGGCCACCATCCGCGCGCATAACGAGAAAACCCGATTCACGTGCTCGCGGTACAATCGCTCGAACGCGTCGCGGTCCCCCGAAGCAGCGCGAGCTATATCGGAATCGCCGTTGTTCTTCGGAGTTGTCGATGCTTCGATGATCGCCACTGCCGTCATGGATCGTGGGGTCTCCATCCAGACAGTGGATGAGATACCACGAGCACCGGAAAGGTTTGAATCGCCGAACGAGTCGGCGGCCGCGCGCAACTCAGCGCTCGGCCAAGACTTGCAAGAGATCCCCGGCTCGTTCGAGGTATCGGCCGGGTTCGGCGACCGCCAGCTGATCGCGGGTGAATGGACCCCAGAGAGCTGCGATCGTGAGCACACCGGCCGCGTTGCCCGACTCGATGTCATGTACTGAATCGCCGACGAACAGAGCCTCATCAGGCTCGTAGCCAAGTCGATTCAGCGCCGTCAGTACGGGTTCGGGATGTGGTTTGTGTCTGGTGCAGGCGTCGCAGCCGACGATCGTGTCGAAATAGTTGGCCAATCCGACATGCTCGAGGCCGCGCCTGGCCAGGGCGTCCGTCTTGCTCGTGACGACCGCAAGCGGATGACCTCGAGCTTTCAGTGCCGCAACCGTCATCGGAACGTCATCGTAGCACCGCACGAGACGGTCGTGATTCGCGAACTGGTGCTCTCGATAGGCGGCGATGAACCGGTCGATGCTTTCCACGTCAGTCGCATAGTGCTCGAACATCGTTCGAAGCGGCGTCCCGACTCCGGTGAGCCACTCCGCGTCCGACGGGGCCGGTGCCTGGCATTTGTCGAACGCGTACCGCATCGACGCAAGGATCAGCTCGATCGAATCGATGAGCGTCCCATCCAGGTCAAACAGAATTGCTCGGGGCCGCGTTGCCGCTCGATGTCGAGGTCGTTGAGTGCCGGGCTGATTCAGCATGGCGAAAACTACCCGCCACACCATGAAATCGGGCGTTGCGACCTGCCGAATTGCTACAAGGGACACTGGACTCACCGTGATGCCGAGTACAGATTCTGCCCTTACGTAACGTAGTAATCGGATAAGCCGTCTTTAGCGGCCGGAGCATCCCGCCCGCTGCTGAGCCGGTGCCGTCCGGTATTTGTGTCGAAAGGATGGCCTTGCCATGACCTTCCTGCTGTTCGTAAGCGCCGCGGCGCTCACACTCATCCACCCCGACAGCACGCGAAACTCGGCGTCCACAGCGCCGCGGAATGGCGCGCCTGTCGCCACGGACAGTCTCGTTCTCATCAAGAGCCGCCGCGAGCTCGTCGCCTACTATCACGGCGATCCGGTCCGCACGTACTACGTTGCGCTCGGTCGGAGTCCGATCGGAGACAAAGAGCGAATCGGCGACAACCGCACGCCCGAGGGGCTGTTCTACATCGAGGGCCGCAACCCGAACAGCCGCTATCATCTTTCGCTTCGCATCTCTTATCCGGATGCCACTCACCGCGCACGGGCCGCGAGGCTCGGTGTCGAACCAGGTGGTGACATCATGATTCACGGACTGCCTGACGAGCAGGCGGCATTTGGCCCTGCGCACCGCGATTACGATTGGACCAACGGCTGCATCGCGGTCACGAATAAAGAGATCGAAGAGCTCTGGCGCGTGGTCAGAGACGGAACGCCGATTCAGATCAAGCCCTGAGCATCGGCGCCCCAGCCTCAATCAACACAGCTCCAGGTCGTAGGCCGCCCGGGGATCGGATTAGCATATCCGATCCGCGGTAGCACTTGGGCGGCGCCGAGCCACAGGCCCCACAGGATCAGTAGAAGCGCCGCGAGGTGCCGTTGGGGCATCTGATAGCGGAACGTCGCCTGCGCGGTCCAGACACCGCCGACGACGAGAACGAGCACTGCTGCCAGGTACCCCCAGAGTGTCGCGCCGCACGATACGTCGTATGGCCAGCAGACGATGGAAATGGCGAGGCAGACTACCAGGGTCAGCCTGAAGTAGACGCCGAACGAGGCACCTGTCGTGTCCTGCCGCTCACGCTCGCGACGTTCGGCGTCCCGCTTCTGGCGTATCTCGGTGGGGCTGGGTTCTGGCGGAAGACCATCGAATTCCCGCTCGATCTTCCGCAGCTCGACCGCCCAATTGATCTCACTCAGCGGAGCCTCCTTTCTGAAGGCTTGGTGGGTCTCTCTTTCGACTGATCCGGTAGACCGACGGCAACGCACTGCCTCGCGTTGGCCCCAGGCGGACGATGTGATCAGTGAGAGAGAGCCGAAGACGCAGCGGCGCGTCTCTACGCCTCACACGGAGCATCCACAACGGATGAATCCGCCGTGTCTCCGATCACCCGCGCGGCGCGTCCGAAAAAGGGCTGGCCCCCATTACCGATAGGCGATTGCCCCCGTGCGAGAGCTGAACGCTCGACGCGAGCCGGTTGTCATGACCACGCAACCTCGTGCCCTTACAGTCGTCATTGGCTTGATGACCGCGACCGCCTCTGCCTATCCCTCTCTCGCCCACGGACTGGCGACGCTCGACGCATTTCCACTGGCCGGTGCCCTTCAGATCGCGCCCGACCAGCCAGGTGTCGACTTCGATGCGCTCGAGCGTGCGCGAGTTGTCCTCGTACAGTCCTGGCGAAATGATCTCACTCCCGAGGAAATCACGCTCACTCCTCAGGGTGGAGTGACGATCGTGTGGCGTCGTGCTGGCTGGGCGCTCGAACTTATCGTCGATCCTTTTGCGCTGAGCGCGTTCCGCCTCGACTCGCCCTCCAAGATGGTCGAGTGGACGCGCGCCGGATCGGAGGCGACGGTCGCCGATGCAAAGGCAGCACTCGCCGCAATGGCTGGCGACAAAGCGAAAGCGCCGCAAGCAGCCGCGTCCTGATCAAGGCAGCTCCGCCGTTGATTCCTCCTGGTAAGCGGGCGACGATTACAGATCGTTGCCCGTTCGAGTATCGGAGGAGGATTGAAGGACATCATCGAGCGCGTTCTCGCCCAACTGGTCGGACTGCGGATGTGGGGCCTCAGCCGCGAAGCAGATCTCCTCGTCGTTCAATTCGGCGATCGTCGACAAGTCGGTGAGCGAACGGTGGGTTCGTTCACGCTCCAGATCGCATGTGCGTGGCGAGTTGCGGGCCCAACATCGATTCTCGCAGCGTCCGGCGATCTTTTCACTCCTGCTGATCCCGATGCCGAACTGGAGACCTTCGATTGGGATGTTCCGGGCGCGAGCTGGTGGGATGTGCAAATGCAGGAAGTAATGCGCATGCTCGAGCCGGAGAAGACCGTCACCACGTTCATGGCCGACTCATACGGCGGAGTGCGTCTGGTCTGCACCGGTGGCGTCGAGCTGGAAGTGTTTCCCAACAGCTCGCCGGCAGCTCACGTCGAAACCGAGTTCTGGCGACTCATTCGTGGCGGTCAGACCGACGATTACCTGATGGTCGGTACATCGGGGATAGAGCTCGTCCAGCCGACATGAGCTCGAAGGAATAGAACTTCCGCTTGTAGACAGCCGTAGTAGCGAGGGATCCATAGGAGACGAGCCATGCGCAAACCGACAAAACGATCGCTCGATACAGCACTCGAACAGATCATCGGGCACATTCCCGCCGAGCACACTCCCGAGCCGAAAGCAGAGGCGGAGAAGACGAAGCCGAACATCATCGGCCGTCGCGACGAGCGGGGCACGCCATACCCAGGTGATTTTCCCAATCCGGCGAGCGACCGCAATCGCGGCTGTTTCTGACCCGCTGCATAACGAGGAACAGAATGGATAGACACGCGATGGTTGTGGCGCTCTCGGGTCAGATCTGCGGGACCATTATCCTGATCACGCTCATCACAGCGTTCGTTCGCCGCCGAAAGGTCGTCCAGCCGACCCACGACCTTGCGCAAATCGAGACGCGGCTTGCCGAAATGCAGCAATCGCTGGACGCCGTCGCCATAGAGGTCGAGCGGATTTCCGAGGGTCAGCGGTTTGCCACAAAACTGTTGAGCGAGCGCGGCGGCTTCTCCGCCGCCGAGGTGAATGGCGCCCGCGAGCCGGTTCGCGGTCCATCGCGCTGAACGCATGGACGACGCTCCGCGCGAATGGCGGCGCGACGAGTTTCTCATCTCCACCGACCGTCGACGCATCGACATCGACGTCGTGCACAGGTATCTGTCCGGCTCGTACTGGGCGGCCGGCATGCCGCGAGAGACCCTCGAGCGCGCCATCCGAAATTCACTCGCTTTCGGGATTTATCAGGGAGCGCAGCTCGTCGGCTTCGCTCGCGTGATCACCGATCGCGCGACGTACGCGTATCTGTCGGACGTGTTCGTCCTCGAGTCACATCGCAAGCGCGGGCTTTCCAAGTGGTTAATGGAGTGCGTGCTCCGCCACCCAGATCTTCAGGGTTTGCGCCGCTTCGCGCTCTTCACACGCGACGCGCAGGGACTGTACGAGCGGTACGGCTTCGAACCGCCTCGAGGGCCCTCGACCTATCTGGAGCGGCGGACGCCTAACGTCTACGTGGCGCCAGAGTCATGAAGGCGGCCGGCGGCATGCCGCGACGGATCGTCGGGTTTCACGTCGACGAGGAGGGGCACTGGATCGCGGATCTCGAGTGTGGTCACACGATCCACGTCCGGCATGATCCACCATGGCAGAATCGTTCCTGGGTGATCACGGATGAGGGCCGGACACGGATGCTGGGCGTCGAGTTAAACTGCATCAAGTGCGAACCATCCTGATTCACACCCTCGGCGAGCTCGTGGATCGAGTGACGCCATCCGAACCTGACCGAGTCACCGGTCGCCGCCGTGACGCCGGTGTCTATCGCGGCAGCTCCAATTCGACGAATCCACTGCTCACGAGTCTCGACCGACTCGGAGGTGTGAATCCACCGCACACCAAATCGGAGCTGGAAGAGCACATTCTCCGCAACTACATCCGTTACTCACGTCCGTACCTCGGAACGGATCCCATCAACGATTGGGAACAGCTCGTTTCCGCGCAGCACCACGGCGTGCCCACTCGCCTCCTCGATTGGACCTACTCGCCGCTCGTGGCGGCATTCTTCGCGACGCGCGTAAACGATGACGGCGTCGAGCGGGACCGCGCGGTCTGGCGACTCGATTGGAAGGCCCTGCACGAGAAATTTGAGTTCCCGTCGCGCTCTCTGCTGATTCGCGACCTGGATGAGCTATTCGGGAAGGAGGGGCATTTCACGCCATGGGCCCTGATGAGACGCGGCGCACAGCGCGACTTTGCCTGTCTGCTGGAGCCCCCGTCGCTGGATCAGCGGATCGTCGTCCAGGCAGCCGGGTTCACGCTCTGCTCCGACAAGTCACGCCCATTCGACACCTTCCTGGCAGAGCACGGACTTGGTGACGCGCTCACGAAATACGTGATTCCCGCCGCGGAAGTCGGCCGTCTGCGGGATCAGCTCGATCTGGTGGCACTCGATGAACGTCGGCTTTTTCCCGATCTGGATGGCGTGGCGGCCGCAATCCGTCGCTATTACGCGTGAAGTCGGTATTTTCGCAAGCTCGCGGTGATTCGGCCGCGACCTACCTCGGCAGCCGAAAAAACACAGCTCATGGGTCTGTTCAGAAAAGAACGATCGGCGCCTCGCCCGGTCGAACGCCCTCCGCTCGACCGACTCGACGTGAGATTGCTGCAGAGCAGCGCGGTCACCCTCTATCACAAGCACGGTCTGCTCGCGCAGGACCTCTCCTGCCTTCAACAGTTCGGGTACAAGGTGTACTCCCTCGATGCAGCGCGTTGGAAGTCGCCGGCCGATTTCCATGCCGACGCGCAGCGGGAGCTGGCCTTTCCCGAGTATTACGCGGCGAATCTCGCGTCCTGGATCGATTGTCTGGGGGAGCTCAATATCCCGAGCGATGGAGGCGTCGTAATGCAGTTCCGGCATTTCGACGCATTCGCGCGTGCTGATCCACAATTCGCGTACACGTTGCTCGATAGCATCGAGTCGGTTTCGCGCCGATTCTTGCTGCTTGGTCAACGGCTACTCGCGCTCGTTCAGTCGGACGATCCGCGCATCCGCTTCGAGCGTATCGGCGCGGTCCCCGTGAACTGGAATCCACGCGAGTGGCTGGACTCCGACCGGGGATTGCGGCCGGCGTCCTGAACACAAGATTCCCGATTGCGCGAGCGAGGAGCTTCGGTGAGCACAAACGAGCGGGACCGCCGGGATACTCCGGCGCCCAACGAGGAACCCCGTCGGGGCGACGAGCGGCAAACGCCGTCCAGCGTTCCGAATCGAGATGATTCTGGACCGGATCGGGTAGAGGAGGCTGACGAAGAAAGCTTCCCGGCGAGTGATCCGCCGTCCTGGTCCCCGCTCGCCCCTGGCCATAAACAGTAACAGCCGCGCCTAACGGCGCGGCTGTTCAGTGGGGGCGACGACTGTCGCTCAGGCGCTCGGTGGAATGGTCAGCACCACCGTATCGCCAGGCGTTACGACGATGGACTGCGAGACCGGGCCCCGAGGCGTGGCTATCGGAAGCGCCTGGAATCGAAGCTCTCTCGTACCGCGAATCAGATAATCCGGCAGCGTAAAATAGGCGTTGCTCGTGCCCGTTACCGTACCGAGACGCACCCGGCCGCTCGTCTCCGGCAACACAAAGACATTCATGTCCGGAAACCCCTGGTTCTCGACTTTGAGGACCGTCCGAACTGGGCCCTCCACCGGCAACTGGTTCGAGTGCGCGCATCCCCCGGCGAAGGCGAGGCCAACCGACATCATGAGTGCTGGGATGAAGCGTGACATGCTGGCTCCTTGCGCAAAACTCCCGAGGTGACTCCGGCGTGACCACTGTTCCGGTCGCCGCCATTGTTTGCTACCATATTCTTCCGCTCGATCGCCGGAATTGTTCCACTGCGAGGCGACGATGGAAAGTTGTCGCAAAAGGCGCGACGGTCAGCGCGAACCATAACTGGAGAGCACGCATGCAGCACGCGCTCATGTATCAGGGAAGCTTCGAGAAGAACTACTCCGGACTGCAATCCGGAGCCAGCGCATTCCGCGGTACGGACAACGTCGAGCATCAGATACCCGAATGGCCGAGCGACGTGAATGGGGTCAAAATCGGGTACATGGAGAAGACGGGGAAGAAGTTCTATGCCGTGCGCGTGCAGTTCGAAGGACACGACATCGTCCTCAAGAATCCCGTCCTGCTTGACCCCATGCGTCATCTCGGCAACAAGCGCTTTGCCCCGGAGCCGACGACGATTACCGATACGATCGCCGAGACATTGTTGGACGACATGATCGAGCGGAATCCGGAACAGCAGGAAGAGCTCGCCCTGCTCATCAATCGCGTGAATCAGGTTCGGCGCGCGTCTCGATAGCGTTGCGTGTTGCGCGTGCTCCGGGATCAGAGCACGCGCAACACCTGCTTTGCGGCGCGACGGCCAGTTGCCATTGCACCGTGAACGGTGCCGGTGCGGCCGTCCGGATCGCTCGCTTCCCCAGCGAAGAAGAGCGTGCCCTTGATCGGTCGCGCCAGCCGTGCCGGCGCTCCGTTCCCACCGACGACGATGTAGCTGTACGCTCCCCGCGCGAAAGGATCCGCCCCCCAGTTGTGATGCCAGATCGCGGTGACCAATCGCCCCGCCTCACGGCGTGAGAGGCCGAACTGCCTGGCGAGTGAAGCGACGGCGCGATTCGCGGCCTCCTCTTCGCTCATCGTCGAGAGCTCCTTTCCACGCGGCCCGCCGCACCAGGCAATCAGCATCGGCGCGTCAACCGGATAGCTGGTCCACCACACTGGGAAATCCGGGTCCTGCGTATGCAGGAAAGAGAGGCGATCCAGGTCCTGCCGCTTGGTTCGTCGGACAAATCGTTCGCTCTTCCAGAATGTCTCACGCAGCTGAAGCGCGACTCGCGTAACGGTACCCATTGCCATAGCGGTGCGAGCCGCCTGCCAGTTCACGTAGCGTTCGAGCGTCGGCGAGAAAGCAACGGCACCCGGCTCACCCGGCGATGCCTGAAGAACTCCGATCGGCAACGAAACGACCACCGCCCGCGCGGTCACCGCAGTCCCGGCTGCGCCACTCGTGTCGCGCAATCCGACACGCACGGAACCTGGCTCCCACTGCACTTCTGTGACGATGGCCCCTAATCGGAGGCGATCCACGATTTGCCGGCTGATCCATCGGGGTATGCTGTCGTAGCCATGGATCACGCGGCCAATGCGCTTTTCGCGCTCGTCGTCGCCTGGACTGCCTCCCTCGGCGAGCGCGTGCTCGCTGACGCGCGCGGGGTCGGCGGCATGAAATCCGGTCACGTACTGCAGCGCGAGCGATCGGGCATGCGATTCACGTCCCCGTCGCGGCAGGGACTTTAGAAATTGCTCAAAAGACCGGTCTGGCCCGCTACCACGGAGCCGCCCCATCACGTTTTCGAGCTCGGACCAGAAATCCCTGCCGAGCGGGCGAAGCTTGCCGCGATGTGATTGCCAGCGATCTCCCTCGATGTCGAGGATGGCAAGCGGCTCCTGCCGTGCGGCCTCTCGCAGCTCCGGCGCGCTGCCGTGAACGAACTCAGCGCCCAGCTCGATAGGCACCGACAGCGACTCGCTGCGGCGCGTGAAGATGCGTCCACCGATTCGCTCCCGCGCTTCCAGTACGACGACGTCGATGCCAGCGCCATGAAGGACTCGGGCTGCCTCGAGGCCGGCAACGCCGGCGCCAATGATCGCGACATCCGCAGTTCTGTCGTGCACGACGCTCGATGTTCATGAGAGCCCTGCCAGCGTCTCGAGATGTATCCAGGCAGAGCGGAAGCTGCTCCAGCAGTTCGGTTTCCAGCGACTGTGCGCCCCGTCGGAATAAATCGTGCCCCCACACCGCGAGCTACTGTGGAACACCAGCCCGAGGTGTACATGGCCAAACGCCGACGCAACACGAAGAAGATGAGGGCAAGGCCGGGCAATCGATGACGGTGAGCGATGGCATTGTCGAACGCAGCCAGCGGTAACCGCATAACGAGGAGGGCGAGATGCAGCCCGTAGTCTTCCGTGCGACACAACAGGAGGCCCCGCGGCCGCGGCTCAAACACGATGAAGAGGCACGAGCCTGACGATCATGCCAGCTCCGCGCCTACCAGTGGAGCGCCAGGTCTCGGCCGGCGGCGTGGTCTATCGCGACGCCGCCGGCCGTATCGAGGTGGCGCTCGTTCGCGTTGGTCCAAAGAAACGTTGGCAGCTTCCCAAAGGGATTGTGGACGAGGGAGAGACGCCGCCGACTACCGCCGTACGGGAGGTCCGGGAGGAAGCAGGAGTCGAGGCGACGCTCGTCGCGCCGCTCGACGTGATTGAATATTGGTATGTGGGGGATCGCGCGGACCGTCAGCGAGTCCGCTTCCACAAATTCGTGCATCTCTTTCTCATGGCGTACGTCTCGGGCGATATCAACGATCATGACGACGAGGTGGATGAGGCGCGCTGGGTGCCGCTGGCCGAAGCCGAGGAGATGCTCTCCTTCGAGAGTGAGCGGAAATCGATGACGCAAGCAGCAGCGCTTCTTGCCTCGCTCGGAGCCAAGTCGACTTGAGTCGCCAGGCTCCCCGTTCTGGCGCGGCCGTTCCGCCGCGCATGACGCGACGACATAATTCCGGCAGCCACGCGCGGCCGGCCCGCCCGGCCGGTGCAACGCCTAAATGGAGGCGCCGATGACAGGAACGCCGACGCAGTCAGTCGATCGGAACATCGAAGCCGCGAACCGCTTCCTGGATAGAGTCACGACGCTCGCGCCCGCCGAGCGCGACCGAATTTCACGCGACAGCTTTGGCAGCGCCGCACACACCTCCGCAATCATGATGGTTGCCGACGAGGTAACCGCGTTGAGAAACAAGGATCGTGAGGGACGGGTGAGTGCGTTTCTGGTCGATATCGAACGGCGCGTTGATGGAATGAAGCTGTCGACTGAACAGGCCGACTTAGTGAAGGGAGCGGCGCGAGCGATCCTCGTCCGCAATTCGTCCGGAATGGAGCGGGCCACGCGACAGCTCCTCTCGCCCTTCGAGCAGGTGATGCCCAATACGGTGAGTGTGGATTGACGGCGCGGTAGTAACTGCCCCTGTCCGAAATCGCGTTCTTGACTAGATTTGGGCGTTCCCCGGTCGAGATCGTCGAACCCCTCCACACCTTGACAATGGACGCGACGACTGCGCTAGCGATATATCGGGCTGAAAAGGATAAGGCGCTTCGAGAGCGCCGCGTTTCGCACGTCCAGTTGATGGCGGAAGCACAGGAAGCTTTTCGGAAGATGTTGGCGGACGCCCAGTTAGCTCGTAAGGGCGGCAGGCCGAAGGGCTCGACGAACGCGGCTTCGGCTGCACCGCCGGCGCCAGTTGCTCCTCCATCGGCAGCGCCGCCAGCCAAACTCGTGCTGAAGACGAGTAAGGCAACACCGGCAAAAACGGCGGAGAAGGTTACGGTTAGTTCTGCCTCCTCGACGGTGGCCAAGCCTAAGGCGAAGAAAGCCGTCGAGAGCCAGAGCGCAGCGAAAGCGCCGAAGCGTGCAAGCGAAACTCGCCGTCCTGCGGCGAAGGCGAAGCCCGTCGCAAAATCAGCCAAACGCGTTGCGGCACCGGCCGGGAAGGGTTCGGCAAAGAAGCCAGCGGCTCCGCGCAAGCAGGCGGCCGCTCGTGAGCGACACGCCAACAAAGCCCGTCGCCGTTAGTCGCTCGTACTGACATCGAAAACCGAGACCCCCGAGCCCAAGCGCTCGGGGTTCTTTTTTCGATCGAGATGCTCGCATCTGGCGACCGTGGGCCGCCGCGGCTTATGATCC
>Ga0070713_100000393_pt1 | contig 28108 bp, 28 predicted proteins | sample LARL82metaG_FD_65465 | JGI IMG/M metagenome (GOLD analysis project Ga0070713, IMG submission 65465) | Corn, switchgrass and miscanthus rhizosphere microbial communities from Kellogg Biological Station, Michigan, USA - LAR L8-2 metaG | ecosystem: Host-associated > Plants > Roots > Rhizosphere ... | reverse complement strand
CAGCCGCGTGGGGCAGCGTCGATTCACAGCCTTTGCAAAATCGCAAAGACGCATTCAAAGCGCATGAAGTTCCCGCGCACCGGTGAGTTCACCCATCGGTGCGCGGAATTGTTGAGACCCCTCAATCGTGATCACGCGAAAATGCGTGCACGAAGTTCCGGGCGTTAGGAGTACCCAGGCCCGTCGCCGGGTCCCATCCCGGCCCGGTCCCAAGCGTGGAGTCGAGGCCGAAGCCGATCACGAACCAGCGCGTAGAAAACGGGCTGTTGTACAGCGCGCTTGTGAACGACGGCAGGTTATACAGCGGCGCCGCCAGTTCTGACGCACGAACCGGGTTTGTTCCAAACGGATCCTGGATCGTACCTGTGACGTTGTTCGGCGAGTTCGTGTTCACGACATCGGTAATCGCCCCAGATGGCATGCGATAGAGCCGCGGCGCTGCCTGTCCGAGCGGACGGTGTGCGCCTTGCGTCGCAATCGCCCAGAGGGCTGAGAACATCGGGCACGAGGCACTCGTGCCGCCGATCACGTCGATCGCAAGATCGCCCTGTGCGTCCGCAGTGAAGATAATCTCTACCCCAGTAAACGGATCCGCCACCCAGGAAATGTCCGGAGTAAGACGACGATCCCCGGGCAGGCCGCGCTGGAATGCTGGCTTCGGATAGGTGTCGCTGGCGCCGCCCGTGCCTCCTGAAATGAAGCCCTCATTGTTCGGAACGTCCAGCGGCGGGTTCCCGAGTGCAGCTGTGTCCGCGATCTCGGTAAGATTCGTGCCCCAACTCGTCTGCCACGCGATGTGCTTTTGCGAGTCAAGCGCGACGCTCACCCCGCCAATTCCAGTCGCGAAGGGCGAGCTTGCTGGCCAGCCGGTGGTGGTGTAAAGCCCGCCCAACTGACTGGCGTTGTCACCGAAGTCACCGGTGCTGAATTGAATCGACTGCCCGGCCGCGCCAATCGCTTTGAGAATGTTATCGGCTGCGTTGTAGAACTCCGAGTCTCCGGCGATTCCAATATCAAACCCGCTCCAGCTATTCGAGATCGATACCACACCCGGTGTCGTCGCCGCCGTGATGATGCCCCCGAACAGGTCATTGAACGAGTTCGTCGGAGCCACTACCAGAACGATTTTCGCGCCTGGCGCGATCGCGTGCACCCACTCGACGTCCAGAGTCGTCTCAGTCGCCCACCCGGCTTGGGGATCGGTCGAAAAATTGGACTGGGTCGGCGTACCAATGATCGTGAGGTCCGCCGGCGGGAGACCCATGAATTGCGAGAACGCCGCCAGGTCGTTCGCGATCGTAGTCGATCCGTAAGCGTCGACGATGGCGACTGTCGTCCCTTTGCCAGTCAGTCCCTCGTGATACAGCGACGTAAGGTCGTAGGCGGTCTGAATGTCACTCGGCTGGTAGCCACACGGCGGCAAGTTCGGTGGCCCACTGTTGATGTCCGCGCCGTAACGGTTGCCCTGATACGTCGCGGTGATTCCGTTCGCTGGATCAGCGAAATTTACTTGAGTCGGCGGATAGAAACACTGCGCCGAGAACAACAGTCCATTGGATCCGGCATTCAGAGGCCGTGGCTGGGAGTGGATACCCTCCGCCTCGGCCTGTCGCTTGACACTCGCGAAGGCTTGCTTGCCGGCACGACGTGCGACTTGCGGCTCCGGAGCCATGTCCGACAGCCCGCCGACCGCGGAGACCAGCGGCACCAGTTCAGAAGGCAGGGTCGCTCTGCGCTTGCTGGCCCGGAACGTACGACCCGCCAAGTCGTACTGATGCAACTCCACATTGAACTCGCTCTGTACCCGCTCGACGGTAGCCGTGGCTTTCACGAACAAATTGTCTTGACCGATGCCGTTTACCGTGAATCCTTGGGCTTTCAGGAAATCCGCGACCTTGGCAGCTTCTGCCGGAGTGGGGTCATGTTGGGCTCGGACTTGTTCGCTGGAAAGATATCCGGCCTTACCCGCTTGTTGCGCCGCCACCAGGGCATCCAGACCCTGCTGGTCGTGCAGTTTCATCCACAACGTGATTTCGATGGAACTTCCGGTATTCACCGGGCCGAGGTCGGTTGCTTTGGACAAGAGCGACTGTTGGCCAGCCGCTATAGTCGCGGTCAATGCAGACACAAAAAGAAGAAGTAGCACTCGCGCTGGTCTCATGGTCATCCTTTCGTTGCTGGGCACGTGGGCAAACGTGCCTCTGTGTGTTTTAGGGCCGAAACTGCGCTAAGACTGACTTGCGACTATTCGACGATTTCCGAAAAGGTCCGGGTGAGCGTGATCCGTCACCCTAGAGCCGGATTAGCCCCAAGTCAGGGGCATCCCATATAACAAGGGTTGAGTGTGAGTGTCAAGAAAAAAGCCCCTAAAACCCGCTACAGACGGCCTCTTCAGGCGAATCGGCCAAAATTGTTGTTAGAGATGGGATGGCCAAACCGGCCCCCAGGGGGCATCGCAATCGTCCGGAGCAGTGATACGGACCCGCGAGTCTGGGATTTTCGATTCGTCTGGGTTCTTAGCGACAGGTTGTTAGGCCAACTGATCGACTGCTTCTTGGCAATTTGCGCGACGTAACTTCTGATGACTTCACGATCTGAACCAGCGTACCTGAATCTTCCGCAACAATTCGCCTCCACGGCTCTGATCGCGAAGTCAATTTCGACCCCTGTTTCTGTTTGCTTCTTGAAGTAGGAGTGGCTTTGAACGTTGTTTCCCGCCGGGTCTTCATGGAAACCAATCAAGTCTGGTGCGACCGCCTCTGGTGCTCGACATGAGCGTTTTCAGGATGGGATTCGAATTTCCGACTTGGCATGGCTGGATACCTGGTAAGTTCAAATTCTAGGATGGCTTGAGCCACCGACTGTCATTACTGGCAGTTGTTCTCCCTCGCCCGTTGAGTAACGGTTCTGAAATCTCTACAGCAGCGATTGGAGGACATCATGGCCGCTCGACCTCTTCCCCCTCCTGGACCTAAACCGCCCACCAAAGAGACCACCCCAACGAAGCAGTCATTTTCTAAGGCGATTCAATCCGTTTCCAGCCAGGCTTCTCTGCAGCAGCGCGTGCGTGCGCTTTCGAAGAAACGTTGGCTGCGCATAGCCGGGGTTGTAGTCGCGCTTTTTCTCCTGATGATGATTGTGCTCCCGCTCTTCATCAACGTGAACAGCTTCCGTCCAAGGATTGAGTCGGAGGCGACAAGCGCCTTGGGGCGACAGGTGAAGTTGGGAGACCTGAGCCTCTCAATTCTCTCAGGCAGCGTTTCCGTGGAGGACATCAGCATTGCCGATGATCCTGCGTTCAGCAAGTCATCATTCGTTACCGCAAAGTCGCTCAAGGTTGGCGTCGAACTGATGCCCCTTATTTTCTCCAAACAGTTGAACGTGACCCGAATTGCACTCGACGAGCCTCAGATCAATTTGCTCAAAGCTTCCAATGGTAAGTGGAACTTTTCGAGCCTGGGCGGGGCCCCCACGACTAAATCGCCGGAGACGCAGCAATCTGCGGCTGCTCCTGGAGACTTCTCAGTAGCAAAATTGGAAATAAACAACGGAAAACTCACCGTAGGGAATGCGGACTCCAAAGGCAAGCCACAGGTGTACGACAAGGTCAATGTCGAAGTGACAGATTTTTCTTTCAAGTCGCAATTTCCATTCAATCTGAGTACAGAACTCCCAGGTGGAGGCAATGCAGACGTCTCGGGAAAGGCGGGACCGATCAACCCGCAAGATGCCGCTAAGACTGCGCTCGAAGCATCAGTCAAAGTGAAAAACTTGAACTTGGCAACTTCGGGATTTATCGACGCAGCCAGCGGCATCGGAGGACTAGCGAATTTCGACGGGACATTGAACTCAGACGGCAGCCAGGCAAAATCTGCAGGACAACTCACCTGCGACAAGCTCAAGCTTTCTCCAAAGGGATCGCCGGCCCCGAAGACGGTGACGATTAAGTACGCCGCGAATGTGGACCTCGAGAGGCAGGCAGGGACAATTTCACAAGGGGATGTAGCCATTGGTAAGGCTATCTCTCATCTCACTGGCGGATTTCAAACCCAAGGGCAGACGCAGGTCGTTAACCTGAGGTTCCATGCTCCGGGGATGCCAGTCGACGAACTTGAGCCAATGCTTCCGGCTCTAGGAGTTGCTCTGCCCTCGGGATCGAAACTCCAAGGGGGAACACTATCGGCTGAGCTCGGCATTACCGGTCCGGTCTCCGGACTCGTCATTACAGGACCAGTGCGCCTTGCCAACGCACAGCTGGCCGGATTCGATCTCGGCTCAAAACTGGGTGCACTGTCTGCCTTCGCGGGCAAAGCTGCATCGAGCCGCGACACGTCGATAGAAAATGCGAGCCTGAATGCGCGCGTGGCTCCCGAAGGTACGCGGGCCGATGACATCAACCTAACGGTTCCTGCAATCGGAGCCATCACCGGAGCCGGAACGGTCAGCCCGGCAGGGGCACTCGACTTCAAAATGACGGCCAAACTGAGTGGCGGGGTGGCCGGCGGGCTGACGAAAGTGGCAGGCGTGGGTGGCGGCAATGGGGGCAGTGTCCCGTTCTCCATCAAAGGCACGACATCGCAGCCAACGTTTGTCCCGGACGTGGCAGGAGTGGCCGAGGGGCTCGCCGGAGGAGCACTCGGGAACGCGGTGGGAAAGACAGGAGCCACAAAGGGCGCATCCGCAGCGACGAGTGCTTTGGGAGGCCTACTTGGAAAGAAGAAACCGAAGTAGAGTACCGGCCCGAGGTCAACATGTACCTACAGTTTCGCGGCCAAGCCGTTTCGAGGACTAACTGGCAAGACCAACAGTCGACAGCATCCCTTGCCGCAGTTAGGCTGACACCCACTTCGTTTGGCTTCTCACCAGAATATTTTCAACCATCCAACCGATGACAGCACATAGGAGAACATCGATGATTCTTACAAACGAACAGCGCGACAAAGTCGTAGGTGAACTGAAAAGAATTGGAGCCGACCTGAATCTGTCTGACGAACAGAAACACAAGCTGCAGGATTTCATGGTGCAGGCTTCAGAAAAACTTCAGGAGTATAGGCAACAGAATCCCAATGCGACGACGCAAGAGATACTGAAGAAGGTTATGGACAATCGTGCAGCCCTTCGTCAGCATGTAGTCAATTTCCTGACACCAGAGCAACTGGCGAAATGGGACAGAGAAGTCGCAGAAGCCAAGGAGTTCTTGGGACATAAGCTTGCTGCGTAGTCTGTTTACAAATTGATCCACTGCAAACTCCCGCTGCAGAGCCTCTCTGTCAGCGGGTTCTTTCTACGAGCTAGCCGGGAGGTTGACGCTGTGACACCACGAAAAATTATGTCATTGGAGCTTCAGAAGGAAATTATAGAGCAGTGGTTGCTGACCCCAGGCATTCCGACTGACGCCCATTCTAAACTCCTCGAGATGTTATGCGAGGTAAAGACAGAGATGAAGACGAATCGAGTTCTAACTTCCAACAAGGATCGCGATGATGCACGACCGCTCCGCGATCTTAGGCAATGGCGCTAGACACCAACCGGACGCTGCTTCGCAATTATTGTTAACAATTCGTCCCGAATCTCTTGCAGTCTTTCGAGGCGCTTCTCGTATTTCAGTTTTTCCACTCCGCTGTGGTGACCTACTCTGTTTGCTGCTTCGATCTCGGTGATTTCTCGGCGTAACTCCTGAACTCGGTCCTGGATCTGGAACGACATTGTCAGTATTTGCCCCAGCGAGGAGAAAAGACGCGCTAAATGTTCAGGTGCCCGCGCGATTGACGATTGCTAAACTGCAACCCGATAAGCCTTGCCTTCAGAATCTTCGTCACTGAGTCGTTCCAGTTCGGCATCAACGACAGCGAATTCAGAATTACCACAAGCCAGGCAAACTGAAATCTCCGGGAATACCCACGCCGTAGGTTTCACCAAACCTTCCGGCTCTGGGAAGTGTATGTTGATCTCGGCTCTAAATTCGCAGCGATTGGTTGACTTGCAGAAGGGGCATCATGTCCACGACACACGGCACCTTTCGCGTCTTCACATGGCGACTTACCTGACCGCCCGATAAACGAATCCGACGACCGAAATTGCGACTAGAAGATATGGCCACCATCCGACTACTCGTCTGAGGAACGCCGCGGACTTGCTGGTTTGAGGCATGTTCACCCGCCGAGACTGAAGTTAGCAATGGTCTAAAGTCCTTGAAAAAAAGGCCACGTCGTGACCATCTCCCCTTAGCGGCGCGGCCCCAAAGAACGCAAATTTTGCTAATAGTCCCATACCAGAATCCAAGTCGAGAACTGGCAAACGTACTAGAGACGTTACAAAGGAATCCGGCACTCCCTGCGGAGCTAATGGGACCGCGATCCTTGGATTGTGACTCGCCCGAGTGCTTGAGTGAAAGTGATACCGTTCGACCCATATGCCCTGCCGCACTCCATTCTCCAACAAAGGCATCTTCCACGGAGTCATATCCTGTCATTTCTCCTAGTATTGTGCGATCAGGCTACGCTCTAAAAGTATCTTTGGGCACTGTGCCCCTTCAGTTGCAACTTGGAACTTCCTGCGCCGCGAGGATGCGAAGGTAATACATGAATCGAATCATTCCGCTGCGCGGCGTTATTTAGCGTGCTCGTGCACCTGGCACATTTCAAGGAGAGTAATCCAGATGAACAAACTAGTAGCAGTCGTACTGATAGCGGGATTGTGGAGCCTAAGCAGTGCGGCAGTACGCGCTCAGTCGGCTTCGCCCAAAGAGGCCACGAACCGCGTCATCAGCGATCAGGATATGAACCTGTTACGAAAAGATCTTCGTTCGAAGAGAAAACAATTGATCGCGGCCAATTTGAAACTGACTGACACGGAAGCGGCGAAGTTCTGGCCAGTTTATGACCAGTATGTGACCGAGTTGATGGCAATCAACGACAAGAAGTTCGCGTTAATTCAGGACTATGCTGACAACTGGGGAAAATTAACTGACGAGCAGTCATTGACATTTGTCCGGCAATGGACGGCGTTCGACAATTCGACTACACAATTACGGCAGAAATACGTGCCAATCGTGTCTAAGGTACTGGATGGAAAAAAGACAGCAACGTTCATGCAATTAGATCGGCGGATCGCGATGATGCTCGAACTGCAAGTGGCATCGCAAATGCCCTTGGTGCAGGATCAGGATCAGTAGCACAAAAGACGCTGGCGGACCCACCTGCCCAGAAGTTGATTAATCCGCGCTTTGAGTGCGGCGGGGATTGTTCGCCAGTTAAAAAAGTAGTCAACGATTCGGTATCGCTCTTCTGGAAGGTCATAAGCATCGGTGTGTGTTGAAACTGGAACCTCATTTGCCCCTGGTCATGCAACATCATTTTCTGCTTTTCTGGTCTTGAGTCCACCATGAGCATCTCGTGATTTGTTCTTAACGACCTGCACGGTCGGCGCTAAACTGCATGAATCGTAAGCTTGCGCCTAGAATGCACGGGCGGGTCGTAATTGTATGAGTGTTCGATTTGAATTCGATCCAGTGAACAAGATTCTAATGACCAGGCTGGAAGGAGAACTCACAGACGACCTGGCCCGAGAGACAGATGCTGGGATGCGCAAGCATCTTGTAGAGAAGAACCCGCAGGTTCACATCGTGGATTGCTCATCTGTTACCAAGTTCTCGATGTCTGGCGAATGGATTCGCCAGCTAGCTCGGCGCCAGCCCGCGATTCAGGGCGTGAGCTGTCGTCGCTTCTTCGTAATGCCCAATATCGAATCTTTCGGTTTGGCGAGAATGTTCCAACTCGCAGGAGAGCCACACTACGACTCAGTGATGATTGTGCGCTCGCTGGAAGAGATCTTTACCACGCTAAGCATCGAGCCGCCACGATTTGAATCGTTAGAGTCAACCTAAGCTTCCTGCATTTACCGCAGACGATGTCTTTTATCGATATATCTTGATACGATATATATAGAAACCGAAGACGAGAAGCCGTCCTACAGGCAAGGGGGAATTATGTTGGCAATGAGACTAGTGAAACTGATTGAGGCGCACTCCCAGGCGTTGTGCCGAGATCTGACGGTGGAGATTCGAAGGTCGGAGCGGACCTCCGATTTCCGCAAAATTCCGGCAGAAGAGCTGCGCCTGGCCGCCGGCGAGGTGTACCGGAATCTGGGAGATTGGCTCCTGCAGAAGACCGACAACGATATCGAGCAACGGTTCAAGGCCGTGGCGGCGCAACGGATGGCCGAAGGGATTCGCCTTCATCAGTTCGTCTGGGCGCTGCTGCTGTCCCGAGACCATCTCTGGCAGTTCCTTCGTTATCAGTCTTTTGGCGACAATGTGGTCGCTCTGTTTGGCGAATTGGAATTGCAACGCCTCTTAAACCTGTTCTTCGACCGCGCTATTTACTACGCGGTTTTGGGATATGAAGAAGCCAGCCGCTGTCTTCCAAAAGGAGACTTGGCGCGAGCGCGCGATTTGGCTGTCTCCATCGGCCTCGTATCTCCGAGAGACACGAGGAGCACACTCGAATTCGAAGACCGCCCCTGATTCGCGGTCGAGTGGCAGGAACAACGGCGAAAGTCCCATTGGTGTAGACTATAGCGGCTATGCCGCAGTTTGTAATTGAGCGCGAAATCCCTGGTGCCGGCTCCATGACGGAGGCGCAGATTCGCGACGTCTCGCTCGCCTCCCTGCAAACCCTGAAAGATATGGGGCCGCAGATTCAGTGGCTCCACAGCTACGTCACCGAAGACAAGGTCTACTGCGTGTACCTCGCGCCCGATGAAGAAACCGTTCGGGAACATGCCCGCAGAACCAGCATTCCCGCCAATCGGGTGTCTGCTGTCCGCCGCATGATCGATCCCAAAGTTTACAACTAGCGCTACGCTGCCAGCGCGCATCGGACGGCGTTTTCCATAGTCATGGCATACCCTTCCGCCCAGGCTCGTTTGCCTTCTGTTTCGCCGAGTTGATGCCAGGCCGCCCGCAGCTTCTCATCGAGCTTGGATTGCTCGACTGGCGTCAACGGATAACTTACGACTCGACGCAAGTGCGATGCTGCACCCGCGACAGACAACGCCCTCCGCGCGTCACCCTTACTCATCGCAAAGCAGGCGAGACCTTCAAGAACGCGGGCGATCCCCCGGCGATGTTTGAGGCTGGCAAAAATATCCAGGCTCGCGCGAAAACTTTCGAAAGCTACCGAATGCTCCCCCAACTCACACGCGATGGTGCCGAGGTCGGTTAACGAGCGACCCTCGCCCCAGCGGTCGCCAGCCCGGCGAAAAGTAATCAGAGCGCGCTCATAGAGCGTCCTTGCACCCGGCAGATCGCCTTGCCCTTTGGCGACGTCGCCCTGCTGGTTGAGCGCCCATGCGGCACCACTGTGGTCACCGATTTCCTCAAATATCTGCATAGCTTCACTCATCGCCGCGCGTGCACCCGCGTGATCGGCCCGGGACTTCAAAATGTTTCCGTAGTTGTGCAAACAGCGCGCTACAGCCGTGCGGTCGCCGGTCGCGCGCCAAAAAGACAGACTCTTCTCAAAATTGCTCTGGGCACTGACGTAATCTCCGCGATCACGTGCGCCGATCGCTGCTGCATTCCACGAGAGTGCGATGCCCCACGGGTCATTGAGCTCTTCAAACAGTGTGCGGCCGAGTTCCGTAAAATGAGCGGCAGCCAGGAAGTCTCCCTGCGTCGTCGTGAATGCTGCCAGGAAAAGGCAAGCTCTGGCGCGCTCGCGCGTGTGTTCCGTACCCGCGAGATGAAGGATCTGCTCGATTCGGATGCGTCCCTCCGCGGAGTGTTCCCGCATGTCCCAGAACCGAAACATGGCAGTGCAGAAGCGGAACCCCCAGTCGAGATCGCGCGTTTGAACGAGGAAATCTAGGGCGGCGCGGAAGTCGTCGTGCTCGATGTCGCAGCGCGTTAGCCACGCCGAGCGCTCCAGTTCGTTTAACTCCGGATTGCCTTCCTCCACCAGTACCAGGCAGTACGCGGCATGGGCGCGCTTCGTAGCGCCCTCCTCTCCGCTTTGCTGGAGCCGCTCGAGCGTGTACTCCCGAATCGTTTCCAGCATGCGGAATCGAGGCTCGTCATTATTCTGCTGTCGCTGCTGGATGAGGCTCTTGTCGACCAGCGACGACATCAACTCGAAGATATCGGCCCCAAGATCGTCCTTTGTGTTTCCTACCGCTTCCGCCCCTTCCAGCGTGCATCCGCCCCAGAAAACGCTCAGCCGTCGCAAAAGTTTCTGTTCTGCCTCGTTCAGCAGGTCGTAGCTCCAGTCAATCGTGTTGCGCAGGGTCTGCTGGCGCTCGGGCAAATCGCGGGCCCCTGTCGTTAGAAGCTGTAGACGGCTCTCCAGGCGAGTCAGGATTCCGCTGAGCGGCAGCATTTTGACGCGGGCGGCTGCGAGTTCGATGGCCAGCGGAAGACCATCTACTCGCGAGCAAATCTCGGCGATCGTCGAAGCATTTTCCGCATTGAGATGAAAGTCGGGTTTTACGGCCTGCGCGCGCTGCGCAAACAAAGTGATCGCGGGATTCTCAGCCAGCGCCGGCAGGGAATTGGTCTGACGAAGATCCGGCAGCGTAAGTGGGGGGACGGGAAACTCGTGCTCGCCGTACACGCGCAGCGGAGCCCGGCTCGTAATCAATATCTTCAGCGATCGGCTAGCCTCGATGAGTTCCACTACAACTGGCGAAGCTGCCAGGATGTGCTCCATATTGTCGAGCAGCAACAGCACTGGCGAAGGCTCGCATTCGCGAAGATAATCCTTCATCAGGTTTACAAAGGGCCGACCACCTGTCTCGCGGATGCCCACTGATTCGGCAATCGCCCCGGGAACCGCCGCCGGATCGTTGATCGAGCCGAGTGCGACAAAGAACACGTGCTGCTGAAAGATGCCCGCGAGTTCATGGCACAGTTCAAGACCGAGTCGTGTCTTGCCCGAGCCTCCCGCGCCGGTCAGAGTCACCAGTCGCACAGCAGGATCGCGCAGCAATTGCTGTACGGCTTCGATCTCCCGCTCGCGCCCAATCAACGGCGTACGGGCCACCGGCAGCCGATGGTCCCCGCGTGCCACCTGAGGCAGACCCGTCGAGGCTGGGGCATCCGCGCGTACGCTGCTTTGCGTTGTCACCAACGCCGCGAAGATGTATCCACGCCGCGGCACCGTTTTCAAGATTTCCTGGGATCGGTCGTCGAGCGCTCGGCGCAATTCCACCATGCACTGCACCAGGGAATCGTCGGTCACAAACGATTCCGGCCATAGCGCCTGGATCAGCTCCTCTTTTGGCACCAGCCGGCCCCGGTTCTCGATCAGGTAGTGCAAGGCGTCGAAGACCTTCGGACGCAGCTTGATCTCCTGGCTACCCCGCACGAGCGATGCCCTCTCCGGCTCCAGAACAAATTCCGCAAAGCGGTAATTTGTCGGGCTTTTGGTCTCTTCAAGATTGGTCATTAGGAGGAGCCCCAAGCTCCCTGTGGACATTTAGACAAGAGTCAACTCAGTCAAGATGCAGGCTTTTTTGGCTTTTCTTTGGCTTTCCTTCGTTACTCATCGTCAGGGCCTCCACTAACGTGCAATCAGCCCGGTAAAGAAGTGGACCGATTATAGGCCAAGTGCCGGGGGAGGAGAGGGGTTCACGATGATAGGAAGGGTTACAACATTACTCTACGGGGTCTTGTGCTATCTCGCATTTTTCGCGACCTTTCTGTATGCCATTGTATTTCTGGGGGATTTCGGCGTTCTACGGACGATCGACTCGGGCGCGGAAGGATCGGTTGCGAAAGCCTTATTGATCGACGCTGGCCTGCTGGCAGTGTTTGCCATACAACACAGCATCATGGCTCGGTCCTGGTTTAAGAAAGCCTGGACGCAGATTGTTCCGGTCGTCGCCGAGCGCAGCACCTATGTTCTGTTTTCCAGCCTGGCGCTGCTTCTTCTGTTCTGGAAATGGCAGCCAATTGGCGGATTGGTCTGGCAGGTCGACAATGAGCTTGGGCAAATGGCGGTTTATCTCATCTTCGCGGCAGGCTGGATTCTGTTGCTTCTGGCCACATTCATGATCAATCACTTTGATCTGTTCGGATTGCGCCAGGTTTACCTGCACTTTATCGGGCAACCATACTCGGGATTGGAATTCCGCACGCCGGGTCTCTATAAAGTTGTTCGTCATCCTATTTATTTCAGCTGGTTGTGCATCTTCTGGGCGACGCCGCAGATGACAGTCGCGCATCTCGTCTTCGCTCTCGCCACGACCGCATACATCCTGATCGCCATTCAGTGGGAAGAAAAAGATCTCACTGACATCTACGGGGACGCTTATCGCCGCTACAAGCTGCAGGTGCCGGGAATTCTGCCTGTCCGCTTCAGCCGCGAGAACGCCGGGAATCGAGTCTCTGCACTGGATTCCGCACCTCAAACACAAGCGGTAGAATATCCCGGAAATTAAGGGGGAGAAGCCATGGAGCCACTTACGAAAACCACCGCAATCGAGGAGACCGCCGGCGGAAATGGTCGCCCTCCTCAACCAAATAACGTAACCGATCCCACGGCGAAGTCCGTGCTGACCGAGGAAATGCTGGCACGATTCGCATCCCGCGCCGCAGATTACGACCGCGAAAATCGGTTCTTCACAGAAGATTTTGAGGAACTGCGCGCAGCGAAATATCTGCTGATGCCGGTGCCGGTGAAGTTCGGCGGAGCTGGTATGTCGCTGGCCGAGGTATTGCGCGAGCAGCGCCGGCTCGCGTACTACGCGCCCGCAACGGCTCTCGCGCTCAACATGCATCATTACTGGGTGGGTGTTGCGGCCGATCTGTGGCGTCGCGGCGACAGTTCGCTGGAATGGATCTTGAAAGACGCGGCCGCGGGTGAAGTATTCGCCGCGGGCCATGCGGAGAGTGGGAATGATATCCCGCTTCTACTCTCCACCTCAAAAGCCCAACGGGTCGAAGGCGGATACCGCTTCACCGGACGAAAGATGTTCGGCAGTCTCACGCCCGTCTGGACCCGACTCGGTCTGCACGCCATGGACATGAGCGACCCGACTCAGCCGAAGGTAGTTCATGCCTTCATGCCTAAGGACACGCCGGGATATACGGTCAAGCAAACCTGGGACGTACTCGGCATGCGTGCGACGCGCAGCGACGACACCATCGTCGAGAACGCCTTCATTCCCGACCGCTACATCGCGCGAGTGTTGCCACCGGGCGCCGCGGGACTCGACGCCTTTATATTGTCGGTGTTCGCCTGGGGCCTCTTGGGTTTCGCCAACGTGTATTGCGGACTGGCCAAGCGCGCCCTCGATCATGCCATCAACGCAGCCAAGTCCAAGGGTTCGATGGCCTTGACCCGCTCCATGGCTTATCACCCGGAAGTGCAGCACACGATTGCCGAGATGGTGATCGAACTGGAGTCCATCGTCCCGCACCTCGACACTGTCGCGCGCGAGTGGTCGCAGGGTGTGGATCACGGCGCACAGTGGCCTCTGAAGATCATGTGCGCCAAGTACCACGCAGTAGAAGCTGCGTGGCGTATCGTCGATCAGGGATTGGAAGTAACCGGAGGCGCGGGTATTTTCCGCTCCGTCGGCTACGAACGGATCCTACGCGACGCGCGCCTGGGAAGAATCCATCCCGCAAATTCATTCCTGACCCACGAATTAGTAGCAAAGACGGCGCTAGGCATCAATCCCGACGAGCAACCCAGATGGGGCTGATCTTCGGCGAACAGATGTAGTGCGCGCAAGCGCTGGGACCCCACTTCTGGCCGATGCTGCTAGAAGTGGGGATTTTTTCGCATCATTCATTCAAGCAAAATTGTCATCCCAAGTGAAGCGAAGGACCAAGCAACAAGAACCATTGTCGTCCTGAGCGAAGCGAAGGACCCCAAGAACGCCGAAACCAGTCCAGACGCCGAAAGGCATTCTCCCCGAGACCTCGCCCGGAGTATGCCGGCGGCCACTGTGAAGTACCCTGTGCACCCCTGTGTTCCCTGTGGTGAGTTATTACTCCTCCCGCAAAACGTGCAACAGTTCAATCCGCGACGCTCGCCACGCCGGCACCAGCGCAGCCGTAGTTGCCACCAAAAGAATCAGCACCAGAACTCCCCCATAAGTAATCGGATCCAGCGCCGACACCCCATAAAGCATGCTCTCAATAAATCGCGTAGCGACAAGGCTGAGCGCAAGCCCACCCGCACACCCAATACCGGCCACCCGCAGACCTTGCACCAGGAACCGCACTAAAATCTGGTGCGGCAACGCTCCCAGCGCCAACCGCATTCCCACTTCCCGTTGCCGCAATCGCCCCAGATAGTTCAAAGTTCCGTAAATCCCGACGCAGGCTAGCAACACGGCCGATCCCGCAAACGCCGCCAACAAAAACGTTCGCAAGCGATTCTCGAACGAGACCTCATCCAGATGAAGCTGCAGCGGCATCATCCCATACACCGATCGTCCGGGTTCCAGTTCATGAACGCGCCGCCGGACTGTCTCAGCCATGTCCACAGGATTTCCGCGCGTCCGCACCAGATAATTTGGAAACGGCGTCGGAGCCGAGAAGCACGAGTAAACCGTAGGCACAGGCTGCGTATTGAGTCCTTCCTCGCGCGCGTCCGCAACGATTCCTCGGATCGTCCCTTTCGGCTGAAAGTCGTTGTATGCCGCTCCCTCAAGTAGATGCCCAACCGCTGTCGTGTCGCCGAAATATCGATCTACGAAACTCCGATTCACAACAATGTCCTGCCATGTCGAACTCGGCTTGCAGACCTCTCCCACCAGCACAGGAATGTTCGTCGCCGCGAAATATCCCGTCGAAACGTAGCGGCTGTCCGCAAGCACTCTGTGGTTGGGATCCAATCGTCCATCAACCTTGAACTCAAACTGATAGAGCGAGGGAACTCCCGGCAGCATTCCCGACGTCGCGGCCGCTTCCACGCCAGGCAGAGATCGGAGGCCATCGAGCGTGCGATCAACGCGCTGCAGCAAGCCCTTCATGTTGGAAGTCTCACCCCATGAGCCCGTGACCTGGAACGCCAGGACATGACTGGGATCGAAGCCCGCCGATACTTGGCTCAACTCGTTCAGGCTGCGCAGCAACAATCCCGCTCCCGTAAGCAGTGTCACGGCGAGCATGATCTGTACCGCCACGAGAGTCCACTGCAGAGGACTCTGCCGCGAGACTTGCGTTCGGCTGGTCTGCGCCAGCGTGCTCGCCAGTTGCCGCCGAGTTCCACGGATGGCAGGCACCAATCCACAAATCACTGTCGTGGTCACGGCGCAAGCAAGGGAATAGGCGGCGATTCGCCAATTCAGCGTGATTTCCTCAGTTCGTGGGAGTTGGCTTGAAAGCAGATGAAAAGCACGAGTGGCTCCCGCGGCGACTAATAGCCCCAACAGCGAACCTGCTAATGCGAGTGTAAGGACCTCAGTGAGCAGCTGGGCAATAATCGACGATCGCGAAGCTCCTAAGGAAAAGCGAATCGAGATCTCGCGCTCGCGATCCGTTGTGCGCGCGAGAAGCAACGCCGCGATGTTCGAGCATGCAATCAGCAACAATAGTGACACAGATCCATAGAGCAGCCACAACGAGTCCCGCACGCTGCCCACTACCGTCTCTTTCAGTGGAATGGCATTCACGACGAGGTCGTGGTCGGTTTTTGGAAACTGCGTGCCAAGTTGCGCCTGCACAGTCGCCAGATCGGCGCTTGCTTGTGAAAGATACACTCCTAATTTCAGCCGTCCGATGACCGTGAACCAGGTCGCATCGCGGCGCTGGGCAAACGGAGCATCCGGCGCACTGGGTTCCCACAAATCGACGTCACGGTTCGGAAACGCAAAGTTGGCGGGCATGACTCCGATAATCGAGCAGGAAAATTCTCCGAACCGGACTTTCTGATTCAGTGCCGTCGCGTCACCATGAAAGCGCCGCTGCCAATATCGGTAACTGATCAACACGGCCGCAGGACCGCCCCAGTGTTCCTCTTCCGGCGTGAAGTCGCGGCCTAAAATCGGAGACACACCCATCACGCGAAGAAATCGCGGTGCGAGCATCGCCTGCGTCAGTTTTTCCGGTAATGATCCCGAAGTTTCCGACAGGTCGTCCAGGTAGTATCCGCTCATCGACTGAAACGTGGAGTTCATCCGGTTCCAGTCTTCCACCCGAACCGGCGCCACAAAGTGATTTGCATCACGATTCTTCGCATCCTGCTGAGTGAGTTGAATCAATTGGTCCGCCTGCGGGAAGGGAAGAGGCCTGAGCACGACCGCATCGATCGCCGAGAACACCGCGCTATTCGCGCCGATCGCCAATGCCAGAATCAGAATGATGACGATCGAGAAGGACGGCGACCGTCGCGCGAAACGCCATGCGGATTTCAGGTTGAACGCGACAGCCATAAGCCAGGCGGAGCTATGTACCTCGCGGATTTGTTGCTTGATCTGCTCTGTCCCACCGAATTCGATGAGAGCTTGTCGCCTGGCCTCGGAAGGGGTCATTCCTTTGTCGATATTCGCGCGAGTAACTTCCTCGATGTGAAACGTGACTTCGCGATCCAAGTCCCCGTCGGTAGTGCGTCGAAACAGATTTCTCCACCCACGCATTTAAGCCTCCTGATTCGCCGTCGAGCCAAGAATCAGCCGGACCGCCTCTGCCAAACGCTCCCAGGTCTGTTCCTCGCGATTCAGTTGTTTTCGTCCCTCTCGCGAGAGTCGATAGAACTTCGCCTGCCGCCCGTTCTCCGAGTCCCCCCATTCCGCCACCAGCCAGCCGCGCTTCTCCAACCGATGCAAGGCTGGGTATAGCGACCCCTGTTGCACGATCAGAACTTCCTTCGATATCTGCCGAATCCGCTGCGAGATCCCATATCCATGCACCGGCCCAAGGGCAACAATCTTGAGGATGAGCATGTCAAGGGTTCCCTGCAGCAGGTCGGCTTTCTGAATTGGTGTCATGAACGTTCTCTCTCCTAGACGTTCGACATATTGAAACGTCACCTGTAGATTGTCAAGGAGAGAGATTTTCCTTGGCTATGAGTGTTTAAGTGGAATGCCCTGTTACCATCTGTCATTGTGGAGTTCTCCCGATGACAATCGCACACGCAAAAACCCTCTCGGACTCATCTGAATGCTGGCCACCTCTCAGGCTGGATGAATGGAAAGACACCTATGCCACACTTCACATGTGGACACAGATCGTAGGCAAGATTCGGCTGGAGCTAACTTCGCGAGTGAACCACTGGTGGAATGTGCCGCTCTACGTGAGTTCCCATGGATTGACCACGTCGCTCATTCCTTACGGCAGCCGCCAGTTCGATATGGAGTTCGACTTTTTCGCAAATCAACTCGTCATCCGCACCTCGGATGCGACGACGGTGGCAGTCGCACTAGCTCCCCGCTCAGTCGCCGATTTCTACCAGGAGGTGATGGCCGCGCTGCGATCACTGAACATTGAGGTAAAGATCTGGAAGCTGCCGGTCGAGGTGGCCGACCCGGTCCCGTTCGACCAGGATACGGTGCATGCCGCCTACGATGCCGAGGCGGTACGGCGGCTGTGGCGCATTCTGCTGTCTGTCGATGGTGTGTTCAATGTGTTTCGTTCCCGTTTTGTGGGGAAGTCGAGCCCGGTACATTTTTTCTGGGGAAGCTTTGATCTTGCGGTTACGCGTTTTTCGGGGCGACGCGCACCGGAACGCAGCGAAACCGATCCGGTCCTGCGCAAGATCATGCAGGAGGCATACTCGCATGAGGTGATCAGCGCGGGTTGGTGGCCGGGAAACGAGCAGATAAAGGACGCCGCTTTTTACTGCTATGCCGCACCCCCGCCGCCCGGGTTCGCAGAACAGAAGGTACGTCCCGCCGAGGCGTTTTATCACAAAGACGTGGGTGAGTATCTGCTGATGTACGACCAAGTCGCGAAAGCCGATTCTCCGAACCGCGTCTTGCTGGAATTTCTGCAGAGTACCTATGAAGCAGGGGCGACGACCGGGAAGTGGGATCGTGCGGAGCTAGAAGCCGCATAGGATGTGCGGACTGTACTTGGTTTTAAGTGGTCTCCTATCTCAGAACTGTCCCGATGCCGTACGTTGCCCTTGAACAACGACAGGGAACGTCGCTCCGGGTACTGTGTAGATATTCCCGGCCATGGTTTTGATTGAAAAACTCCATGATCTCATAAGCATTACATCGGGCCGGGGAGACGTTATATGCAGTACACAATCCAAGGCTGGCGTACCCCGATCGGGGAATTCCGGTCCTCTCTTTTCGAATTAACGTTCGGTCGTGAATGGGTCTTAGAACGGAACTGCTGGCGCGACGTGCTCGTCGGCCACAGGCGGCTCTGGTCCGAGTCGGACGACCTCAATTTTCCGGAGGCAATCTGAAATGAATGAGCCGACAGTTCAACTCGGTCCTCGCGAACAGCAAGTCGTCGACCTTCTATTACAGGGGTGCGACAACGCGGAAATTGCCAAGCAACTTCAGATGGCGAGGCGCACCGTAAAAGCTCATATTACCCGGTTATTCCTGCGATTCGGGATCACGGGCGGTATCAAGCGAGTGAAGCTCGCGATCGTTTTATATCGGAGACAAGCATGTCAGCAAATGATCGCTACGGGAGCCGCATCCCAAGTGAACGCGAACACCGGGTCATCCAACTCGTTGCAGATGGCCTGAAGAACAATGAAGTGGCGGAAATACTCGGAATCAGCGAGCACGTCGTAAAGAATTACCTGCGGGTGATTTACGACAAGCTTGGCCTCTGGAACCGCGTGGAACTCGCGCTTTGGTACGAGTCGAGGCAAAACCAGGTCTCGGTCTCAGTGCACTAGTCCAACCATTTGGCACGAGACGAAGCAGTACTGGCGTCTGAGTGCAAGTAAGTACAGTTGTGTGCCTGCCAGGCCTCCGGCCACCTCCCAGGGAGCGTGTGGCAGGCATTCAGATTGAATAGATCTCCTGAGCAGATCAGTCATTCCCCACAAGCAGTCGATTGTTGACAATTCCTGATTTCAACAAATTGAAGATGCAAAGAGACATGCGGTTCTCGTTCTGTAAACGTGAACGCCGGACTCGCGCGAGGTGATAAATGCACAGACTGAAGTTGTTTCGGTGTACATTCGCGCTACTCTGTCTCGTTTCTGCAACGGCTCAGCAGCAGAAAGACTGGTATTCGCTCGCGGTCAAGCTACAACCACAATATGACCCAAGGCCGACCATATGCATGGTGATACGCACAGGTGAGTGGTTTGAGACTGTAGTGGAAACGGGAAAAACAAGAACAATTGTCTCAGGCAAACTCGAAGAAGCGAAGAATCATGTCTTTCCGCTGGAACTAGAGATTTCGCAAGGTGACGACCACCATTCGATCGTGGACAGGCGCATCTACGAACTGCGTTTAGGGATACCCGCTAAGTATCCCGTGGTCCAGGAGATGAGCAACCACCCTCCGGGCTTCGAACGTGAGGTTCGCCTTTTCCACGACTCCTGCCCAGAACCATAACTTGGCGATAAATCGGATTAACATTTCCCGATAGATGTGAGTGGTGCATCCGTACCTCATGAGCCGATCCCTTTCCTTGCGGGAGCCTGTTCTGCATGGGGGAGAGGGTCAGTTAAACGGCGTTCCCTCTCCCGTTCATGATCCGTAAATCAGGACCTGATCGCGGACGGTTGAGCATTGCCTACACGGACACTCGACGTGTTCTCCTCGCGAACAGCCGTCAACTGAGCGAGCGAGAATGCCGCAACCGCCAGCCCCAGATCACGCACTGCGACGTCCAGAAACTTGCCCATAGTGAGCAGGTTCAAAGCGATGGCGATAAGCCACGCTGTGACGACGTAAGCTCCGATCTTCGTAAACCGTGAGAGCACTACGACGGCCGCGATGACTTCGATGATGCCGACAATGTGCATGAACGTTGCTGGACTCAGCGGAATCACCTTCGTCGCCAACGGATTAAGATACATTTCCCAGTTGGTCAAGAGGTTGAAGAATTTGTCGAGTCCGGCTGCGATCGGGACGAATCCGAACAGCACGCGGAGTGCACACCAGGTGGTATCCAGCCGATTGTCTGAGTTCTGCATTTTGCCTCCTACCCGAAATAGAGTGCCGAGCGGGTCGCTCGTTACAACTCCACGCCAGCGTGAGCATCTTCAGTGTGTCCAACCTTTTGGCGGGCGGGGCTTAATTCTTAGGTAGTTTTCTTGCCGAGATCACGATTCTCACAGACGCCTTTATGCCTGGCTTACAATGTCGGAGCCAGACTGACTGGACGATTCCATCCGTCGGCACGACTCTGTTGCAACCAAAGCAGGAGTAAGCAAAGTGCTGACATCGGGACTTTCGTTCTTAACTCGCTTACTGGCGTCTCTATGGCTCATAGGCGTGCTGACTTCAGCGACAGCCAGGGGAAGCACCACAGAGAGTTCAGTTCCGAAGTTCAATGTTATTGCCCTGGCGGAGCCTCATAGCATTCATCGCCCTTTTGTCGAGGCTGCAAAGATCTGGTTACAAGGGCAGGCCCGCGAAAACAATTTCTCCATTGACTACATCGAGAACACCGAGAAGATCGACGACGCATTTCTTTCACACTATCAACTGTTCATCCAGCTTGACTATCCGCCCTACGCCTGGATGCCAAACGCAGTCGCCGCATTTACCAAGTACATCGAGGAAGGCCGTGGAGGATGGATCGGGTTCCATCACGCGACGCTACTGGGTGAATTCGACGGCTATCCTATCTGGCCGTGGTTCTCGCAATTCATGGGCGGCATCCGCTTTACCGATTACATTCCGAAGTTCGCAACGGCTACGGTTGTCGTGGAAGACCAGCCGCATCCTGCCATGAAGAACGTTGCTGCTTCATTCGTTGTAGAGCAGGAGGAATGGTACACGTACGACAAGTCCCCGCGTCCAAATGTTCATGTCCTCGCGCGCGTCGATGAGTCTACCTACTCGCCCGATACCAAGACCAAGATGGGAGATCATCCCGTGATCTGGACGAACGAAAAAATGAAGGCACGCAATGTGTACATCTTCATGGGGCATCATCCGGAGCTGTTTCGGAACTCCGCCTTTACCACAATCTTTCACAACTCTATCTTGTGGGCGGCGCGGCAATGACGCTACGGCGATTCCTGCTGCTCCTCTATATATCAATTTCATTTAGCGACCGATCATTACTTGGCCAACAGAGACGCTTCCGGGTGCTGGCGTTTTACTCCGACACCACGGAGCCGGATCACGTTCAGTTCGCGCGCGATGCAGTGAAGTTTTTCGGTAACCGGGCAGCAGAAGAGCACTTTACCTTCGACGCCACCAATCGATGGGAAGATCTGAATGACGAGCGCCTGAGGGACTATCAGGTCGTTATATGGCTGAATGAGTCTCCCTCGAAGCCCGACCAACGAAGTGCATTTGAACGCTATATTGAGCGGGGTGGAGCGTGGCTCGGCTTTCACGCTGCGGCATACAACGACAAAGATACGGATTGGCCGTGGTTCGTGGATTTCCTGGGTGGCGCTGTCTTTGACACCAACAGCTGGCCTCCGCTGCCTGCACGAATCGATATCGATGATCCATCGCACGCCGTAGCGACCGGGATTCCGCACGACTTCGAATCTCCTTCGAACGAGTGGTACCTCTGGAAACCAAATCCTCGGAGTAATGAGAACGTTCGGGTACTCGCTACACTAGATCCGTCGAATTACTCAATGGGATTCAAAGACGTTCTTACCAGCGGTGATCTGCCTGTCGTATGGACCAACACGAAATACAAAATGCTCTATATGAATATGGGGCATGGCGACAAGATCTTCACCAGTCAAATACAGAATCAGCTCATCGACAACGCGTTAATCTGGCTAGGAACAGGTGCGGTGCCAAAGCCCACGATGGAAGGGAATGGGATCCGGATCAGCGCCCAGGGGATTGTGATCAATCCGCAAACAGGCAAGTTCTACGCGGTAAATACAGCGAAGGATAGGGTGACAGTGCTCGATAGCAGCGGACATTTTCTCGCTCGCACTCCAGTCGGAAAGGAGCCCGAAGCAATTGCTTTGAATCCCGACACCAATCGGATTTACGTCGCGAATTCGGGTAGCGGCAACGTCAGTGTAATTGACGGGAATACGGACAAGGTAGTTGCAACCGTGCCTGTGGGCGATCTTCCTTACACCATCGCTGTCAATCGGCTCGCGAATAAAATATATGTGTCGCGGACGTTCAGCGATGTCACCGTAATCATCGACGGAACCACGAATCTGCCCACTACTGTGAAAGCAGGTGCCGGGGACGCAGTTGCCGCGGAACCGCTTGATCAGGGTATCTACATGACCAGTTATGAATCGCTGCAAATGACGGTGTTCGATGGGGCGAATGATCACGTTTCCAAGATCGCGACCCCCAATCACATGTGGGCTATGGCTGCGAACCCCTCGACGAAGAAACTATATGCCGTCAGTGTGGGCAATTCGAATGTGACGATCATTGACGGGAACTCGCGCGCAACCAAAATCTTGAATGCCGGCGAAATCCCATGTGCAGTCGCCGTGGACTACAGCTCAGGAAAAGCGTTTGTCGCGAACTTTGGCAGCAGCAATGTCACGGTGATCGATGGCAGGAGTGACTCGGTCATAGGGACCGTGAGTACGGGCCCGAAGCCGCAGGCAATCGCGGTCGATTCCACCAACCATAAGGTCTTTGTTGTTAGCACACACGAAAGCACAGCGACTGTTCTCGACGGAATCAACAATTCAGTACTGGCCGTAGCGCAAACGCGGAAAGCGCCTTTTGCAATCGCGGTGAACAGCAAGACTCATGTGGCGGTCGCTCTCAGCATTGACGGAGACCTGACGCTAATTGATGGAACCACTTTGGCAACATCGTCGCCTTCGATGCCGAAAGACTAACTGTAAGCGCGGGACAGGAGAATTCGTGAAACTGATTCAACACCGTACTCTATGGGGTCTCGGCGCATTGCTGGTTCTTTCGCTGATTGCAGGGGCTCAGCAAGCGCATCCTGTTCTCACTATCGGTTCACCCGCGCCCAGTTTCGAACTTCCCGGTATCGATGGCGCAATTCACAAACTTTCCGATTACTCAAGTAGTCCCGTGCTGGTCATCATCTTCACGTGCAATCGCTGCCCGATTGCGCAGATGTACGAGCGGCGCATTGCCCAACTAAACGCCGACTACAAGAGTCGCGGCGTTAGCGTGGTGGCCATCGAGCCGAATGATCCGAAGGCGATCACGATCGACGAACTCGATTCCTCTGACATCAGCGATAGCCTTGAAGAGATGAAGGTGCGAGCCGAGTACAAGCACTTGACGTATCCCTATCTTTACGACGGTGAAACGCAATTGGTGACTAGAGCGTATGGACCGCAGGCGACTCCTCACGCCTTTGTATTCCATGGTGAGCGGCGTCTCCGCTACGAAGGCCGCGTGGACAATAGCTACCGCTCCGAGATGGTTTCGACTCATGAGGTGCGCGATGCGATTGATGCGCTCCTGGAGCACAAAGGTCCCGCGGCGAAGCACTCCGGTGTCTTTGGTTGTTCCACGAAGTGGAAAGAGAAGCATGCGGCGCAAATGGAAGCGCTGCGAAAGATCGAAGCGCAGCCTGTAAAGCTGGAGATGGCGTCCGCTGTGGATCTGAAAAAGCTACGAAGCAATCCTGACAACAAGATGTTGCTCGTGAGTTTCTGGGCGACGTGGTGTGGTTCCTGCATCCATGAGTTTCCAGATCTCGAGGACACCTTCCGGATGTACAGCGTGCGTGACTTCGAATTGGTCACCGCGGCGGCCAACATGCCCGATGAGAAGAACTCGGTCATCCGCGTTCTCGAGAAGATGCACGCCACCAGTCGCAATCTGCTTTTCGATTCCAACGACACGGCTGCGCTGCAGGCTGCGTTCGACCCTGCATGGGAATCGGCTGTGCCCTATACCGTGCTGATCGCTCCTGAGGAGAAGATTCTGTACCAGAGACAGGGTTCGGTCGACATTCTGGAATTGCGCCGGACTTCCTGGCGAACTTGCCTTCGGACTACTACGGGTTCAACCAGTACTGGTCGAAACCCTGACCTTCTTCTCATCGATTGTTTCTCTCGTTTCCTGAAGAATGTGCCGGCTACAGCTAGGCATCCAGAGCCCCGCACCGTCGAGGTTCTGTTCTGCTTCTCCCTGCGTTTAGAATGCGCACATGGCTCCGCGCTTCTCGGTTTTCATTGCGACGAGTGTTGATGGCTATATTGCCCGTGCCGATGGCAGCATCGACTGGCTATCAATCGTTCACCCCGTGGATGAAGCACATGGTTACGAGACATTCATGTCCAGCGTGGATACCGTCGTAATCGGCAGGAACACGTATGAGACCGTCCTGCGGTATGAACAGTGGCCATACGTTGGCAAGAAAGTCGTCGTCATGACACATCGTTCGCCGCCGGCGCCGGCGCGCAACGCCGAGGAGTTCTATTCGGGATCGGCAACGGAATTAGCAAGCCAGCTTGTCGAGTCGAAGCGTGTGTACGTGGATGGCGGCAGCGTAGTGCGTCAGTTTTTCGCCGCTGGCCTGATCAACGACCTCACCATCTCTGTGATCCCAATTGTTCTAGGCAGTGGCATTCGGCTGTTCTCCTGTGGGGAAGGCGAACATCGGCTGCAATTGGAGAGTAGCCGATCCTGGCCGAGCGGAATGGTACAGATGCGATATTCGGTTAAGCCAAGAACCTGAATGACCGAGTCCCTCGTGAATAGAGGTCTGGAGCAAGAAAGATATAGTGCGCAACCTGCATGTGGCCCAAAGTATAGCTTCTGCTTTCCCTGTGAAACCCTGTGTTCCCTGTGGTGAGTTTTGATGTCCCAAAGTGAAGCGAAAAAACATCTTTCACCGCAGAGATCACCAGGAATCTGATATGCACTACATATGGTTTCTGAGTGAAAACTGCAGCAGTCCGAATTGATTTTTCCAGCTACAAACCTGTCAAACCTTGCAGTGTTCGGATTCACTGCCACGCTCTACGATTTCCGTTAACAGGTACTGATTCCTTCTCTGAAGACATGGTGCTCTACGAGCAGACTAGATCGAGCCCTCGTACTCGTTTGGCTTTTTCTGTTGTGTCCGTTTGTCTGGACTCAGGTTGCAGCCTCTAATCCCCCCACCGCGGAAGTGCCCCCGGCAGTTCCTACCGAAGCATCATCGCCACCGGAGAAAGCGTCTCTCGAAGCACTGCATGACTTGAATGCCGCCCTTGGACTGCTGGCCGCGAGAGTGTCTCCAGCGGTAGTCCACATTCACGTCGACAGCTATCAAACTGCCGAGTCGGAACATGAAGAGGGTGGAGAGAAGATCCAGATGCTGACCAAGCAGCGCAGTGCGGGCTCAGGGGTGATTGTCGACACAGATGGCTACATCGTTACGGCTCTGCACCTGGTTGACGGAGAGAGAAGGATACGCGTCGAACTGGATCGGCGTATCAACGCAACAACCACAGGACAAGGGAAAGTTCGGCGCAGCCGGGCAACCTTCGATGCGGAAATCGTAGGGAGTTTCAAAGATGCGGATTTGGCGGTCTTGAAGATTGATGCCGGGAATTTGCCGACACTGGCATTTTCTAAGGCTGACAGTGTGGAACAGGGGCAACTGGTTGCGGCTTTGGGAAATCCCGAAGGGCTCAGGAACTCCCTTTCGTTGGGCATTGTGAGTTCTGCATCCCAGCAACTTCACCCCGACGATCCGATTGCATATGTGCAGACGGACGCCGTTCTTGCTCCCGGCTCTAGCGGCGGCCCACTGGTGGATGTCGAAGGTGCAATCGTCGGGATTAACGTGCTCAGCATAACGGATCAGGGAAGAGACGAAGGTCTGGGCCTGGCAGTGCCAAGTGGCATTGCCCGCTTCGCCTATGAACAGATCCGGCAGTATGGATGTGTTCCTCGCCCATATGTTGGTCTCGACGTGCAAGGGATAACGCCAACGCTTGCTGCAGCGCTCGATTTGCCAGTCGATTCCGGCGTTATCGTATCGGCGATTGATCCGGAAAGTCCGGCAGACAGAGCATCGTTGCATGTTGGAGATGTGATTCTCACATTTGCTGGCAAGCGCATTGAGAATGTACCCCAACTAAACTGGGCTCTTCTCCACAAGCGAGCAAGCCAACATGTTTCTGTCGAGATCATGCGCAAGTCCGGGAAAGTTGCGTTGAACCTGCTTCTTATCGGAGGACCGCCTGCTTCAGGGGAAGATCTTCCAGCAAGAGAAATCGAAGAGAACTCGCTCGATAAATTAGGAGTGGTAGGTTCGACGTGGCAGCGCGGTACTGCCGAGCGGCGCTCCAAGTCCACGCCGGTCGGTGTGCTGGTAACGGCCAAGCTGAGCAGTAATGATGTTCAACCGGAATTGGTTGTCGGTGACGTGATCCGGTCTGTGAACGGGACGCCTGTCAGTTCCGTTGCAGAATTGCGCATCATGCTCAACGGCTTCAAGACTGGCGACGCAATCGCTCTTCAAGTTGAGCGGAATGGCAAGCTGATGTACGTTGCGTTCGAAATGGATTAGAACGAGCGGAAAGCATTTCGCGTCTGAAACAACGTCCGCCGCACGATCTCTCAAGTCCATCTGAATACCGCGCTCATCCGCAGAGAGTTTTGAGCCGTCAGCGCCGATTCCCAACAGATGCACCAGGATCAAACGTGCGGGCCGGAACTTTTCATGGCTGCGAAGCTGCCGCTTTCTCAACGCGGACCACAGTGCACTTCGCTTCTTTCCCAGAACTCGATTTCAATTTGGCTTTATCCTGGTCGAGTTCGTACTTCACATCGCTACCCACAACGAAGTCGGTTGCCTTCAGTGTGTTTTTCGGACTTGTCCGACAGGTGTAGCGACTCCCCGAGATTTCGAAAACGAAGTCGAATTGTTGGTTCTTGTTGTCCTTCGTATCCGTCGTACCCGCAGGTTGAAGATCCTTCACGGTCGTTGTTCCGGTGGCCTTCTTGGCCTCGCTTGCCGGCACCAAGGCCAGCATTAACACTGGTACCGCAATCCATTTGGACATTGCCAAACCTCCAACTTTAGGCAGGCTACACGCCCAGCTTTCCGTGGTTCACTGTCAGAAGGGACAGGGCTTTCTAGGAAGTCCACGACAGCCAAGTCAGCGGAAGGTTGCCGTACCAGCGATGGGATCGCACGCACGCGACAAGCAATCGTGATCACGGAAAATTACGGAATGAAAAGAGGCGCGGGTGAAGGATAAGGATAAGGAATGAAGCTGCAACCGAACCCTGACCGCACCGCACACGGCCCGCTTGCCACTGAAGGCTTGGCGCGAGCGATCCCGTACCTCACAGCGCCAGATGGCAGGTCGATTTCCCCTTAGCCTATTGGCGATCGGCCGCCGGTTCTCGGCCAGTCGTGAACGGGCTAGAGCAGAGCAAGGCGGCTGGGATTTTGAGTGTAAAGGCCTGATTACAAACTTCATGGGCTATACTTGTGCGCGGTCAGGCGAGGTTATTTCATGCGGTTAGCAATACTACTGCTTTGCAGTGCGGTTGGATTTGGCCAGAGCACTGCACCTTCCCTTGAACCGAAAGTCCGAGCTACGGGACGCTGTGGTGAAGCGTTCGGTTTGTCCATCGGAGCAGTCGGGCATCAGATGGGTGGGGCCGGTGTCCTTAGCGACACTCAGGGTGTCGATTTTGGTCCCTACGTTAAAGAAATCTTGCACCAGGTGAGTGATAACTGGCACAAACGCATTCCGGCATCCTCCGCGTCTAAGAAGGGAAAGCTGGCGATTGAGTTTGCCATTAGGAAAGATGGCAAGCTTGCGGACATGTGCCTAGTAGCCACCTCTGGGGACGTGGCCCTTGATCGCGCAGCGTGGGGAGGCATCGCTGCATCGAACCCGTTCCCTGCACTCCCAACTGATTTCACCGGGCGTTACCTCGCGTTACGGTTCCGCTTTTATTACAACCCGGAGCAGAACCAAGTGCAGTAACCCGCCTCCCGTTCTCTGGAAATCAGGGCTGTGAGTGGCATATCAGTTGTGTGGGAGCCATGCTATCGAGGGTTGGCGAAAAATCTCGATTTCACTCATCGTCCGAACGTGCCGATCTGAATCAAAT
>Ga0070713_100000391_pt1 | contig 28122 bp, 22 predicted proteins | sample LARL82metaG_FD_65465 | JGI IMG/M metagenome (GOLD analysis project Ga0070713, IMG submission 65465) | Corn, switchgrass and miscanthus rhizosphere microbial communities from Kellogg Biological Station, Michigan, USA - LAR L8-2 metaG | ecosystem: Host-associated > Plants > Roots > Rhizosphere ... | reverse complement strand
GCGGAATTGGTCAGGCCCATCACGGCGAGCGGTTTCCAATAGGCGCGCAGCTCGGCGACGCGATGGCGCGAAGCGAACAAGGGCGCGAAGCAGGCGGCGGCACCGATCGCCCGCATGCCGGCCAGAGGCATGCTGCCGAACTCGCTTGCACCCATGCGCATAAACAAAAACGACGCACCCCACAAGGCACCGAGCAGCAGCAGTACAGCGATGTCTGACCTTTTCATAGCGGAAGCTCGTCGAAGTTTGGCCGGTGCAAGCTATTCCAGGTCGCTGACAGAGATTGTCAGCAGTCTTGGGGGGCTTTTGCCTGGGTTGCGCACGCAGATGAATCAGCGCGCGCTCGAACGGGTGTTGAGCGATGGATGCAGATTAGGTGTAATTTTGGCATGTTATAAGATCCACACTTTGGCAAAATCATGGATCCAATTTTCGGGTTTCCGATTACCCTGCCCCCACCCGGTTCGCGTGAGCTTCTGCGCGTTCTCCATAAAGAGTTGCGCGGGGCGATTCTCGACGGGCGACTGAAACCGAGTTTGCGATTGCCGGCGACTCGCGAGCTGGCAGGCATGCTGGGGATCTCCCGCAACACCGTAGTCGCGGCTTACGACTTGTTGCTGAGCGAAGGTTACGTGGTCGCACGGCGTGGTGCAGGCAATTACGTCGCCGACACGCTGACCCGGCGCGATGCGCCGCGTCCATCTGAAGCCAGCGTCGATATGGATCGTCGCCTGGCGCCTCATTGGCGGAAGTCTCCTGGGCCCTTTTCGGCGGCACCGGACCGAGTGTTCCGCGACGATTTCAGCCTTGGTGTGCCCGACAACACGCAGTTTCCGTTTGACGTGTGGCGCCGCTTGTCGGCTCGCGCGCTGCGCACGCTGTCGAAGTCGCCGCCGGCCTACGGTCAGCCCGAGGGGCGGCCGGCCCTGCGTGAGGCCATCGCCAAGCACATCTCGTTCGCCCGTGCTGTCGCCTGCCACGCCGATGATGTGATCGTCACCAGCGGAGCGCAGCAGGCGTTCGATCTGCTTGCGCGGGTGCTGGTGACACCTGGGCGCAGCACGGTGGCGGTCGAGGATCCCGGTTATCCGCCGCTGCGTGCCGCGTTCGCTGCAGCCGGTGCGAACGTGGCCGCCGTGCCGGTCGATGACGAGGGTCTGGTGGTCGAACGGGTGCCCGTCAGTGCACGGGTGATCTACGTGACGCCATCGCATCAGTTTCCGCTCGGTGTGGCGTTGTCGCCGCAACGTCGCGCGGCGCTGTTGGAGTTCGCGCGGGCGCGGCGCGCTGTCGTGATCGAGGACGACTACGACGGAGAGTTCCGATACAGCGGGCGGCCACTGGATGCGTTGCAGACGCTCGACCGCAGCGGTTCGGTCTGTTACGTCGGGACGTTTTCCAAATGTCTCTTTCCCGCGCTTCGCCTCGGCTATGTGGTGGCTCCACCGTGGCTTCGACCGGCGCTCGCCGCGGCGAAGCAGCTCGTCGACTGGCATTGCGATGTGCTGGCGCAGGATACGCTCGCCGCGTTCATCGCCGAAGGACATCTGGTGCGCCACGTGCGCAAGATGCACAAGGTCTATGCCGAACGGCGCGAAGTATTGCTGGACGCGCTGGCGCGACACGGCGATGGTCGCCTGCGGGCGCTGCCGTCGGAAGCCGGCTTGCATCTGTCGGCGCGGATTCCGCGGTCATTGAATGCGAAGATGCTGGTTGCCCGTGCCGCCGCAGAAGGCATCCAGCTGGATGCCGTGGGTCGCTATGCCTTGGGTCGGTACGCGCCGAATGGTCTGGCGTTCGGCTTTGGCATGATCGCCGCCGATCGTGTCGACGAAGCCATCCGCCGGGTGGTGATGCTGATGGATGGCTAAAGGAATCGCGGTCTTCGGTGTCATGGCGAGTGGCTCCATCACTTTGCTGTAAAGTGGCTCTTATGGCGGTCAGGCGAAATCGTGAGCATGCGCTTGTGTGCTTTCATTTCTGGGAATTGTCATGCGCTATATGGCTTTGCTGTTTGTGATGTTGCTTGCTTGGGTTAGTGCGCCGCTACATGCCGACACCGGTCAGCAGCGTGCCGAAGCCGCCGGTCATGGCCTGGTTGGCTCACCCGCGCCGCGCATGGTGCTCAAGACCATCGACGGACAGACCATCGACCTGGCCAGCCTCTATGGCAAGAAAGCCGTCTATCTGAAGTTCTGGGCCACCTGGTGCGTGCCTTGTCGCGAACAGATGCCGCACTTCGAACACACTTTCGAACAGGCGGGGCCTGACTTGGCCGTGATAGCCATCGATGTGGGCTTTGATGACACGGTGGCGGATGTCCGAAAGTACCGCCAGGCGATGGGACTGCATATGCCGATCGTGTTCGATGACGGCACACTGGATCAGGCCTTTCAGCTGCGAGTGACGCCGCAGCACGTCGTGATCGGCCGCGACGGCCGCATTCTGTATGTGGGCCACATGGCCGATGCCAAGCTGGATGCTGCACTGCTTGCTGCACGCACGACGTCGGGAGTACCCGTAAAGAGCGTGCAGGCGCCGAAGGAGGAGCCGCCTGTCGACGTGGGCGATCATCTGCCGGCGTTTACGGCGCGGACACTGGACGGCCAGACGTTCCATGCGCAGGACGCCGGCAAGAAGCTTCCGACGGCGCTCGTGTTCCTTTCGCCGTGGTGCGAGTCGTATCTCGCGACCAGTCGGCCAGGTGTGGCGTCAAGTTGCCGTGCGGTGCGCAAGCAGGTAGCTGCATTGTCTGGCGATGATCATGCGCGCTGGCTCGGCATCGCTTCGGGTTTGTGGGCGAGCAAGGACGATCTCGGCAATTACCAGCGCAAGTACCATCCCGGCATTCCGCTCACCCTGGACGAATCCGGTGCGTTGTTCCGGCGCTTTCGCGTCATGCACGTGCCGACCTTGTTGATAGTCGATGCCGACGGACGCATCGTGCGTCGAGTCGAAGGAACGGATGCGAACCTGGCGGCGGAGCTGAAATCGCTGGCGAAGCGTCAAGCACCAGCGCGATGACGCTTGCTCTATTCAAGCCACCGTCAAACCACTTCGGAGTCATGACGATGCCCCGCCTGTTGAGCTCTGCCCTTTACGCTGCGGCCAGCCTGGTTCTCATAGGGGCGGTCGCCATGCCATCCGTCGCACTGGCTGCAGAGGAGCACCACGTGCTGGATGCCCCTCTGACCCAGGCGCCGGGTCGCCAATTGATGGCGATCAGCGTCACCTACGGTCCCGGTCAGTCGACCCGGCCGCATCATCATGGTGGCGATGCTTTCGTCTATGTGCTGTCGGGTCATATCCGTAGCCAGATGGCGGGAAGTCCGGTGCGGGTCTATGGATCTGGCGAAAGCTGGTTCGAGCCGGCGGGCGCGCACCATGTGGTCAGCGGCAATGCGAGCAAGAGCGAGCCAGCGACCATGCTGGTCGTCTTCGTCTCCCTGCCGCAGACTGAGCTGACGACGATGGACGCGCCATCGGCTCAGCCGCCGGCGCGCACCCATTCCAGATAGGCGTCGTGGCCGCGTTCCACGGGTATGGCGATCAGTTCCGGCAATTCGTAGGGGTGCAGTTCCAGCAGCCGGGATTTCAGAGCCTCGAAGCGCCGCGCGGTGGTCTTGATCAACAGCAGTTCCTCGCGCTCGGTGGTTACCGCACCCTGCCAGCGGTAGGTGGAGCTGATGCCGGGCACACGGTTGACGCAGGCGGCCAGCTGCTCGCCCACTAGTGCCTCGGCGATCTCCTGTGCACACACGGCGTCAGGGCAGCTGCAGTAACAGAGCAGGACAGGGTCTGGAGTCGGCGGAGGGCGGGCCATCGACCAAGCGTACGGGGAAATGTGGGGGAAATGGGCCCGTTATGCCCAGTAAGATGTGGCGAACCGATTTTGCGGGCGGCCCTTGAAACCTGGCCCGGTCCACCCAACTTGCTGTCCATCCCCTGGTTCAAATGTTCTTGCAGCGGCGCGCTATACCCGTAAAATTGGCACTCGTTTACCTCGAGTGCTAACAAGACTGCCGACCAGGGTCCTGAAAGCCTTGTCCCATCTCAATAGCCAACTGGAGTTGTCCATGAGCACACTGCGTCCGTTGCATGATCGCGTCATCGTCAAGCGCCTGGAAGAGGAGCGCGTCTCCGCCGGCGGCATCGTCATCCCCGACAGCGCCACCGAGAAGCCCACCCGCGGCAAGGTCGTCGCCGCCGGCACCGGCCTGATCATGGCCGACGGCAAGGTGCGTCCGATGTCGCTGAAGGCTGGCGACACTGTGCTGTTCGGCAAGTACGCCGGCCAGGAAATCAAGATCGACGGCGAAGATCTGGTGTTCCTGAAGGAAGACGACATCGTGGCTGTGATCGAAGGCTGATCGCTTCAGAGTCTCGGGATTAGGGAATCGTCGAGCGCGTACATCCGCGCACGCTGACCCGGTCTTGATCCTTCGCGCTACCGCTTTAAAAGCAAACCCCATTCCTATTCAATTTTTTTGAGGCAAAAAAATTATGGCCGCTAAAGAAGTACGTTTCGGCGAAGACGCCCGCGCCCGCATGCTCAAGGGCGTGAACACCCTGGCCAATGCGGTCAAGGTCACGCTGGGCCCGAAGGGCCGCAATGTCGTGCTCGAGAAGAGCTTCGGCGCGCCCACGATCACCAAGGACGGCGTGTCCGTCGCGAAAGAGATCGAGCTGGCCGACCGCTACGAGAATCTCGGTGCGCAGATCGTCAAGGAAGCCGCTTCCAAGACGTCCGATGTCGCCGGTGACGGCACCACCACCGCGACCGTGCTGGCACAGGCGTTCATCCAGGAAGGCCTCAAGGCCGTGGCCGCGGGCATCAACCCGATGGACCTGAAGCGCGGCATCGACAAGGCCGTTGCGGCCGCCGTCGGTGAACTGAAGAAGATGTCCAACCCGACCGCGAACGACAAGGAAATCGCGCAGGTCGGCACGATCTCGGCCAACTCCGACGCCAACATCGGCGACATCATCGCCACCGCGATGAAGAAAGTCGGCAAGGAAGGCGTGATCACGGTCGAGGAAGGTTCGGGCCTGGAGAACGAGCTCGACGTCGTCGAGGGCATGCAGTTCGATCGCGGCTACCTGTCGCCGTACTTCATCAACAACCAGCAGAGCCAGCAGGTCGAACTGGACGACCCGTACATCCTGATCCACGACAAGAAAGTGTCGAACGTACGCGAGCTGCTGCCGGTGCTGGAAGCCGTCGCCAAGGCCGGCAAGCCGCTGCTGATCGTGGCCGAGGAAGTCGAGGGCGAGGCGCTGGCCACCCTGGTGGTCAACACCATCCGCGGCATCGTCAAGGTCGCCGCCGTCAAGGCGCCAGGCTTTGGTGACCGTCGCAAGGCGATCCTGGAAGACATCGCGATCCTGACCAACGGTCAGGTCGTGTCCGAGGAAGTGGGCCTGTCGCTGGAGAAGACCACGATCGCCGATCTGGGTCGCGCCAAGCGCATCGTCATCACCAAGGAAAACACCACGATCATCGACGGTGCCGGTGAAGCCGAGAAGATCCAGTCGCGCATCGCGCAGGTCAAGGCGCAGATCGAAGAGACCTCGTCGGACTACGATAAGGAGAAGCTGCAGGAGCGCGTGGCCAAGCTGGCCGGCGGCGTTGCGGTGATCAAGGTCGGTGCCGGCACCGAGATCGAGATGAAGGAAAAGAAGGCCCGCGTCGAAGACGCCCTGCACGCCACGCGCGCAGCCGTCGAAGAAGGCGTGGTCCCGGGCGGCGGCGTCGCGCTGATCCGCGCGCTGAAGGCGGTCGAAGGCCTGAAGGGTGACAACACCGATCAGGACCTGGGCATCGCGATCACCCGCCGCGCGCTGGAAGCGCCGCTGCGTGCCATCGTCGCTAATGCTGGCGAAGAGCCGTCCGTGATCCTCAACAAGGTCAAGGAAGGCAAGGGCAACTTCGGCTACAACGCGGCCACCGGCGAGTTCGGTGACATGGTGGCGATGGGCATCCTGGATCCGACCAAGGTGACCCGCACCGCGCTGCAGCACGCTTCGTCGGTCGCCGGTCTGGCGATCACCACCGAAGCAATCATCGCCGAGCTGCCGAAGAAGGACGAAGGCCATAGCCACGGTGCTGGCGGCATGGGCGGCGGCATGGGCGGCATGGGCGGTATGGACTTCTAAGTCCCCGCTCCCTCGCTGCATGGAAGAAAACCCCGCCTGGTGCGGGGTTTTCTTTTGAGCGCATCGCCGGAGTCACCGTGGAAAATTCGCAAAGACCTTGTGCCAGATTTTCAGGTGGCCAGGTACAAGAAAGCCCCGGGTGTCGCCACCCGGGGCTTCGCTTCATGCAAGGTTGTGGAACTCAGTGCCCCGACGTGGAAGGCACGGCAGGCTCCTGTGCGGAAGCCTTGGTCTTGGCGTCCACCTTGGCATCGGCGCCGACCGACTGTTCGGTGGCGGTCTGCTTGACCGCCGTGCCGACCGAGCCGGCGGTGCGGTCGGCGGATTGGATTGCGGAATGTGCAGTGTCACGTACGGCGCCACCGACGCCCTGGCCGGCTTCACCGGCCTTGCCGGCCATGTTGGCGGTGTCGATGCCCGCACCGGTATCGACGTTGGCGTTGGCGTGCGTATCGCCTGCGCTCGCCCCGGCCGAGCCACTGGCATTCATGCCGGCATTGGCGCTGCCATTGCCCGTGATGGTCGAACGGGTTTGGTCGACTGCCTTGTGCGTCATGTGCTTCGTATGGCGCAGGGTCTGGGTAGTCTGCGCGTCGGTCTGGTCGACCGCATGCATGGCGCTGGGCATGGCGTTGGGCAAAGCTGCACCGGCATTCACGCCGGCGCCGACGTGTCCCGCGCCACCGACGTGGACCTGGGCGAACGCGGGAATGCTGAGCGCACTGGTAGCAACGATGAGGGCGGCAAGCATGGTCTTGTGCATGGCATGTTTCCTTCGGATTGAGTGGGCGCGATGGAGCGTGCTGCTCCAGCGCTGTGATGACGCTAGTCGCCATTACCCCACTGATGGATGAACACACTCGCCAAGACTTCAGCCGGCAGACAGCTCACTGAATCGCAGCCCGAATCGGGATATGGCGACGACGTCGTTTTCAGAAGTGCATGCCGAACGAATGTCCGGGCATCCTGCCGTGTTCACTGCGGCAGTGCGGTGGCGGCCTGCGCTTGCATCGGCTCGGTGCTGCTGTGGGCAATGTCGCTGGCAGGCAGCGAAACGGACTTCGGCAGCAGTTTGTCGAGTTTGCCGTCCATGCGCAGTTGATTGACGCTGGACATGGCCTGGTCGAGCTGCTGCTGGTCGCTGTCTTCGTCGGGCGGCGGCGCACCGGGGGCCTCGGTCAGTGGGGCGAGCTGCGGGCCGATCAGCCTGGTCAGCGCGTAATAGGCATCGTCATGGATGCCTGCCTGTTCCAGCAATATGCCTGGCAGCAGCCACGCTGCGGTGTCCTCCTGCTCGGGCCGTCCCCGCTGGTGCGGATCGACCAGCAGCCAGGTACCCGCCTGCGCCAGCATGTCCTTGTCATCGACGAAGCCGGTGATGCGATAACTGTTGCTCAGTCCCGGCAGATGATCGCCGTAGAACAACACCAGGCTCGGCCGTTGGCGCTGAGCCAGCCATGCCACCAGCCGGCCCAGTTCGGCGTCGGCGTGTTGCAGGTGGTAGAGGTAGGTCTGCAGCTCCTGCTTGTCGATGCCGGTGATGCCATCGGGCACGGGAATGGCATCGCGTTCGGCGCGGTTGGCTGGTTCGACGTCGTAGGGGCCGTGCGCCTCGATGCTGATGGCGAAGAGGAATTGCGGCGGCCCGTGGTCCTTCAATTGGCGCATGATCTCGTCGGTCATCGCGCTGTCGGCCATGTATTTGCCGTCCATCGCCGCATGGGCGGGAAACGACGATTGCGATACGAAGCGATCGAAGCCGAGCAACTTGAACGCGGTGTTGCGGTTCCAGAATGTCGGCTCATTGCCGTGCAGCGCGATGGTTTCGTAGCCATGCCTCTTGAGCGTGTGCATCAGGCTTGGCACTGCCTTGTGACTCATCTGCAGATAGGGAAACTGCAGATTGTCGAAGTAGCGCAGCGACAGCCCGGTGAGCACCTCGAACTCGGTGCGGATGGTGCCGCCGCCGAAGGTCGGCACATGCAGCTTGCCGGCGATTCCGTGCTCAGCCAGACGGCGCAGATTCGGCGCGAAGTTGCTGGTTTCGTAGCCGCGCATGATGGCGGGGTCGAAAAAAGATTCGCTCTGCACCACCACGATGTCGGGCAACGGACCGTTTGCCGTCGGCACCTGCATGGACTGTTGCAGCGCTGCCGCAGACTGGTCGATCAATTGCGCGGCGGCCACGCGATCCGGCTTGCGCTTGCCGTGACCGTATTGCAGATGAAACATCACCAGCGAACTGAGCAGGCCCGAATGGGTGCTAGTGGCCGAAGCCGACCACGGTTCCAGCCACAGCACCTGACCGTTGTAGATTTTCCCCCAGACCGGCAGGCCGGCCAGCAGGCTGGTCAGCACCAGTGCCAATACGCCACCGACCAATAGCCGCTTGCCGCGGGTGCGTCGGGGAAACAAGGGTGGCTCGTAGCGCCACATCGCGACGACCAGGCCCACGCCGATCAGCAGCCCCAGATACGGCCATGCGCTGTGCGGCAGGTAGCCGGCGAGCAGGTGCATGCCACCCCTGCGCAACTGGCCGACCATGCGGAAATCGTCAGGCAGCAGCGGCGTGCCGAGGTTCGCGATCTTCAGCACATTGACGCTGTAGACCAGTCCTTGCAGCAGGAAAGCCAGCCCGAACGACAGCAGCACCCGGCGGCTGATCACCAGCAGCAGGCCGGCCAGCAACAGCCCCGGCCACGCGTTCGCCAGCGGAAACCTGGGTTGATCGAGCAGCCGCAGCGGAGTGACGCCCATGCCGCCGTCCACCATGCCGGTCAGCAGCACGAACGCCAATGCCAGCAGCAGCACCAGTGCGACCCGTGGAGTCCATGTGCGCCAACGGCCGGGCGTGTTTGCGAAGCTCAGGGGCATGGCCGTCCTGCAGTTGCTGTCATGGGGTGGACACGAGAATGTAACGGGATGCGAATGAACAGGGTGTAGGCGGCGAACGGCGAGTTTCGGGCTTGTCCGCGTGTTAATCAACGCGCAATCGACACATAACCAACGCGCAGGACACGAGTCGGTGCACCGGATGTGGCCGCGCATACCAACCCGGGTCGGCCGCATGTCCTTTGCGGCACAATGGCCCGATGCCTGTCCATGAATCCCCTGCGCTGCGCGCGTTGATCGACGACCGCTACAGCGACCTTGCTGCCCGCTGCCGCGCCGCCGGCGTGCCATTGCACGACGACGCCGGCGTGGCCGAACGGATCCGGCGCACCTTGCTGGCTAGCGACTTCGCCTTCGAGGTGTGGCGGCGCCAGCCGCAGCTGCTGGCGCCGCAAGGGCTGGAGCGCCTGCGCTCCGGCAGCGATGCCAGCGCGCGCATCGACGCGCTGAAGCTGCCCGTCGATGAAGCCGCCTGCATGGTCGCGCTGCGCCGCTTCCGTCACGCCGAGGCATTGCGGCTGGTGTTTCGTGACGTCAACGGACTGGACGAATTGCCGGAAACCTTGTCGGCCACCAGCGTGTTGTACGAGGCGCTGCTGGGTGTGGCGCTGGACTGGTCCGAACACGCGCTGGCGGCGCGCTACGGCCACAGCCGCACGCAGGAGGGCGTACGGCAGCGATTGCTGGTGATCGGTTTCGGCAAGCTCGGTGGCAGTGAGCTGAATTTCTCCTCCGACATCGATCTGGTGCTGGCTTATCCGCACGGTGGCCAGACCGACGGTGCGCGTCCGCTGGACAACAGCGAATACTTCATCCGACTCGGCCGCCAGTTGGTACGGCTGCTGAACGAGCCGACCATGGACGGCATCTGTGCGCGGGTCGACCTGCGGCTGCGTCCGTTCGGCAATGCCGGTCGCCTGGCGCTGTCGTTTGCGGCCATGGAGCAGTACTACCAGAGCGAGGGACGCGACTGGGAACGCTATGCCTGGATCAAGGCGCGACCAGTGGCCGGTGATCGGGCTGCCGGCAAACAGCTGCAGGAACTGCTGCGGCCGTTCGTCTACCGCAAGTATCTCGATTACACGGCGTTCGCCGGACTGCGTGAGATGAAGGCGCTGATCGATGCGGAAGTGGCGCGCAAGGATCTGGCCGACAATCTCAAGCTCGGTCCCGGCGGTATCCGCGAAATCGAATTCATCGTGCAGTTGACCCAGCTGATCCGCGGCGGTCGCGAACCCAGCCTGCGGGTGCGCGGCCTGCTGCCGGCGCTGACCGCATGCGAGGCGCGCGGACACATCGGCGCCGCGCGCGCGCGCATGTTGCGCGAGGCGTATGTGCTGCTGCGCCGTGTGGAAAACCGCGTACAGATGCTGCGCGATGCCCAGACTCACGACATTCCCGATGACGCCCTCAGTCGCGAACGCATCGCGCTGAGCCTGGATTATCCCGACTGGGACACGCTGGACGCGGCACTGGCGAAACAGCGCGCCATCGTCAGCGAGGAATTTGCCGCTGTGCTGATGCCGCAAGGCGGTCGCGCCGCCAGCGTGCCTGCAGCGGACATGGTCTTGTGGCAACGCGCTTGTGACGGATCGCTCGATGCCGCGGTGCTGGAGGCGTCCGGTTTCGTACCCGGTGCCGAACTCGCGGACGTCCTGCTGAAATTGCCGCAGGCCGCATCGGTGCGGGCGATGTCTGCGCGTTCGCGCGAACGGCTGGATCATTTGATGCCGCAGTTGTTCAGCGCCGCTCGCGTCACGGTGGCACCGGTGGCTAGCCTGCTGCGTCTTTGCCGGCTGATGCAGGCAGTGGCGCGGCGCTCGTCGTATCTGGCCTTGCTGGAGGAGCAGCCGGCCGCGCGCAAGCGGCTGGTGTGCCTGTTCGGCGAAAGCGCTTTCCTGGCGGAGTGCGTGATCGCGCAGCCGTTGCTGCTGGACGACGTGCTCGACCCGCGCATCGATCAACTGCCGTTCAAGCGTGCCGACATCGCCGCCGAGATCGCCCGTGTGCTGACCACGCTGGACGAGCGCGAGGCCGAGGCCGAACTCGACCGTATCAACGAGTTCAAGGCGTCCACCGCGTTCCGTCTCGGGCTGGCCTTCAACGACGGTCGCGCCAATGCGGTCGCCACCGCACGGCGGCTCGCCGCCTTGGCCGAATCGGTAGTGGGCGCCGTGCTGGCGCTGGCCGAGCGCGAGCTGATCGCCCAGCATGGGCGGCTGCCAGGCGAGGGCTCCGGTTTCGGCGTGCTCGGCTACGGTAGCCTCGGTGGCGAGGAGCTGGGCTTCGCGTCGGATCTGGATCTGGTGTTTGTCTTCGATGGCCGTCGCGCGCAGGCGCTGAGCGACGGTCCGCGCCCGATCGAGGGTTCGCGCTGGTACCAGCGGCTGGCCCAGCGGGTGATGAACTGGCTCACCATATTGACCCGCGGCGGCCGTCTGTACGAGGTCGATACGCGACTGCGTCCGGACGGCTCAAAAGGTCTGCTGGTCAGCAGTCTGGACGCGTTTGCCGCGTACCAGAAAAGCCGCGCCTGGACGTGGGAGCATCAGGCTTTGCTGCGCGCGCGGCCGGTGGCCGGCGATGCGGCACTCAACCGCGAGCTGGCCAACGTGCGTCGCGAGATTCTTGCCGTGCCGCGCGATCTCTCCGCTGTGCTGACCGACGTCAGCAACATGCGGCAACGCTGGCGTGCCGAACGCGACCGCTCCGACGCACGCCAACTCGATCTCAAGCAGGGCCACGGCGGCCTGCTCGATATCGAGTTTGCGCTACAAGGCCTGGTGCTGGCGCACGCGACGCAACGGCCCGACTTGCTGGGTGTCACCGCGAATGCCGGCTTGATCGAAGCGTGTCGCACGGCTGGCTGGCTCGATGCCAATCAGGCCGCGATCCTGACCGTGGCGCATGCCGACCTGCTGCAACGCGCGCTGGCCTGCACGCTGGATCTGCGACCGCGCGTGGCGCCGCGCGATGCCGAGCTGGAACAGCTGTGCGCAGGCGTGCGTGAAGTCACCGATACGCTCGGTTTCGTCTTCGACGCATCCGGCAACCCGGGATAGCGGTTGGATGCGGCGGTGCCGGTGCGCTCCATGGACGGGTGAACGAAGGCCCACCGACGAAGCTTGTCTGGCACCTCGTTAACAGGGCAAGATCAGCGCAAAGCTAACGTCACCCGGAAGTATCGACGTCGTTCGCAAGGGGGGACATGACAAGGCGGTTGCCCGCGATTCTGTTCGCGATCTCGATCTGTATATCCGGTACGCGGTCAGCCGCCGCATTGGATCCACAGACGCCGTTCCACGCCTTGATTCTCGATCATTGGAGCGTCGAGCAAGGTCTGCCGCAGATCACTGTGCTTGGCATCACGCAGGACAGCGCAGGCTTCCTGTGGATCAACACCCAGCTCGCCGTGGCGCGTTTCGACGGCGCGCAGTTTGTCACGTTTGACCGTGCCGCCACCGGGGTCGACACCAGCATGCTCACTGCTGTCTGGGCAGATCCGCTGGGACAAGTCTGGTTCGGCGGCGCACACGGCTTGTTGCGCGAACGCGACGGCCATTTCACGGCTTTTGGCGGCGATGCAGTCCAGGCGATCATCGATGCCGGCGACGGCACGCCGCTGCTGGCCACCTCGACCGGTCTGGCGCGGGTGCATGATGGACGGATCGTGACGGTTCCTGGCTACAGCGGCCCAGCGTTCAGTCTGCTGCGCGAGGGCAAGGTGCTGTGGATCGGTGGTCTGGGTCGCGTATGCCGCCTCACGGGAACGCTGGATCAATCGACCGTGGCATGCGTGCAACAAGGCGCCGCGTCGCGCCAGCCAGTAGGCGTCACCAGCATGGCCAGCACGCACGGTGTCCTGTGGCTGGGCACGCGCCTCGGGCTGATGCGCATGGACGGGAGTCACATGCTCCCCTCCGGTCTGGGTGACGAGCTCGATACCACCTCGATTGAAAGTCTGTTGACCGATCGTGGCGGTACGTTGTGGATCGGCACCGTGCCTGCGCTTTATCGGCGCTTGCCTGACTCGGGTCTGGAGCGGGTGGACGACGGCGACATCATGCACGCCCCTTGGATCCAGGCGCTGTACGAGGATCAGGCAGGCAATCTGTGGATCGGCACGCATATCGGCGGTCTGTACCGGGTCTGGAATGGTTGGGCACGGCGTGTGTCAACTCGCGATGGAGTGGCGGATTCACTGGTCTGGAGCGTCGTGCGCGGACCCCACGGCGAGATCGTGCTCGGTACCAATTCCGGCCTGGAAGTCTTTGACGGGCAACGGGCGCACCCGCTGATTCCGGGCAGCGCGCTGCCGAATCCGTCGGCCTACGATTTGTACTACGACCATCGAGGCCGGTTGTGGATCGGCACCCGCGCGGGCATCGCGGTTTACGATCACGACAGCAACGTCACTCCATCCGCGTTGTCTGCGCTGGACAGCTGGCAGATCAACGATATCCGCGAAGTCGCCGATGACGACTTCTGGATCGGCACTTCCGGCGGCCTCTATCGCTGGCATGCCGGCATGCTCAGCCGCGCCGACTCCGGAGCGTTGGGCGCTGCGGTGATGATCCGCTCGATCCTGCCGCTGGCGCCGGACCATCTGTACCTGGGCACCGAAGATGGTGTGCGCGAACTGCGCGATGGCCGCCTGACGCAGCCGGCATGGGCCGAGCCGCTGAGCGGCCATTTCGTCACCCGCGTGGCCATGCTGGACCACGACAAGCTGGGTATCGCCACCACCGATGCCGGCGTCGGTGTCATGGTCAACGGACAGTTGCGCATGACCAGCCAGAAGGATGGCCTGCCCAGCGACAACGCCTGGACGCTCGACGTGCTCAACGGCCAGCTCTACGTCGGCTCGATTGTCGGCGCATGGCGGCTGCCGTTAGATCAGCTGCCATTGCCGGGTTCGCCGGCACGCCAGGTTGTACCGCAACTGATTGCCGGTGAGGCGCGCGCTACCAGCTTGCGCAGTGTGCACTGCTGCAACGGTGGTGCCGGCTCACGCAGCCTGGTCGCAGGTGATGTCATCTGGTACAGCACGACCGATGGCGCGCTTGGGCTGAATACGCGCACGCTCGGCGCCCAGCCGAAGCCGCCCGCGGCGGCGATCGAATCCATCGAACATGCCGGTGTACTGCTGCCGGGCGAGCCCCTGGATTTGCGCGAGGGAGTGCGCGACCTGGCTATTCAATACACCGCACCCTACCTGCGCATCGGTACGCTGAAGTTCCGCTATCAGCTGGAGGGCTACGATACGGACTGGCAGGACGCGGGTGTCCGGCGCAGCGCGTTCTACACGCACCTGCCGCCTGGCAAGTACCGTTTCCGGGTTGCTGCCACGCTTGCCGGCGCCCCCGGGTTCGGTCCCGAGACGGATCTGGCGATCCGGATCGAACCGCATTGGTACGAACGCGTGCTGGTACGCGGCATGGCATTACTGCTGTTGTGTCTGACGATCATCCTGCTGGTCGCGTGGAGCATGCGCACGCAACGCCGCCGCAGTGCGCGGCTGGAAGAGCAGGTCACCCAGCGCACCGAGCAGCTTGCGCGGGCGGTCGAACGCTTGCGCGTGACCAACCTGGCGTTGGCCGAGGAAAGCCACACCGATGCCTTGACCGCGCTGCACAACCGGCGCTACCTGTTGATGCGTCTGCCCGATCTGCTTGCCGGCGACGAAAGCGTCGCGGTGCTGCAACTGGACATCGACTATTTCAAAGACGTCAACGACGGTTACGGTCATGCAGTGGGCGATGCCGTATTGCGTGCGCTTGGCCGCTTGCTTACGGCTGCGCGACGCGACAGCGACATCACCGTGCGCTGGGGTGGCGAGGAGTTTCTGCTGCTGCTGCGCGACGTCGATGCGGCGAGTGCGCTGGCCATCGCGGAACGTCTGCGTCGCGATATCGCCGCGCAGGATTTCATCGATGGCCGCGGCGGCAAGATCAAACTGAGCTGTTCGATCGGCTTCAGTCTGCATCCTGTCGCCGCGCACGTCGACAGCTCGACGTTCGACGCGGCGCTGGAACTGGCCGACCTTGCCCTATATCGCGCCAAGCAGGATGGGCGCAACGTCAGCGTTGGGCTGGTCGCCACTGCGCCGATACCGGCAGAAATTCTGTGCACGCCGCTGGCGCCACAACTCGATGGACTGCTGGCCTCGGGTCACCTGCGCTGGGTGCGCGAAGCTTCTTAACGTCTGTGCGGACGCCCAGCATCGCCGTGCTTTCCGATCGCGTCGCTCAGCCCTCGACGTGGCTGCAAATCCGGTCGCGCAGAACACTTGCGATCATGCCGGTCTCGCGCAGTGGCGGCGCGCGCCCCACCGTGGCCACATCGTCGATATCCTGCAGCAAGCCGGCGCTGCGCAATGCATGATGAAACCGTTCGATCTTCGCCGGCAGTGGCGCGTTGACGAAGGTTTGCACCGGGCAGCCGACGGCGCAGGCCTCGCTGAGCATGTTCACCGAGTCGGGCGTGACGACCAGCCGGTCAGCCCAGCCGAGTACGCCGGGATACGGATTGCGACCGTCGTCGCGACCGGCCCAGAGCAGGCCGGGTACGCCTCTCAGGGCGTCACGAAAAACCTCGATCAGCGCGGGGGAGGTGCGCCGCGAGGCCAGCACCAGCAGGCTGCCGCCTTCGTGGCGCTGGCGTTGCAGCAGGCGTGCGGCCAGTTGGCCGGCATAGTCCGCATTCAGCGCGATGCCCTTGCGCGGACCGCCGAGCAGTACGCCGACACGCGGTTGCGGCAGATCGGCGAAGTTGGGGCAGGATTCGCGCCCGTCGGCCAGCCATGTGTCATCCACCGAATTCAACGAACCCAGCGGCTTCAGCACGTTGGCGCCGTCGACCTGGTCGTGCTGCGGCGCGATCACCGTATCCCAGTGGGCAGGGTCGATACGCGGATCGAGGATCTGCACGGTGTAGCACTGACGATCGGACAGGCGGCGCAACAAGCGGGTGAACAGTGCCGCCGCGCGACCGCAGCCGATCGCCACATGGGGCCATGGCGGCGCAAACAGTCCGCGCTGGCTGACGGGCAGGGCGAATCGGTTACCGAGCGTGAGCCGCGGTGCCAGCCATGACCATGGTGCGCGCGGCTCCAGCAGCAGGTGGCGGATCGGCATCTGCAGATGTTCGGCCAGTGCCAGGGCCTGGCGCTGATTGCCGGCGGCTGCATCGGTGATCACCCAGCATTCGCCGTGCAGCTTCAGCATGAGCTTGGGCACCGTCGCATTGTTTCCCAAATGAGCACAGTACGTTCCCCATAGACGTTATCTGCTGGCGTACGCCCGCCTATACACTTGCACGCCATGGCGCCGTCGTCGGCGCTTCCATGCAGAGGATACCCATGACCGAGTTGCTTTCCGAGGCCAGCCTCGATCAGTTGTTTCGCGACGCCCGTACCTTCAATGCCTGGCTGCCGAAGGATGTGAGTGACGAGCAGCTGCATCAACTCTATGAACTGGCCAAATTCGGCCCGACCAGCGCGAACTCCTCGCCGATGCGCGTGGTGTTCGTGAAGTCGAAGGATGCCAAGGCGAAGCTGGCGCCGTTCCTGTCCGAAGGCAACCTCGCCAAGACCATGGAAGCGCCGGTGACCGCGATCATCGCCACCGACCACGAGTTCTACGAACAGCTGCCGAAGTTGTTCCCGCACGCCGATGCGCGCAGTTGGTTCGTCGGCAACCAGCCATTGATCGACACCACCGCGTTTCGCAATGCCACGCTGCAAGGTGCCTATGTGCTGATGGCGGCGCGTGCGCTCGGGCTCGATTGCGGACCGATGTCCGGTTTCGACAATGCGGGCGTAGATGCGGCATTTTTTTCCGGTACCACCATCAAGTCGAATTTCCTGATCAGCATCGGCCATGGGGATGCCAGCCGCAATCTGTTCCCGCGCAGCCCCCGGTTGTCGTTTGACGAAGCCTGCACGATCGCCTGAAGCAACCCCGCCTTCAACCCTTTACCCAGGAGTCCCCCTCATGCATGCATTGAAGTATCTCGCTCTCGCCAGCCTGCTTGGCGTCGCCGTATCGGCACAGGCTGCACCGGTCACCTACAAGCTCGATCCGGGCCACACCATGGTGCTGTTCAGCTGGAACCACTTCGGCTATTCCAACCCCACCGCCGACTTCGGCCTGGGCGACGGGACTGTGGTGTTCGACGAGCAGAATCCGGCGAAGTCGAGCGTGGACGTGACCTTGCCGCTGGCCAGCCTCGACACCCACGTGCCGGCGCTGGACAAGCATCTGAAGGAAGCCGATTTCTTCGATGCCGACAAGTACCCGACGGTGACGTTCAAGAGCACCAAGGTGCAGCCGCTGGGCGGCCATAAATTCAATGTCACCGGCGACCTTACCGTGCACGGCGTGACCAAGACGGTAGTGCTGGCGGCCACGCTGAACAAAGTCGGCCCGCACCCGATGAGCAAGGCGCAGGCGATCGGTTTCGACGCCACCGCCAGCATCAAGCGTTCGGACTTCGGTGTCGGTGCGTATGTACCGAAGGTCGGTGACGAGATCAGCATCCGCATCACCACGGAAGGCTCGGTGCCGAAGGCCGACGCGGGCAAGTAAGCTCCCTCGGTCCACAAAAAAACCGCGCCATCGCTGGCGCGGTTTTTTTTGTGTCGCAGTGGCGTCAGTTGGATTTCACGCCGGCATCCTTCAGCGACTCCAGCTTGCTCATGTCGATGCCGGTAGCGGCCTGTTTCAGCTGATCGATGCCGTCGGCCGTGCCGCTCGCCTTGACCGTGAAGCGTTTGCCAAGCACCACGCTGTATTCACCGGATTTGGACTCGGTATTCCATGCCTCGTGGATCATGTTGCCGTTCGCGGTGTAGGTTTTCTCGTAACCGTGGTCGGTTTCCTTTTCCTCTTCCGGCGCCATCGCGGCGGCCATTGCCATGAAGCCCTTGGCGCCGCCGGTATCAGTGATTTCCAAGGTGATGTGCTGGCCGCTGTCATTGGAGTATTCGGCGGTGGCTTCGGAAATCTGCATGCCCATCGCGTTGTTGCGCTGGGCGGAAGTGCTGGTGCGCTTGAGGTTGCCCAGGCTGTCGGGCAGGAACGCCTTGATCTGATCCGGCGCAAGCGCCTCGACGGTGCCGCTGCCGGATACGGCGCCCATCATCTTGCCCATCGCGGCCGATTGCGCGGCGTTGTCGCCGGACTTCTGCGCGGCATCCAGTTCCTTGCCGGCTTGTTCGGCGCGCTGGCCCATCGCGGCGAGTTTGCCGAGCGCGCTGTCGCTGTCGACGGTCACGCTGTCGCCGTTGCTGCCGGTGATGTGCATGCTGCTTATCGCCGCACCGGTCATCGCAGCCGAGCCGATGACGCTGCCGACGATCAGGACAATGATCCAGCTCAGCACGATCGCGATGATGACGCTGACCGCGGTATAGCCGCCGGCTTTCTCCGCCGGGCACTTCATCGTACGCGGCAGACCCAGATACAGCAGGTAGATGGCGTAGACGCCCCCCGCTACTGTGATCAGCCAGCCCAGCCAGGGCACGATCACCGCAATGCCGGCCACCCAGCCGGCGGTCCATGAGTAGGCGACGGTCTTGAGCGCCTGCACCATGTCCTTCTGGCCGCCGAAGGTGGGCGCCAGCGCGTTGATGATCAGTGCCATCAAGTAGACCAGCACCAGGGTCAGCACGTAATGCAGAACCATGCCGACGATGCCCATGCCGATCGGTGTGCGCACGGTGATGCCGAATACGCTGGTGCCGATCAGGCTGCCCTTGATGAAGCCCGCGACGATCGGGAAGGCAGCGACGATCGCGATGTAACCGGCATAGAGGCTGCTGGTCGTGGCCGATTCGGCGGCGACGACGGGCCACTCGGTCCTGGGTGTCATCAGGATGGCCTTGACGCGTTCGATGATTTTTCCGAAATCCATGGTCTGCTCCCAAAGCAGTTGCAGTTGGCCCGGAACGACACGCCGGGTCGAAAATGATGTACCCACTTCGTGACAAAACCTGCAGCAGCCTGTCGGCCATAAGCCGCGGCTGATTCCCCGCTTCACCCCCTCTGCCCCCCGACAGAAGGCTGCAGCCTGCTACCATTTGCGGCCTGATGTCCAGTCTGGAGTTCGCTGATGTCTCCCCCCCTGTCCGCGACGGTGCCGCTGGTGCCGGCAAATGCCGAAAATCGTTACGAAGTGACGCGCGCCGACCTGCCGTTGTCCTGTCCGATGCCCGGCATGGAGCTGTGGAATTCGCACCCGAAGGTGTACCTGCCGATCGTCGATGACGGCGGGGAATCAACCTGCGCCTACTGTGGCGCGAATTACGTGCTGCGCGACTGATCGTCTGGAGGCATTTAGAGGCATTCGAGCCGCTGGCGGCACCGTTTTTGCTTGCCTTGGTAGAATGAAAGCCTCCAGCCCAGAGCTCATGTCCAGCATTGCCGTCCCCGCCAAGCTGCTGACTGTGGTCCAACTGATCCCTGCACTGCATTCTGGTGGAGCGGAGCGTTCGGCCCTGGAGATCGCCCGGGCGCTGGTACAGGTCGGTCACCGCTCGATAGTGATCTCGGCTGGCGGACGGCTGGTCGAACAATTGCAGGCGGGCGGGAGTGAACACATCACACTCGATCTGGGCCGCAAGTCACTGCGCACACTGGGCCGGCTAGGCGCGTTGCGGCGGATATTGCGCGAGCTGAAACCGGACATCGTGCACGTCCGTTCAAGGCTGCCGGCCTGGCTGGGCTGGTGGGCGGTGAAGGGGATGGCGCCGCAGCCGCATTTCATCACCACGGTGCATGGACTCAATTCGCCGGGGCGCTACAGCGCGATCCTGCTGCGTGGCGAACGGGTGATCGCGGTGTCGCAGACCGTGCGCGATTTTGTGTTGAGCCACTATCCATGGCTGGAGCCGGCCAAGGTGCGGGTCATTCCGCGTGGCATCGATCCGGACGCGTTCCCCTACGGACATCGACCTGACGATGCGTGGCAGAAGGCGTTTTTTGCCGAATATCCGGCGTTGAGCGGTGCGCCTTTGCTGACGTTGCCTGGGCGCGGTACGCGGCTGAAGGGGCATCACGACGCGATCGAGCTGCTGGCCGATCTCAAGCGCCGCGGCATCGAGGCGCGTCTGCTGCTGCTGGGCGTGATCGAGCCCGGTCGCGAGGCGTATGCAGCCGAACTGCACGAGTTGATCCGCGCACGCGGGGTCGCCTCGCAGGTTGTGCTGACGCCGCCGCGCCACGACGTCCGTGACATCTACGCGGTATCGGCGCTGGTGCTGCAACTGTCGAACAAGCCCGAATCGTTCGGACGCACCGTAATCGAAGCGTTGTCGCTGTGCCGGCCGGTGCTCGGCTATGCGCACGGTGGTGTCGGCGAGTTGCTGGCGGAGCTGTATCCGGCTGGCCGGGTGCCGCCTGGGGATCGCGAGCGGCTGGTCGAACGCGCGGCCGAGTTGCTGCGGGTGGCGCCGCCGATTTCGCCGCTGCAGAGTTACCGCCTGATCGACATGCAGCAGGCCACCCTGGCGCTGTATGACGAAGTGGCCGCCGGCTGAGAACCAGCCTGGGTCCGCGAACGTTCGCGCTCGCCTACAATGCGTGACCGCCTCCGTTCCGGTCCGCCCATGAATTCTTTCGGCACCTCACTCAAGGCCGCACTGCGTTCCCCATTGCTGCCGTTCTGGCTGGTAGTGGCGTTGCTGCCGTTCGGACGCAGTTCGGAACTGGGCACATTCCTGTGCCTGCTCGGCGTGATCATGCTGTTTGCGCGGGACCCGCAGGCGCTGCAGCAGCACGCCGGCGCGCGTCTGCTGCTGTGGTTGCTGGCCGCCTATATCGGCGCGGCGCTGCTGTCCGCCGTCGATGCCATCATGCCCGGCAAAAGCTGGGGCACCGTGGCCGCACTGTTGCGCTACGTACCGCTGGGTTTGTATGCGTGCTTCGCGGTCCGGCGCGAGCACAAGTTGCAGGCAATGTATGTGGCTATCGCCCTGGTGCTGGCGCTGTGGTGCGCCGACGCGTGGCTGCAAGCGCTGACCGGCTGGAGTCTGGGTGGCCACGCCGAGGCACTGCGGGTCTCCGGCATTTTCGGCGCCGACAATCTCAAGCTGGGCCCGACCTTGGCGGTGCTGTCGCCGTTTGCGTTGTGGGCGGCACGACGACGCTGGGGTCTGCCGGGTCTGTTGATCGCTTTCGTGCTGATACTCGGACCGGTGTTGCTGGCCGGCTCGCGCGCGGCATGGCTGTGCTACGCGCTGGTGGCGCTGGGTTTCGCCTGGCGCGAGGCCCACTCGCCGCTGCGATTTGCCGGAATCTGCATGCTCGCGGCGGTGCTGCTGGCCTTGGCCGGCGGCATCGCCTGGAAAACTTCCGCGCGTTTCCACGATCGGATGCAACGTACCCTGCTCGTGTTGAATGGCACCGATCAGTCAGTCGATACCGCGCTCAGCGGCCGGCTCGATATCTGGCACGCCAGCGTCCGCATGATCGCGGCGCATCCCGTCAACGGTGTCGGCGTGCGCGGCTTTCGCTATGCCTATCCGCAGTATGCACCGGCGAATGATCCGTTCGTGGTGACCGAAGAAGCCTGCGGCGTCGGCGAGGGTGCCTGCCATGCACACCAACTGGTACTGGAGGTGCTTACCGAGACCGGTACGATCGGCCTGCTGCTGTGGCTGGCCGCCGTGGCGCTGGCGTGGCGCGCATGGCGCCGGGTCGGTGCGGCGGCGCGCACGCGGGCATTCCCCGCCACGCTGGCGCTGGGTGTGATGCTGTTTCCGTTGAACACCCATCTGGCGTTCTATTCGGCATGGTGGGGACTGCTGTTCGCCTGGCTGCTCGGGTTGTGGTGCGCGGCGTTGTATGTGGAGGGCGACGATGGCCGAGCGTGAGCGGTTGTCGGTGGTAGTGACCACGTTCAACAACGCCGATACGCTCGATGCTTGCCTGCAAGGGGTGAGCTGGGCCGACGAGATCGTGGTGCTGGATTCGGGCTCGACCGATGCCACCGCTGCGATCGCCGCGCACTACGGTGCCCACGTCCACACCCAGCCGTTTGCCGGCTACAGCGCGCAGAAGCAGGCGGCCATCGACCTGGCCAGCCATCGCTGGGTATTGCTGCTGGATTCCGATGAATCGCTGGACGCGGATGCAGCCGGGCGCCTGCAGCAGGCGTTGCTGACACCGCAGCACACGGGCTATCAGTTGTGGCGGCGCGAGTGGCAATTCTGGCGCTGGCAATCGCGGCGCAGCCGGCTCAACCACTACGTGCGCCTATTCGATCGGCAGCGTGCGCGGATGAGCGGCCACGAGGTACATGAAGAGGTGCAGTTGGATGGTTCGATGGGCGTGCTGGACGTGGTCATCGATCACCATGGCGAGCCCGACATCAGCGGGCGCGTGACCAAGGCGAACCGCTATTCCAGCATGCAGTTGACCGATCTGGCCCGGCGCGAGGTGCGCTGGCTGCGACTGCGCATGGTGTCGTATCCGACAGTGGCGTTTCTGCGCTACTACGTGCTGCGGGGGCATTGGCGCTCCGGCTGGGCCGGTTTCATCGCGGCGCGGATCCATGCGTTCTACGCATTCCTGAAATACGCCAAGCTGTACGAGTTGCAGCGCCGCCGGCAGGATTGATACAACCCCCCATTAACCGGTGCCGCATCAATCCTCGAGCAGGCTTCGCTGAAATTCTTCAGCGATCACCTGCGTGCTGAAGTGCTGTTGCACGTAGTCCTGCGCCGCCGCACCCATCGATTTGCGCAAGACGGGGTCGCACAGCTTAAGGATGGCGTCGCGCCATGCTGCGATGTCGCCCGGCGGCAGCAGCAGGCCGGTCGTACCGGCATCCAGTGTCTCCGGGATCCCGCCGATATTGCTGCCCAGCACGGGGACGCCCGCGGCCTGCGCCTCGACCGAAACCCGGCCGAACGTTTCCGTCGCGATCGACGGGAAGGCCAGCATGGAGAACGCGCTGTAATACGGGTGGACGTCATGAATCCAACCCAGGAAGTGATGCCGGTCCGCCGTCGCGGTAACGGCCGCACGCTCGCGCAGGGTTTGTGCGTCCGGGCCATCGCCCAGCCATATGCAGTGCAGTCGCGGCTGTTCCGCCATCGCCGCGGTGGCGGCATCGAACAGGGGAAAGATGCCTTTGCCGGTGTGCATGCGGCCGGTATAGCCGAGCACGATCGCGTCCTCGTCCAGGCCGAGCGAGCGCAGGATCTCGCGGCGCTGCTGCGGATCGAACCGGCACAGCTCCAGGTTCACCGGGTTGTACAGCACACGCACCAGATGGCCCGGGATGCCGCGATCCAGATAGGCCTGGCGGGCATGTCTGGAGACGGCGAAGAAGCGTTGCGCGAGACGTGGGATCAGGTAGGCGGAAACAGCTTTCATGGCGGGCGTGCGATGCCGGAACAGTGCCACCGGCACGCGCAGCAGCCGTCCGGCCAGGATCAGCGGCCAATACTCCTTGCCGAAGTTTCCGATCAGCCAGTCGGGCTTCAGTTCACGCGCGGCCTTGAAGAGGGCGGCATAGCCGCGCAGGTCGAGCACGTTGCGGAATTTTGCCTTGTACAGGCGCACACGGGACTGCGCCAGTCCTTGCCAGATCAGGCCGTCGGGATAGATCACCGCGCTCACTTCGTGCCCGGCCTCGGCCATCGCCTGCACCAGGGCGACAAAGTGACTGGCGGCACCGGTGTTCTCGGGATTGGTGCCGACAAAAAGGAGTTTCACGCCCGGCGATCCTCGTAACCCGACATCACCCGCATCACGAATTGCGGCAGCAGATGATGGCGCGCGATCTGTACCCGCGGCAGCTGCCACAAATCCATGCCGGCGCTGGCCCGGCCGCGACGGGTCGTGGTGGCGGCGGCGAAACCGGCTTCGCGTACCACCCCGGCCACGCGATCGTCGGCATCGCCATACGGGTAGCAGAACTGGGTGACCGGCACGCCGAGATGATCTTCCAGCGTCGCTTTGCTGCCGTGGATCTCGTCGCGCAATTGCGCATCGCTGCATTGGGTCAGCCGGGGATGGCTGACGGTATGCGCGCCGACCTCCATGCCGCCGTGCTGCCAGCTGCGCAGTTGCTGCACCGACATCAACGGCTTGCGCACGCCCAGCCGTTCGTCGTCCCACTGGTTGTATCGACCGATGCTGCCGCTGACGACATAGCAGGTGGCGCTGAAGCCGTAGCGCTGCAATATCGGCAGTGCAGACTCCAGGTTGTCCGCATAGCCGTCGTCCAGTGTGATGACGGCGATGCGGCCGCTGCGCTCGCCTCGCAGATACGGCATCGCGTCGGACATAGAGAGCCCGCGGTAACCGAAACGCCGCAACAGCCACATCTGCCGCGCGAATGCGGCGGGACCCACGTACAGGCTGCGCCAACGGCGAATATCGCGCGGCGCGTTCGCGATGTTGTGGTAGGTGAGAATCGGCAGCGCGGCTGCCCGCTCCGTTGCGGTGCGTGTCATGCGTGGCGGATCGATGCTTGTGGGAGTTCCGGAAATCGGCGCGGGTTCATGCGGCATTTTCGCACGAAGCGTGTCGGTTTCAGTATGGAGATGGCCCGTCATCGGGCCGTGTCTTGAAGCGCTTGTGCACCCAGAGGTATTGCGCTGGTGCTTCGCGCGCCATCTGTTCGATGCAGGCATTGACCCGGGCGGTATCGTCCAGCACGTCCGAGCCTGGAAAATTTTCCAGCGGCGCGCCGAGCCGCAGGGCGTAACCGCTGCCGTCGGGCAGACGGCGATGGAAGAACGGGATCACTACCGCACCGGACATCCGTGCCAGGTGATGGGTGGCGGTGATGGTCGCTGCCGGCACGCCGAAGAACGGTACGAACACGCTGTCCTTGCTGCGCATGTCCTGATCCGGCGCGTACCACAGCGTGCCGCCACCACGCAGGTATTTCACCGTGCCGCGGATATCGTCCTTGTCGAACATCGCGGCCGCATAGTGCAATCGCGCCCGCAGCACGACCCATTCGAACGCGGCCGAATCCATCCGCCGGTACATGCCGGCGATGCGGATGCGCTGCGAGACCAGCCGCGCGCACAGCTCCAGATGCGAGAAGTGGCCTCCTACCAGCAGTACGCCCTTGCCCTGCGCCCGCGCGGCCTCGAGATGCTGCAACCCCTCGATGCGGGTTGGAATGTCGGCCATGCGGCGGTCGCTGCCCATCCAGCCCAGTGCAAATTCCACCAGCATCAGGCCGATGTCGCGCAGGTTGGCGTCGACCAGCGCGGCCCGCTCGGCGGCGTCGAGCTCGGGGAAGCACAGTGCGATGTTGGTCTCGGCGATATGCCTCCGCTCGGAGGGAACTCGCAATACCAGCGCGCCGGCACGCCGTCCCACCCACATCAGCGCGCGCTGTGGCAGTCGCGCGATCAGCCAGATCACGGCCACGCCCACCCACGCCGGCCATTGGCGCGGCGCAAGCAGGGAACGGGTGAAGGTGGGGCGGGGCATGCCGGGCATCGCGGGCATTGTAGCGGGCCATCTCCGATATGGAGCCAGTTCGGTTCGGCGGCTCTCGCTATACTCGCGCGTCCGCTGCAAGGATCGACTGTTGCGCTATCTCTATACCCTCGCGATGTTTCTGGCTACGCCGCTGCTGGTATTGCGGCTGCTGGCGCGCGGGGTACGTTCGCGGCCCTACCATCACCGTTGGCCGGAGCGGTTCGGCTTTTTCGACACGCCCGGATTCATCGGAAGCCTGTGGGTGCATGCCGTATCGGTCGGCGAGGTGAACGCAGCCGAGCCGCTGATCAAGGCGTTGCGCCGGGATTATCCGAACGCGCCGCTGGTGATCACCACAGTCACCCCGACCGGTACCGCGCGCGTACATCAGCTGTTTGGCGACAGCGTGTTCCATGTCTACCTGCCGTATGACCTGCCGTTTGCCGTGGGCAGATTCCTGAAACGGATACGGCCACGACTGGCGCTGATCGTGGAAACCGAGATATGGCCGAACCTCTACTTCGCCTGCCGCCGGCGGGGTATTCCGCTGATGATCGTCAATGCGCGGCTGTCCGAGCGTTCGCTGCGCGGCTACAAGCCGCTGCGCGGGCTGGCGCGTTCGGCGTTGCGTTGCGTCCGGGTGATTGCGGCGCAGTCGCGCACCGATGCCGCCCGTTATCGGCTGCTGGGTGCCGACCCACAGCAAATCCTGGTCACCGGCAACATGAAGTTCGACATGCCGATACCCGACGGCGCCGTGGCGAAGGGTGCCGCCATGCGCAACCATTGGGGGCCACGGCGGCCGGTATGGATGGCCGCGAGTACCCACGAAGGCGAGGAGCTGGCAGTACTCGAGGCACACCTTCAGGTATTGCACCGATTGCCCGATGCGCTGCTGCTGCTCGCACCGCGTCATCCAGAGCGCTTCCGGGTCGTCGAACAAGCGGTGCGCAGCCTGGGCTTCACGGTCGCCACACGCAGCAGCGATGACGTGCCGTCGCCGTCGCATCAGGTATTCGTGATCGATGCGATGGGGCAGCTGATGCCGTTCTTCGCGGCGACCGAGGTGGCTTTCGTCGGCGGCAGCCTGGTGCCGATCGGCGGCCACAATGTACTGGAGCCCGCCGCCTTGTCGGTTCCGGTCGTGGTGGGTCCGCACACTTTCAATTTCGCGGAGATCACCCACAGCCTGATCCAGCAAGGTGGTGCCGAACGCGTGGCTGCCGCCGATCAACTCGGCCCGGACGTGCTGAAGCTGTTGCTCGACGCCGCCAAGCGCGCGCGAATGGGCAAGGCGGCGCAGCAAGTGTTCGAGCGCGAGCGCGGTGCGGTGCAGCGAATCATGCAGCTGATCGATACGGCGCTGCAGGAATAGCCCGCATGCGAAAGGCGCTGGCAGCAAAACGGCCGGGTTTGATCCCGGCCGTTTCGGCGTGCAGCGCGCGGCGGTTTACTGCAGCAAGGCGTTGATCGTCTCGATGTCCTTCAGATCGGCTGTGCCGGCGGTTTCCTTGAGCAGCAGCTTGTTGAGGATGAACTGATGGCGAGCTTGCGAGTAGCTGCTTTCCGAAGAGGTCAAGATCTGGATCGCCAGCAGCACGTTGGTCATTGTCTGCGTGCCGACTTCGAAGCCTGCGCGAGTCGCTTCAAGCGCCTTCTGACCGGAGTCCACCGAGGCCTTGGCCGACTCCACCTGGGCAATGCCGGCAATCACCGAACGGTAGTAGTTGAGCGTATTGCGTACCACCAAGCGACGCTCCGATTCCATCGCGTCGGTAGCGGAATCGCGCTGGTAGATCGACTGGCGCACACGCGACTGAGTTGCACCGCCGGAAAAGATCGGCACGTTCAGGGTCAGCCCGATGGTGGTCGAGGAGGGGTCGCGAAAGCGGCTGTTGGCGTCGGTTTCGGACCAGCTGGCACCCTTGCCGTAGGTTACCCCCGCACTGATCGTTGGCAGGTGGCCGGCACGTGCAGCGGTGATGCTGTGCTCCGCGGCTTCCACATTGTTTTTCTGCGCGAGCAGGTTGGGGTTGGTTTGCAAGGCCTGCTTGACCCAGCTGTCCTGATCGGCCGGTGCCGGCGGCTCCATCGGCAGGTCGTCGCGCAGTTTCTTCAGATCGCCGGTCGGCTTGCCGGTGATCTGGGTGAGTGCCTCGCGGGCATCATTGAGCGCGTTCTGCGCGGCGATCGTCTGCGATTTGGCCGCCTCGTAGTAGGCCTTCGCCTGATAGACGTCGGTAATCGCCGAGAGGCCGACCTTGAAGCGCTGGTCGGACTGCTCGTACTGCTGCCGGAACGCATCCTCGTTGGCCTTGGCGTAGGTCAGCTCATCCTGGCTGGTCAACACGCCGAAGTAAGCGGTGGCCACCCGTACGTACAGTTCCTGCGCCGCCGCCTGGTACAGCTCGTCCTGGGCATCCGAAGCAGAGTGCGCAGCCTTGAGGTTGGCGTACTTGCTGAAGTCGAGCACGGTCTGGCTGAGGGTGCCATTGATCCTGCGCGAGCGGCTATGCCCGATCAGGTTGCCGCCGTTGGTCTGACTCAGGCTCATGCTTCCGTCGATTTGCGGCAGCAGCAGCGCACGTGCCTGATCCACGCCTTCGCCAGTGGCCAGCCG
>Ga0070713_100000388_pt1 | contig 28181 bp, 28 predicted proteins | sample LARL82metaG_FD_65465 | JGI IMG/M metagenome (GOLD analysis project Ga0070713, IMG submission 65465) | Corn, switchgrass and miscanthus rhizosphere microbial communities from Kellogg Biological Station, Michigan, USA - LAR L8-2 metaG | ecosystem: Host-associated > Plants > Roots > Rhizosphere ... | reverse complement strand
TGCCCAACTAATTCCCTCAAGTTGACGGTCCAGTAATCGTTTACCGCTGTCCTGATTGCCCGGAACTGGGCTACTATTGTCCATGGTAAGCACCTCCCATGCGAATTGCCGCTGCCTGAGACTCTCAGAGTGCGGTCATGTCCTGTAGTCTGCGCTAGGCGACTCTCCCTACGGTCACGTTCGGAGGTAACGACCTCTCAGGACAATCACACTCGTACGGAGTCACCTCACTGTGAGGGAGGTGTGAGTCCTAGGGATGATTCGTGCGCCTGCTGTGATACCCGTGCGATAGACTTCAAGCTGGACAAGTAGCGCACCCATGAGGAGTATCACCACTTGCCCACTTATCGGGAGAAGGAAGGTAGCACAATGGTCAGCTATTGGTTCGCAACACCTCTGGCGGCCTGGGTACCGCTCGTCTTCGCGATCGGCTTCGCACTTCTGGCCGTGATCACGGTCGTGGCCACTCTGGCACGGCAGACCGAGGAGCGCGATGCAGCTGCTATCGCAAGCCTGTATGGTTTCGGCTTCGGCGTCGCAGCGATCTCTGAGTTGTTGATGTACCTGGATGTCGCGTTTGGGTGGTCGCTGGCCACCTTCTTCGCCATCTCGGCAACAGTCGCGCCATACATCGCGATTGCCGCGGCGGTCGTTGCCGTGGTCGCGATCGTCATCGCGGTGTACATGCAGTTCCGGGAGGAAGGCTCCTATCGGGCAACGCATGCGATGGCCCACTGATTGGCACGATGCCACTCACCGCAGCAACGGAAGGTACCGGAGGGCCGACCCAGTCGGGTCGGCCCTCATTTCGTGTTCGTGCAGAATACTCTCCTGAATCTCCCCTTGTTGAACGCCCAGGTACTCAACGCTAGAATCAGTCTCGTTCGCACCAGGGTCAATCGTCAGGCGGATCCGAGTCTGACTCACTAGCAGCGGCCAGCCTGGTACCTGCTAGCTGCGATCTCACGGGAGTTTGGCGGAAACTCGGGGACGGTTCACTGCCCTTCTAGGCACTGGAAGCTGTTTATCGCTCTATGTTCTGGCAGCCATTCCGGCACGCCTGTTTGTTTGTCGGTGTTCTCAGCTACCCCTGCGCTATCTAGAAGCACACGGTCCTTTCTTGGTGGCAATGCCACCGATTGCCGCTTCTCGCTTATGCTTTGTCCGATGGCAGCAACGCCCCCTGCGCCCCGCAATACTAGATGAGGCGTTGCACCGAGCAATGCCGCTCGGCGTTCACAAGGAACGTGGAGGAGAGAGTCATGTCACGAGCGCCACGCCCACTCACAGCGCTCTTTTGCAGCGGCCCTTTCGCGGTGCCGTTGACCGCGTGCGGTGGCGCCAGGTTGGGCGGTATTGGGACTCCGCCTGCAGGCAGCCCACCAGCGACGCGCGCGCCAAAAGCCAAGCCGACAAGGGCGGCGACGATCCCCGTCGCGTTCGGTCAGAGCCTGCTGGCAGTGGCCGAGGCGAACAGCATCATGCAGCCGCTCACCGCTGCGTCGGCGATTCGCGTCGACACGCGTCCCATCGGCGGCTCATGCCACGACCAGGACGCCCAGTTCAAGGTGGTCGTCTCCATCAACTTCCTCCTCCTCCCCTCCCGCAGCGGTGCGCTCAGCGCGCTCGCGAGCCAGATCACCGCTGTAGCGGGCGCGCATGTGACAACGCCGTCAGTGAGCGGCATAGGCGACCAGACGCTGTTTGTGGCAGCCACGCTTACGACGGTCCACCGGCGGCAGGAGGATCTCGATGTGGTGGACGGCGGTCTCGTGATGCAGTGCTTCAATCCAGACGTGGGATCGGCTTCGGACCCCAGCCAGCAGGCGGTGCTGACGAAGGTCTGCCAGCAGGTAAGCAACCGGCTCCAGGCCTTTCCGCAGGCGCAGATCGAGCTGTGGGCCGTCGACAAACGCCCGATTGGCTTCAGATTGCCTCAAGCCGATCCTGCAACGGGCTGGCGCTTCGACGGCCAACGCCCCACGGCGCTGGTCCAGCATCGCTACACGTGGCGCTACCTCGTTGCGTTCGTCCATCTCACCTCAGGGCGTCTGCGTTGCCGCGCGTAGTCTGCAGCCTGAGCGAGCCACGCAGCGCCATTCCCTGATGCTCTGCGCGCAACGGCCACAAGCGCAGGCTATTTCAGGACTGATTGTGCAGTCGTACCTTAGCATGAAGTACTCGTAGTAGGTCTTGCGCTGAGAAAGCAAAAGCCCGCCGATCAAGGATGATCCGGCGGCCTTTCGTAAAATCACGAGGTTACGCGACGATTCTAATGCGTACCCGCTGGTCCCGGCTGGACGTTGATGAATGCGATGTGTCGAGAGTTGCTGGCTCGGGACATGGGGCCTCCTCTGGCTTGGGCGTGCCCTCGGATTGGAACCTGGCCGAGCGTCGGGTGTCTGCGGCCACTCCACGCTCGGCCAGGTTCCGGTCGTGAAGTCGATCCAGTGCGCCAGCGTTTCTGTCGTCCCGGGTACCAAGGCGGTCGCGGCGTCTGGCAGCCCACAAATATCGAATGACATTCCGTAAACGATCTGGCCTCTCAGCATAGTGTAGCCGTACCCAGGCGCGCAACGCCAGCAAAAGCCGCCGCCGACCGAATAGCGTCTTCTCGTCAAGAGCCGCTGCCTCCTGCGCCGCATCTTGGCGGAACGCCGTCGGTGTTGCTCGACGTGCGTTCTCAAGTCTGGACTGCGGCTGAGCAGCGGTGAGAGCCTCTGTGACTGTCGTGCGCACTGTCTGGTACGTGTTGCCGAGCAGCTTCACGGCCTGCTTGCGCCGAGCACCTGGACGCGGTGCTTTGTACGGCGAGAGCAGCGCGGCGTAATGAATTATCGTGCCTATTGTGCCATCCGCGCGCAGCGCGACGGACTCCAGCCCGAAGGCAATCCCGGTCTCCTGTTCCATCATGAGCAAGGGCTGCATCGGCGCCGCCGCGCATGAGCAAGCGACAGACCAGCCGTCCGCCGCTCTGGACATGGTGACGGTCTTGGGGGTCCCTGTCAGCGGGCGGCTTCAGCGCACCGCCACCCGACCGACCGTGCTGAGGATGAGAAATCCGTGGTCGAGGGTCGCCCCAGTGCCGAATTGTTGGCTGGTGCAACTGGTGAACCTTTCGCGCCCCTAACAGCCGGGATAGCCCAGCTCCTTCCCTCTCTCCCCCATCTGCACCCGGCAGAAGAACACCGCAAAGGCACGGTCGAGGCAGGTCAGCACGTCCGGCAATTGCACGCTCTGACCTGCGAGGGTGATACGCACGCCGCGCGTGCGCCACGCTTCCTGGCGTTCATCGGGAGGCGCACGTCGAGGGGCCTGCAGTTGCGCGGTATACAGGGTCCCGGCAGCGGCGAAGCCCACACGCCAGCGCCTGCTCCGGAGCAGAAGTACGCTTCAGCTTGAACGGGAAGCGGTTGCGTACCGTGGGGGACTCTCACGTCATCTATTCTGGCTGATAGGTATAAATCCGCTAACGGTGCACGCTACTCCTCTCCGGCTCAAGCTAGGGCTTTCTCGCTGGTATTCTGTAACGTCTTCCGTAGCAACATTCAGCACTGCAGTGAATCCCGGGACGTCGACGAGGCAGCAGGCGGGAAGGATGCTGAGTGCCTTTGGGGCAAATCACGCATCAGCAGTGCGAGGGCAAGGAGAATCAAGCAAGGGAAGTAACAGGGCACAGCAGCACGTGCACGCAGCGATGTCCGGAGGGAGTACTACTGTGGCGTGCATCAGCCCACTAGGCAGATGCGCCTTCAGCCCATATCCCGTAGAGAGAGGGCATGAGACTGCAGGCACTGCTCTGTTGCTGACCGATGCCACGCATCGGCCGAGATCCAGGGATCTCAACGCGCCCCGTTTCCGGTGCAGACGTCCAGACGAATCTGATGACGCCTGATGGCGTCTGATGACGCCTGAGCCAACCAGCATCCTCATCCTCATCCGCATTCGCATTCGCCGTTTCGTTTCCATGTGCGCCTCCATCGTGCGCCAAACGCAGACGGGGGAAGCGGCGTGGCTGGGGCACAGCAGATGACAGTTGGCAGACTGTTCATTAGTCAACCGACACCACCACAACTCCATAGGAGAAGACCGTACAATGCAACACTTTATCCAACACTTTATGCCTCGAAGTTCCACCAGGTTCAGCGATGTGGCTCCGATGAGACAGGTTCTCCGGTCGCGCCTCGCTCACTGGTTACTCAAGCCGCAGTTCGTTACCGGCGCTATGCTCTTGATTCTCGTCCTGGCCGCCGCCACCGTGAGCGCCGCCGCGTTGCCCACATCGACGATGCAGACCGCGCAGGCTGCACCAGCGGCGCAAACGCTGACGACGACTACCGGCCCATGCACCAGTAGGAAATGCACATTCCAGCTCAAGGTGAATCCAGCGTTACTCTCAGGCGGCAGGTTTGCCTGCCCGGCAATCCAGGGCGCCACGGCCACCATCACCATCACCAACCGCTTCGCCACTGGCGCGCAGAACGATGTGATGACCTTGAAGGCTAAGGGGTTGCCCAAGAACACGGGCTTCGACCTGTTCCTCGTACAGCATTCTCCCCTGGATGCAGGCTTTGGCGGCTTCGGCTTCGGGTGGTACCAGTCGGACCTGCAGAGCAACCATGCGGGCGAGGCCTCAGTCAGGGTGCAGGGTATCTTCGATAAGGAGACCTTCATCGAGAACCCTGCCGAGCCCTTCACGCCGATCCACACCTTCAATGTCGGCTTCTGGTTCAACTCCCCCACTGAACAGGCTGCAGTCTGCGGCAGCGCGACACCTGCCGCGGGGCCGTTCAATGGCGAGCAGAACGCTGGCTTGTTGGCCATGATCACCAGCGGCGAGCCGCTGCAATTGGTGAAGTAGGGCTGCAACGGACGAGTTGTGATCGGCAGCTGGCGTTGCGCCCAGGAGCCGTGTATTGCCCTCGCTTCCCCTCACATGAAGAGGGAAGTGAGGGCTCGATCCTTCCTTGGCTACCTACTTAGGAATCGGGCTGAGTGCCACTTGCTTCAGCGAGGGGGGGTGAAAGGCCGGCCGCCGTCAGGCGACGAAAGACACCATCGCTTGATAGGTCATTGCTTAGATGCAATACTGCGCCTGAACAGTATGACGGGGGCGCCGCCAGCGCGTAAACGATCGGCCCTCACGGCTGGATATCGTTCTCTAGGAGCCGTGCCGAAAGGGGCGTCCCGAAAGGGGCGTCCCGAAAGGGGCGTCCCGAAAGGGCGCCAGGTCGCGAGAAGCCCGGGCCTTTCTTTCAGGCCAGGGGAGTTGTCACTTAGTGAACTATCAGGCTGACCGCGCTCGCATGCATCGCACGTGGGATTAACGAAGAGCTACCATCATGTCTCAGGCCAGACTTGAGGTGGGAGCATTCATCAATTGAAGCGCGAACCAGAAGATCGCGCCTTTGCCACGGGCGTTCCGCACCCCAACTCTACCATGGTGCTGCTCGACAATGGTTCTGCTGATGTGCAGCCCGAGTCCGAGGCCTATACCAGTGCCGCTAAACACCTGCGTCCCCGGTACTCGATAGAAGCGCTCCCATACGTGCCGCTGTTCGGCATTTGGAACTCCCGGTCCCTCATCGCGCACCGACACACGTACCCATTCATCTCCCATGTGCAGGCGCACATTCACCCACTGATCCTCACGTGAGTATTTCAGCGCGTTTGTGAGATAGTTGGCAACCACTTGACGGATGCGATCTGCGTCGGCAAGCACAATGGGCTGCGTATGTGAGGCAACCGGCAGTTGCATATGTAGGAGACGCCTAGGAGCCATCTGACGTTGCTCCTCGACAACCTCACGGACGATCTCAGCAAGATTGCACGGTGCAACTCGCATCTCGATCTTGCCAGCGCGGATGCGTGAGACATCCAGCAGGTCGACGACGAGCCGACTCAGCCGATCCATATGACTTCCTGTGCGCTCCAGCAAACTCTGGATAGGTGGCAGGACGTCGGCCATCGCATCCTGAGTCGCCTCAGCCTGAGCGACCAAGCTCTTCAGCGTGTCAATTGCCAGGGTCACAGCGAGTTTGCCGTTCGTCACCGGCGTCTTGAGCTCGTGTGCCGCGATGCTCAAGAATTCATCCATACGGCGCGTGGTTTCGGCCAGTGCCAGGACGTTTGCCCGGGCCGTCTCGCGATCGCGCGCCAACCGTTCCCGTTCGATGATCTGCGCCGCAAGCTTGGCGACCGCGCCTGCCATGGTAAGCTCTTCTGGTGTGAACGTGTGTCGCTCGGCTCCATAGTCTACCGTGATAACGCCCAAGATTGGGCCACCAACTGACATTGGAGTCAAGAGCATCGAGCTTGACCCAAAGGGATTCGGCAAGTTGTCATATGGCGGGCGCGTCCGATCAATCGCAATCATTTCGCCAGCCTGGAGTCGCTGGACGATATCTGGTGGATTGCCTAATTGCGCGGTATAGGCCCAGAGGTGCTCCTGCTCCTTAGTTAATCCAGCAACTGCCAGCGTATGGATACGTTGCGTCTCCAGGTTGAATGTAATGACGCCCACTCGCTCACTGCCCGTGACCGCCCGGGCCAGCTCGGCAAGCCGTCGCGCAACATTTGGCGCGCTCGAATGCGGTTCTTCAGAAGAACTCGCGCCACCTGAGACGAGCGCTTCGGCCATCGCCAACAGCGCGGTAAGGGCCTCACGCGTCTGTTGCTCTTGACGACGGCGTTGGGTGACATCACGCCCAATCAACACTCCGCCGACGATCGTCCCTTCGGAATCTCGTATTGGCGCTCCACTGGCGTTCATGACAACTTCGTGTCCGTCGTTGGTGCGTACCACAAGATCTACCGCACTTGCGCCACGCAACACTTCGCCCTTGAGCACACGATTGGTTGGCCGTTGTTCATCAGCGATTGGCTGTCCCTGGCCATCTAAATAGGTGAACAGACGATCTCTTTGTTCAATTGAGTCAGCAAAGGCATCTGGAAGTTCCTGAGCATCAAATATCTTGGCATCTGCGCCATTCGTCTGTAAGATATTCCCTTCGCGGTCGTAGACAAGGACGGCATCAGCCATTGACTCGAAGACGGCCATCAGCTGACTGGCGCGCGATGCCGCTTCGCGCTCAGAGCGCCGGAGCGCCTCGTCCAGTTCTTTGTGTGCGCTGATGTCGTGAAAGGCGAGCACCGCTCCTGTGCTCGCGCCGCCGGTCATGATAGGTGACGACACATACGACACTGGGAATATGGAGCCGTCTCTGCGTGTGAATACGTCATCCTCGACGCGTTCAGCCCGGCCAGAGCGGATTACCTGTAGCAGCGGACACTGCTCCCTGGGAAAAGGTGTCCCGTCTGCATGCTGGAAATGAATCGCCTCATGCATGTCTTTGCCGCGCAATTCGGCTTCCGTCCAGCCCAGCATGCGTTCCGCCGCGGGGTTCATGAAGGTTACACGCCCGTGAGCATCCAGCGCATAGGTTCCTTCGCCAAGATTATCGGTAATGGCGCGCAGAAAATCGAGCAGGCGCGCGCGCCTCTCATTCGCATCGCGCGGCTCTGGGGACGGTTCTGTCACAACCGGGTCATTCGGCGCAATCGCCCGTGCGACAGCCGGCTTTGAATGGTACTTCATGACGCGGGCCCTCCCCCATGGCGGAGGCTGACTTGCACCTGCAATTACGATCAGTATTGTGCCGTGGTTTCCATACCATCCGACACAGGTGTATTCCCAACGACGAACTACACCCATGCATTGGGTGCACAATACCCTATGTGAACAACGAGAACTGTGAAAAGAATATGCTCTGTGGCAGCACCACGCAAGTGTAGCCCCAACCCAGCATCTGCGTCAATCCTGCCCTCTGACGCGTGCAACGGCCGGATGCGGAGCATCTGAATGGCTTCGTTGACTCGGCGAAACCGCTTCTTACTAATCTTTGCACAGAAGAGTAGATTTGCGATCGCCCACCCCTGTTCCCAGCAGGTCAGGGCAATGTGGGACGTTTAGATGTTCATGCGGAGATCAGTAAGTGGGGAAATCGAACGTACGCATATACAGGCAAGCACGGCTCATGACTACCGCGGCGCGCGTTCCACCTCGCTGGAAGGGACGAGATGCGGCGGTACTATCCGCAACAGTTCCGGACCCGTGGATGAAGGCTAGCTCTTCGCATGAGGATCTTCACCTTTACTCCGGCGCAGAGGCGCCGCCCTTGGAGGACAGGGTAAACGCTCGCGTCTCAGTGGCGTGTTATCCTGTCTGTGGGCTGAGGCACTCCCTCGTCGGACGGAGCCAACACTAGGCACACAGGACCTTCTCCCCCGAACAGTTGCAGGGGCGCATGCTGAACATACGCATCTGCTGATGCCAACACGGCGGGTTGAGGCGCCGCCAGGCCTCGGGCCAGACGTGGCGGCTTGGTCATTCCGGACTCGCTGCCAGCCCCTGGGTAAACCCAGGAGATAGATGACCGCATTCCCGTCCCGACACTTTTGGTGGCAGGCTTGGTGGCAGGTGAAGATGATCACAAGGCAACTCGCATCAGATATTGCGGATGCGTTGCCATACTCGTCGCACAGAAATACTGATCACTAATCATGCAGAAAATACCACTCGACAGACCTTTCGTATATGGTTGGCGCGGTCGCGCTGGACTTTCTTGCGCGAAATAGTGGATTGTTGTCCAACGACTGAGCGTGACTGAAGGGATATCGTTTTGCAGTCTGATGCGTGCTCCAGATGTTGTAAACTTCATTGAAGCGTAGTTCGTCTACAATCTGGTGTAGGTGGCGCCACGGAGCGCCTCGCCTACTATCCCGCCGACGCAATGGCCAAGGCAGAGCTAATGAGGAGTCCGAGCTATGCGTGTATCCAACCATGCGCTTGAGGCCAGCCGCGATGTTGCCGCACAGCAACGGCGGGTTCTGATCGTGGATGACGAAGCAACCGTACGCGAGGTGGTTGGGCAATATCTGGAACTTGAGCACTTCAGTGTGATGCAAGCCTCAAATGGTCTAGAAGCCCTGCGCCTTGCGGAGGAGACTCCGCCGGACTTGGTGATTCTTGACCTTACACTACCCGGAATTGATGGGCTCGAAGTCTGTCGCAGATTGCGCGCGGCGAGCGCGATTCCTATCCTGATGCTCACCGCGCGCTCCGATGACGCGGACAAACTGGAAGGTTTCGGCATTGGCGCCGACGACTACCTGACCAAGCCATTCAATCCCCGTGAACTTGTCGCACGTGTGCGGGCGATCATGCGCCGCTTGGATGCGATGAGCATGCCAGCCATGGTGTTTGATGGTGACCTCCATTTTGGTGAACTAACGATTCGTGCGCAAATACGACAGGTGGAGCGCAACGGGCTTCCCCTAGAATTGACGACGAAAGAGTTCGACCTGTTGCGGTTTCTCGCCGCGCACCCCAAGCAGGTCTTCACACGTGAGCAACTGCTGCTGCACGTCTGGAACTATGACAACTACGGCGAGGATAGCACCGTCACAGTTCATATGCGTCGCTTGCGTGAAAAAGTTGAGCCTGATCCGGCGCGGCCACAACACCTGAGAACGGTGTACGGCATCGGCTACAAGTTCGAGCCATAGCACATCCGCTGAGACCATAAGACTACAAGCCGCCTACTGCCTACTGCCTACTCGGCAGTAGCGCCACGCCAGCGCGTGCTGGTCCTGGGCCTGTCCTTCGCTGTGTTCGGGAGCTACGCCGCAGACTTCAGCGGAAATGCGAGCAACCCTATTCTGATAGTTGGCGTGCTTCTGCTAAACGCGATCCGTCATCGCACAACACCATTCTCATATTCCAAGAATGTCCCAGCATTTGTATGCCGCATATTGACCTGTCACGGCGCTGTGGTCAACATCGCAAACCTTTGACATTCCCCGCATGCATGCGGGGAATGCTCCGTTCTCCTCTCCGCCGCAGCGTTCGCCACGGCCCCCCGATGGCTCTGCCCGAGCCGTTCTCTGTTCGTGTCTCAGTTTCTGGCGGCGTTGTGGCCCCCATACAGGCTCACACCGCAGTCCGGGCAGGCATGCCCCACAATGTTCGCGGACCGACAAGCCCTCCGTGATGATCACGCCATCGCCAGAACAGGTCTGGCTGGTGTAGGTAGGATTGGCCGCCTCGACGTGCGTTCCGGCGCATACCGCCTTGCTCGCAAGACGGTTCAAGAACATGTACCATGTGGCATCCGCGATGGACCCCGAATGGACTTGGCCAAATGATGATTCGTGAGCAGATGGGCGACTGGCAAATCTTCGCGAGCGATTGTGTCGTACGCGCGCACCAGCTTCACCGTCAGCTGCGCTTTCGCCAGTAGCTTGATCGCCTTCTTGCGGCGTCGGCAGAAGGGCAGCCTTGTGCGGTACCAACGCAAGGCGCGGAGGATAGCATCGGTCGTCTAGGGTGGCAAATGCAAATGACACCAACCCCGCATCAATGTCGGTCTCGCGTCCAGTGAGAGGCACTGGTTCCACCGGTACATCGGCGCATAGAGAAACAGACGCACCAGCCATCGACTTCTCTGGAGATCGTGAGCGTCTTGGATGTGCCCTCAATCGGGCCGCTCCAGCGGACAGCGACGCAGCACAAACGCCAGCACCTGCTCCTCGATCGGGGTAGGCCGCAGTTTGTGCTTGTAGGCCTCGCACGACATCGGCAGCGACGTGGGCCACCTATGTCACCTATCAGATGCATCCCCGGCTAAAAAGCCAGGGCTTTCCGGCCGGTCTTCTGTAATCATTTGGTTACTTTTGTCAAATCCCCCGTAAGTCCTGCCGCCTATTCTTGACGTCAGAGTGGCATCCCCCAAGAGATACGCAGGTCTATGAACTGTAATCGAATCACTGCGACATGGGGCAGCCACTAAGGAGGCTTCCAGAATGAACGACGAGGAGCGAGATAAATCGTTCGCGACGATACAGGCGCCACTAAGTGAGGTATCGATGTCCGCCTTCACTTGCCGCCAATGGGTCACATTGCTTGCGTTACGCCGGCGCTATCGCGCAGGGAATGATTTGTGGAGCGCCCGCGAACTGGCGTATCTGCGCTTCCTTCGCTGGCGTCGCACTACAGGGCATCTCGACGCGTAGAGACACGGCGTCACTGGCCAGTGAGAGTGAGAATTTTAGGAAACCACGGGAAACGACGGGCAGGCCAAATAACCTCGGCACACACCCAAAGGGGACGATAAAATGCCACTGGAGTCGAATGGCGCAATCCGCTGGATCCTCGATGATGATCGGATAGGCAGCGTCTATCGGTTTATGTATTGCCACGTGGGCAACCGGCAAGACGCACAGAATCTGACCGAACAGACTTTCCGCCGAGTTCTGCAAAGCGATCCTTCTCTGCCCTTGCAGCAGAGTATGGAAAGCCATCTCTTGCAGACCGCGCGCATAGTTGTCACAGAGTATCTGCGGGAATTCTTTTTCTCTTCCATGGAGGCCCAGAGCAGTGAGTACCTCGTACAGCAGATGCTGGGGATCACAACATATGCCATCGGTCAAGCGACCGATGTATCGGCCCACATTAACCGCATCCTCATGCAGCTTCCGCAACGGGCGCGCGACCTGCTGACACAGCGCTTTCTTCGCAACGACTCGCTCACGGAAACTGCGGTCACCATGCATGTGTCATTGGATGAGACCATGGCACTACAATGGTCTGCCCTGGCTAGCGTCGCACAGGTTGTGGCGAGCGAAACGCAGTCACACCGAGAGTGCGTTGAGTGCGTTTCCACATGTCAATCCTCTGGGTAGCGCGCCCGAATGAACAGTCCAGTTTCAACCTATTAGGCGAGGCGCTATCCATGGCGCTCCTGGGAGAAAGTCAGCTTGATCATTACGTCGGCCATTTTTGATGGGGTACATCGCTTCGATACGTCATTGTGTCTTACAGTGCGGCTCGATGCCTAAATCTGACACTCTCCCCGTATTAGGAGCTGTCTGACGAATCGCGTGTGATGTGCTACCCGCGTTACGTCCAGAGTCGAAACGGGGGGCGAGATGGTGGGACGAGGCGAGTTGACCGATCTGGCGTGGTCGAGCATCGCGCCGTTGCTGCCCAGCCGTGGGCGGCGTGGCGGCCAGTGGCGGGATCATCGTACCGTCATCAACGGTATCTTGTGGAAGCTGCGCACGGGAGCGCCGTGGCGGGATCTGCCCGAGCGCTACGGGCCGTGGCAGACGTGCGCGGATCGGCTCTATCGCTGGCGACGCGACGGCACCTGGGACCGGCTGCTCACTCATGTGCAGACCAGATCGGATGCGGTGGGCGAGGTGGTCTGGGAGGTCAGCATCGATAGTTCCACCGCCCGCGCCCATCACCATGCGAGTGGCGCTCGTCGTCGGCGCAGTCGAGCCGATGAAAAAAAGGGATCTCCCACCCGAGCGACGAGGGACTCGGACGCAGCCGCGGAGGGCTAACGACCAAGTTTCATCTCGCCTGTGACGGGCGCGGACGGCCGCTCGCCATCGTCATTACTCCAGGACAGCGCCATGACAGTACCCAACTGCAGGCCGTCTTGGATGGCATCCGGGTCCCGTGCGCCGCAGGACGCGGGCGACCAAGGACGCGCCCAGACCGCCTCATCGCTGACAAGGGCTACAGCTATGGGCGGTGTCGTCAGTTGCTCCGCCGCCGACACATTCCCCACACTATTCCCCAACGACGCGACCAGCGCGCGCGACGAGCGGCTCGGCCAGGACGACCGCTCCTCTTCGATCCCACGATCTATGCGCGTCGCAATGTCGTCGAGCGCTGCATCAATCGGCTCAAACAGTGGCGTGGGCTGGCTACCCGCTACGAGAAACGCGCCGTCAATTACCGGGCGATGACGGTGCTCGCCTCCATCGTCCTGTGGCTGGGGTCTTGATCCGTCAGTCGGGCTCCAGACCTAAGACTTAGGCATGACCAACCGAGCTGCGTGCATGGCCGGCACGGACGAGGCGGGCGCAGTGGCCAGCGATGGGATCTTGACAAATAGCAGATATTGGGCTAATATTGCCATCGTGAAAGGCAAATATAGCCATAAACTGTGGCATTTTGAGCGCTAGGGTGTCATTCTGCCGCCGGTGAGCTCGGCGACAGCGGGACATGACAGCGGGACATGACAGCGGGACATGACAGCGGGACGTGACAGCGGGCGGAGATACTGTCATGCAGGAGGGACAGACCATGAGCGAGGAGCGCGCGCAAATTCTGGAGATGCTAGTGGCTGGGCGGGTGACCGTGGAGCAAGCAGAACAATTATTGGAGACCCTCGACGGTCCTTCCCCGTCTGCATCTCGCGGCGCGGTAGCACAAACAGCGGCACAACCGCGAGGGGACGAGCACATGGAAGATTTCTTCGCCACCCTGACGACGGAGCAACTCGTCGCGTTGCGCGACAGCGACGTGAGCAGGGCATTTGTCGAGCAGATGCGCGCGGCGGGACTGAACACGTTGAGCGTCATGGAGCTCATCGAGCTCCATGACGAGGGCATCACGCCACGTTTCGTCCTCGACCTGCGCGAGGCGGGCCTGGCCGACCTCACGCCGGACCAACTGGTCGCACTGTATTGTCATGGGGTGGACGCGGCCTACGTGCGCGAGTTGCAGGCGCTCGGCCTCGCCGGAGCGACGCCAGATCAGCTGGTAGAGATGTACGACCACGGGGTAGATGCCGCCTTCGTGCGCGAGATGCGGGGTCTTGGCTACATCGACCTGACGCCGAGTAAGTGGGTCGCCTTGCGCGATAATGGCGTCGCGGACGACGAACCCGCCGAGCAGGATGAGTGGGAATAACTATTGGCTGTGTAGGCGAGGGCAGGATGAGATGCGCAAGGGGGCCCAGACGAGCGGTGGCAGGCCGCTGAACCCGCTGATCACGCGCGACCCGGTGACCGGCGGCGAACTGCTGGTGACGCGGCTGGAGGCGCCCCAGAGCGGCCTCGTGATCGAGGGCACATTTAGCCTGGGGTGGATCGGCCGTCTGACGCCGGAGCAATTGGAGTTCGTGGGCCACCTCGTGCGCAATCGCGGCAACGTGCAGAAGGTGGCCGCCGATCTGAATATCGCCTATAACACGGCGCGCAACCGCCTCGATGACATCGTGGCTGCCATGGGTGCGCCGGACGAGGGTGCGCGCGGCGACCGGGAACGGGAACGGCGTACTGCCGTGTTGCAGCGTCTGTCCGCGGGCGACATCGAGTTTGACGAGGCGATGCGCCTCCTGCAGCGGTGAGCCGCGCCAGAAGGCGCAGTGATGGCACGTGTCACGCCTGCAACAGCCAGGCGCCGGACCCGCCGGGGCGCTGCCGCCCGCCGATTCGTCAGACAGTCCCTAATCCAGGAGGTTCTGGCTCACGCCAGCTTCTTACGGCCCCTATCGGGTCACTACTTCGATCGGTCGCCGATACTTGACGCTGTCCGCCTGCACCTGCCCATAGCTCCCGAAGGCGGCCATGGAACAGCGGTGTTTGGCGCCATTCATGTTGCGATGGATCCGCGCGCCACAGCCTAGACAGTGAAACCGCCGTCCGAATGGTGAGGCGGAGTGCACATGCGAAGAGGCGCTACACGATTTGGTCGAATACGCCTCGTCAATCCAGTTGTCCACCGTGCCCACGCGGACAGCTTTCTCTCTGAGGTAGCGCACGAACTGGCCGTGGGGCCACTGGCTGATCTTCTGGTTGGTCTTCTTGCCGAGGCTCACGCCCGTCTAAATGCCACCACATCCCCGACCGCGATCTGGGACACCCCCTCCTGCTGGATAAAGTCCATCACCTTACGTGCGGCTTGATCGAGAATGTCGCGCTGCTAGCGATAGAGCTCGGCGCTGACCCGGGCTTTCTCGTCGATCATTCGGTAACGCTATACGCGCCTATTGGCGGCTCTCAACACCGTTGCGGGCGGAATCTTGTAGAAGATCTTGGTCTGTGATGGCGGTAGTGGGAGTGTTGAGCGTCGCACCACATGCTGCCATAGCACGCGCTACCACCAGCTATGTGTACAAAGTAGCAAGCGCCGCCGACACATGGTCAGACAGACGGTGTTCGTCTGTCTGACCATGTGTCGGCCGTTTTCTGTGCAATGGCGGCGGTCAGCGTGGCGTTGAGGGATCAGGAGTGAATGGAGCGCCATGCCCCGGCACGATCAACGCGGCGAGTTGCAAGACACGACTGCGATTGTCATGTAGCGCGGCTATATCGGTGGCCAGCGGATCATCGGCAGGGCCATGCGCATGCCACCAGAGATGGGTACAGGCAACAATGCCTCCAGCCGTGCCCACCAACGTAGTGATGTCTTGCGGGGTATGTCCGGGCGTCGCAATTAAACGGATCGAAGGCGAAACGAGATGCCCCTCTGCAGAACGGCCCTTCCATGTATCACTCTGGTAAATCGCCCAGTGGTCATGGTAACGCGCATTGGGAAAGAGGGCTGCATTCATAGTATGTTCAGGATGATGATGCGAGAACACGACATCTGTGATTTCGCTGGCTGACTCCCCCAGAGACGCCAGCGGATCGAGGAGCGCATTCGGTGAAGGAACCATCCCCGGATCCACGATGACACGTACATCGCCATCGCGAATGAACGTCACAGTCGAAGCGACACGTCCGTTCGCGTAACCCTGAAACAGCACATGTACCTGGGCAAGCGCTGCTACTGGTAGATCGCGTCTGGCTGCCATATGGACTCCTCGTCACGAAGCTGATTACTCGTAACGCAATATCTCAACGACACAGATGCGGGTCGCTTCGAGCACAAAAATGAAGCTCGCCAGCGACCCGATGAACACTGCAAAAGCCAGTATCACGAGCAGCGGCACTGGGCAGTAGACGAACGCGATTGGGGCAACAACGCGCTCAGCAGTGCAAGAAATCCCCCCGCCTCCGGAATACCCAGCACACTCATCGCCAGCCACGAGATACCCACAACACCATAGCCTCTGTCCAAGAGATGGCTTCCACGCTCCGTCCGATCGCACCCATTGAGCGCAGGACACCAATCTCCCGGCGTCGTTCGAGTTCCGAACTCGAGAGGGTATTAAAACAGGCCAAGGATACCAACCAGCGCCCCAACCGCCGCGACCGCATAGGGCAAGGCATACAGAATCTCGAATCGGGCCTGGTGTTGCGATTCGTTCTGTTGCTTGGTCTCGATTGAAGGAGCTTGCCATAGTTGGCCAAGCATGTCATCAATCCGGTTCGCCATAAGGTTTGGCGCACCTCAAGGTGACCGCTTGCCTCATACGTTCATTGCTAGTGTAAGAAGCGAGTATTAGATCGGGATTACATGCGCTTACGCAGTTCTTACAGAAAACTGGCCAGGAAGCCCTGGCTTCAGCCGAGGGAGGAATGGCATACGCGGCCCACATCGTTGCTGGATTTGTACCTATCAGCCGGAATAGAACCGTACGGACGAGCAGACGGCGCAGAGCCTACAGAGCGTGCACAAAACCTACAGAACCTATAAGTACAAACTGCAACCGACTCCCACTCAAGAGCAGACAATGGCATTTGTGCCGCGTCGCTGTCGTGAACCCTACCACGCTGCGTTCGCAGTGCGGCACGAGGCCTGGCGCAAACGTGCGGTGAGCGTCACCCTGGCTAGCGAGAGCACCCAGCTCGCTGACTCTATCAAAGTGCTTCTCACTGCCTGGCAGTCGATATCACTTCTTTCTCGTAGAATTGCCGAATGAGATAGACGAACTCAGACAGGCAATCATCCGCCACACCATGTCCGCTATCGCGTAAATGCAACTCTGCGTTGAGCAGGTCGCGTCGGTATGCTCAGGCACAGGACCAGGGAATCGGCGACGCGTGCGACGGTCTCCGCATAGCTCCAGCGGTAGAGGTGTTGGTCGATCAGCAGCACCCAGAAGCACCCAGCAGCACCACGGCGGGGAGCGAGTGGCGACCGTGGACCGGCGTGATCCGGTAGCGCTGGGCTAGGTCCGCGCGCACCCACTGGTCGAGCGGGTCGTCGTTGAGCACTTGGTCGAGTTGGAGCAGGCTGGGTCGGTCTGGTTGGCCAACTCCCAGACGCGGGCGAAGACATGTGCAGATGGGTAGCGGGAAATACGCTTGGCAGCGCCTCCTTCATGTCGGTGGCAGACAGATCGTTCTACTGCTATGTACAGTGGCGCCTCCGGGCGTCTTCTGCGCTCAGCAGCCCTAAATCGCACTGCTAGCTAGTACTAGCGGATAGAACCGCGTTTCTTCGTGATGCTGAGCCTCGTCGGGGTCGCTGGCTATGGAAGGCGGTGAGTGACCGATTCTCCGAAGGCTCTCCGATTGATCGAGACAGACTCATCGTTCCTGAAACCCTTGTCGAACGAGATGAGAGCGACCGCGCGCAGGCGATGAAACCGGGCTTCGATGCGGTCTGGAACGCTGCCAGGTGGCCGCGCTCAAGAAACTACGACGACCAGGGACATTGGAAGCCACGCGAGGGAAGCGCAGCACCCCAAGATTAGGCGACGATCTTAATGCGCGCCCGTTGGTACCGGCGGGACGTTGACGAATGCCATGCGCATCGGTATTGCTCCTCGTCTGACGTGTACGCGTGAGTATGGAACCACCCCAGCCCCGACAAATTTCGAAAGCGTATTGCGGACAACGTTGCCACTCAGCAGAATGTAGCCGCGCTCAGGTTCTCAGTGCCAGCAAGGTCTGTCTATCCGTCCTTCGGTGCGCAAGGTCCGACCCGGAGCATATGGGGGCCGGGTTGACGGTGTCGTAGCTGTACAGTAAAGTGGACGCGATATGACCGCATGCTACTGCCAACCTCGCGCCAGGTTATCCGGCTATGGTGAGCGGCATCTCCGCTTGTTTTGTACAACCAGCGGCGAAGACTCTAGGAGGAGCACCAGCGTGACCCCAGAGGATCAGGCTCGTCAGAGACTCATGCAATCGTTACAGCGTGAGCAAGAGAACCGTCAGGCTGCGGCACTCAAAGCGCAGGAGAAGGAGTCGGCGGCGCCAGCGTGGCGAAGGCGGCTTCAGAGGACTCTGCGCAGTCACATTACTGGCATCCTCATTCTCAGCGTTATCGTCCTTGGAGGAGTAGGAACGTTCGTCATATGGTTCGGCCAGAATACACTTGACCGAGTAAACCTGACCGATACGATCAAGCAGTTCTGCTCCGATGAAAGCAATGGCAAGTATAGCGCAGCGTATCAGCTTGTCTCGACGCGGGTGCGTCAAACGATGTCCGAGAGCACGTTCGAGACGGCAAGCCGCCAATCGCATCTCGCCGCTTGCAGTCTCGCCCAGAACGGCGAAGGCGCCCAGATCGCCGACAATCGGAGCACTGTTGCGGTCTCCTATGTCATCGCTACAGGTGATTCGACCAATGCAACAGAAAGCACCGGCACCATGACGCTAGTCCGCGAGAACGGTGGTTGGCGAATCGACCATGCTACCGGCATAGCAGTCCTTTTCTTCTGAAGAGGCTCTGCAGACTGTTCCGCCTCTCAGCAGAGTGTGGCCGCGCCCGAGTCCCCGACGCCAGCCCGGCAAGCGGTCTCGTGATGCGCGACCTCCTGCTGGCCTGCGGCGCATTGAGCAGCCCTCGGGTTAGTTGCCAGTGTTAGCCCATGCGTGCCAGGATGATGACCGGGATTTGCCGGGTCGTTTTCTGCCGATAGTCGGAGATGGAGAAGCCGAGCGCCAGGGCATGCTGGGCATAGAGTCGGTCGCGTTCCGCGCCAGCGACCACCCTGGCGCGGGCCTGGAAGGTCTCGGAGCCAAGTTCCACCGTCACCATGGGGTGCGCCACGAGATTGTGATACCAATCAGGATGGGTGGGCGCACCGCCCGCTGAGGCAATGATGACGAGATGGGCGCCATCGATCGAATAGGCCACCGGCGTCGTGCGCGGCTGGCCGCTCTTCGCCCCGGTGGTGGTGAGCAACACCAGTGGGCCGGGGTAGTCCGTTTTGCCGCCATTGGCGCGAAACTGCCTGATAATCTGTTGGTTGAAATTGTTTGGGCTGCTCATTGATGTTCCTCAACTGGGAGTAGATAGGGTCTGGAATAGGGTATTCCGACTCCAGGGCAGCAATTCGGAAATTGCCGTTTAACCAGAACATCAGGATATTGAGCAGATCCAGTATCGGCAGGAGGAATGGCGCGAGGAGGGCAAGAGCGTAGACACCTGACCATCCTCAACTATCGCTCAGCTGTGCTCACCAGTCCTCGACCGGGATCAGATCGCGCGGCCGGGAGTTCGGTGGCGGAGTGAGCGGCGGTGGCGCGACGGGGCTTTTGGCGATGTGTTCATGTGTGCTCGACGTGGTTAGCGTGGCAGATTTCCTGGACTTCTTGGGCGCTTTGGGCAGCTTAGGTGCCTTGGGAATCCTGGGGAGACGCGCCAGCCAGAGGATGCCCACCAGCGCGAAGAAGTCGCCGAGCAGGGCAACGGCTGGCCCGGTCTGCCGCGTGAAGGTCACAGCGCTGCTGTCCACATGGGTGGTGCTGTAGAGCCAGACCAGCAGCAGGGTGAAGGCCACATTCGCCCCGACGAGCAGGAGGTAGAAGACGCGCGTGCGCAGCCGCGGCGCCCAGGTGCGCGCCAGCAGGACACTCAGGCCGAAGAGTACCAGCAGCAGGGGCACGCCCCAGAGAGCGAACGCCGCCATGCCGTCGTTGATGGCGTTACTGTAGGTGGCCGCATTGTCGGGGGCATGCATCGTCTGCTCGATCACGCGGACAAGATCCTGCGCCGCCGTACGGCTAGTGGTCGTGGCGGGCTTATGGCCCACAGCAGCCACGGTGCGCTGGAACCAGGGCAGGAACGACGCGACTCCGATGAGAAGACCACCGATGAGGAGAGCCAGAGCGGCGAACCGGCGCGACCCACGGCGGGGCGCTACACTCGGCGGATGGGTAGGAAGGGATGACACGTCGGAACGGGACGGCATGACATGCTCCTCTCGGCGGATGGCCTCTCAGCGTCTGTCTGCAATCGGCAAAGAAACCGAGCAAATTGCGTGCCAACTCACTGTAGCACATTGCCTGGGAAGCAGCTCATAACCCTTACCCCTACCCCGACTCATCCAGCGCGTCGTCGAGCGCCTGCTCCAGCGGGGTTGCGCGGCCAATCGCCTCGATGCGGGCGAAGTCGTCGCCCAGCGCGTCGCGTGCGGCCTGTTCGGCGTCGGCGGTGGCGTCACGGTCCAGCGGATGCTGATCGGAGCCGATGGTCTGCCGTAGAGCGGCGGCGGCGCCTAACTGGCGGGCGGCCCGCTCCATCTGGCCCGATGCGGCGGAGATGCTGGCAATGGCCACCAACTCGCGCTCGATGCGCAGCTTGTCGCCCAGCTCGCGGCTCAGCCGGAGCGCCTCGCGATAGCGGTCCAGCGCGCCGTCGAGGTCGTCCTGCTCGCGGGCGACGTGGCCGAGATAGAGCATCGTAATCGCGCTATGGGAGAGGCTGCCCGCCCGCTGGTTGAGCAGCAGACACTCCTCGAAGTACGTCTCTGCGCGCTCGTAATCCATCTGGAAGTAGGCCGTCTGCCCCAGACAGGAGAGCGCCCGCGCCAGGATCCATTGATCGCCAAGTTCGCGGCTGATTGCCAGCGCCTCTTCGGCCAGCGCCGCCGCCTGATCGAGACGCGCCTGCTGCACCGCCAGAAAGCCGAGAATCGTCAGCGCTATCGCCAGCCCCTCGCGGTCGCCGGTCGCGCGGCAGAGCGCCAGTGACTCTTTGCCAAGCCGCTGCGTCTCGCGCACGTCGCCCTGCGTGCTGGCCAGTGTCGCCGCCCCCGCCAGCGCGCGCGCCCGCGCCGCCAGCAGCGCGCTATTGCCCCGTGCCGTGACCTGCGCCGACTGCTCCAGCAGACTCGCCAGCCAGCTACGCCCCTCGCTCAGATAGCCATGGACGTACCAGAAGCGCCACAGCGCGGCAGCCAGCCGGAGCGCCAGCAGCGTATTCTGGCTATCGCGCGCCCAGCGCAACGCCACCCGCATATTGGCGTGATCACGTTCGAGACGATCCAGCCAGGCGCGCTGGTCCGCCCCGGTCAGCTCGCGCTCCGCCTGCTCGGCCAGATCGGCATAGTAGGTGGCATGGGCCTCCTGCGCCTGTGATAACTCGCCGCTGGCTGAAAGCTGCTCCATGCCATACTCGCGAATCGTCTCCAGCATGCCGAAGCGCGACTCGCCCTCTTCATCCTCGCTCTGTCGCAGCAGGCTCTTATCAACGAGCGAGGCGATGCGGTCCAGATAGGCGGTGGGCAGAGTGCCATCGAGCGCGGCATTGAGCGAGAGTGCCGCGTCGAGGGTGAAGCCGCGCGCGAAGAGCGTCAGCCGCCGGAAAAGCGCCTGTTCCTCCGGCGCGAGCAGGTCGTAGCTCCAGCCGATGGCGTCGCGCAGGGTGCGCTGGCGCGCGGGCAGATCGCGCGGGCCATCAGTCAGCAGCGCGAGACGGCTGGAGAGCAGCGGTGCCATCGCCTGCGGCGAGAGCAGCCGGGTACGCGCCGCCGCCAGCTCGATAGCCAGCGGCAGGCCATCCAGGCGGGCGCAAATCTGCGCGATGATGGGCAGGTTCTCGCGTGTCACGGCGAAGGTCGGACGAATGGCGCGCGCCCGCTCGATGAAGAGCGCCACCGATGGATTCTGTGCCAGGTCGCTCAACTCGGAGAGCTCGGCGGCGCGCTCGCCCTCGGCGGATACGGGTATCTCCAGCGGCGGCACCGGATATTCGTGCTCGCCACGAACGTGCAGCGCCGCGCGGCTGGTGACGAGTATCCGCGTTCCCGGATGGTCGGCCAGCACATCGGCGACCGCGTTGGCCGCGCCAATCACCTGCTCGAAGTTATCCAGCAGCAGCAGCACGCGCTTGCCCACCAGCCAGGCCTGCAGGCTCGCCGCGCCACCAGACTCGCGCACATCGAGCGCGCGACTGATCGCTGGCAGCACCAACGCCGCATCGCTCAGGCTCGCCAGCGGCACGTGATAGACGCCATCGGCGAAAGAGACCATCACATCCGAGGCGACTTGCAGGCCAAGGCGCGTCTTGCCGATGCCCCCCGGCCCGGTCAGCGTGACCAGCCGCACGTCGCCGCGCAGCAACAACGCGCGAATGGCGGTGATCGCCTCGACACGCCCGACGAGCGAGGTCGGCGGAATGGGCAAGGTCAGCGCCCGCACGGTGCGGAGGGGTGGGAATTCCTGGGGCAGGTCGGCAATGGCCGCTTGATAGAGATGCTCGGGCTGCTGCACGTCGCGCAGGCGGTGCTCGCCCAGATCGCGCAGAGTCACGCCATCCGGCAGCGCCTCGCTTACCCGGTCACAGGTCGGCTGCGAGAGCAGTATCTGGCCGCCATGGCCCGCCGCGCAGATACGCGCGCCACGATGGACATCCAACCCAACGTAGCCGCCAGCGGCGATTTCCGGCTCTCCGGTATGCAGGCCGATACGCACGCGCACGCTCGCGCCCTCCGGCCACTCCGCCGCCGCCAGCGCCCGCTGGATGTCGGTAGCGCAGGAGAGGGCGTCGGGTGCGCTGATGAAGGCGACGAAGAAGGCGTCGCCCTGGGTGTCCACCTCGTAGCCATGGCAACGCGCGAAGGCGGCGCGCAGCAACGACCGCTGCTGGGCCAGCGCCTCGCCATAGCGCGGCCCAAGCTGTTGCAGCAGACGGGTAGACCCTTCGATATCGGTAAACAGGAAAGTGACGAGGCCGGTTGGCAGCTCGGACACGGTGGCGGCTCTCCCTGCTTTGAAGTAGTACCCTGGCATCGTATCACAACAACCGGCACATACCTGATTACGTTTCTGACGCCATTTCAGATGCGGCAATCGCTCCCAGGGTCGCCTCGATCACCGGCAGGTGACGCGGCAGGAGCAGTGGCGCTAGCAGGCGCGCCGTCTCGCGGTAGAGGTGAAGCGCGGCGACTCCAATGGCTACGGCGGGCGTCGCGTGGCTCGTAGCGGTGACGAGTCCGGCGGCGGTGCGGTGGTAGCGCGTCCAGGCGGAGTCGAGTCCGGCGGCCTCCTGCACCTGCCGGTAATAGCTGTTCTCGCTCTCGATCAAGATGCCCCGGCCTACGGCGACGGCGCGCGTCAGCCCCAATAGAGCGCCATGCGCGGCGTAGAGTGTGGCAGACTCGTCACCGCGACTGAGCGCGCCGAGCAGCTTATGCGCCTCCTCGGCCAGACCAATCACCATCTCGCTGGCGTAGGCGCTGGCCCCCGCGCGCAGTGGCTCCCAGGTGAAGTCGCGCGCCTGCTGGTGCAGCTTCGCCAGCGCGCCCGACGGATCGTACAGGATGCGCGCCTGCCGCAGCCCCGGAACCACGAAGATCGCCAGCTCTGGCTGCGTCAATTCCGCCTGCTTCGTGGCAATCGTGGTGGTGGAGACGCTGACCAGCCGCCGGTCGCGAATGGCGAGCGTGTACCGCTCCTCGCTGGTCGCGGGCATTGTCGTGGCGTAACGGATGATATCGACATCGCTCCAGCGGGTCGCGTCGCCGCGCGCATAGCTGCCCGCCAGCGCAATGGCGACGGTATCCGCGGTCACGAACTCGGCCACGAGGCTGTTGAGAAATGCTTCTGGTAGCTCGACTGCGCTCATCTGGCCCCGCATTAATAGGGATACCTGGCGCTATAGATTGCCCGTGGGTCTGGCGGCGCGCCCGCGCCATCGCTCTCCATCGCGAACATCCACAGCATACCACCCGCGCTGGCAGGCATGTAGAGGATGCTGCCGCCCGTATGTGGCGCCGCGCCGAGCTTCTGCCACCGCGTCGCCCCCGCAGGCAGGCGATAGACCATGAAACTGCGGTCGTAGACCAGCAGCGCCCCATCGCTGGTGATGCCCGCCATCTGCCAGAACGGCGCGGCTGGTGGCATATACCACGCCTTGCCGCCATCCGCTGTACAGATCAGCGATCCGGTGGAGGCATCTTGCGATGCATAGTATTCGGCGCAGAGGCGCCACGGCTGGTTGGCTATCGGTTGCTGCACCATGTAGCCTACGATGTTGCTCGCGGGAATATTCATCTGCTCCCAGGTCGCGCCGTCGTTGGTCGAGGTCCAGAGGCCATTGGCGTAGGTCTGCAACAGCAGCGCGCCACTGCCGGGATTGATCCAGAAATTACGGAGGTTCATCGCGGCGAGATTCGCGTCAATCTCCTGCCACGTATGCAGGCGGTCGCTGCTCTCGGCAAGGATCTCGCTCGAACTTGAGCCGCCATTCTGCGGTATCAGAATAAGCGCATAGGCATGGTCGCCATGTGTGGCAAATTGCGAGATTTCCTCTTGCGGCGGCAGTAGCAGCGCCTGCCAGGCTCGCCCGCCATTGAAGGTGATCTCCTGTGGGCCAAGAAAATCTTCCTGCGCGATCACCAGCGATGGGTCGAGCATATCCACGACAAGCCTGGCGCACGAACCCCACGAGGCTGGAATGTCGGTGGCATATGCCCAGGATGCGCCGCCGTTATGCGTCACAACGACACGTGGATGTCCCGACTGTGTCTGGTCGCCCGGCACGGCGCAGGCATACGCCGTCTTGCCGTCGCTCTCGGCCACTTGCAGATCCGAGACATGGAACTGCTGGCCAAAACCCGCGGGAAGATTGGTATGCGTCCAGAAGGCAATGTTGCCCCAAACGGGCTGGCCGCTCGACTGGATGACGGCCACGGTTGGCATCGGCGGCATCGTGGGTATGGGAAACGGCGTCGGTGTTGGCAGTGGTGTCGCAGTGGCGCTGGATGCGACGGCGGCCCGACTGCACGCCGAGAGCAGCAGCATCGCCAAGAGCAGCGTAACACAGCGCAACATCGGAATGGGTCGCATAAAGCACGCCTCCTACGGAGTCACCGCACGAGCCAACACTGCGTCGTCTCGTTCATCTGCCTATATGACGGAGGCAGACGCACTATCCGTCGAGGAGCTGAAAAAGGCGATTGTAGCGCTCGCTTGTTATTTTTCGCGGACGACGCTGTGGCATGGAACGTGCCCATGTAGCGAAGATGCGCGGCGCAATGAAGCGCGGCGGACCATTGCACACGGAAAGGAAAAACGCTCGATGAGCAATGACCAGTGGAACGACAACCGGGACGACGAGCGAGACGACGATCAGGACGAAGACCTGGGCGCCAGGGGCGACAAGGACACCGTGAGAGGCAAGGTGAATCAGGCTGCCGGGAACGTGCAGGAGAAGGCCGGCGATATACTCAACAATGACGAGATGCAGCGCCATGGCCAGGAGAAGCAGATCAAAGGCAAGCTCCAGGAGGGCGCCGGGGACGTCGAGCGCAAGGCAGACGATATCCTTGGTGACGATGACGATCACTAGAGATGCTGACTGATAATGCGGGTGTGCTGCTACAAGGATGTAGTGATGCGCACCTTTATTTTCCTAACGGCATATGGCATACACAGCTATCCCAGAATGCCCCACGACAACCTCTCGTTTAGGGCCTGTCTGACGAGTCAAGTGGGCATGATCTCCTCAGTATGATTTAAGAATTTCATACCCCCTCACTTACTATGTATTTTCGATTTGGCTGGTATGTGAGTACCACTACACCAGAGCCGAACGTTTGCGATTGAACCAGTTTGAATTCCTTTTGCTGGCTCTGCCCATCAAAAAGCCGCTTCCCGTTGCCTACTACGATGGGGAAGATCATGAGACGGTATTCATCAATGAGATCCTTTTGCATGAGTGAGTGAATGAGTTCAACGCTACCAAAGATCAATATGTCCTGACCAGGCTCCTGTTTCAATCTGGTAACTTCCTCCACAACGTCATCCTTGATGAGAGTGGCATTCCACTCAGCCTCCTGCAACGTTGTGGTTGGAACATATTTGGGCATGCTGTTAATTCTCTCACCGTATGCGCCAGTGACACTAGGCCATCCGGCTGCAAAGTCTTGATAGGTTATGCGCCCCAGAAGAAGTGCATCACTGGCAAAAAGCTCATCGAATTTATATTTTCGTGATTCTTCACTCCGAAATTGAACAGTCCAGTGATGATCATTCTCAACAACACCATCCATAGTCATGAGCATCGAAGCAACTATCTTTCTCACGTTCTTCTCCCCAAAAAGTAAAGTGGCAGTAATTTACTTGCCAATTGCAAGTATTCGCAGCAAGCTCTTCTCACATAGCCAATCAAAAACGGCAACACTGCTGCATATCATATTGCAAGAAAGATCGAGCGATATTTCCGACATGCTCCCCATTTGTCAGATAGGCTCTTCAGATAGGTTCTAGTGCTCGCCATCCAATGGCATGAAGATATCTTCTCGGCATGACTGCTGCACACATGAAGCTACGGCTGGGGTGCGGGGGCGTCGGCCTCCTCGGCCAGCTCGCGGAAGCGGTAGCCAACGCCGCGCTCGGTCAGGATGTATTGCGGATGCGAGGGATCGCGTTCCAGCTTCTGCCGCAGATAGGTGATATACAGGCGGAGATAGTGCGACTCGTCGCGGTACTCGTGGCCCCAGACCTTCGAGAGCAGCGTCTCATGGGTCATCAGCCGCCCGGCGTTGTTCACCAGGTGGTAGAGTAGCCGGTACTCGGTCGGGCGGAGCGTCACCTTCTGGCCGCGCACCCAGACCTCGCGGCGGGCGAAGTCGATCATCAGGTCGCTATCGACGATGATGCGCGTCTTGCGGGCGGGCGCGGGGGTGAACGTCCGCCGCAGCAGCGCCCGGATGCGTGACTGCAGCTCGCGCGGGCTAAATGGCTTGGCCAGATAATCGTCGGCGCCGATCTCCAGGCCACGGATGCGGTCGGACTCCTCCTGGCGGACGGTCAGCATCACCACCGGCACATTCGAGACCTCGCGGATATGGCGGAGCGTCTCGAAGCCATCCATCTCCGGCATCATCACGTCGAGGACCACCAGATCGGGCAGGTCATCCTTGAGCCGGTCTAGCGCCTCGTAGCCGTTCGACGCGGCGACGACCCGATAGCCCTCGATCTCCAGATCCAGCCGCAGCACGTCCACCAGCCGTGGCTCATCATCTACCACCAGCACCGTAATGCTACGCGGGTCAAACCCCTGTTCCATCGTCCGACTCCTGTATCTCGTCTATCTTGTCCTTTACGCCCTCCACGGCATCCATGCTGTGTTCGTGCGAATTCGCCGCCTCGTGAGGCGCGCCGAAGAGCACCACCGGCAACCGCGGCTTCTCGGTGCGCGGCAGGCTGAAGAAGAAGGTCGAGCCAGCGCCAAGCTCGCTCTGTACCCAGATGCGCCCGCCATGCGCCTCCACGATGGCGCGGCAGATGTAGAGGCCCAGGCCCGCGCCCGCCGCCCGCCGACTCGCCGAATTGTCGAGCTGCTGGAAGCGCTCGAAGATGCGTTCCTGTTCGCGGAGCGGGATGCCCTGCCCGGCGTCGGTGACGCTGACGATCACCTCATCGTCGGTCACCTGCCCCCGCACGCGGATGTCCAGCCCCCGCTGTGAATATTTGACCGCGTTATCCAGCAGGTTGAGCAGCACCTCCTCGATGCGCCCGCGATCCGCATAGACCAGCGGTATCTCCGCCGGGAAGCGCACCGAGATTTTGCGGTCCGGGCTGCGCGCGAGGAAACGCCGCACCACCGACCGGGTCATCTCCGCGAGATCGAGCTCGCCGCGCTCCATCGTCAGCCCACCCGCTTGAATGCGTGAGGCATACATCACGTTGCCCACCAGATGGTTGAGCCGGTCGGCCTCCTCCTCGATGGCGTGCAGCCGCTCGCGCAGCGCCTCGGCATCCCAGCGGGCATCCGCGCGCGCCAGCGTCGAGGCATAGCCCTTGATGATGGCTATCGGCGTCTGTAGCTCGTGCGAGACAACCGAGACGAAGGTGGTGCGCAGCTCCTCGGCCTCGCGCGTGCGGGTGATGTCGCGCACGTTGAGCACACCGCCCATCGGCTGGCCCTGCGCCGCCTGGTAGGCCGCCGCCGTCACCGAGACGTTGACACGCTGGCCGTCACGGGTCAGCAGGATCAGCTCGCGATTGAGCGCCGTTCGCCCACTGGAGATCGCCTGCAACAGGGGATCGCGGTCGAGGCCAAGCGGCTTGCCCTGCGGGTCGTGTGGCCGCAAGACATCATAATAGAACTTGCCCATCACTTCGTGCGGATGCCAGGCGGTCATCGTCTCCATCGCCTGATTGAAGCCGGTGATCCGCAGCGCCGGGTCAACGGTGATGATGCCGTCGCCGCTGAAGTAGAGAATCGAGCTCAACTGGCGATTCTCCTGTTG
>Ga0070713_100000387_pt1 | contig 28223 bp, 27 predicted proteins | sample LARL82metaG_FD_65465 | JGI IMG/M metagenome (GOLD analysis project Ga0070713, IMG submission 65465) | Corn, switchgrass and miscanthus rhizosphere microbial communities from Kellogg Biological Station, Michigan, USA - LAR L8-2 metaG | ecosystem: Host-associated > Plants > Roots > Rhizosphere ... | reverse complement strand
AGACACCCCGCAAGGGAAGTTTCGAGAGCAGGTCGGCAAGGGTCAAACGCGAGCTACTGGCCGAGACGAATGGACCTTACACCACCTCGGAACTCTCTTACTTTTTGAAGCTGTCGTTGGTCTTCGGTCGTTCGCCTTTCTCAGAAGATTTCTGCGCTGTGCCCTCCTCCGCACACCGTTTTCGCGTGAACTTTCCCTAACTTGAGTGACTCTGGGGGACCGGGCAAGATTTGCACTTGCATTTGTGCGCGGCGACTGCGGTCGACGCGCGCCGCGTTCCATTACACTACCGGCCCCACCCAGGGGGGTGAAGTCTGAAATCGAATCGATGTTTGGAGCGACTCGCATCCGTTGCACTCGTCGCTTCGCTCGCATGATTCGGTCCCGGACGAATGCGTCCGGGGCTACACGATTAGTCCACATGCTCACCTTCGGCCATGAAGCTTTGTTCTGCTGGGGGCAGGCGATCGCCTGGACGTGCCCAAAAAACATATAAGGTCGGCCAGAGAATTACGCTTACTAGCAATTCCACGATCAGTCCGCCAACGATCACGATGGCGAAGGGACGCTGCGAATCGGAGCCGATGTCGTGCGACATGGCGGCGGGAAGCAAGCCTAGCGTCGCGACCAGCATCGTCATCATGATGGGACGAAGACGGAGGGCTGCGCCCTCTTTTGCCGCGTCGCGAACCGGCATGCCGCGCGTGCGGAGCTGATTGATGTACTCCACCATGATTACGCCGATTTCTACCGACACCCCGATCAAGGCGAGGAATCCGAGGCCAGACGAGACGCTGAAATGAGTACCGGTAATTAAAAGGCTGATGAATCCGCCTAATGGAGAAAGAGCAACTACGGCTAGGATCAGGAAGACCCATTTCCACGAGCCGAAGGCGGAATAAAGGATGAAGGCCATCAGGAGCAGAGTCACCGGGACGATGATGGCGAGACGTCGGTTGGCACGCTGCTGGCTTTCGTATTCGCCAGTCCAGTCGAGGTGATAGCCCTCAGGGAATTTGATCCTGTGTCCAACTTCATCGATGGCCTGCCGCACGGTGCTGCCGAGATCGCGGCCGCGCACGCTGTACTTGATGGCGATATAGCGCTGGTTGCCTTCTCGGTAGATGGTCGAGGCGCCGTCATCGAGTGTGATCTTGCTGAGCTGAGCCAAAGAGACACGCTCGCCCGATGGCGCGAGCAGGCGGATGTTGCCGATATCTTCGACGGTGCGGCGATATTGCGGCTGATAGCGTACGGTCATGTCGAATCGCTGCTCGCCGATTAGAATCTGGCTGACTGCTTTTCCCCCCACTGCGGTTTCAAGCACATCCTGAATATCGCTGACGTTGATGCCGAAGCGGTCGGCGGCGTAGCGATCCACATTCACGTTGACATTGGGTTGGCCGCGGACCTGGAACGTGCCGAGATCGGCCACGCCTGGGACGCGGCTCATGACGGCCTGCATCTCGTCGGCTTTTTGCTCGAGCGTTTTGAGATCGCTGCCGAACAGCTTGACGGCGAGTTCTCCTTTGACACCGCTGACCGCCTCTTCAACGTTGTCAGAGATCGGTTGGGAGAAGTTCCAATCGACTCCGGGGAATTGCTGGAGTTCCTGGTCCATGGCGGCGATTAATTCATCTTTTCTGCCGTGGAACTGTGGCCGCCACTGGTCACGAGGATGAAGATCGACAAAGAACTCAGTGTTGTAGAAGCCGCTGGCGTCACTACCATCGTCAGGGCGTCCAACCTGGCTGACGACTTGCGTTACTTCAGGAAAACCGGCGAACATCATGCGGGCCCGCCTGGCCATGTCCATGCTGGATGACGGCCCGGTGCTCGGGGCAAGAGTGCCGCGCACCCAGATGGCGCCTTCGTCGAGATGCGGAAGGAATTCGGAACCGATAATTCCGCTCAACGCGAAGAACAGCATGACGCCCAGCGCCAGCAGGCCCATGCCGAGTGTGAATTTGAGATGGTCGAAGCACCAGTCGAGACATTTGCCATAGGTGCGATTGAGCCATTCGAGAACCGGGTTGCGCCACTCTTTCAATTCGCGGCTGAAAAGGTAGTTACAAAGGACGGGCGCGATGAATAGGGCGAAGATCAGGGCGCCTAGCAGGGCGAAGGCGACGGTCCAAGCCATCGGGCTGAAGAGGCGTCCTTCGACACGTTGCAGGGTGAAGATGGGAAGATAGGAAACGATGATGATGACGCGAGCGAAGAATACCGGCCTTTGAACTTCGTGAGCCGCGATAGCGACGATTTCCCGGAACGACTTCTTGTGATCTCCGAATGACGTGTGGCGCAGGATGTTTTCGACCATGACTACTGAGCCGTCGACGACCATGCCGAAGTCGAGCGCGCCGAGCGAGAGCAGGTTTGCGGGGATGTGGCGGAGATCGAGCAGGATTGCCGCAAAGAGCAACGAGAACGGGATCGTGACCGCGACGATTAGCGCACTGCGCACATTGCCTAAGAAGAGAAAGAGCACGAGAGTGACGAGCAGGACGCCATCTGTCAGGTTGCGCAGGACTGTATGCGTCGTGTGGTGCATTAACTGGCTGCGGTCGAGGTGAGGAACGAGCTTCACGCCAATAGGGAGCAGGCCCTGTTTTCCCGCCGTGCCGTTCAGTTGGTCAATTTTCTGATGAAGGGCATCGAGCGTGGTTTCGGCGACTGCGCCTTTGCGGAGGAGGACGATGCCCTCGACGATATCGTCATCATTGATGATGGTCCCATCGTTCTTGCGGATGGTCTTGCCCAGTTGGCCCAGACGGACTTTCGGAGCCTGCACGACATTCCCCAAATCGCGAACGCGGACAGGAGTGCCGTTCTGAACTTTCACGACGGTAGCCGCGATATCGTCGGTGGATTGCATCAGGCCAACGGCGCGAACGTTGAGAGCCTGTTGGCCGCGTTCGATGAATCCACCGCCCGCGTTGATGTTGTTGGCAATCAGCGCCTGCTCGATTTGTGGCAACGACAATCCATAGGAAACGAGCTTGTTGGGATCGAGCTGAACCTGGTATTCGCGCGTCGGCCCGCCGAAGGGGTTGACGTCGACAATATTGGGGACAGACTTCAGCTGATTCACTACGAACCAATCATTGAGCGCTTTCAGTTCCATCACGTCGTACTTCGGATTGCTGCTGGTCAACGTGTAGAACATGATCTGGCCGATGGGGCTGTAATCGGGACCAATGCCCGTATTCACTCCTGGAGGGAGGTTCACGTTTTGCAGACGATCGAGAACTTCTTGTCGAGCATTGAAGGTCGTGATGTCATCGTCGTAAATGATGGTGATCGCGGAGAGCCCCATTAAGGAGACGGAACGAAGATGCGTGAGGTGGGCCACGCCGTTCAGCTCCACTTCGAGAGGGACTGTGATTTGCTGTTCGACTTCTTCGGCGGCGTGTCCGGGCCACTGCGTAATGACCTGCGCATAAGTATCGGCCACGTCGGGGTACGCTTCGATGGGGAGAGCGTGAAACGAGATGATGCCCCAGACGAAAAGAACGAGTGCGCCTCCCGCAACCAGGAGGGGGTTCGCCAGGGCGAAATCGATGGCCTTGCGGATCATTCGTTTAGTCTCCGGACCTCTTCTCGGCCACGTCGGTGGAGAACTCAAGAGCGTTGGTGACCAGTTCATCTCCAGGACTCACGCCCTGACGGATTTCCTGCATTCCGTCGGGAGCCAGCCCGTCGGCTGCTACCGCAATTTTTCGAAACTGCTTGTCCCCCTCTTTGCGAAAGACCCAGTCCTTGTCGTGCAGACGCATGATCGCGGTCGATGGCACAACCACGCGATCGGTAAGTTTGCGCGAGCGGAAGGTGGCTACAGCGAACATCCCGGGACGAAGGGAGCCATCGGGATTTGCGAGGACGATCCGGACTTTTGCAGAGCGTGTGGTGGGATCGAGCACGCGGGAAATATCGGCGACCTTCCCGTTGAAAACGCGATCAGGGAAAGCGTTGAGCCGGAGTTCGGCGGAGTCTCCAAGGTGCACTTGGGCAAGATCGTTTTCGAAAACGTCACAAACAGCCCAGACTTCTGAAAGATTGGCGATCGTGAATAAGTTGGGGGTATTGTCGAGGCTCTTAACGCCCTCATTGCCGGCGACGTTTTGCTCGACGATGGTACCGGTGAGCGGCGCTTTGAGTTCGATCAGCGGGCTTGGATGGGTAGGATCCGCGCCGAGAATTCTTACGCGATGGTCGGCGGTGTCGAGGTCGACTTTAGCTTTATCTTCGGCATCCTGAGCGACTTCAATGTCTTTGGCGGCGATCGCTCCACGGTCATAGAGCATCTGGGCGCGCTCTTGCGCTTTGCGGGAAAGTGCTTCGTCAGCTCGCGCTTTCTGATAGTCGGCGAAGGCGCCGGCGAGATCAGGGCTCGATATGACCAGCAGGGTCTGTCCTTTTTGTACGCTGTCGCCGAGTTTAACTTTCAGGTCGACAACCCGGCCTGCGCCGAGCGAAGTGACGTGTATGGTGCGGGTGACCTCGGGGGAGATTGTGCCGTTGGCGTTTACAACCGTGGAAAGAGGCCGGAGTTCGGCTTTCGCGGTTTTGAAGAGTTCGGGATGATCGGCTTCGAAGAGGTTGGGATCGGTGGTGACCGGGGGCTTGCTCGCAGCAGCTGTGGGGTCGTTCGAGCACGCGAAATTCACCACACATGTAGCGAACGCCAGGATCAAAATCCCCACTTTTGGCAACTGCGGCCAGAAGTGGGGCACCCGTTTCAGAGATAACTTAAACAATCGTTTGTTCATTGGATTACCTCGCGGCCTACGGCTTGATTGAGTTGCGCCGCAGCGGTCAGATAGGCGCCGATCAGGTTTACGTAGCTCAACTGCACGGAGCGGTAATCGTTCTCGGCATTCAGGAAATCGATCAGGGCGGTGCCTCCGTGCTCGTAGGAAAACTGGACGGTATCGCGCACGCGGACGGCTTGAGCCAAATATTTCTGCTTGTATGGCTTGAGCAGCGCGATGTGGCTGGCAACAGTGGCGTAGGCGCTGTCGACGTCGCTGAAGACCTGAGTTTCGGTACCCCGGCGCAGCTTCTCGCTGCGACTGATATCAATTTTTGTGCGGAGCTTCTCGCCCTGGTTCTTGTCAAAGATGCGCAGCGGGACGCTCACGCTGACCCCGAGCGTATTGAGAGCGTCGGGATTGTTGAACGAGCCGTTGTGCGTGAACCATACGTCGATCGTGGGATCGGTCGAGCCGTCGGCTTCAGCGAGTTCGTAATTCGTTTGTGCCTGTTTGAGAGATAGAACCGCGGCGCGAAGGTCAGGGCGGTTGTCGAGCGCATCCTTGCGATAGTCATCGAGCGAGAGCAGGTCATCACTGAAATCGAATGTGCCGTCTACGTCGAAGCTGTCAACAGGCCGATGATCTTCGAGTAGGGCCAGGAGGTTGATCTTCGCGGTACGCAGGTTGACCAGAGCACTTTGCAGGTCGGACTCATATTGCAATCGCTGGAGTTCAAGCCGATCGAGATCAATCTGGGCGATGTCTCCGGCTTCGAAGCGGTCACGGTTAATCTTGAGGATGTGGTCGTAGTAGGTGAGATTGTCTTCGGAGACCTTCACGACCGCCTTTTGTTGAAGAATGCTGACGAAGCCGCTGCGGAGATTGAAGAGCAGAGTCCGTTCGGAATCGGAGGCTTGAGCGGCACCGATGGAGGTGCCTTCTTTGGCGGCCTGGAAGCGCAAATTGCGTTTGTTGCGACGCTCGAAGAGATAGCTGATGCCCGGCGAGACGAAGGTTCCGGCGAAGGGCTGCCAGACGCCGTGGCTGGGAGTGATCTGGGTGCCGTCGGCAGTCAGGGTTAAATTGGGATTCGGCCGAAGATGTGCGGTGATCTCCTGCGCCTTCAGTTCGTCGATGTTCAGTTTTGCAGCGAGCAGGGTCGTATTGTTCTGCTCAAAGCGATCTTTGACTTGGTTCCATGTCCAGACCTGCAGTGGCAGGGGCGGATTTTGTGTCGGCGTCTGCGCGGACAGCACAGCAGACATGACAATTAAGATCGAAATAGGAAATCTCACCTGCATCCGAAAACTCCATACCTGAGAGGCTAACCTTCGGCAAGTACTCACCGAAGAGAGGTCGCCACAAATGCGACAGCACCTCAAGTCTTTAGCTTGCGTATTTACTTCTGAGAGGAATCAGGATCGGAGTGCTTCGTTGAAAAGAAGATCAACGATCCGCGGCTACTAAGCGAGGGCGGAAGCGGGGGGAGCACGTCCGAGAGATGGGGAAGTTGTGGCGGCCGGAGTCGAAACGAGAGAAGCCTGCGGTTGATACCAGCCCCATTCGGTCGCTATAAAAAGGTTGGCGTTTGCTCTGACTGCAGGCTGGGTGTGACACTTGCCGGCGGCTGTCCGGTCACTGTGCGATTCACAGACGCTACGTTTGCTGTTCGAGGACTCTTCCATCTCCGGGCGCATGGCGCGGAGGTCGTCGGTGGCAGAGACCACCGGGAAGAGAACGATCAGCATGCATCCTAGAGCCAGCAGACTGTGAGACGGGCGAAACCTGCGTGCGGTCGTTCCCGAATCTCGCCAGAGCCAATAGGCCGGGAGCGCCAAGAGCAGCCACGCGAGATTCAGCAATAGTTCCATGTACCAGTAAAAGTTGTGGGATGGGACGAACTAACGCCTGGTTGTAAGTTTTCCAGAAAATCTGCAGCGACGTCAACGTGACCATCGTGTCGAAGCACAGCCTTGCAAGAAATGCAGAAGAAAACATTCCTATACGAGTGCGATAGGACTGTGGGAGAGTAAGTAACGGGGATAGCGCGAAGAGCGCGGATCATCAAGATGTCTATACATCTTTACTATTTTTTTTCTATACGAAGCGCTTCATTACGTTGTTTGACGACAGGTGTCATCGCTATTTGCCTCGGGAGCACGTTGTGCTGCCAACTGGCGGAGGGTGACAATGAGTTGCTGGCGAGCGGGCAGCAGCCGGCCTCCCAGCAGCAGAGCGCCCAGACTACTAATCCAGATCAGCTGCTCATTGAGAGTGAGTCTCCCTTGCCGGATGCATTCCCCAATGACATGTACCAGTTTCATTTCCGGGCTCATGGGGGCGTGCCGACACTGCATTGGCGTTTAGAGAAGGGAACGCTTCCGGCGGGTCTAAAACTCGAGGATGATGGACTGCTGCACGGTCAAACGGACCTGACCGGCGAGTTTCAATTCACGATCGCGGTCCACGACGGGAACCGCCCTGCGCAAGCGATGCAGAAGGTATTTTCCCTGCGAGTACGCTCCGGATTGGCGCTGGTATGGAAAGATGTCGCGCGTGTGAATGGTAGCCGCATCGAGGGAAGCGCGGAAGTATCCAACGCTACGCCGGACGATATCGACCTGACATTTATTGTGCTGGCCGTCCCGGGAAATGGCAGGGCGGTGGCGATCGGATATCAGCACTTTGTCTTACGGCGGGGAGAGAGGGCGAAGGAACTGCCTTTCGGAGAAAGCCTGCCTCATGGAGGATACGTCGTGCACGTAGACGCTGTGGGCGAGGTTGCGTCGAAGAAGCTCATTTATCGGGAACGGATGCAAACGCCTTCCATGCTGCAGGTTACGGTCGGGCCTTAGCGGCAAGTTAGGGGCCAAGATGGCCCTTCGACAGCCGGCGGGACGCCGGCGCCACTGGAATCAATCACATAGAGAAGTGATGCAGATCACACAGCGATGTGAGTGAATTAACCCAAATGCCGGGTGGGTGGTTTCTCCCAGCGAGCGGTCTCCCAAAAGCGGACTAATAGCAGAACTAATCTTTTCAATAGGATGCGTGACTTTTAGTTATCAGAACAGCCCGTAGCACGCAATTGGCGCGTGACGTGCCATATGTCCCGGTGGGTGGGCGAGATTGCGAGAGATCAACCTCGCCAGCCATCCCGAGGAGGTTTCCGATGCGAGCTCCTTATGGTCTGAACATTCTTGATAATTGCCTTTCATGTCCTGCCAAGGGTGAACATCTTTTCTGCAACCTGTCGCTGCAAGCCGGGCAGCGGCTGAATGACATCAAGTCGACGGCGGTGTATCCGAAAGGGGCGATGTTATTCATTGAGGGACAGATGCCGCGGGGAGTGTTCGTATTGTGCTCCGGGAAAGTAAAGCTTTCGACCACATCGCGGGAAGGCAAGACCATCATCACCAAGATTGCCGAGGCGGGGGACGTGCTCGGACTCAACGCCGTGATCTCGAACCGGCCTTACGAAGTGACTGCGGAAATGATGGAGCCGGGGCAGGCGAACTTTATCCCCAGAGATTCGCTGCAGTTAATGATCAAAGATTTTCCGGAGGCGGCGATGCGGATCGCACAGCAGCTCAGCCGGAATTATTTCACAGCATACGAAGAGATCCGCACGCTGGGTTTGGCGGCGTCACCTTCTGAAAAGTTCGCCAAGCTGCTGCTTTCGTGGTCGACCAAGCCATCTGAAAACGGCGATGGAACTTCCAACGTAAAGCTGACGCTCACACATGAGGAGATTGCCGAGATTATTGGCACGACGCGCGAGACGGTGAGCCGGCTATTCTCAGAGTTCAAGAAGAAACAGTTGATGCAACTGAAGGGCGCGACGCTGGTGATTCGCAGCCGCGTGGCTCTGGAAAAGATCGTGCAGTCTTAGGATCTGTGTCCTAGAACCTTTAGGGCGTGTTCAGCGCGACGCAATGCAGGCACAATAACGGCATCAGGGTTTCTATCGAGAGAGTGAAGGAAGTCCCAGTAGCCTAGCCTTCGTAGTTGCCAGTAGAACGGTATGTTTGTCGAGTAGAAATTGGGCCGCGCGCGATTCTTGCTTTGGGTCGGAGAGAGAGTGAGATGTGGGGCGGCCCAGTTTCGTTCATTCCTTCCTATGTTTTCCTGCCCAGGTTCGACCTCCCGATGAACGCATAGCCTACTAAATCCGCAAATCGGCATCTTATGAGTGCCGCGCCTACACCTTTCAAGGCGCGCGCTTGCTATGGCCTGGTTGCGCATCATCGTCTGCCTGGTGCTGAGTTGGATATGTTGCGTGTCGGTAGTGGGACAGGAATACACCGACATCGAAACTCCAAAACATAAAGCCTGGGATTTGTTGCTGACGGCTATCTTGTCGAAGCGGGCGAGTGACCGAACCGATGGGGTTCGCGCGCTGGGATTGCTGCGCGACACAAAGCAGGCGCGAGAGCTGGCGGAGAGTGGGCTCAAGGATCCCAGTCCGGATGTGCGCAAATCGTCAGCGACAGCGCTTGGCCAGATGCGTGCCACTCAATCGATCCCGAAGCTGGAGAAGGCGCTCTCCGATAAGAAGATTGCAGTTGTCATGGCGGCCGCCCAGTCTTTGCGCGACTTGAAGGAAGACAAAGCCGCTTACGCGGTTTATTACGAGTTGCTGATGGGTGAGCGGAAGAGCGGAGACGGAATCATCGCCCGAGAACTCGAGACGCTGAAGAATCCGAAGGAACTTGCCAAGATCGGAGTGTCGGAGGGGATCGGGTTTGTCCCGTTTGCGGGCATCGGATGGGAAGCGTATCGGCAGATCCATAAGAAGGATCCGAACCCCGTACGGGCGGTGGCAGCCACTCTGCTGGCGCACGATCCGGATCCGGAGAGCGGCAAAGCCCTGGTCAGAGCTACGAGCGACAAAGATTGGATAGTGCGGGCTGCGGCGGTGGAGGCAATAGCACAGCGAGGCGATCCGGCGCTAATGCCGAACGTGATCGACAAGTTCTCAGATAGGAATGCCAAGGTTCGCTATACCGCTGCTGCAGCGGTGATTCGTCTTAGCGGTCAAGAAGGACCCAGCAAGACCGCCCGGAATGGACGATAATGTCTCCATGCTCTCGGAGATGTGGGGAGTACGGAGCTTTCGGCGGTTTGGCGGTCTTTTCGACCGCCTAGCTGATGTCGGGGCTTCGTATGGTCCTTCGGAGGGCTTGCGCCCTCCTCTGGATCACATCGGAGATGATCATCAGAGTTCGATGTGGCCGATTGCGTTGCGGAGTGCACTCGTTGCTTTGAGCATTGTCGTGACTGCGCAGATCGGCAGCGCACAGGATAGTTCCTGGACGACCAGCAGCCAGCAATCCGATCCTAATGGCGCGGTGAATCCTACCCGAAGCCGTACTACCCATAGCGAAGTCAATGGACATGTCATTGAGAAGACTGTCACAGAAACCCTGGGGCCGGACGGGCGATACATCCCATATTCCGAAGTTGAGCGCGAGTCCATCCGCGTGAACGACAGTACGACTCGCAGCGTCGAGCGTTCCTATGGGCGAGACGCGGATGGCAGGAGGTCACTCACGCAACAAACGCAGGAAGAGTCGCGCAGTTTTAGCGATGGATCGAAGAAGATGACGCGGACGACTTCCAATCCTGACGGCAATGGTGCACTGCAGGTAATTCAGCGAGCGGAGATTGATTCGAAAGTCGTCAGTCCGGGTGTGCGTGACACAAACACAACGATGTTTTCTGCCGACGGTAGCGGAGGACTCGGAGCGACGATGCGGATCGAGGAGCGCGAACGGCGCACGGATCCTGCGACTGTCGAGTACACGAAATCAACATCCCTTGCGGATGGAAACGGACGCTGGACCGTCAGTGAGACCCGCGAGGGAACGACGCGTCAGGACCCGGGCGGGACGACCAAAGAAGAGCGAGTGCTGCGTCCGAACGCAGACGGGAAGATGGCGGTGGTGGAGCGGACTGTGAGCAAGGAGCCGGCAGGAGGACAAGGCGGCACCGTCGAGACTTATTCTAGGAACGTTCCGGGGCAGGCGGGGGACGAGGGATTGAAGTTGGTAAAACGCGAGAACACAGTGCAGCGGAGCGGTTTGGGTGGTGATCGTCAGACGACGCGGCGGGTGGAGCAAGCGAATCCCGGGGATCCGGGATCAGGACTGCGGGTCACGCAAGAAGCAATCGATATTGTGAGACCGGGATCGAATGGAGTCACTCAGCAGCAGAGCACAATGGTGACCACGGATGCGAATGGGCACACGAATGAAGTTTGGGTGGATATGGGGAGTAGCAACAAGCCGGCGGCGGTGAAGGTGGAGAAGGCGCCTGCCAAGAAGTCGAAGTGAAGTTCCCGATGAACCGGATGTATGCAGCGACTCGCTCGTCGCTTCTCGACCGGGTCAGCCTAGATAGAAGAGCTGAACTAGGTTCTTGCCATCTTGAACCCGGAAACAGTGCAACGCCTACCGTCTAACTTCCAGCCGCGAATGATTTGTGAATGCTGCAATGGTAAAGAGGACCGTTATGATCGGAAGCGCCAGGAACCAGCGGAAAAGAACGCAAAAGTAGACGACACTACGGAGAAAAGGTATAGAGCCATGTTTCATAGTTGGAAAAACAGCGAATACTGCGGCGGGCAAGCAAAACATACCGCCAATTAGTACGGCAGCTAAAATAGCAGCAGTCTTATAGCGCATGCCCTTCGCCTTACTGATAAGCCTACTCCGCCTCTCTGGCTCTCCCTAGTTACGTCGGTTCAGTTCCGAATCTTCGTGGCCGATCCGGTCTGATGGGCCGCACCCCTGTCCGTTAGGGATCAGCCCGAAATCGGCTCATACATTCTGGTGAGTAACGGGAGGAGGCAGCGAATTGCTAGTCGCTTCGCGACTCGGGGCGGAGAGGCGTCCGCCCCTACATAAACTGTTTCGCTTTTGCTCAGACTTACTTCGATATGGTCAGCACGATTACTCGGTCTACCTCTTCTGCTTTGGGGGCTGGCAGCTTTAGAACTACTCCGTCCTGGTTTTGTGTGACGCCGATCTTTGTTCCGTCGATCAGCGATTGCGCCGAATTGATTTTCTTTGCAATGGATGGAAGCGCCAGAAGCGGCGCGCCCCAGTTCAGGACGTGCACGTACATTTTGTCTTCTTTCTGAGTCGTGACTCCCCAGTCGCCGGGAGGGATTGGACCTCCGCGGGTGCCGTAGATCGAGTCTCCGTATTTTGATAGCCATTCGCCTACCGCGCGCAGGCGGCTCTGGAATTGCGGATCGATTTCTCCATTGGGATAGGGGCCAATGTTCAGCAGCAGGTTGGCGTTGTTTCCAGCAGCGCGCACCAGGCCGCGCTCGATGTCGGCAACGCTCTTATAGTTGCTGTCGCCGATGTTGAATCCCCAGGCGCCGTTGAGTGTGTTGGACATTTCGAGCGGGATGTCGGTGCTCACGAACGTTGTGTTAAAGCCAGCGGTGTTGGCACCGGGGAGGTCGCGCTCGAAAGTTTGGACGTCTTCTCCGGAGCGTGGTGTCTGGTGATGATTCGGAATGATCAGCGCTGCGGGCTGCAGCTTGTGGATCAGGGCGTAGGTCTTGTCGAGGTGCCAGTCGGCTTTCGGCTTGTCCCACATGCCATCGAACCAGATGCCGCCGATGGGGCCGTAATTGGTGAGCAGTTCCGTGAGCTGACCATCCATGTACGTGTCGAGATAAGCATTGAAATCGCCGTGATCGGGGCGTCCATTGGGCCAGTCGGTGGCGCCGCGAGGATAGTAGTCCGGGTTGTGCCAATCGAGCTGCGAATAATAAAAGAAGAGCTTGATGCCCTGGCGATGACACTCGTCGGCGAGCATCTTCAGCGGGTCCTTCTTATAAGGCGTGCGGGCGACGATGTTCCAGTCGGAAACTTTGGAGTCGAACATCGCGAAGCCGTCGTGATGGCGTGAGGTGATCGTTATGTACTTCATGCCGGCGGCCTTGGCGAGCGCTACCCATGCCTGGGCGTCGAACTTCTCGGGATCGAAGAATGCGGGCAGGCGATTGTATTCGTCGACTTTGAGATGGCGCTCGTGGAAGACCCATTCGCCGTCACCGAGCACACTGTAAACGCCCCAATGGATGAACATGCCGAATTTCATGTCCTGGAATTCGCGACGGGCCTGGAGGTTTTCGGGGGAAGGTTGGTAGGCGGATTGTGCGACAGCGGATAAGGTGCTCAACAAGAAAAGGAGTAAAAACAGCGCAGTAACCCGCAACATGACTTGAGTGAGACGTGAATGAGTCATAGCTTGTTCCGAATCCTTAGCGCTGCAATGGCAGCAAATATCCTGGGTTACTCGCAAACGCGCCGCCAAACACTTGTTTATCTGCTTCGCGCATGTCCCAGGCAATGATCGATTGGGGGTTGATCTGAATGGTCACATCGTCCCACCCGGCAAATACAGGTCCGACTCTTGGATCTGCGAGTGCAGCGGCGCTTAGATATTTGCGGTGAATCTCTTTATTCCGTGAGTGTGACTCCTCGCCACGGAGGAACTGTCCGATGCCGGAGATGGTTACGCCAAATGAAGCCGCCGGATCGCGCGAATCAACCATCAATGCGACCCTCGGTGAGGATGCGAGATTTTTTGCCTTGCGGGACTGAGAAGATGTAGCCACAAAGACGTTAGTCCCATCGAAGGCGTACCACACCGCCACGATATGAATGAGACCGTTCGGATTCTGTGTGGCGAGAGACGCGATGTAATTTCCTGTGAGTAATTGCTGAACTATAGGATCGGTCAGCGACGCCATGGTGGCCTCCTCGGCCTACAATCGCAAAAACCTTATCACAAGATGGCGGTTGGACATGTGATCCTAACGGGGCTCTGCAGCAGCAACGAACGCAGAATGGATAGAATGTTGCGACCTTGATCTGAAACTTGAGGAATATCTGAGGTGATGTGATGCGGGCGGATGGCCTGGTTGCAGTCCCGAGCACGTTCTCGATGGATGAAACTCTCGACCGCCTGAAAGCGGCATTCGCCGAAAAGGGAATGCAGACCTTCGCAGTGATTGATCACAGCGGAGAGGCAGATAAAGTCGGACTGAAGATGCGGCCGACGAAGGTCATCATCTTCGGAAATCCGAAGGGCGGAACACCGCTAATGGTGGCTGCGCCAAGCCTGGCGATTGATCTGCCGCTAAAGGCGTTGGTTGCAGCAGACGCGGATGGAAAGATCTCCGTAACCTACAACGATCCCGAGTATTTGCAGAAGAGGCATGGCGTTCCGGCGGAGTTGATCAAGAATCTGGCCGGTGCGGGGGCGCTGATTGCCAAGGCTGTGGAATAATGCTGGCGTCAAGCCACAGCCTGTGACCGATACGAATTCCAATCCCAACCGCGCGCGGGACCATCTGGCCAACGAGAGAACGTTCCTGGCGTGGGTGAGGACTGGAGCGGCGATCGTTGTATTCGGGTTTGCGATCGGGAGATTTTCCATTGCGATGCGGCAACTCACGGCTCTCAGCGGACATGCGGTGCGGACCGCGGGTATGTCGGTGTGGATGGGAGCGGGTTCGATCATCGCGGGAGTGATTTTAGTGATCGCCGGGCTGGTGCGGTACCGGAAGACCCGGACACAGCTGGATGCGGGCACGTTTGAACCGGCTGGATTTGTGGTGGATCTGGTTACGATCTTGACCGTTGTATTCGGTCTGGTCTTAGCCGGATATCTGATCTATACGGAGAGGAGTTTGTAACGCTGTTTAATTGCCATTTCGAAACGAAATCTATGGCGAACGATCAAGAAAAGAAAGCGGCGGCGCGGGCGAGCTTGCAGTACGTGAAAGACGGTCAAGTCGTTGGGCTTGGGACTGGATCCACCGCGGCCTATTTCATCAAGCTGCTTGGGGAGAAGGTCAAGAGTGGATTGCATATTAAGGGAATTCCAACTTCGGTACGATCGCGCGATCTAGCGCAGAGCCTTGATATTCCGCTAACTACGCTGGATGAGTGTCAGGAAATTGACGTAACGGTGGATGGAGCCGACGAGGTAGATCCGCAATTGCGGCTAATCAAAGGTGGCGGCGGAGCATTGTTGCGAGAGAAAATTGTGGCATCGGCTACTCGGACTATGGTGGTGGTTGCGGATGCCAGCAAACAGGTGCAGACACTGGGAAAGTTCCCGCTGCCTGTGGAAGTGATCAAATTCGCACAGGTTCTGGTTGCGAAACGGATTGCGGCGATGGGGGCGCAGGTTGAGTTGCGGTTGAATCCGGACAAAACCCCCTATGTGACCGACGAGAACAATCACATTCTGGATTGCCGGTTTGGAGTGATCCAGGATGCAGACAGGCTGGCACGCGAATTGAGCCAGATGCCGGGCGTGGTGGAGCACGGCTTGTTTATCGGGATGGCGAGTGTCGCACTATTCGCGCGCGGAAATGAGATTGTGGAGTTAAGACGTTAGAAGTAGAACAGTGCTGCTGCATTTGAGTTAGGACGAATGGATACAGATCAATTGGCAGCGGAAACACACTCGCCGGGCTGGGACGGACCGTCGCGCCGACGCGTGCCGCGGTTTCAAATGCAAGCGCCGATGGACGTCACGGTACTGCGCTCGGGCATCCCGGACACTCTCCCCGGCCGGTCGCTGAACGTGTGCGAACGTGGGATCGCGGCCGTTATCGCCGGTGAGTTAGTTCCGGGAGAATCGGTGGGCGTAGCCGTGCAATTGCCGTTGTTCACAGAACCTCTCAGGACGCGAGCCACAGTGCGATATCACGACAAACTCCGTTGCGGCATGGAGTTCGTTGCGCTGACGGCGGAGCAGCGAGCATCGATTCGTGATTGGGCGGTCGAGGCGAAAGCCATCCTGGATACTGAACCAAGGACTGGACCGGCGGTGGACATCATGGGAAATAAAAAATCAGAGATCGCAAAAGAAAGAGATCGATTGGATCGTGACCGGCCGGAGACGTTTCGGCAGCGGAGACCGCGTCAGTTGCTGATGCCGGCGCTGATTGGGTTGCTGGTCATCGGGATCGTAGGCGTTATTTTCTGGTGGAGATGGAACCGGGGGTGGCAGGAGTTGGAATCTGGATTGAAGAGTTCAGATTCAGTGACCACGCAGAAGCCGCAGGCCCAGATTCCGGCAGAGGTAATGGAGAAGTTGGTGGTGCACCGCGTGGAACCTGTTTATCCGGCAGAGGCGCGAAAAGACCGCCTGGAAGGTACGATTGCGCTCGACATCATTGTGGGGCGGGACGGCTCGGTTCTGAGCATGCAACCACTGAACGGGCCGGACGTGCTGGCGAGAGCCGCGATGGACGCGTTGCGTTGGTGGAAGTTCGAACCTTATCGAATCAATGGCGAGCCTAGCGTAGTGGAGACCACTGTGGCAGTCGAGTTCAAACGGTAGCAGTCAGGAAATCAAGTCTTCTGCTTGCGAAGTGAGCGCAACACCGCAATTCCGCTGATAGAAAAGCAGATCACAGCGCCCAGCGCAGCTACCAGCATGATGTTCGCCTTGAGACGAGCAAAATCAGCGCAAACGGCGAGCATCGCAAAAATAAGCCCCAACACATTGACCCAGAGCGGCGCATGAATGCCTGAGTTCACGTCTTTGCGGAGCCGCAGCTGCAGGAGCAGAGCCGCGAGTCCGATTGCCGCAACCACGACCAGAGCAAGCGGGCTGAAGAAGGCGCCGCGACTCGTATAAAGGACCACCAGGGCTAGCGCGAGCAGGAGGAGTCCGGCGGCGACCAGAGCCCATCCGCGAGGTCTGGGTGGCGCAGTCGGATTGGAAGTCGGATCGGACACGGGTTCAGGTCAACGTTATACAGGGCAAAGCCCAAGGTTTCAAATTCAACAGTACCCATCGGCGGCACCGTAATCTGTTGTTCTTCGTGATGTTCCGACCCTCGTGCTTCAGGCGATCGGAGCGATCCGATTCGAACCCATCAGCCATTCCGCCTGGCGGGGATCGCCATTGTTTACCGCGTAGAGTACGAGTTCGACTCGAGTGGAGATGCCCAGCTTCTCAAAGATGCGGAACAGGTACTTTTTGACCGTGTGTTCACTGAGATTGAGCTCAATCGCGATCTGACGATTTCCAAGCCCTGCGGCAACGAGCGCAACAACCTGCTCCTCGCGAGGAGTCAGCAGGTTTTGTCCATTGGAGTTCAACACGCGCAGTGAAGGAACCTCGGAGATCATCTCGAGGATGTAGTTCAATTGTTCGGTATTCGCCCAGATCTGGCCCGCAGAGACGCGCAGGAGGCACTTGCATAAAAGACGCAAGTTGGAATCCGTTGCAGCAGCGATATCGTGAGAAGCATGGGACAGAAACCATCTATGTGCCCAACGGGGGCGTTCTGCGTGATCGCGCGCAGCCGTGCAAAATCCTTGAATGGGGGCTGAGGCCCGGCGGGTATGTACTGTTTCTCGGTCGTTTCTCTCCGGAGAAGGGCTGTCACGTGCTGGTTGAAGCGTTCGAGCAAATTGAGGCTGACGCAACGCTGGTCATGGCGGGTGCCTCGAGCTATTGCGATGAATACAGCCGGCAGCTGCGAACACATGCAAGCGAACGCATCCGCATTCTCGAATGGGTCTCAGGAGAGACTCTTGATGAACTTCTCACAAATGCCATGATTTTCGTCTTGCCATCAGATCTAGAAGGACTCTCTCTCGCGCTGCTCGATGCTATGGGGGCAGGACTGTGTGTGCTCGCCAGTGACGTTCCGGAAAACAGGGAGGCGGTTGACGGGGCGGGATTTACGTTCCAACGAGGAAACCCGGCAGATCTGGCGGACCGGCTCCGATTTCTGATCAAGAATCCCGCGGTGCGGGAGGCAGCAGGGCAAATGGCTCGAAAGCGCGTAGAAGAGGAGTATCAATGGCAGCGGATTACCGAGCAAATCGAGAGCACCTACTTTGAGATACTCGGCCGTCAACCGGCCGACTCCTTAGCGAGGAAGCCAATATCCGTCGCCATGATCCCGAAAGATTTAGTTGTAAGACGTCGTGCTGGCTGAGTGTGAGGATTCCAGACGGGCCAAGCCCGTCCTTTTTTATTACAATCAACAGACCGAATATGCCTGGGCTGGCTGATTTTCATGATGCCGCCGGGCAATACCTATTTCTCATGCGAGATCGAATTCTTGTCACGGGTGGCGCCGGATTTATAGGCTCCAACTTCATTCTGCAGCACATGCAGCATCCAGCTCAGTCGCTCGTTAACTTCGACAAGCTTACCTACGCAGGAAATCTTCGGAATCTCGCGACCGTCGCGGACGATCCGCGCTATGACTTTGTGCAGGGGGATATCACCGACCGCAAAGAGGTAGGACGTGTTCTGCGGGAATTTCGACCCCAAGCCATTGTTCACTTCGCGGCGGAAAGTCATGTGGACCGTTCGATCCGTGGGCCTGAGGATTTCGTGCAGACCAACATCAATGGAACCTTTGCGCTCCTGGAAGAGGCTCGCGGTTATTGGGCCGAGCTTTCGGGGGACGATTGCAGTCGCTTCCGCTTTCTGCATGTATCGACTGACGAAGTCTACGGATCACTGGGTCCTGATGATCCTCCTTTTTCCGAAACGACCCAGTATGCGCCGAATAGTCCCTACGCGGCGTCAAAAGCATCATCGGATCATCTGGTGCGCGCGTACCATCACACATACGGACTACCCACACTGACTACGAATTGCTCAAATAACTACGGACGCTTTCAGTTCCCGGAAAAGCTGATGCCGTTGATGATTTTGAATGCGCGTGACGGCAAGGCACTCCCTGTCTACGGAGATGGCCAGAACGTCCGCGACTGGCTCTACGTGGGGGATCACTGCGAAGCGATCGCGACTGTGTTGCGGAATGGTAAGCCTGGCGAAACTTACAATATCGGAGGTTGGAACGAGAAGCCCAATCTCGAAATCGTACAAACGATCTGCGATCTTGTGGACGAAATGGCGCCTCGCAAAGGAGCTTCGCGGCGAGAACTTATTACATTCGTGAAAGATCGGCCCGGACATGATCGCCGCTACGCGATGAACGCCGGTAAAATTGAATGTGAATTAGGTTGGAAGCCAAAAGAGACGTTACAGAGTGGTCTTCGAAAAACTGTGGGCTGGTATCTTGAAAACGAGGAGTGGGTGGCGGAGGTGACCAGCGGAGCTTATCGGCAATGGATTGCAACCCACTATTCTGGCTAGCGGCATTTGAAATCAATCGACATGAAAGCAAGCACGCCTTACAAAGGAATCATTCTGGCGGGAGGATCCGGAACTCGCCTATACCCCATAACCCAGGCAATCGGAAAGAGCCTGCTCCCCGTCTATAACAAGCCGATGATCTACTACCCGCTAAGTACGTTGATGCTGGCGGGGATTCGAGACATTTTGATTATTTCGACACGTGAAGATGTGCCCAAGTTTGAAACTCTGCTTGGCGACGGCAGCCAGTTCGGAATTCGTTTTGGTTACCAGGTGCAGGAAAAGCCGGAGGGCATCGCGCAGGCTTTTCTCCTTGGAGAAAAGTTTCTGGCCGGTAGTCCGAGCGCTCTTGTCCTCGGTGACAACATTTTCTACGGACACGATTTTGCGAAAGATCTGCGGGCATCAGCTGTGAAGACGGAAGGGGCGCGGGTATTTGCGTATCCAGTGCACGATCCGGAACGTTACGGGGTTGTGGATTTTGACGCCAAAGGGTACGCACTCAGCATCGAGGAGAAACCCAAGCACCCCAAATCGCGGTACGCGGTAACGGGCTTGTACTTTTATGACAGCCAAGTGGCCGAAATCGCAAAGTCCCTCAAGCCGAGTGCTCGAGGGGAACTAGAAATTACAGATGTGAACCAGGCGTACCTGAAAAAGGGCCAATTGGAAGTTGTCGTGATGGGACGCGGAATGGCTTGGCTCGATACTGGGACGCACGAGTCATTGATGGATGCAGCGCTCTATATTCAGGCGATCGAAAAGCGGCAGGGATTGATGGTGGCATGTCCGGAAGAAATTGCTTACCGATCGGGCTACATCAGCGCTGAGCAGGTGGAAAAAGTCGGAACATCGATGCGCAACAGCAGCTATGGAGCTTACCTGCTGCAACTACTACGGGAAAGAGTGTTTTGAGCGGAATTTGCTACTATCCACGCCCACCATGGATTTACTAAAGAAAATCTCAACATCGTTCCCCGATGTCTTTATTCTCGAGCCACGGGTATTTGGAGATGAACGCGGTTTCTTTCTGGAAAGTTACAACAGGAAAGTATTCGCTGAGCTGGGCATAACTCATCAGTTTGTTCAGGACAACCACTCGCGCTCCACGCGGAATGTGCTTCGCGGATTGCACTATCAGGTTCAGCATGCGCAGGCAAAACTTGTGCGGGTCATCGAAGGAGAAATTCTTGATGTTGCAGTCGATATGCGCCGCAGTTCTGCCATGTTTGGAAAATCGGAAGCGGTTGCTTTGTCGGGCGAAAACAAGCGTATGCTCTGGATCCCGGCTGGTTTTGCACACGGCTTTCGGGTTGTATCGCCCGTTGCGCACGTAGTCTATAAAACGAGCGACTACTACGCCCCCGAGTATGAGCGAACGCTGCTCTGGAGCGATCCGCAACTGAAGATCGATTGGCAACTTGAGGGTGAACCCATCGTCTCGGCCAAAGACCAACGCGGTGTCAAGCTACGAGACGCCGAGAGTTTCGAGTAGGCAAATCTCACAATGAAAGTTTTGATCTTTGGAGGTACCGGCCTGCTAGGTAAGGCGCTCGTGCGCGAGTGGACCGGCGACGATGTGGTTGGGTTGGGGTCGCGCGATGTGGATATTCGCAATGCAGCGGCTGTGCGCGAAATAATATGCGGGAACCAGCCCGATTGGATCGTAAATGCAGCTGCCTATACCGACGTTGACGGTTGCGAAAGCAATCGGGAATCAGCGTTTTCTGTTAACCGCGACGGAGCAGTGAACGTCGCGGAAGCGGCAGCGAGTGCGGGCGCTAAACTCCTGTTTGTCAGTTCCGACTACGTGTTTGATGGGAAGAAAAGTTCACCATACGAAGTGAACGATCCGCGGAATCCGCAAAGCGTCTATGGACACACCAAGGCGGAGGCGGAAGTGAAGCTTTTGAGCGTTTTCCCACATTGCTGTATCGCGCGCGCGTCGTGGGTTTTTGGTGTTGGTGGCAGGTGCTTTCCCGACACGATCCTCCGATTGGGGGCCAGCCGTTCAGCATTGGATGTAGTGAATGATCAGCGTGGGTGTCCGACATATACCGTCGATATGGCGCAAGCCATCATTCAGTTGTGTCGTAAGAATGTGAGCGGGATCGTTCATGTTACCAATTGGGGAGATTGCACCTGGTTTGAGTTCGCCAAGGAGATCTTCAAACAGGCCGGCATGGGAACCGAGGTCAAACCGGTGAGCAGCCAGCAGATGGCGCGTCCGGCGCCACGTCCCGCGTATTCCGTTCTCTCGGCAACGAGCCTCCGGCGAGTCGGCATCGAAATGCCATCGTGGCAGGATGCATTGTGTCGTTATCTGGAAGAAAGAAAGAACTGATCCATGCCCGGATTGCTTCGGGCATGCGGGACTGGTACGATGCCGCGGGGTTCAAGCCGTGAAGCACATCCAAAATTACGTTGATGGTGTGTTTGTCGGATCCAAGCAAGAGTTTGCGGATGTGAATCCGGCCGACGGCAGCGTGATTGCCCAAGTCGCTGAGGCGGACCGTGATTTGGTGGACGCTGCTGTGCAGGCTTCCCGCAAGGCGCTCCGTGGGGAGTGGGGACGAACCGAAATTCGTGATCGCGCATTGCTTCTGCGCAAGATTGCCGACGGCATCGAAGCCCGGTTCGATTGCTTCGTTGCAGCGGAAGTCGCCGACACGGGAAAACCGATCGCCCTTGCGTCGCGATTGGACGTGCCCAGGGCCGCGGCGAACTTCCGAGCCTTTGCCGATCTCATCAGCACCGCGGGACTCGATTCATTTCAGACAACAACTCCAGACGGCAAGGGCGCATTGAATTACGCGGTGCGCAAGCCCCTGGGAGTCGTGGGCATTATCACTCCGTGGAATCTTCCTCTTCTGCTGCTTACATGGAAGGTCGCTCCTGCCTTGGCATGTGGAAATGCCGTGGTGGTGAAACCTTCGGAAGAGACTCCCGCGACGGCCACGCTCCTGGCGGAGGTGATGAAGACGTGCGGCGTTCCAGACGGGGTGTACAACGTAGTTCATGGATTCGGGCCGAGTTCGGCGGGAGAATATCTCACGCAACACCCCGGTGTGAATGCGGTGACATTTACCGGCGAATCTCAAACTGGCGCCGCTATCATGAAGACTGTTGCAGCGACGGTGAAGCCCGTTTCGTTCGAGCTTGGGGGCAAGAATTCTGCCATCGTTTTCGCAGACTGCGAGTTCGACGAGACCGTTAGCGGCATCAGCGATGCGGTGTTCCTAAATACAGGTCAGGTGTGTCTTTGCGCCGAGCGCATCTATGTGGAGCGGCCACTCTTCGAACGCTTCGTCGATGCGCTCAAGGAGAAAGCCCAGAAGCTTCGGTTCGGGTCTCCCATGGATCCAAATACTGAGATGGGCCCGTTGATCTCAAAACAGCATCGCGAGAAAGTACTCTCTTACTATCGGTTAGCTGGGGAGGAAGGCGCAAACGTGGTTACAGGGGGCGGCACTCCTCACCTCAACAGTCCATTTGGCAACGGATTCTACATCCAACCGACCATCTATACTGGCTTGGCGGAATCAGCGCGCTGCGTGAAGGAAGAGATTTTTGGCCCGGTTTGCCACGTTGCTCCCTTCGACACGGAAGAAGAAGCGATCCGGATGGCGAACGATTCGAGGTACGGGCTTGCGGCTTCGATTTGGACATCGAATCTTAAACGCGGACATCGAGTGGCGCAGCAGATGAATGTCGGCATCACATGGGTGAATTGCTGGTTTTTACGGGACCTGCGCACACCATTCGGTGGCGTTGGGCTTTCGGGTATAGGACGTGAAGGCGGAGTGCATTCACTTAACTTCTATTCCGAGCTGAACAACATTTGCATCAGGCTCTGAATCCGACCGTCGTTGGTTGCAAACTATGGCGAGCGTACAAAGCAAGGTTCTTAAGGAGAAAGCGAAGCCGCGGGGAAAGTATCCGCATCTCAAGCGTGCCGGCGACTTTCTGATTGTTTCAGGAACGAGCGCACGCCGACCAGATAACACGATCGCGGGTGCAGGAGCAGACGAGGCTGGTACCACTCACCTTGACATTCGTGTTCAGACGCGCGCAGTGATCGAAAACATACGTGACATTCTGCAATCGTCCGGCGCCAGTCTTGGCGATTTAGTTGAAGTCACGTCATATCTGGTGAACATGAACGATTTCGCCGGATACAACGAAGTGTATGGCGAATACTTCGACTACGATGGCCCGGCACGCACCACGGTGGCCGTGCATCAATTGCCACATCCGCATTTGCTTATCGAGATTCGCGCGGTCGCTTACAAGCCTGAGAAGTAGGAGGCGCTATGCCGTCGATCAAGGAATTGAAGGCATTTAATTTTCAGCGATGGATCGAGAACAATAAGGAAAAGCTGAAGCCTCCTGTGGGGAACGCGCAGGTATGGGAGGACGGTGAGCTAATGGTCACGGTTGTCGGAGGTCCGAATAACCGGCGAGACTACCATGATGACCCCACCGAGGAATTCTTTTATCAACTCAAGGGAGACATCTTTCTTCGACTCATGGAGACAGCAGGGAAGCCACCGATCGAAGTTCCGATCAAAGAAGGAGAGATCTTCTTGCTGCCTAAGCATATGCGTCATTCGCCGCAGCGGCTGCAGCCCGGCACGGTCGGAGTTGTGATCGAAATGCCGCGACCGGAAGGGGCGATGGACGGATTTGAATGGTACTGCCAGAATTGTTACCACTTGGTGCACCGTGCAGAGGTGAAACTCAAAAGCATCGTGCGCGATCTCCCACCTTTGTTTGAACAGTTCAACAGCAATGAGACCCTCCGCAAGTGCAAGCACTGCGGAGCGATTCATCCCGGCAAACAGTAACGATGCCAGTCATCGACATTCACAATCATTTCTTTCCGCGCACCTGGCCGGATCTGGCAGCCCGCTTTGGAACTCCGGATTGGCCCTGGATCAAGCACACGGAGCCAGGCAAAGCGGAGATCATGGTGGGAAACCGATTTTTCCGCCACATCACCGCGGCCTGCTGGGATGCCGAGGTACGATTGCAGGAGATGGACCGTGATGGGATTGAGATGCAAGTGCTCTCGGCGACTCCGGTATTGTTCGCCTATGATCGCCCCGCGGAACATGCGCTTGAATGCGCAAAGCTATTCAACGACACGGCGCTCGACCTATGTGCGGCAGGCAGGGGACGGCTGAAGTCTTTCTGCCAAGTGCCGCTGCAGGATGTGGATGCGGCATGTGCGGAATTGAGCCGGTGTATGAGTGCAGGTCATGTCGGAGTGCAGATCGGCAATCATGTGGAAGAGAAGAACCTGGATGATCCAGGTATTGTCAACTTTTTGCACCACTGCGCAGATGCGAACGCCGCGGTACTGGTCCATCCCTGGGATATGTTCGGTCAGTCGCGCATGCCGAAGTACATGATGCCGTGGACCGTCGGAATGCCGGCGGAAACACAACTTGGCATTGTTGCGATGATTCTGGGCGGCGCTTTTGACAAGTTGCCGAAAAACCTTCGCATCTGTTTCGCTCATGGGGGCGGCAGCTTCGCGTTTCTTCTGGGACGATTACAGAACGCGTGGCAGCATCACCCGGTTGCGCATGGGGTATGCGAGTTGTCGCCTAAGGAATACTTGAACCGGTTTTATGTCGATTCCGCGGTATTCGATCGACGTGCTCTTCACTTTTTGGTGGAGACATTGGGAGTTGAGAGAGTGATGCTGGGCTCCGACTATCCGTTTCCACTGGGAGAACATCAGATCGGGGGACTCATCCGATCGAGCGATTTGACGAAGGCAGCAAAGACGAAGCTACTAGGCGGCAACGCTGAAGAATTTATCGGACTAAGAAAGAGCGGCGAAGTCGACCGTGTGACGGATGTTGCAACGCCGATCCAGCCTCAAAGTGATCAGCTGACTTACAGTTCATATCTTCGCGTACCGGAGTTACTGGAGTTGCAGCATCCGCAATCGTCGCCACAACACCATGACGAGTTGCTGTTCATCATCGTCCATCAGACATACGAGCTGTGGTTCAAGGAATTGCTTCACGATCTTGATGGAGTAGTAAGAAATCTGGGGGACGCGGGACAGAATCCGGATTCGCGCAACGAGGTTTATGAAGCCGCGCGTCTGCTGCGGCGGTGTACGGAGATTACTCGCGTTCTCGTCGAGCAGTTCACCATTCTGGAAACCATGCTGCCAACCCACTTCCTGGCATTTCGTGGAAAACTCGAACCGGCTAGCGGGTTCCAGTCGGAGCAGTTCCGGGAGCTCGAATTTCTCTGCGGGCTGAAAGATGAAAAAATGCTGCGCTATCACAAGCCAACTCCTGAAGCGTATGCACAACTGGAGCGCCGGCTGAAGGAACCATCCGTGCATGATGTCTTTTTTGAGGCTCTGCGCGCGATGGGGAAGTTGCTGATCGCGGAAGGAGCGACCGAGCGAGACCGATTCGACGCGCGCGCTCGTGCTGTGTTGTCGTTGTATCGCGACGAGCAGAAAAATCGTGACTGGATCGACGTCTGCGAGCGGTTGACGGAATTCGACGAACTGGTCGTGGGGTGGCGATTGCGGCATATCCAGTTGGTGGAACGAGTCATCGGAACGCGCATGGGAACAGGTGGAAGCGCGGGCTCCTCGTACCTGAAGCTCACACTGGACAAGAAGTTCTTTCCGGAACTCTGGGAGGCGCGAACCCTGCTCACGGAATAGCAGCGGTGTCCGTAAAAATAGCGCGAAGATGACCCAGGAGTCCAAATGCATTCGACTGATCGGAGCTGGTCTAACGGGGCCGCTGCTGGCCATTGAATTGATGAAGCGCGGCTTTGAAGTAGACATCTATGAGAGGCGCCCCGACATGAGGCGCGTAGGAATAAGTGCCGGCCGTTCGATCAATCTGGCACTTTCTGCTCGCGGGATCCATGCGCTGACTCAGGCGGGATTGTGGAGCCAGATGCAGAGAATCATCACCCCAATGAAGGGAAGGATGATGCATTCGCCTGATTCGGAGATTACGTTCCAGCCTTATAGCAGGAACGAGTCCGACGTGAATAATGCCATCTCGCGAGCTGAGCTCAATATCGCTTTGATGAATGCCGCAGAAGCACAGGGGGTGAGGATTCATTTTCAGATGCGCTGCACAGGAATGGATCTGAGGAACGGTGCAGTGCAATTTCGCTACGAGGATTCGGGTAAAACGGAATCGATCGAGGCCGACGTCGTCATCGCCTGTGACGGAGCGGCATCAGCGATTCGAGGAGAGATGTTGAAGAGGAGTCGCTTCAACTTCTCGCAACAGTATCTGGATTACGGATACAAAGAGCTGACGATCCCTGCTAGCCCCACCGGCAAGCACTTGCTCGAGCCTCACGCCCTTCACATATGGCCGCGAGGGAACTATATGCTGATTGCGCTTCCGAATATGGACGGAACATTTGGCTGTATTCTCTTCTTGCCTTTCGAAGGAAGAGACAGCTTTGAGCAGCTCTCAACCGATCGGAATGTACTTGAGTTTTTTCAGTCACGATTTCCTGACGTTGTTCCTCTGATGCCTGAACTGGTGAACAACTTCTCCGCGAACCCAGTCGGGGCGATGGTCACAATCAAGTGCTCGCCCTGGCATCATGGGAACAAGGCACTTCTGTTGGGCGACTCAGCACACGCGATTGTTCCGTTTTTCGGCCAAGGTATCAATTGTGGATTCGAGGACTGCAGCGTATTGATGGAATTACTGGATCGTCACGGTCCGGATTGGGGATTAGTTTTCCGCGAGTTTGAAAAGGCGCGTAGAGTGAATACCGACGCAATTGCCGATTTGGCGCTTGAGAACTTTATTGAGATGCGGGACCGCGTCGGCGATCCACGGTTCCTGTTCCGCAAGAAGGTCGAGTTTTCCCTACAGGCGAAGTATCCCGAAAGGTTCGTGCCGAAGTACTCGATGGTTACGTTTCTTCGTGTCCCGTACGCGACGGCTCTGCAACGTGGTCAGGTACAGGATCGGATCTTGACCGAGTTAAGCGAACATATTGATCGCATCGAAGACATTGATTGGGACCAAGCGGAACGACTCATTTACAGCCTACTGACACCTCTCGATTTTTCGTGAACGACTTCAACTTCCAAGTCGGCGAGTCCTTTGCTGCGAAACTGGATGCTCAGGATCCCCTCGGGCATTACCGCGAACGTTTTCACATTCCAAGGACGACTGACGGGGGCGAATGCATTTATCTGTGCGGACACTCCTTGGGACTTCAGCCCAAATCCGCCAAGGCCTTCATCGATCAGGAGCTCGCAGATTGGGCCCGTCTCGGGGTGGAGGGACATTTTCATGGCAAGAATCCTTGGGTGCCCTACCACCGACTATTAACCGGACAGATGGCAGCCTTGGTCGGCGCTGAGCCGATGGAAGTTGTGGTCATGAATTCACTCACTGCGAATCTTCATCTGATGATGGCTTCTTTTTACCGGCCCACATCACAGAGATACAAGATTTTGATTGAACGCGGTGCGTTTCCGTCGGACCAATACGCCGTGAAATCGCAAATTCGTTTCCATGGTTTGGAACCGAAAAAGTCATTACTGGAGATCTCTCCACGCGGTGGAGAATTTTGCATTCGAGATGAAGACATACACGCTCTCATCGAGAGAGAAGGAGAGTCCATCGCTCTCATCCTTCTTGGCGGAGTGAACTACGCGACCGGCCAGGTATTCGACATTGCGGAGGTCACCAACGCGGGTCATCGCAAAGGGTGCGTCGTGGCATGTGATCTTGCCCACGCAGTGGGGAATATTCCCTTGCGGCTCCATGATTGGGGGCCAGATTTCGCGGTCTGGTGCAGTTACAAATACCTGAATGGAGGGCCGGGGTGTGTTGGAGGATGTTTCGTGCATGCGCGGCATTCGCAAGCGTGGAATCTTCCGCGTTTCGCAGGATGGTGGGGCCACGACGACCGAATACGATTCCAGATGGGGTCGCAGTTCCATCCAATAACCGGAGCAGAAGGGTGGCAGTTGAGCAATCCTCCGATCCTGGCGCTGGCCCCGCTGCGTGCTTCACTGGATAGCTTCGCCGAGGCGGGGATCGACAATCTACGCGCGAAGAGCCGTATGCTTACCGCGTACATGGAGTTTCTTTTGCGAGAACAGAAATCGACGGCATTTTCGGTGATTACCCCGTCCGATCCCGAGCGACGAGGCGCGCAGTTGTCCATCCGGGTGAAGGCCGGCCGAGGTCTCTGCGACCAGTTGGGTGGCGAAGGAGTGATCGGTGATTGGCGAGAACCGGATATCTACCGGGTTGC
>Ga0070713_100000386_pt1 | contig 28227 bp, 30 predicted proteins | sample LARL82metaG_FD_65465 | JGI IMG/M metagenome (GOLD analysis project Ga0070713, IMG submission 65465) | Corn, switchgrass and miscanthus rhizosphere microbial communities from Kellogg Biological Station, Michigan, USA - LAR L8-2 metaG | ecosystem: Host-associated > Plants > Roots > Rhizosphere ... | reverse complement strand
TTTGCGCCGCAGGGAATGACACTGGGGAGCACGGTGTTATTCAAGACGGATCTACGGAGACTTGCGGATGCGCTTTGTAACCAAACTTTTGGCGGCGCTCGTGCTGGTGATGGCATCCGGCGATATGGGCCTCGGAGCCACCAATTGCGGCTTCCTCACTATCGAGCAATGTAGGGCAACCGTGACCGGCGGCAGCTCATTTTGCGTGCCCAATCAATTTTACAATCCGCAAAGGCCTGGCAAGGGTGCCCACAAACGACAAGAAGTACGCGCCTACGCGATGCCTTACGATCCCTATCCGTGGTGCGCCTTTTATTCGGACCCCGGGAATTAAAACTTGCCGAGCGTTTTGGCAGTCGGGTTTTGAAAGCTACACTTCCTGAAGCTCAGGCGGCAGCTCTGCTCCCGCATCGGCGATTAGCTGCTCCGCAACTTTCGCCAACACCACTCTTTCTTTCAACCATCGCAGTGCCGCGCCCTGGCGTTCCAGCGGAAGCTGTTCAATTGCGCTGAAAAAGAAGCTCTTCAACTCTTCATCCATTTGCGACCCCCTTAGCGCCGAGCACTTGCCCGGATTCGCAATGTGCCATTCGATTTCGGTGGAGTTGAAACCAAGTGCGCTCAATTCCGTCGAAAATTCTGCTTCGTCCAAATTGCCGCGCGCGTACTCCCGCACAACAGTGGCGTGCCCGGAAGGTATTATTTTACAATTGATACGCACTCGCCCCGCTCCCTGTCTCATAACAGGACTAAACACAGGCAAAATTTTGTTCCGCCAAACCGGAATGCGACAAAAGAGATCACGGAAGCCTGTGAGCTACTTCATATCGGAAGACAGCATTCCGATTGCACTATCCGCAATATGGATTGTGGGATTGAAGGAGCGACAGATGTGGCGACTCAATCGAAGCGTTGTTGAGGAGGTTGTTATCCTCGGCGCGGTGGCTTTGCTTCTCGTACTGGCCGTCTTGATACCCGCCTGAGGAACGCAAACTTCCGATCATTCGCTTGCCGCGATCGGGCAAAAATATAGGCCACCGAGCGGTGGCCTATCCAAACTCAGAAGATTTGTCAGTGCGCTTGGCTACATGCCGGCGGCTTTTTTGCGCTTATCGCAGTCGCTCCAGTACTGCGGCCAAGTCATCCCCGCTTGCACTTTCCCTGCGGCCTTATCAGCCTTCCACTCCTTGCCGCAGGCCCGCTCACGAGCGTATTCGGCCTGCTTGGGGTCAGCGGGTTTCTTTGCTGCTGGTTTCGGCGCTGCTGCCGGTGCAGCTGTTGTCGTCGTGGCCGCGGGCGTTGCAGCCTCGGTTCTACATTTCGCGACGAAGTCTTTTTCGGTGATCTTCGCTGCTTCGTTTGCAGCCTTGTTAGCCCGCCATTCCTCCTGGCAGGCCTTCACGGTTTTCGCAAAAGAGGGCGTTGCAGAAAATGCAAGGCCGGCAAAAATGAGAAAAAAACACCCGAGGAACAGTGATCGTTTTTTCATATTCGAGCTCCAAGTCGTTCAAGGTCGTATTTGAATTGAGCGCACGTGGAAATCGAGTTGGACTGAAGTCCAACCGTCACAGAATTTACGAAGAAGTTATGTGAGCATGGCCTTGTGTCATTGGACTACGGTCCAATAGCGCATGGCTAGGAACGAACGACACATTCCCGTCGAACCGGCAGCGCGGCCTTTGTTGGCCGCAACCGCAGCATTCTCAAGGAGCGCACGATGGGAAGTCTTGATGACGTTCTCGGCTCGGCAGTACCGCAAGGCAGTTTGGCAAAACCGCTGATGATCGCGCTTGGTGCTCTTCTGGCATCAGGTGCTCTCTTCAAAAATTCAAATGCCAGCACAGCGCCGGCAAGCTCAGCAAAGCCGTTGTCTCCCCAACAAGGTGGCGACATGCTCGGCGGGCTGGGCGGGCTGCTCAACCAGTTTCAGCAAAGTGGCCTTGGCGATGTGGTGAAGTCATGGATTGGGCCGGGCCAAAATCAGCCGATTTCTCCGAACCAGCTTGGGGCCGCGCTTGGTCCGCAGATCATAAAAATCCTGGCGCAGCAGACCGGCATGTCAGAGCAGGAAATCTCAACGCATCTGTCCCAGATCCTGCCGAATGTTGTCGACAAGCTCACGCCAAACGGCCGGATGCCAACCCAAGCTGAACTCGCGAATTTGAGGTGACCTATGTCCATCATCAGCTGGATCATACTTGGCCTCATCGCCGGCTTTATCGGCAGCAAGATCGTCAACAGGCAGGGCCAAGGCTTGATGCTTGACATCGCGCTGGGCGTTGTCGGCGCGATCGTCGGCGGCGTGCTATTCTCTTTTTTTGGTGCCACCGGAATAACCGGTCTCAACCTCTACAGCATGCTCGTCGCGATTGTCGGCTCGGTGGTGGTTCTCTGGGCCTATCACGCCATCGCCGGTCGTCAGGCGGGCTGAGCCAGGCAGGGTCTTTTCTGGACGCATGGCTGGAGCGGGCGAAGGGAATCGAACCCTCGTATGCAGCTTGGGAAGCTGCCGTTCTACCATTGAACTACGCCCGCGCACCCGGACCATACCGAATGGCTTGCGCACGCCGCAAGCGCGCTCTGCGAGCGGTCAGGTTTTGAAGTGCTTCGAGAGTTTCAGGCTCTGCGCCTGATAATTCGAGCCGATGCCCTGTCCGTATAATTTTTCCGGTTTTGCCAGCATCTTCTCGTAGACCAAACGACCGACGATCTGACCGTGCTCAAGAATGAACGGCACCTCGCGCGACCGCACTTCGAGCACGGCGCGCGCGCCCTTTCCACCCGCGCCGGCGTAACCGAAGCCCGGATCGAAAAACCCCGCATAGTGCACACGGAATTCGCCGACCAGCGGATCGAACGGCACCATCTCGGCGGCGTAGTCGGGCGGAACCTGCACGGCTTCCTTTGACGCAAGAATGTAAAATTCGTTCGGGTCGAGGATGAGGCTCTTGTCAGGCCGCGCGTACATCGGCTCCCAGTAGTCGGCGACGGTGTATCCCCCGCGCCGCTCCACATCGATGAGCCCCGTGTGCCGCTTTGCGCGATAGCCGACGAGCCCGCCGGGGCCCAATCCCGAAAGATCGACACTGACCGCCACTCCCTCGCTCAGGTCGGCGTTATCTGCGTCGACGAGACGTTCGCGTGCGTGCAAGGCACGCAATGCGGCGGCATCGAGCAGAGCCTGTCCGCGTCGGAAACGAATTTGCGACAGCCGCGAGCCCTCACGAACCAGAACCGGAAACGTGCGCGGGCTGATCTCGGCATAAAGCGGGCCATGATAGCCCCCCGTGATGCGATCGAACCCGCGCGTCTCGTCGGCAATCACGCGCGTGAAGACATCAAGCCGCCCGGTTGAACTTTTCGGGTTTGCAGCGGCGGAAATGTCGTCTGGCAACGCGAGACTTTCCAGCAACGGGACAATGTAGACGCAGCCCGTTTCCAGCACCGCGCCGTCGCTCAGCGAAATCTCATGCAGCTTCAATTCATCGATGCGCTGGGCAACGGTCGTCCGGCCCGGCAGGAAACTCGCGCGCACGCGGAAAGCCACCTCACCCAGACGCAGGTCGAGGCTTGCGGGCTGGATCTGATCGGGGACGAACTGATTTTCCGACAGAATACCGCCATCCGCGGCGAGCAGCGCGATCATGCGGTCGGGCAAAATGCCCTTGTCGTCGAGGGCGAAAGAAAGCGTCACGGTGTCCCTGCTCTGCAACCGCGCCGATCTAACCCGAGGAGTGCCTTGACGGGAAGCCGTGCCCCCCGCTACAAACACCTTATCCCGTGGTCATTTGAGCCGGCCGGCTTGCAGCCACGTTAAACAAGTCGCTAAAAGGCCGGGGACGCGTGAGCCCGGCCGAGACATTTCTCCGGCCGGTTTTTTGTTGGCCACGCGCGTGGTCCCGAAAAGGCGGGGTGCCGGTTTCGGAAAGGTCACGCGCACGGCTCAAGGAGACTCATGATGTCCGCGTCGACCAAGACCTACCGCCCCGAAACCCGGCTGGTGCATGCCGGCACGCTGCGCTCGCAGTTTGGTGAAACTTCCGAGGCTTTGTTCCTCACCCAGGGCTACGTCTACCCCACCGCCGAGGAATGCGAGGCACGCTTCTCCGGCAAGATTCCGGGTTACGTCTATTCGCGTTACTCGAACCCGACCATGAGCATGTTCGAACAGCGCATGGCGGCCCTCGAAGGGGCGGAGGCAGCGCGATCGACGGCCACCGGAATGGCCGCGGTCACGACCGCCCTCATGGGTCTTGTCAAAGCGGGCGATCACGTGGTCGCCGCCAAGGCACTGTTCGGCTCCTGCCGCTGGGTGATCGAAGAATGGCTGCCGCGCTTCGGCGTCACGTCGACGCTTGTCGATGGCACCGACCTGAATGCATGGAAGAAAGCGGTCCAGAAAAACAGCAAAGCCTTCTTTCTGGAAACGCCGACCAATCCGACGCTGGAAGTCATCGATATCGCGGCGGTTGCGGACATCGCGCACAATGCCGGCGGTCGACTCGTTGTCGACAATGTCTTTGCGACGCCGCTCTACCAGAGTCCGCTCACACTTGGCGCCGATTGTGTCGTCTACTCGGCTACGAAACACATTGACGGCCAGGGCCGGGTCCTCGGCGGGGTCATTCTCGGTTCAGAGAAACTGATCCTCGACCACTATCATCAAGTCCTGCGGCAAACCGGTCCGTCGTTGTCGCCATTCAATGCGTGGATCCTGCTCAAAGGCCTCGAGACCCTGCCGGTGCGCGTGCAACGACAAACCGACACCGCCGGCGCGGTCGCGACCGCGCTTGCCGGTCACAAGAAGATAACGCGATTGATCTATCCTGGACGGCCTGACCATCCGCAGGCCGACATCATCAGGAAGCAGATGCGCGCCGGTTCCACGCTCTGCTCATTCGAGGTCAAAGGCGGAAAGGAAGGCGCGTTCCGTTTCCTCAATGCGCTGCAGCTCATCGGGATCACGAACAATCTCGGCGACGCGAAGAGCCTTGTCACCCATCCGACGACGACCACGCATCAGCGGCTAACGCCGGAGCAGCGCGCCGAGCTCGGGATCGGCGACGGACTGGTCAGGTTCTCCGCCGGACTCGAGCATCCGGACGATCTGATCGAAGATCTTCTGACGGCGATGGAGAAAGTGTAAAGCGAAGATCGCTCAGGGCATTACGTGCGACAAGGCCGTCGCGGACATCACCGGGCGGTGCGCGGCCTCGGCGATGGCGTTTCCGAGACTTTTCGCCATGCACGCATAGCTCCAGTCGTTCATGTGCAGCCCGTCGGGCGACACGAACGTCTCGAAGGCCAGGCGATCAACGTTATGCCAGTGGCGCATCATCTCAAAACGGCGGAACAGATCGACATCTTCCTGCTTTGCGGCGGAGGAGATGAGCGCAACCATGGCCTCGGCGTCGGGCTTGGCAATCACCTTCGGAGCAAATTGCGGGTCGATGAGCACGACGTCGGCGCCGGTCGCGCGGATCTTGGTCAGTCCTTCACGGATCTGCAGCCCGTGATCGCCGAGCTGATGACCACGGATGACCGCGTTGGTGCCGAGCTGCCAGAGCACCAGATCGGGCTTGGCAGCGATCACTGAAGTGTCGAACCGAGCCAGCATGTCGCCGATTTCTTCGCCGTTCACGCCGCGGTTTAGCATCGTGACCGTGACTTTCGGGAATTGCTTGCGAAGCTCGAGGGAAAGCTGGTTGGGATAGCTGGCGTCCGGCGAACTTGCACCAGCGCCCGCAGTCGACGACGAACCGATTGCAACGATCGTGATCGGATCACCGGCGGCGATCTTCTGCGCAAGATGCGGAAGGGGATTTGTCAGCCGGACCAGATCGAGCGGCGTCGTGCAGGAAGGACCGGCCGTATCGGCACGCACTGGCGATGCAAATGCTAGCCCCGCGACAAGCGCGGCGGCCAACACTGTCGGAACCCGACGTTCGGGATTGTCGCTCAACAAGTGCGCGTCCTCAGTTATCGATCAGCGGCTGCCGTTGGTCGGCGGCTCTTCAGGCTTGGCTGCTGTAACCACCATATCGGCTAGCAACCGCCCAATGCAATCGTGGACCCGCTCTGCAATGTCAAGTTTTTTCGTGGCAGAGTATAAATCGAACGTTCCAAGCTCTCCCCACAACTTCATAATGCTGAAACGATCGAATAAAGGCACTTCTTGTTGCAACGCAACCCAGCGCATATCGTCGACATAAGTCCCAAGCGCGATCATCGATTCCGTTCGCGGACTGTATTGCGCGTTGATTAAAACAACATCAGCGCCTGCGGAACGAGCAATTTTTATACCCTTGTCGAGCGACTGACTGAAAAGATCAGGGTCGACGCCAAGCATCGCGTCCACCGTTCCCGTCTGCCAGACCAGAAGCACCGGCTTAGACGCGGCAAGCGCGGCCGGAAGCGCCTTAACCATCTCCGCCGCCGTGCGTCCCGATTTCACATCGGTTGTAACTTTCACGTCTACACCCGGCAGTCGGCTTGCGAGCGCCTGTTGCAGCCGCGCGGGGTAAGCGTTGCCAGTCCCGCTCGTTCCCGGCAATTGCGAGGAGCCGGCGCCGACAACGAGAATGTTCAGATGCTTCGCGCCGACTGCGCGCGTCACGTGCGGCAGGCGGAAATTCGGCTCTGTCAGGTTTTCCGCAACGCGACATTCGGCCGGATGTTCGGCCCACGCGGGCGCGGCAACCAGCATCAGCAACGCGAGTGGCAGCAGGCGTTTCCTCATAACTCGCCCCCCGCATAACCCGGCTTTGCGGCGGGCGGCCGCGGTCCTCCGCCTCGTCGTTCGGCTTGTCTATACCATGAAATAAGTGCCGCAACGGCAACCATAATGGCAATGCCGGCAAAGCTGACGACGATCTGCGTCAGCACCCGGTTGGACACTTCCGTAAATACGAAGTGACCGGCAAAAGACAAGAACACGCCGAGACAAAATGTCTCAAGCGAATGCTGGCCGCACACAATCGCCGGCCAGAAGATCCAGGATTTGAGCGCCGGCCAGTCGCGCGGCACGAACGCGACCGTAATGATCGCGAGCGCCAGGAAATGCATGATGCGAAGCACGTCGAGGTTCGTCTTGTCGATTGGGTAGATCGCGTCGCCGACCCACTTCGGAACGTAGACCGCAAGGCGCGGGAAATACCAGGTCATCGCAATCGCGAATGCGAACAGAAGATATGTGATCGCCAATCCGACCATGGCCGGTGAGTGAACCCAGCGCGAAAGATTTTCCGCGCCACCCAGCGCACACCAGGCCCCGAACACGAACAACAGTTGCCATGCAAACGGATTGAACAACCAGGTTCCGCTCGGATACGCCGGAAGGTTCCATTCAAACAGCCACATGAAGGCGTACACCGAAGCCGACGTGATCAACGCGAGCGACGGTGCGCGAAGCAGCAGCCACAGCATCGGCGGAAACCACAGCAGCAACAAAATGTAGAGCGGCAGCACGTCCATATTCACCGGTTTGAACTTCAGCAGCAGCGCCTGAAGGATGGTGACGTCCGGGTTCTTGAGAAAATTGAGAACTCCCATTTCTTCGGTGTAGAGCGGGTTGTCGAAACTGCTCGACACGTAGGCGATCTCGGCGAGATAGATCGCAAGCAGGAACACGTGCGCCACGTAGATCTGCCAGGCCCGCTTGAGCACGCGCGCCGAGGCCACAATGAATCCGTGCTGCTGCATCGCCCGGCCATAGACGAAGGCCGCGGTGTAGCCGGAAATGAAAACGAAGATTTCCGTCGCGTCGCTGAAGCCGTAGTTGCGGATGGTAATCCAGTTGACCGCGTTCGACGGTATGTGGTCGAGAAAGATGAGCCAGAGCGCGAGGCCACGGAACAAATCAAGCCGGAGATCGCGTTCGGTCGAAACCGGGGCCATGTGCGGCTTTTCTTTCGTGCGCTCTTTCGGCCATAATCCCGGGCATCATGCGAATGGCAAGCCCCGGTAAAGTAAATCTTGCGGCATTTAGATGTACCGCGCAGTAACACGCAAGGTTGAAGTCACAGTGACGCCCCGCTTTGTGTCGGAGCGGTCGTCGCCGAGCAACGGCTATTTTTTCTGGGCTTACACAATCAACATTACCAACCTCGGCGCGGAAACGGTCCAGCTCAAGACGCGGCACTGGCGCATTACCGACGCGCTCGGCCGCCTGCAGGAAGTCAAGGGACCGGGCGTGGTCGGCGAGGAACCGACGCTGAAGGCCGGACAATCGTTCGAATACACCAGCGGGGTTCCACTGCCGACGCCGTCAGGCTTCATGGTCGGCAGCTACGGAATGGTGACGGAAGCGGGAGAGCAATTCGACATCGAGGTTCCCGCCTTCTCGCTCGACTCATCTTACGCCGAGCGCACCATCAACTAGGATTTGCGCCAACCTCGCCCGGTGCGAACTGATAGTTCGCGCTGCAGAATTCGCACGTGACGGAAATCCTCCCGTCCTCGACCATGTGGTCGCGATCGTCCTGCGAAAAGCTCTTGAGCATCGCCTCGACATTGTCGCGCGAGCACGAGCATTCCGCACGCAAGGGATTGGCACGGAACACGCGCACACCCGGCTCGTGAAAAAGACGATAGACCAGCCGCTCGCTGGACAGCGAGGGATCAATCAGCTCGATATCCTCCACGGTCGAAATCAGCGCCTGGCCTTCGACCCACGCGTCATCTTCCTTGACTACGTGCGGCGCGGTGCCCTCGGGGGCATCGCCGGGATCGAGATCGGCCGTGCGCGCCCGTTCCGGAGATTTTGGCAGGAACTGCAGCATGATGCCGCCGGCGCGCCAGCGATGGGTCGCACCGCCCGACGCCGCGCGCAATTCCTCCGCCACCGCGAGCCTGATGCGTGTGGGAATCTGTTCGGAGCGCAGAAAGTATTCGTGCGCTACGTCCTCGAGCGAACTGCCGTCGAGCGCAACGAGGCCCTGATAGCGGTTCATGTCGGGACCCTGGTCGATGGTCATGGCAAGGTGCCCCTTGCCGAGCAACGCGGTGCCGGCCGTATCGCCTGCCGCGATTGCCGCGGCCACGCGGTCTTTGTCGAAGCGGGCGCAGGCGCGCACCTTGTCGGGGGCGATGAAATCCACCACCAACATGCGCACGGGACCGTCGCTCTGCGTCTGCAGAATGAATCGGCCATCGATCTTCAGCGACGAGCCCAGCATCACGGTCAGCACCAGCGCTTCACCAAGGAGCTTGGCGACGGGCTGCGGATAGGCATGCCGCGAAAGGATTTCGTCGACGGCAGGGCCAAGACGAACCACGCGGCCGCGCAGGTCGAGCTTGGCCACCTCGAACGGCATGACGGTGTCGTCGAGCGCGGTGGGTGACGGCGCGCGGGTCGGAATGGCGATTTGGGGATCGGGCATAGGGTCGGGCATAGGGTCGGTCATAGGTTCGATCATGGCGGGTTCGGTCATCCAGCTTATGTAGAGCTCAGGAGCCGAAAAACGAGAGGCCGGCTTTCTCGCGCCTGTCACGCGCGGTGACGCAGGCCCTCAGGCGTCGGCGTGCAGACACCAGGCCAGCAGACCCTTCTGGGCATGCAGCCGGTTCTCGGCTTCATCGAAAACCACCGACCGCGGTCCATCGATGACCTCGTCAGTGACTTCCTCCCCGCGATGCGCCGGCAGGCAATGCATGAACAGCGCATCGGGTTTGGCCTTGGCCATCAGGCTGGCATTGACCTGGTAGCGCTTGAGGATGTTGTGACGGTGCTTGCCGTCACGATCGCCCATGGACACCCAGGTGTCGGTGACCACGCAGTCGGCATCTTTGACGGCAGCGTCGGGGTCTTCGCCGATCATGATCGCGGCGCCCGACGATTTGACCCAATCCATCAGCCATTTCTTCGGCCGCAATTCGGTGGGCGTCGCCACCCGCAGCTGAAAGTCGAAGCGCTCGGCCGCGTGCATCCAGCTCGCCAGAACATTGTTGGAATCGCCGGTCCAGGCCACCGTGCAGCCGCGGATCGGCCCACGCTTTTCCTCAAATGTCATCACGTCGGCCAGCACCTGGCACGGGTGCGAGCGCCGTGTCAGTCCGTTGATGACCGGAATGGTCGCATGCCGCGCGAGCTCGGCCACCGCCTCATGGTCGAGGATGCGGATCATGATGGCGTCGACGTAGCGCGAGAGAACGCGCGCCGTATCGGCAAGCGTTTCTCCGCGGCCGAGCTGCATTTCCTGCGCCGTCAGCAGAATGGCTTCGCCGCCTAGCTGACGCATTGCGACATCAAATGAAACGCGGGTACGCGTCGACGGCTTGTCGAACACCATGGCCAGCGTTTTCCCAGCGAGCGGCGCCTTGTGAACACCGCTTGAGCGCTCGGCCTTCATGGCACGGCTGCTGTCGATCAACCCGCCAAGCACCGGCTTCGGGATGTCGGTCAGGTCGAGGAAATGCCGGACGCCATTCCCGGTCATGACGCCACCTTCGCCCGCGCATGTGTCTTCGCGAGACGCGCACAGGCTCTGTCGATGCATCCGACCGCTTCGGCGATCTCTTTTTCGCCGATGATGAGTGGCGGCAGCAACCGCACGACGTTGTCGCCCGCCGCGACCGTGATCATTTTCTCGGCGCGCAATTCGTCGACCATTTCCGAGGCCTGCGGCACCATCCGCAGACCGATCAGCAGGCCTTCACCGCGCACTTCGGCAATAACCGAAGAATGCCGGTCCTTCAATTCGGCGAGCCGCTGCTTGAGCAGCAGCGCGTTCTTGCGCATCCGCTCGAGGAAACCGTCAGCCATGACGACGTCGAGCACGGCGTTGCCGACGGCCATGGCCAGCGGATTGCCACCGAAGGTCGAGCCGTGCGTGCCCACGGTCATTCCCTTGGACGCCTCCGCCGTAGCGAGACACGCGCCGATCGGGAACCCGCCACCGAGCGCTTTTGCCAACGCCATGACGTCGGGCTTAACCCCGCTGCGTTCGTAGGCGAACATCTCGCCGGTGCGCGCAATGCCGGTCTGCACTTCGTCGAACACCAACAGAAGTCCGTGCTGATCGCAGAGCTGGCGCAATGCACGCAGAAACGTCGGCGACGCGACCCGCACGCCACCTTCGCCCTGGATCGGCTCGATCAGGATCGCCGCCGTTTGTGGACCGATCGCCTTTTTGACCGCCTCGATGTCACCGAAGGGCACCTGATCGAAGCCCTCGACCGGTGGGCCGAAACCATCGAGATATTTCTTGTTGCCGGTCGCGGCGATGGTCGTCAGCGTGCGGCCGTGAAAGGCACCCTCGAAGGTGATAATGCGGTAGCGTTCGGGCTTGCCGGATGCGGACTGATACTTGCGCGCGAGCTTGATCGCGCATTCCAGCGCCTCCGCGCCCGAATTCTGGAAAAAGACAGTGTCAGCGAAGCTTGCCGCGCACAGCCGATCAGCCAGCCGCTCGCCCTCAGGGATCCGGTAGAGATTTGAGACGTGCCAGACCTTCTGGGCCTGTTCGGTCAGAGCCTTGACCAGGTGGGGGTGCGCATGCCCGAGCACATTGACCGCCACACCGGAAGTGAAGTCGAGGTAGCGCTCACCCTGCGCCGTATACAGCCATGCGCCTTCGCCCCGCTCGAAAGCGAGGTCGACCCGTGCATAGGTTGGCAACAAATGCGAGCTCACGGCCAGCTTCTTCCATCGACTATTTTCGTCTTCGCATGACCATTTCTAGCTGTTGACCACTGCTTTTCGGGGTCATGCGCGCCGAAAAGAAATGTGCCGCCTCGCCGGGCGGCACTTTTTTCATTCTATTGCCGGGCCCAACGGTGTCAATCAACCCGACTCAGACGTGCCGTAAACGCCGATTCTAAAGGAAAACCTGTTGGTAGCTAGCCTTCATGGCGTGCCGGCGCTTGCGGCTGAGTCACTGCCTATTGTAGCCTAAAGGCCAGTTAGTACGACATATCGTGCTACCGAAGGATTTCTAGTCCATCCCTGACGCGTACAGCGTGGGGCGCCCGATGGGGCGTCTGACGACAGGGTTGGATTCCATCCAAGGCCTTGATCCCTGGGGAGAAAAACGAAATGGGCTGGACGGACGAGAGGGTGGAGCTTTTGAAGAAACTCTGGGCGGACGGGCTCTCCGCCAGCCAGATCGCCGCTGAACTCGGCGGCATCACGCGCAATGCCGTCATTGGCAAGGTGCACCGCTTGGGTCTCTCTGGGCGGGCCAAGAGCCCCTCCTCGACGGCGCCAAGGCCACGCAAGGCCCGCTCTTCGGGTCACATGATGCGGGTGCCCCGGCCCTCGATGCGGGGCAATACCGCGCTCGCCTATGACTATGACGTCGAGCCCGAGCCGGAGCTTCTCGAAATACCGGCCGAGCAGCGCAAGACCCTTCTGCAACTGACGGAAAAGACCTGCCGGTGGCCTGTCGGCGACCCCGGCAGCACGGACTTCTTCTTCTGTGGCGGGGACACGGCAAACGACCTGCCCTATTGCTCCTATCACAGCCGGGTTGCCTACCAGCCGATGAATGATCGGCGGCGCGACAAGCGGCAGTTCAGGAACTGAGCACCTACACTCTCTTTGGGATTGGTTCCCGCCCTGACGGCCGCGCACATGTCGCGGCCCTCAGTTTGTCGGCGACGCGCAACTACATCTTGTCGAGCGCCGCGTAGACCTTCTTGCGGCTGTTGCCGACGCGCTTGATGACCTTGCGGACCGTATCCGCGCTGACGCCGTACTTCCGCGCAACGTAATAGACTTCGTACGGTTCACTTCCGGAGACTCTGGAGCGATCCGCTTTTCCGCGCTTCCGCTTACTGTCGGCCATTTGCTTCTCCTTTGCCTCAACTCACTTCAGCAATTGAAAAACGCGAGCACTCTATCATTCGCCAATGCTCGGCGTACATCTCTATTCGACGACGAGGCCGGCATGGCGAACGGGATGAAATCAATCCTGCAATAAATTCTTGCCGCCTCATTCGATCAAACGGTCGGCAAGACCGAGCAGTTGTGACGGTATTGTTACGCCGAGTGTCTTCGCCGTCCCGAGATTGACGATGAAAGTGAATTTGGTTGGCTGCTCGATTGGCAAATTGCCCGGCTTGGCACCCTTCAGAATCTTGTCGACATAGGTGGCGGCGCGCCTGTGCATGTCCTCGTAGCTCGGGCCGTATGACATCAAGCCTCCGGCTTCGACGAGCTCCTCGTAGGCATTGATGCTCGGCAGCCGTTGCTCGACGGCAAAGTCCGCGATGCGCTGGCGATTGTGGAGAAAAACCCTGTCCGCAAGGATGAACAGGCCGTCCGGCCGGTCCTTACGCAGGGCGGCCAAAACCCCGTCAATATCGTCGGATTTATGAACGTCCAGCTGTTGCAGCTTTATGCCCAGGGTTTGCGCGGCGGCGAGCGCCTGACGCACCGAGGCAATATGAAACGGATTGAGGGAATTGATTAGCATCACGACATGAGAAAGCCCGGGCACGACTTCGCGCAGCAACTGAAGCCGTTTCCCTTCGAGGTCGGGCGCAATCGAACTTAGCCCGGTCAGTTTGCCTCCGGGGTGCGCCAGATTCTCCACAAGGCCTGTTCCGACAGGGTCGCCGACGGCAACCATGACAAGTGGAATGTTCGTCGGGTTTTGCTTCACCGCCAGCGCCGCCGGCGTGCCGGCCGTGACAATCACGTCGACTTTGGCCGCAACCAATTCGGAAACCAGCGTCGAAAAACGATCGTACTGCCCGTCGGCCCAGAGATATTTGATCTTGATGTTGCGGCCTTCTTCGTAGCCGGCTTCACGCAGGCCTTCGCGAAACGCGTTGAGCAGATTGGCTTCCAACGCCGCGGTGGAGTTGCCCATGAAGCCGATGAGGTATATTTTCTGCTGCGCGTGCGCGGCGAATGTCCAAGGGGCGGTTAAGGAGGCGGCCGCTCCACCCACCAGGGAAATGAACTCGCGCCGTCGCATTACGCCCCCACAGGCTCAGGTACGCTCCAATCGCGAGCCGTCAGGCGGCTCCGGCGACGCGCGTGTCGATTTCGGTTCGCAGCAGCGCAAAATCTATGGGCTTGGTGAGAAGCGCTTCTGCGCCTCCCTCCATTGCCTTGCGTTTGGTCTCCGCATCGCCATAGGCCGTGATCATGATGACCGGAACGTCTGGCCGCGCTGCCTTGGCCTTGGGCAACAATTCAAGCCCCGTCATCCCGGGCATGTTGATGTCGGACAAAATCAATATGAGCGACGCAGTCCGCGCGTCACTGATGCATTGCAGTGCCGCGGGAGCGGATTGTGCAAATTCCATGAGAAATCGGCCGGAACGCAGATCACGCCGAAACTGCTGGCGAAACAGCATTTCAACATCGGGCTCATCATCGACCACAAGAATAAGAACGGTCACGCTCGTGCTCCTGATTTTGCAATTGATGCCGCGGTGCGGGGAAGAACAATCCTGAACTCGGTGAATTCGCCCGGCCGCGTATCGACTTCGATTGAGCCGGCGTGCTGTTTGACAATGATATCGTGACTGATGGAGAGGCCAAGCCCCGTTCCTTCTCCCGCGGGTTTGGTTGTGAAGAACGGGTTGAACATCTTGTCCTTCACTTCGGGCGGGATGCCGGTCCCGTTGTCACGTATTCTGATCTCGACCCGGTCGCCGAGATTTTTGGTCGCCGCGGCGAGAATAGGTTCATAGCCGTTATCGCCAGTCTGGTCCTTGCGCTTCGTTGCCGCATAGAAGCCGTTCGATATGAGGTTGAGCAGGACGCGCGTGATTTCCTGTGGAAACAGATCGACTTCGCCTGCCGTCGGATCGAATGAACGATCAAGGGTGATGTTGAAGCCCTGCTTTTCGGCGCGAGCGCCGTGATAGGCAAGATTGAGGCTCTCCTCCACCACGGCATTGATGTCGACGGGTCGGTGCTCGCCGGAGCCCGTCCGCGAATGCAGCAGCATGTTCTTGACGATTGAATCGGCGCGTTTGCCGTGCTGCACGACCTTGTCGAGATTGCCCTGCAGCATGTCGGCGATCTCGTTGATTTCCTCGCGCAACTTATCGTTCACAGTGGCTCCAGTAAGCGCCTGGCGCAGTTCATCGATCAACTCGACCGATACCGACGAGAAATTGTTGACGAAATTGAGCGGGTTTTTGATTTCGTGCGCGATACCGGCGGTCAGTTGTCCGAGCGACGCGAGCTTCTCGGTCTGGACCAGGCGATCCTGCGCTGTACGCAATTCCTCCAGCGATTTTCCCAGCTCACGCGTGCGCGTTTCCACGCTTTCGAACAGGCGGACGTTCTCGATGGCGATCGCCGCCTGGTCGGCAAAGGTCGTCACGAGTTCGATCTGCTTGTCGGTAAAGGGCCGCACCTCGTGACGCGTTAGCGCCAGAACGCCGATGGCGGCGCCTTCGCGCAGCATGGGAACGCTCAGAATCGTGCGGAAGTCACCGAATTTCTGCGCCTCGACAAAGGTGTATTCAGGGTCGGCCTTCACGTCGGGAATGTGGACAAGCTTTCCCTCGAGCAGTGCCCGTCCGGTCGCCGTGCCACGTTCCAGCTTCACCGGCAGGTCTCTGACCAGTTCGTTGAATTGCTCAGAGAAGCCGTAGCTCGCCGCGCGCTTGAATACCCCGCCCTGCTCACGGGCGATGGTCCCCTGGTCCGCCTCGCAGAGCCGGGCGGCGGCTTCGACCAGTGCCTGCAGCACGGTCTGCAGGTCGAATGTCGAACGGCTGATCACCTTGAGCACGTCGGCGGTCGCGGTTTGCTGTTGCAGCGTCTCGCGCAGCTCGGTGAGCAGGCGGGTGTTTTCGATGGCGATCACCGCCTGGGCAGCGAAGTTCTGCATCAGTTCGATCTGCTTGGTGCTGAACGGGCGCACCTCCTGGCGATAGACATTGATGGCGCCGATGATCGCGCCTTCTTTCAGCATGGGGACCGCCATCAAGGTCCGGGCGCCGGCGACATCGACGAGTTCGAGGATGCGCGGGTCTTTCGCGAGATAGGACTCATCCGTCCGCAGATCGGGGTAGTGGATGACCTCTCCCGTCTTGGCCAGCCGGGCGAGCGGAATTATCGGATGTTCTCGCAAATCGATATCGGGATTTTGCCGCAAGTCGGCGTACTTTTCCTTGCTGTGCACCGCCACTGCCCGGAATTTGGACCCGTCACGCAGGAAAAGATTGCCGTAAGCAGCGTCGCAAATGCGCGTCGCATTGGCCAGCATGGCGTTGAAGACGGGCTCGAGGTTGCCGTGTGAGCTCGAGATGACTCGCAGCACCTCGGAGGTTGCCGTCTGCTGCTCGAGAGCCTCGCTAAGTTCGTGGGTGCGAACCTCGACTTTCTTCTCGAGGTCGGAATAGGAATCCTGCAAGCGTCCGGCCATGTCGTTGAACTGGTCGGCCAGCGCTTCAAGCTCGTCGCCCGATTTGATCGAGATGCGTTGCGCAAGATCGCCGCCGCCGATGCGCGCGGCACCCGTTCGCAGTGCCTGAATCGGCACCACCATCCTGCGCGCGAGGAATATCCCCGCGAGCGCCGCCAGGCACAGCGCGCCGATCAGAACCAGCGCCGTGCGCTGGATCGATGCGATCAGCGGCTGATAGGCCTCCTCGACGGGAAGCTCGACGAACACGGTCCAGCCAAGCGGCGCGACAGGCGCGAAGGCTGTCAGCACTCTCCGTCCCTGGATGTCGGTTGCGGTCTCGATGTCTTCCACCGGACCGCCTTTTTCCGCTCGCTGCGCGGCCTGGACCTGCGCAAGTTTCGTCATGTCCGTATTGCGCAGAACGAGGCTGATGTCCGGATGCGAGATGAGGCGTCCTTGCGCGTCCACCACGTAGGCCTGGCCGCGCTCGCCAACCTTGATCTTGGAGACGACGTCCCAGATCAGCTTCAGGTTGACTTCAGCGATGCTGACGCCGGCGTCGCGACGCGTGCCGGCAAGCGACAGCGTCATGTACGGTTCGGACTCGCGGCGGAAATAGACCGGGCCGTAATAGATCTTGTTTTTCACCGCCTCGGTGAACTTCGGCTCCTTGGACAGGTCGAGACCGCTGCCGACCACATCCATCGCCAGGCGCGATACGCGAAGCTGTTCCTTGCCGCTTGCATCGACCTGCGAAAGTTCGGTGATGGCCGGAACCTGGCGCAACAGACGTAGCGCATCGAACCGGCGCTGTTCAGTGGTGGCGGCAGACCAGAGCAATTGCGTGGTCCAGCCAACCTGACTTTCGATTTCCTTGATGAACTGACCGATCTTGGCCGCGGCGGCTTCCGCCTGCTCGTGCTGGATGCGGATCAGCGACTCTTTGTTTTCGCGATACGAGCCCCAGATTTCGAAAACGCCGTTGACCAGCAACGCCAGGCACACGACGGCAACGAACAGCCCGGTATATTTGAGAAAAAGCCGGCTACGAATCTTCGACCGCGCCGGTGCGGCAGGTTGAGCGGGCGCAGCGTAGTCCGTCATCCGGTCACCTGGTCAGTGATCGGAATACACCGTGCCATTTGCGCTTGCTGCAACGCGCGTGCAGCAGCCCAAGCCGCAAAGACGCTGATATCCAGCCGGCGCACGCAACGACCCCCTGTTGCCGTCAACCTTGCCAGTCGCGGCTTAAAACATAGCAGAATGGGGGGCGACAGAAAGGGATGACAAGGTGAGCATTTGACGCGCTTTGCAGCCGTCTCGGGGCTGTTTGCCCCGCTTAGTTCATCCGACCGAAGCGATCGTCGAGCGCATAACCGGCCCCGCGCACGGTCCGGATCGGGTCGGCCATATGGCCACGGTTGATCGCCTTGCGCAGGCGGCCGACATGCACATCGACCGTTCTTTCGTCGATGTAGATGTCCGAACCCCAGACGCCATCGAGCAACTGCTCGCGGGAAAACACCCGCCCCGGCCGTTCCATCAGGAATTCGAGTAACCGGTATTCGGTCGGCCCGAGATCGACCGGACGGCCATTGCGCGAGACCCTTTTCTTTTCGCGATCAAGTTCGATGTCGCCGATGCTGAGTATGGTCGCAACACGTTCCGGATTGGCCCGGCGCAGCAATGCGCGTACCCGCGCCAGCAATTCAGGTACCGAGAATGGCTTGACGATGTAGTCGTCGGCGCCGGTCGCGAGCCCGCGAACCTTTTCACTCTCCTCGCCGCGCGCGGTGAGCATGATGATCGGCAGTTGGCGGGTCTCCGGGCGCGCGCGCAGCCGGCGGCACAATTCGATGCCGGAAAGACCCGGCAGCATCCAATCGAGGACCACCAGGTCGGGCGTGCTTTCCTTCAATCGCGTATCAGCTTCGTCGCCGCGTGCCGAAGTTTCAACCTCGTAGCCCTCGGCTTCGAGGTTATAGCGAAGCAACATTGTCAAAGGCTCTTCGTCTTCGACAATGAGGATGCGCGCGCTCATGCGAAATCCGTTGTCCATCTACTGCTACCCCGTGCGCAGCGCGGCGATGGTCGTCGTATCGCCTTTCGGGCGCTGATCGGCAATCGGGTGTCCCTCGATGATATAGTGGACCGTCTCCGCGATATTGGTCGCATGGTCGCCCATGCGCTCGATGTTCTTGGCGCAGAACATCAGATGGATGCAGAAGGTGATATTGCGCGGATCTTCCATCATGTAGGTGAGCAGCTCGCGGAATACCGACGTGCAGACCGCGTCGATTTCCTCGTCGCCACGCCATACGGCCATGGCCTTGGTGATATCGCGCCCGCCGTAGGCGTCGAGCACGAGCTTCATTTGCTGGAGCACGAGATCGGTCATGTGCTCGACGCCGCGGATCAGCTTGGGCGGCGGGAACTCGCCGTTCAGGGCCATCACCCGCTTGGCGATGTTCTTTGCCAGATCACCGATGCGCTCGAGGTCGTTGGCGAGCCGCAGGGCCCCGACGACTTCGCGCAGGTCTACCGCCATGGGCTGGCGCCTGGCGATGATGAGCACCGCTCTTTCCTCAATCTCGCGCTGCAGGGCATCGATATTCGCATCGGCCAGCGATACACGTTGTGCCAGCGCAGTATCGCGCTTTGCCAGTGCATCGACCGAGTCGGCGACCTGTTTCTCGGCGAGGCCGCCCATTTCAGCGACCATGCGGTTGAGATCCTGCAGGTCGGTGTCGAAAGCCTTCATCGTGTGGTCGGACATTGTCATCTTTTGGTTATCCGCGTTTGGCGCATCGGAGTCATGCGCTAGCCAAAGCGTCCTGTAATGTAGTCTTGCGTGCGACGATCGTTAGGGGTGGTGAAGATGCGGGTGGTCTCACCGAACTCGACCAGCTCGCCGAGGTACATGAAGGCCGTGAAATCGGATACGCGTGCGGCCTGCTGCATGTTGTGGGTCACGATGGCGATCGTGTAGTCGTCCTTGAGTTCGTCGATCAGCTCTTCGATCTTCGCCGTCGAGATTGGATCGAGCGCCGAGCATGGCTCGTCGAACAGGATCACCTCCGGCCGCACCGCGACAGTCCGTGCGATGCACAGGCGTTGCTGCTGTCCGCCGGACAGCGAAAGCCCGTTTGCTCCGAGCTTGTCCTTGACCTCGTCCCAAAGCGCGGCGCGTTCGAGCGCGTGGCGGACACGGTCGTCGAGTTCCGATTTCGACAACCGCTCGTAAAGGCGAATCCCGAAGGCGATATTCTCGAAAATCGTCATCGGAAACGGCGTCGGCTTCTGGAACACCATTCCAACTTTGGCGCGTAGGAGGTTGAGATCCTGCGAGGGCGCCAGGATGTTTGCGCTGTCGAGAGTCACGTGACCGGTCGCGCGCTGGTTCGGGTAAAGGTCGTACATGCGGTTCAGGATCCGCAGCAGTGTTGACTTGCCGCAGCCGGATGGCCCGATGAACGCGGTGACCTTGCCTCTATAGAGCGGCACGCTGATGCTCTTCAGCGCCCGATGATCCCCATAGAAGAAATCCAGGTTTCGGACCGAGATCTTTTCCGTCAGTTCTTCGTCCTTGGACAGACTATGGGTTACGGTCGGAACAGTGATGGCTGCTACACTCATGACGTTTTTCTCTGGGCGGTGAGAATCCGGGCGACGATGCTCAGCGCGAGCACCGCCAGGGTGATGATCAGCGCGCCAGTCCACGCGAGCTTCTGCCAGTCCTTGTAGGGACTGAGCGCGAACTGGAAGATAACGACAGGCAGGCTGGAAACCGGAGCATTCAGGTTGAGGCTCCAGAACTGGTTGTTCAGTGCGGTGAACAACAGCGGCGCGGTCTCGCCCGAAATACGCGCGACCGCGAGGAGCACGCCGGTGATCATTCCCGCGCGCGCCGCGCGATACGCAACCTTCTGGATCATCAGCGATCGCGGCAGGCCAATAGAAGCAGCCGCCTCGCGCAATGTGTCAGGCACAAGGGTGAGCATGTCTTCCGTGGTGCGCACGACGACGGGAACGACGATCACCGCCAGCGACACGGCCCCGGCCCAGCCGGAAAAATGGCCCATCTGCGCGACCATGACCTCGTAGACGAACAAGCCGACCACGATCGATGGCGCACTGAGCAGGATGTCGTTGATGAAGCGCACGACCATGGTCAGTTTGTCGTAGCGCCCGTATTCGGCCATGTAGGTGCCGGCCAACATGCCGAGCGGCGTGCCGATCAGCACAGCAATGATGGTCATCACCAGACTGCCGACGATCGGGTTGAGCAGGCCGCCGGCCGAGCCGGGCGGTGGAGTCATTTCGGTGAAGACCGCGAGCGACAGACCACTGAAGCCTTCCCAGAGCAGGACCGCCAGAATGAGCACCAGCCAGCTCAGGCCGAACCCTGTCGCACCGTAGGCAAGCGCCATGGTGATGACGTTGCGGCGTCGGCGTTTTGCGTAGAGCGCTGTGTCCATGGTCAGCCTCCCACGCGCGCGTTAAGGCGCATCAGCAGCAGCCGCGCGATGGCGAGCACGATGAATGTGATGACAAAGAGGATCAGGCCGAGCGCAATCAACGCCGAGGTATAAAGGTCACCGACCGCTTCGGTGAATTCATTGGCGATGGTTGCGGAAATCGTGGTGCCGGGCGCCAGCAGCGAACCGGAAATGCGGTGCGCATTGCCGATCACGAATGTGACGGCCATCGTTTCGCCGAGCGCGCGGCCGAGGCCGAGCATGACGCCACCGATGACTCCGACGCGGGTGTAAGGCAATACGACGTAGCGCGCGACCTCCCAGGTCGTGCAGCCGAGTCCATAAGCCGCTTCCTTGAGAACGGGCGGAACGGCTTCGAACACATCGCGCGAAATGGAGGTGATGAAAGGCAGCACCATGATCGCGAGAATGAGGCCGGCGGTGAATACGCCGATGCCATAGGGCGGACCCGCGAACAGCGTGGAGAGAATTGGAATTTCACCGAACAGGGCGATCAGGAACGGCTGCACGTGCTGCTGAAGGAACGGCGCGAACACGAACAGACCCCAGATGCCGTAGATGATGCTGGGAATGCCGGCGAGCAATTCAATGGCTATTCCGATCGGACGGCGCAGCCACATGGGGCAGAGTTCGGTCAGGAACAGAGCGATGAACAGGCCGACCGGCACCGCGATCAGCATTGCAATAAGGGAGGTGACGATGGTGCCGTATATCGGAGCGATCGCTCCGAATTTCTCGGTCACCGGATTCCAGACTTCCTCGTAAAGGAAGCTGATGCCGAACGCGCGCAGGGCCGGCAGCGAACCCCAGACCAGCGAGATGATGATACCGCCGAGGATGACGAGAACCGTCGCCGCCGCGAACCGGGTGAGGTGTCGAAATGCGACATCACTCAGCCTCAGGCGCTGTAGAACTTTCGCCCGATCGACCTGTTCGGCGGACGAGATGCCCGTACCCTGCAACGCCACATCAACCACGGATCCCCTCCCCGTCGATTGCATCGGGCTCTCCCTGGCCATCTTGCCGCTGTGGAGAGCTACTCAAGCCGCCTCCTGGCCGCAGCACAAGACGCCTTTCCGCGGGCACAGGGCGCAGCGAAAGGGCGCCGAGGCGGCGCCCTTTCAATAGCGTTCAGATCAATTGGTCATCGCGAAGATGGGCTTGCCACTCGCGTCCTTGATGTCGCCCGACCAGGTCTTCTCCACGTCCTTCACGACGTTGGCCGGCATCGGAACGTAGTCGAGTTCCTCAGCCATCTTGCCGCCGTTCTTGTAGGCCCAGGCGAAGAACTTGAGCGCCTCGCCGGTCGCGGCCGTATCGCTCGGCTGCTTGTAGAGAAGGATCCAGGTCGCCGCGGTCATCGGCCATGAGCTGTCGCCGGGCTGGTTGGCGAGGATGACGCCGTAGCCAGGCTGCGACTTCCAGTCGGCATTGGCGGCCGCTGCCTGGAAGGCTTCCGAGGTCGGCGCAACCGTCTTGCCGGCCTTGTTGATCATCTTGGTGTAGGTCAGCTTGTTCTGCTTGGCATAAGCATACTCGACATAGCCGATCGAGCCTTTGGTGTTGCCTACGTTGTTGGCAACGCCCTCGTTACCTTTGGCGCCGATACCGCTCGGCCACTGCACCGAGGTGTTCACACCGACTTTCGATTTCCAGTCCGGGCTTACGTCGGCCAGATAGTAGGCGAAGTTAAAGGTGGTGCCCGATCCGTCCGAGCGATGCACGATCGCGATCGCCTGGCTCGGCAGCTTCACATTGGGATTGAGCTTTTTGATCGCGGGGTCGTCCCAGGTCTTGATGTCGCCAAGGAAGATCTTGGCGAGGGTCGGACCGTCGAGGACCAGATCACCGGGGCTTACGCCGTCGAGATTGACGACCGGCACGATGCCGCCCATCACCATCGGAAACTGCGCGAGGCCGGCTTCGTCGAGCTCCTTGCCCGGGAGCGGCGCGTCGCTCGCACCGAAGGTAACGGTCTTCGCCTTGATCTGCTTGATACCGCCGCCCGAGCCGATCGACTGATAGTTCAGCCCGTTGCCGGTGACTTTCTTATAGGCGTCCGCCCATTTGGCATAAATCGGATAGGGAAAAGTGGCGCCGGCACCTGAAATGTCGGCGGCTTTGGCCGGTACAAACGCTGCGGCGGCGATGAGGCCAGCTGCCGCAAATGTGGTCCAATGTTTCAAGGGTTCTCTCCATGTTTACGATCGTAGGCGCGCGCAGACCGCCGTGCGGTCCACGGTGATGGTTCCGTCGCGCCCACTCGCTCGCGCGACCGCTGTTGATTTAAAAAACGCTCTCCACGGGTGGCTTCGGATATTTTGTTGTTGTTCCGCGCTCGAAATTCCGTCGCCGTGGTCAGCGATAAGCGTGCCATGTCACCGTTCTATAAAGCTTCGGTGACAGTCACATGACAGTCTAACACATTGAGATTTATCAGGATTCTGATCCAGGCCGGGAATCCTCGGTGAGCAGGGGCAGGTGGATTGTGAATGTGGCACCGGCCCCCAGGGTGCTCTCAATTGTCAGGCGACCGCCGTGCCGATTGAGCACATGTTTGACCAGCGCGAGCCCCAATCCCGTTCCCCCTTGGGCCCGGCTGTCGGTCACATCGACCCGATAGAAGCGTTCGGTGAGGCGCGGCAAATGTTCCGGTGGAATGCCCGGACCGTAGTCCCGTACCGCAACGCGCGCTTCAGGCGCGCCCGCGCGTGTCTGTCCGCGCGAGACGGTAATGTCGACACGCTTGCCAACCGCCCCGTACTTGAGCGCATTTTCGACCAGGTTTTCCAGAGCGCGGATCAGTTCGTCGCGATCGCCCAGCACCAGGAGCGGGTCCGACGGGATCGTCACCTTGATATCGACGCTGCGATCGCGTGCCAGCGTCTGTAGTCCGTCGACCACCTGCCGGACGATGGGTGAAAAATCGACGGGTGTGTTCGGCTGCAGGTGAGCGTTGAGTTCGATGCGCGACAGCGACAGCAAATCATCGATCAGGCGCGCCATCCGTGTCGCCTGGCCTTGCATGATTTCGAGGAATTTACTTCGCGCGGCAGGATCGTCCTTGGCCGTCCCCTGCAGGGTTTCGATAAAGCCAAGCAAAGCGGCGAGCGGGGTGCGCAGTTCGTGGCTGGCATTTGCGATGAAGTCGGCGCGCATCTCCTCGACCCGCCGCAGCGGGGTGAGATCGTTGAACGTCATCAAAAGGAGATCGACGCTGGGTTCTCCGGCGGCACCGATGCGCACGGGCGTGACAAACGCCTCCATCCAGCGGTCGAGCGGCACGCGTTCGAAAAATTCGACACGCTGCGGCTCGCGCCGCCTCGCCGCACGTCGGACTGCATCGACAAGTTCAGGCATGCGCAAGCCGATCAAGGCGAGTTCGCCGCGGCTCAAGGCAGGCGCGATTCCCGTGGCCGCCTCGTTGAACGCGACCACGCGGCCTTCGCGATCAAGCATGATCGCGGCGCTCGGCAAACCGCCAATGATCTGCTCGATCAGCTGAGCCTGCGGGCTACGGACGACCTGCTGGGCCGAGGGCGCCATGGCGGCGCTATTGATGATCGTGGGCGACCCGAACAAGGCATGCCACGCACCGCGCAATCGGCCCGCCAGGCCGTTGGCGGAGGAAATATCGCGGCGGTCATCTTCAATCGCCATGGTCAATCGGCGTCGGGTTTTCCGCCATCAAGCTCGCTGCGGATCGGCGCAGTCACCGATCTTATCAGCTCCGGTTTGGCCGGACGTCGCGCCCCTTTGAAATTCAGCCAGAACTCGCGCGTGCCAAGGATGATCAATGCCAGCGCGAACGGCACGATATAGTAGAGCAACCGGAAGAGCAGCAGTCCTGCCAGTACGGACTCCTTGTCGAATTGCCACAACGCGACAAGCATGGCGGCGTCAAAAACGCCGAGGCCGCCGGGTGCGTGACTGGCAAAACCAAGCAGCGTCGCCGAAACGAACACCACCGCGATCGTCACGAAGTCGACTCTGGGTTCGCCCGGCAGCAGCATGTACATGGCCAGCGCGCAAAAGCCGAGATCGAGAATGCCGATACAGATTTGCAGAAGCGTGGATGGCCCGCTCGGCAAGCGCACCTTCCACTCGCCTTGGCCAATCTCGCGCGGCGCGCTCCACACCCACATCACGTAAGACACGAGCACGGCCAGCATGCCGATGCCGATGAAGCGGTTGAGCCACGGCGGCAATTGGTCGATCGGCACTGCGGCTTCCGGATGATAGGCGACGCCGAGACCGAGAACGGTTGCATTGCCCAGCCAGAACGTGAGACCGGCGATGAAGCAGATTTTCGCAACCTCGATCGCATCAAGTCCGTACATCGAATAGATGCGATAACGCACCGCGCCGCCCGTGAACACGGTCGCACCGATATTGTGACCGATCGAATAGCTGGTAAACCCGGTCAACGCCGCGATGCGATAAGGAATCTCGTTGCGACCGATCGTGCGCAGCGCAAACAGGTCATAGAACGTGAGGGTGAAGTAGCCGCAGGCGACAAAAAATGCAGCGGCCGCGATGTGGGTGGGCTGCGTCGCCTTTAGCGCGGAGACGACCTCGTTGGTGTCGATGTCGCGCAGCATGTGGAAAAGCACCACCGCCGCGATGCTGATGATGGCGATGCTCAGCAGGACGCCGATCCGATTCCAGCCGATCGTTTTCTGGAAAAACCGCGCCACCGCGCGCAAAGAATTGAGCATCATTCCTCCGGCTTGACGCCAGTTATATCGGTCTTGAACGTAGCGAACGCCATAATCGCGGGCCACCCGACCCCTAGCAGAACTATTTTCACTGGGCGAGTAGACTGCCCGCAGTTCCAGCAGACTGCTAGAATGTCCTTAATAAGGCGTACGGCCGAGGGCTTGCGGGCCGGCCCGTTCAGGAGGCGTTCATGACCGAATCCGACCGTGTTCTGCCGCGTCGCGCTGTTCTGAAGACTGCCGGATTGGGCGTCGGCGCGGGCCTGTTCTCCGGCGTTTCGGCACCGGCCCAAGCCGCGGCCACGAGCGAAATCTGGAGCGCTGAATACTGGGCCAAAAAGGGCGACGTCCCTCTTTATATATTCCGTAAACGGCTCGGCGCGCCAAGGCCGGGCGAATCGTCGCGGCCGATCCTTTTCCTTGTGCACGGCTCCTCGGTGACGTGGCGGATTTTCGACCTCGATACGCAAGGTCACGGTGAATATTCGATGATGAATGTGTTCGCGCGCTGGGGCTTCGATGTCTGGACCATGGACCACGAGAACTATGGGAAATCAGGTCGCACCAGCGGGAATTCCGATATCGCGAGCGGCGCCCAGGACCTGAAAACCGCGATGCAAGTTGTTGCGCGCGAAACCGGACAGTCGAAAGCGCATTTCATGGGTGAATCGTCCGGCGCCTTGCGCGCGGGCCTCTATGCAATGATCGAACCGGAGCACGTGGACCGGCTGGTGCTGGCGGCCTTCACGTACAAGGGCACCGACTCCCCGACTTTGAAAAAACGCGCCGAACAACTCGAATATTTCCGCACGCACAATACGCGATTGCGTGACCGAGCCATGATCGAGAGCATCTTCACCCGCGACAAAGCAGGGACGACCGATCCGGCCGTGGGGAAAATCCTTGCCGATGTCGAATTGCAGTTCGGCGATCAGATACCGACCGGCACATATCTCGACATGACCGCCAATCTTCCCGTTGTCGATCCCGGGAAAGTTCAGGCTCCGGTCCTGCTCGTACGCGGTGAATATGACGGCATCGCAACGGTGGAGGATCTGGTCGACTTTTACCGGCAGCTTCCGCACGGCGACAAGCAACTGGTGATCTTGCCGAACACTGCGCATTCGGTCGCCGTCGCGATCAATCGCCATTTGTTCTGGCACGCCGTGCGCGGCTTCCTCGACATGCCGGCGCCGACGGCGATCTGATCTATTTGGCGGCAAAGAACTCGCGCAGCGCCGCGGTGGTTTCGGCGGGCGCTTCGTCGGCCAGGTAGTGTCCGGACGGAACGGCCTTGGCGGCAACGATATTGTTCGCATAGCGCTGCCAGATGTCCGCAGGGCCCGGATTGTGATTGCGCCCGACACCACCGGTCGCACCCCATAGAAGAAGTAGGGGGCATTCGATCTTGCGGCCGGCGGCGAAATCCTTTGTGTCCATCTCCAGATCGACACCGGCCGCTGCGCGGTAGTCCTCGCAAATTGCATGAATGGTCGCCGGATTGCGGAAGCAGCGCTTGTATTCGGCGAGCGCCTCGGGATCGAAGAAGCTGAGACCCTGCTTCGTCTTCGCAAGCTTCTTCTCGATGAACCAGTCAGGATCGGCACCCATCATCCGTTCGGGCAAGTCGAATGGCTGGATATTGAAAAACCAGTGCCAGGAGAACGTCGCCCATTGTTTGTTGATGTTGTTGTACAGGTGATGCTGCGGAATGATGTCGAGGATCGCCGCGCGCACGACCTTCTGCGGATGATCGAGACACATGCGATGCAGTACGCGGCCGCCGCGATCATGTCCGGCAGCGTAAAATTTGTCGAACCCAAGTGCCGCCATCACCTCGATCTGATCCTGCGCCATGGCGCGGAATGAGTAACCCGAGTGATCGGCACCGCCGGGCGGCTTTTCGGAATCGCCGTAGCCGCGCAGATCGGTTGCGACGACGGTGAACTCGCGTGCCAGCGTTGGCGCGACCTTATGCCAGTTCAGGTGCGTAAAGGGATTGCCGTGCATCAACAGCAGGGGTGGACCGCTCCCACCCGTCACCGTGACGATACGCGCGCCGCTGGTCTTGATTTCAGATCGCTTGAAGCCGTCGAGCATGGATTCAGGAAGGAGGTCGTCCCTGCATTCGAGGCAAGCATAACAATCCCGCCTGCGGCAAGAGGACAACAGAGGACACCGATCAAAAGAGAAAACCCCGGCTCCGTGCGAAGCCGGGGCTATTCCCCGTCCATGATCCACTCGCTTAGTTGCAGACCGTGATGCGGCGGACGCGCAGTCCGAACGGCGTCTCGACGACTTTCTTAACGACGTAGCAATCGGACGCGTAGATGGCCGCCGGCGCAACGATGCCGATGCCGATGCCGCCATGCCAATGGCCGTGACCGTGCCAATGGGCGGACGCAGTGGTGGGGGTCAACGCCGCAGCACCGATCACAGCGGAGGCGCCGAGGGCGAGAGCGAGCTTGCGAAACATGGTGGTTCTCCTGTCTCTGGGTCGTGCACGGAATGTGCATCCTGGACATGGGTCGCCCCGACCGATCGAAAGGTTCAAACCGGCCCACCGCTGGAAACCGCATCGGCCATAAGCCCTGCAAATGCTCGGATTTACCTGCTTTTGCTTGCCCAATCGCGTGTGAAAAGGGGAAACTGGTGCCAGGCCCGGGGGCGGGCAGGAGCATGCGAATTCTT
>Ga0070713_100000384_pt1 | contig 28263 bp, 24 predicted proteins | sample LARL82metaG_FD_65465 | JGI IMG/M metagenome (GOLD analysis project Ga0070713, IMG submission 65465) | Corn, switchgrass and miscanthus rhizosphere microbial communities from Kellogg Biological Station, Michigan, USA - LAR L8-2 metaG | ecosystem: Host-associated > Plants > Roots > Rhizosphere ... | reverse complement strand
TCGCCGGAGTACGTACCGTGGCCGAGCAAGTGAACAGTCTTGGTTCGTTCGACGCCATCATCCACAACGCCGCCATCGGCTACCAAGAGCCTCGACGCATCGCCACCGAGGACGGCCTGCCACAAGTGTTCGCCGTCAATACGCTCGCGCCGTATATCCTTACGGCTCTGATCCAGCGGCCGAAGCGTCTCGTCTACCTCAGTTCCGGTCTCCACCAAAGCGGCGATGCCAGCCTGACTGATCTCACCTGGGAGCGGCGTCCGTGGCAGGGACAGCAAGCATATTCAGACACAAAGTTGCACGATGTGCTTCTGGCATTCGCGGTGGCGCGTCTTTGGCCTGACGTATTCTCCAACGCGCTGGAACCAGGGTGGGTAGCTACCAAGATGGGAGGCCCAGGAGCGACAGACGACTTGGACGCGGGCCATCGCACGCAGGTTTGGCTCGCGGCAAGCGACGATCCCGCCGCGACTGTGACGGGCCAGTACTTCTATCACATGCGTCCTCGGAAGCCCCGCCCTGTCACTCGCGATACGCGAGTGCAAGAGGCTCTGCTCGATGCCTGCAAACGCTTGTCTGGAGTCGAGCTGCCCCCACGCTAAGGCGCCGCAAGCAACATCCGTGTCCTGGGCGCCGAATCGCCCGATGACTTGAGCATGAAACGCTCCTCCTGCGATTGACACAATAAATTAGGAGAGGACAACGAGTTGCTAGGAGCCGTGGATCTCCGGTTGAGTCTGTCGCCAACCCCCGAGCGGGATTCTCAAGCATTCGTTTGACAATCAAATGACAAACGTCGCCATCCGAAACGGCAGTCAGCGTGTCCAATGTTGTACAGGGTGAAGGGAGTAAGAACATGTGGATGAGGTCGTGCGCGGTCTGTCGGACGCTTCTGAGAAAACTGAGGTTGACTGATTCCATCCGCTGTCAGTGTGGGTGGGAGTGGCGGGGACATTGAATTCGGTGTACTCGTATTGGCGCGGGTAAAGAAGGGATTGAGCCGTGGCAAAAATAATTGAGTTCTACATACCAAACAAGTTTTCGAAGCGCGTAAAGTGGCTTCCTCCGCAGGCACGCGGCAGAGTCATCGAGTTCCGCCTGCCGACGAGAAAGTCTGCGTGAAGCTGGGGCGATGAGTGGTTTTCATGTGTTCCCGCGATTCAACTCGATTCAACCAACGCCGACGAAATTAGCCCCAGACGCTCAATGCCCGGATGTTATCCTGATGTTATGGACCACCTCGAAGTGCTTCGCGAAAAGATTGGGAGTCTCCGCGCTGAGATCGCTGGGATTCAAGAGCTGAACGAGCAGTATCGCCGGGAAGGCCGACACGAACCGCAGGCGCAGGTCGCCCACATCCAGAGGCAGGAGCGGCTGCAGGCCATCCAGCAGGAACTATCCCAACTCGCAGGGCTTGGTCGGCGAGTGCTCACGATCGAAGAAAGGAAAGAAGAGCACCGTTCCCGCCTTAATCCTGTGAAGCAGGCTTCTTAGCCACGTTTCCGAGCCTATCTAACCAGCTGCAAGCTACTGAGTGACCGTGAATTCCCCAGCGCTCGTCGCCGTCCCGCCGTCCCGCCCGTCGTCATGATGGTGATTCTCCCAGTCACCGCGCCCGCCGGAACGGTCGCTGTCACTTGAGCCTCGGAGACGACGGCAAACGTCGTCGCCTTCACTCCCTCAAAAGTCACTTTTGAAGTCTGCGACAGGCTTACCTCTCTGGTGGTGCACTCTTTCGACATCGTTTACAACTTCCCAAGCCAGAGGTAGGCTTAGGCTTCGCCAAGTAAAGTGATCTGATCTCGCAACGGCAATTCCGTATTGAGGACTGTGGACTGAAAATGGAGTATCTGGTTGGTACGATTCTGGCTTTTGCCGTAGCGGGCGCCGCCCGCATTATCGGGCTGGACCGCGGGCGAGCCTTTTATCCCACGGTGCTCATCGTAATCGCCTCCTACTACGCGCTGTTTGCGGTGATGGGAGCTTCGAGAACAATTCTGGAAATTGAAATCGCCGTTGGAGTGGGATTCTCTCTATTGGCTCTGCTCGGGTTTAAGAGAAGCATGTGGCTGGTCGCGGTTGCCATAGCCGGGCACGGCGTTTTTGACCTTTTCCATCACTCGCTGATCGAGAACGCCGGTGTGCCAGTTTGGTGGCCCGGTTTCTGCGCCACCGTCGACCTGATCCTCGGCATTTGGTTGGCAATATGCCTGGTGAACGGGATGCGTTATGAACCGGATTGCAATAAGACCCTATGAATGCCGGGTCAAGCTATGGTGAACCCGAACGGAATCAGATCCACGGTTACGCGGCCTGCAGGATCGAGCTTCAATGCCCCTGTTCTTGGACCAACGGAATCTCCGCTGCCAATTGCAGATCTAGCAAGAGAGCGATCCGGCGATCCATTTGAAAGAAAGTAACTGCTTTCTTTCCAGGAAGTACTTTACCCACGATCGGACCGTACTTCTGGCGCAACTGAAGAACCGACTGTTCGATGTCTTGAGATCGTTGCCAGTACCCCAGCGCTTGCTCATTGGAGACCGATCCCCAGTTCTGGGCATAGTCTTTGATCAACGCAACTTTCGCGTCACCGATTTTTTTATATTCCGCTTGATATTGATCGTAGATGGGCCAGAAGTTTGTTGCTTCCGTGTCGGTCAACACCAGATTACTGGCGATCAGCTGTTTCTTGTCCGAGGCGAGATCCTTCCGCAACAATTGAATGTCCTGATCCAGCGAAGCCTGCCCGCTTTGGGCGGTTGCCGCCGGCGAGCCTGTTGCCTGAGCGACAACGTTGGGACAGATGGCCAAACAGATCAACGCTACCACCAGTGCTCCTAATGCTTTCTTATTCACGTTTGCCTCCATATTTTTGCAAGATTCGAGAAGAGAGTAATCGGTTTGTCAGATCATTGATACTGTTCGAGCTAACACTGGCAGTCCGCAACGGTGCACGTCTCCGAACCCAGGAAAAGATGCCATCTGCATTTTCGCCGTCCTTTCACGTGGTGTTGGAACAAATCCCCTCCACTGCGGAATTGACTGTGACATCGTGTGTCTACTGTGCTCCCAGGGGCTTGTAGTCTGAATTTGTTGTCGTTACCACGAGACTCTTGGCAGTGGCATTGAGGACAGTCTGCTGTACATAGTTGGTGCCATCCGGCAGGCTGGCGAACTGAACCGCCAATGTGACCACGTCCTTCGGATTGTCCATGTATGTATTCACGTTCACGGTGCTGATCTTCTTTGCGCCAGTGTCGAAAGAGAGCGCCATCTGATCGCCCTGCAGTGCATAGTCTTTGAAAACGATCTGCGCCACGCCGGAACCGGGAATCAACGAGGCTTTCCCGGCCTGGAAGGCCTGTTGCATGGCCTGCGGATTGGGGGGAACGTACTTCGCGAGCAGAACCTTTACGTCTCCCATGTAGTCCTTCATCTCTTCCTTCTTGTTCGCGATCACTTTCTGCTTCAGTCTTCCTCCGCTCGGAGGTGGCGCCGGCGCAGTCAGCGGCGTCTTCTGCACCTTTCCATCCGGACCATACTGGCAAGCTGATTCGCTGGGAGGCTTCGGGTCGCCCTTCAGGGTAAGTTGGGTGGTTTCCTTCCATTGATATTGGTGGAGTTTTTGCTGGTTTTCTCCAACTGATTGCTTCACCGCCGCCAATTTCTGTTGCAGCTCTGCACCTGCCCCGCCAGCCTGGGCGAATACAGGTAAGCTGGCCGTCAGCATGGCGACCATAATCAGTGAGGTGCGCTTGATCGTATTCATAATGGTGTCCTCTCTAGTTGCGATTGGTTCCCGCCATTTCCCTTGCTCACCGTTCGGCAAAATCCTGACCGAGACGTTTGCCGAGAAACCAGAGGAACAGCAGAAGACAAGCACCACCACAGTGGTGTCACTCGGGTTCGCCTATTCTGGTCGGTTCGACGGATGACCATGCCAGGTCATTGCAACAACGAAGTCTAGGAGCGCCACGCCGCCTTGGAAACTGGCAGAACTGACAGCGCTCACCCGGTTTGAGAGAACCTTGAGATTGTTCCTGAGTGATCCGTTAGGATCATTAACCTATCCCAGGGAGCGAAACGTGATTCTTCGGTAACAGCCGTCATGAGAACCACGGGACACAAGGATGTGAAGACTGCGATGCATCAGTATCCGAAGCTATTCGACAGTCTCCGAGCTATGGCACCGTAGCATCCTGAATGGAAAGACAACAAGCCGTTTGAGGCAGCGCTAGATAACACATGAAAACCTTCTCTCGCGGCTGCCCGCCTCCCTGAACTGGTGTGACTCTGAGTTATCGTGCCCGATAACTGATCGAACTTCGAGCTAATTATCGGAAGAAAAGTCGCCTAGTTTGATCCTTGGTTGGATGCCTCTGTGCCGACAACCGCGCTCCATCCATCGCCCGGGTTGTACTCCGTCATGGCAGCTGCAAGTTCGGTGCTCTTTTCTCCCAAGTCTTTTTGGTATACGGTACCGTCCTTGCCAACCATAAACGTCATGATTCCTGAATTCCTGTAGGCCGCTGGGTAGGCAAGAACGGCGAACCCGTCAGTCATCTTCCCATTCGTAATGTAATCCTTCGTGCCCCCGGGTGCTTTGTCTCCCTGTTTTTTCAGAATCTGGAAGTAATACCCGTTGAATGGCTGGGGCTTGTCGCCTGCATCGGTGTAACCGACGGCTTTCGCAAAATCACGAAGCGGGCCGAGAGGACTTGGAGCCTGCCCTTCTGAAACGTTCCAGTACAACCCGTCCTGCTTGCCTTCCTCGCTGATAAATTTCTGGGTGTATTGCTTCACGCTGTCACCGTCATGAGCCTGGCTGAAGTATTGCTGCTCAGCATCGGCAACTGCACCGCAGGCAGCAATGGCGGTCAGTTCTCCCTTGCCGATTCGACGCGCCAGGATCTCATCCTTGCCTGCTGCCGTATCGAAGGACCACTGGCCCGAAGAATTCCGGCCAAGAGGAATTGGGAAAGGATAGTTGTCGGCGCCGATATACAGGATTTCTCCTCCGGCTTTGATTTCGCGCCAGCGATTCATCTGCACGTATGCGGCAACGAAGTCCTGTAGTGCGTTCTTGTCCTTCACTGCATCTCCGGAAAGCAGGACGTCCTTGGTATCTGGACCGAAGATGGCCACAAGCGCAGCCTGATCATTGGACTTTGCGGCTTCCAAAAAGGCCGCCCCTGCCTCTGCGGGTGACGAGAAGGTTTTTTGAGCCGAGGCGGAAGTGTCCGATCTGTTACAGGAGACCATCAACGTGACGCCGGTGAAGAGAGCCACGTACAACATTAGCCTGGCAACTTGCGTCAGATGTTTGAAGATAAGATATGACATAGGCGTAGCTCCGAATTGTCTTTTCTCTGCGCTCCGCTCGCCGGAGATCAGCGGCGGAAGCCTCCACCGCCGAAACCGCCGCCACCACCGAAGCGGCCGCCGCTGAACCCGCTGGAGCGCATGCTTCCCCAGCCGCGACCGCTATCTGCCCTCGAAGACCATCCGCCGGATCCGCCAAACCCACTCGAGTGTCCGTCCATGCCACTGAACGCAGTGGATCTGTCGCTAGCCGAATTGTGGTTCTGTGCCCAGGAATTGGAGGCTGAGGAACGATTCGCGTCGAAGCTTTGCGGGCTCTGTCGGTTAACGTTGACCGTGTTTCCACTTATATTCTTGTTATAAGTATTTCCGCCACCGTGATAGTTGTTGTAGTTATTGCCGGAGTGGTTGTAGTTATTGTTGTAGCCGTAGCTATTATGATAGCCGCCGTTGTAGTAACCGCCGTGCCAGGCTGAATTGCCGTAATATCCCCCGCCGTGATACACGACGGCGGTACCGTGCCAGCCGCAGTTCCAACTGCTGTAGCCCCATCCGCAACATCCACCACTCATCATCGCGCCCACTGCGATTCCGGCGCCAAACGATAGTAGCCCCGCCGCCACCATATCCCCGGTGGAATATACCGGCGCAACGTAGCCGGGAACCACGTATGGGTATCCGTAAACCACTGCCGGGTTGTACTGCGGTACATAGACGACCTGTGGGCTCGCCGACTGAATCACGATCGTTTGCGGTGACTGTTGAACGACAGTGATTTGGGGGCTGGATTTCAGATTGCCCTTTTCTTTGGCTTGCGCACGAAGAGTTTGGATGGCGTTCATCACATCAGCAGACTGATTGTGATAAGCCTCTCCCAGAGATGAAGTCCACGAAAGATTCGTCGCCAGGTTGTTGAGCACCGACGCAAACTGGGTCAGTGCCTTCACGCTCGGATCCCACGTTTCCTTGTCGACGGCCTGCATCAGGGCGCTACCGGTCAAGCTCTTGTTTTGTTGCAGCCAGTAATTCGCGATAGCAATCTGGTCTGGAAATGTCGAAGCAGCAAGAATCTGGGCCACCAACGCATCCGGATACAGTGCGATAGGCGCCACCAATGCCTCAAGCGCACTCGTGCTCATCGGGGAAGATTCGGTTGGATTCTCCGAATCCTGCACGGAAGATGAGGCCGCTTGATATCCATATAAGGCGTGTGGTGAAACTGTAACGAGAATGAAGCTAAGTGCTATCGATAGGATTTTCTTAACTTGTTCCGTGATCATATCCGAGTTTCCCTCTGAACGAATGAAAATCCATGCCTCGCTCACCATCGTGGCCGCCCTCGAATGATTTCTCGGTGTGAATTTACTCTGTTACTGGCTTAGTTAACGAGGATAGATACACCACAGCAGCCGCAGCCGTAAGTTTCACCTCGTCTTTGTCGTCTTTGAAGCCAGCAGTTAAGTCCGGCAGTACCGCAGGATCACCGCGCCGCGCCAGGGCATCGAAGGCGGACGCCCTAACCAGCCAGTGCTTGTCAGCCGTTGCCGCAACCAACGCCTTTTCGGTTCGCGGATCCGGATCTTTCGCCAGAATCTTGATAGACGTTGCTTTTAAAATCGGCGCCTTCTCCTCACTGGAATGAATCACGTTAAAAGCCTGGAGCCCGATCCCTCCAAACGGCACGAATCCCATGCCCTGCTGAAACGCCATCTCTTCCATCTCCTTAGGGTTCCTCAATAGATCGTTTAACTGCTTCTCTTCGCCTCCAACCAGGCTGTCGCCGGTTTTGCGTTGCCCAGTGAGCACGGCGTAGTAGACGCTGTATCCTCTCTCATCCCCCAGTTGGATCAGGGCTCTAGCGGCGGCCAGCACCACCGCGCCCTCTTTGTCGGTCTTGGCCGCGGCCAGCAATGCGGGAATTGCGCTCTTGGACGCCATGGCGCCGAGTGATAGAGCAGCCGCCCCACGCACTTCGGCCTCTTTATCCTGTAAACCTTTTTCCGCCACGCCCAGGGCCTTAGCATCGCGCGGAATTAACTGCAGCACTCTCATGGTGGCTACCCGCTGGTCGGTGCTACCGTTGTCGGCACCGGCTTGCAGGATTGTCCAGGCTTGGTCGGCAGGGGATTGACTCGATGCAGAAGTCGAGAGCATCAACACTGTCGCACATCCGAGAAACAGTATGACCCTTTCGAACCATCTCGAGTTCTTACAGACTTCCATCGGTTCGTCCTTGTTGATGCTTCCCTTGCACTTTGGTGCGCTTAATCCGAGCATGATGCATTCGACTGCAGACCGGCATTCCCTCACTCGCTTGATTTGCCAGGTACGCTGTTACTTTTGTCGATACACATTGGCGAGGCGGAACGGTTTTTGACCGTAGTTTTCAATCTCCAGCTCATTACTCTTATTAAATTTCACCTTGCAAAGAGGCGAGAATGTGCCGGTTCCCTTTCCATCTTTGTCGACGTCAAGCATGACGATGCCGATCTTATAGTTCGTGGAACGGGTAGAGTTGTACAGTTCCGGAAGAGAGATTGGCCGATCGGTCGCCAGCACAATGTGTTGTCCGCCATCCTTGGTTGGGTGAATACGAACAACTCGCATCCCAGTGCCGACCGAGCCCGCAGGAGCGATACGACCCTTGTCCCCGATGTCCTGCATCGCGCTGACTAAGCCATCTTGGCCTTTGTGCTTGAGGGTTGCCACGAGTTCCTCAGTTTCGCCGTCCGTGGTTAAGCCCTGCACGTAAACCGTGAGGCCAAAACTCTTTCCAGCTGCCATGCCTGCCTGACCGATTGCGGTTGCAGAAAACTGCATCGGTAGGGTCGGTTGAAACTTGGATGAGTCGGCTGCCTGTGTCGCGCCATTCAACCAGGCGACTCCGAGAAATAGTGCTAAAGCCGTAATCAGTCTTCCTGTTCGCATTTAGTTTCCTCGTGCAATAACAGCCATGAAATGCGTTTCTCAGTTGCCATTCGAAACGATGAGCTCAGCGTCCGCTGTTCCACACATCCCGTAAATTGCGCCTGACTGGCAGGCTCCCGCGGAATACTTGAAACATCCTGGCTTCTTCGCCACAACAGAAACCGAACGGTCGGAACCGCCGATGATGGCTCCGCCGGGTTCGAATGGTGACGCCGGGCCGACGTCGACCACAAATCCATTGTCTTTGGCAGTGCTGTACCATTTCACGGTCGTGCCAACTTTCACGCAGAACAGCGAGTTCCCTTTGGCGTTCGAGATGCTCGGAGTGGAAGACGCCGAGTCCGAAGTTCGTTTCACATCCACGGAGCAGGGACTGTCAGCGCTTCCGCACGTATTTGCTGCGGTGCAGAGTTGGGCCGGATTGGGTTCCGAGCAAGCGTACTTGTTGCTTTTCGCCTGAGCGGTCGCATTGCTCAGAAGTCCAGGCAGTGTGAACAACAGAGCAGCACACGGAATTGCGAAGCGTCGATAATCTTTCACAATGCACCTCACGATTTGACTCCAAGGCGAGTTGTTACTGAAGCAAGCCGCCAAAGAGTTATTGAAACAGTCTGGGCCAAAACCCGAATTGCGCCCTAATTGACGCCCGGTGTTCCTTGCCAATCGAGAACGTCAACCAGTTTCCACGAGTTTTCTCTCAGATCCCACTGCAACTGACCTTGGCTGTCGAGGACGAGCTGAGCCGCGGGGTAGAGGACCCCTGTGCTCTTGCTCTTGTCCTGATCGTTGATTTCGATTATGCCAGCGGTGAGATTGAAGGACTGAGATTGGGTGTCATAATATGCCTCCCCGAATCTGATCCAGCGATTGGTTACAAAGATAATCTTTCGGCCAGTTGCCGTAGGAATCATCTTGATGTACGAGCAGTCGTTTCCGAGTGTCCCTGTAATCTCAACGTGACCTACGGCTTTCATTTTCTGCAGTGCGTTTACCAACCCCTGGTTCTGGCCCTTCTCGTAGGCTTGAATCAAAATCTGTCGGTCCGCAGGAGTCGAATATTCATAAATATTCAATGTCACGCCGATGTTTGCCCCCAACTGGGTGCCCGTACCGAATGCCGTTGCTTCGAGGGTTTCGTACTTGTCTCTCGCGAAGCCTGGATGGCTACCAGCGATAAGCACGCCGAGTAACAGCACAGCACCTGCAATCATTTTTGTGAATCTGACTTGTAACTGCATAACTTCCTCCGATCTCTGCACGTAAGTTTCTGAACTAGCTTCAGCGACTATTCCATGATCAGATCAACAGTCCGGCTGTTCGCGACACCATTTCTATCTGTATTTCCGGTATCGGAACACTGACCGGCATCAACTTCTCATCCGGTATTTCTCTGCACACGGTTGGCGAATCCCAGTTCGTGCCAAGGCCACATTCGAAACTTGTTCCTGAGTGAAACACGCTCTGAATTCGACGACAACTGTTACTTATTACAGGATGGTCAACCAACAATTGGAATACACGAAACGGACGCAGAGAATCCCCGCACTGGTCCGGAGTGGAATCGATATCAGCACCAATTTCAATCTTCGAGTTTTCTTGGCCGGCAGGAGACAGGGATGGGATTACCGAACCGCGAGGCAAGTCAGGGTACACTGTGGCGCGGCGCCGCGCCGGCGCAGAACTCTTGCAAACTCCAAAGAGGCAGAGGGGGCGACACCAAAGATGTTCGCCCCCCAGACGCTGCCACGCCGCATAGCCACGATATCGCGTTCAAGCTCAGGCGGCGTGACGTCACGCTCCTATGCGGCCACCAAATGGTTCCTGACAGCGTACTTAACCAGTTCGGCATTGCTCTTAGCGCCAAGTACTTCCATCATCCTGTACTTGTGATACGCAACGGTCCGGCTCGACATCTGGAGGATGCTGCTCACCTCCTTCATTACTCTTCCCTCAGCAAGCAACTGCAATACCTCACGTTGCCGTGGTGTTAAGCGAGCTTCTTCATGCACCAACTTCTTGTCCTGCGTGCGCAAGAAGGCGATTGTATCCCGGGGCAGAGCCGACGCAATATATGATTTGCCTCGCAACACTTCGCGAACTGCCAAAACCAACTCGGCTGCGGCACATGTCTTCAGGACATATCCACGGGCTCCAATACGAAACGCCTCGACAGCGATATCTACGTCGGGATTCATGGTCAAATAGATCAATTTGACGAGGGGAAGTACTTCCTTTAATTGCCTTGCTGCGTCCAGACCATTCAGGATGGGCATAGCCACGTCGAGCACAATTACCTCGGGCTTCAAATCTCTCGCCGCGCTTACGAGTGCGCGGCCATCGCCGACGACGCCGACAACGTCGAACTCCGTCTCCAGAAGTCGCTTACACAATTCGGCCACCAGAAAGTGATCATCGGCAATCATTACGCGGACACGATTATTCATTTCATCCCCCTTATGCCAGCAGTTTTGTTTGACTTACTTGCAGAGCGACTGGAACTTAAAGTCAATCGATTCGATGCGAACCCCATTGGGCTTGGGTGTCGTCGGCATAGAGCTTCAGGCAGCTCTAACCAACGCTGTCTGTTCTTGAAGCAGATGCAACTCTTCTTCCGAGAGAGCGAGCATGGTTGAACCGCAATTGAAGCAAACCGTGAGCTTTGGGAATGCCCAGACTCCAGGCACATCCAAGCCCTGCATACCCGGAACGTGGATGTTTACCTCCGCGCAAAACTCCGTCTGTCTACTCGAGCTACACAATCCACACGCCATAAATCATTTCCCCCAGTTTTGCTTGTGTCGCGAGGATGCGACTCTGAAAAGCCGTTGTATGTCTGTGTGCCGCTGCGATCGGAGATTTGTGCCAGCGCCCAAAAATAGGCTCGGCAGGGGTTTGGTTGTAGACTAGCTGAGACTCGCGTCCGTCTGCGAACGAAAAGAGGAGTCGGATTCCAAACGTGGGACCTGTAAAGGCGGGGCATGTCGTTCGTTGAACTACAAGATCTATCCGACGAAGAACTAATGGACCGCCTCAAGGATGGGCAGAGCGATGTCCTGGCTGTCCTCTTTGACCGTTATGAGAAGTTGGTTCTAAGCATAGCCCTCAAGATTGTTCGCGATCCTGGTGAGGCTGAGGACGTTACCCAGACGGTCTTCCTTGATGTTTTTCGCGCCGTGGCACAATTTGACCCCCGCAAAGGCAGTACTAAGGTGTGGTTGATGCAATATGCGTATCATCGCGCCATCAACCGCCGCCAGCACCTTGAAGGCCGTGAGTTCTATAGAAGCGCGGAACTAGAAGACGACTTGGAGGTTCATCCGGTAGGGGCTGGCAAGACCTTAGGTCTGACTGTGCCGGAGGTAAAAGCGCTCGTTCGTCAAAGTATGAAAGCTCTCTCCGATCCGCAAAGGAAGGTAATCGAAATGGCCTGCTACGGCGGCCTTTCCATGCGTGAAATCGCCGAGCGGACCGGCGACTCATTCGTCAACGTCCGACATCACTATTATCGTGGCCTCCAAAAATTGCGCTCTTTCATATCCGGCGGAGATGAAAGAACTTCGAATACCCCGGGAGGAAAGTGTGCCTGAGGATCGGCAAAAAGTAGTACCCGGGCACGAGGATGAGACGCTCTGTGCCCTTGCCGCCGGGGGCCTTCTGCAAGGCACGGAACTCGCTGAGTTTCAGGCGCATGTGAGGAATTGCAACCAATGCCGCTCGGAGTATGAGAAGTTATCTGCCCTCGTCACCAGGGAGTTGCCGCTTGGCGAGGGAGGGTTTCGGCAGAAATTGGCGGAGATGAAGGCTCAGCCGCTGCCCGGTTCGCGGCAGCGTTTCCTTCGCCGGGCGCGCGCGGAGGGCGTCGTTTTCTCGGACGCGGTGAACCCTGCCGCTCAATCGGGATCGTGGTTCTTCCGCCCTTCTGCCCTTCTGGGCACAGCTACAGCGATGGTTTTGATTGCGATCGGTCTTGCGGACTACCATTCGCGCGGCTCATTGGATTCTGCCCAGGCAGGCGCCGCCGCCGCACAACAGATCGCAGAACTGAAACGCCAGAACGAAGCCCTGACTGCGAGTCTGGCTCAGTCCAACCAGAAGCTCACGACCCAGCAGCACGACATCCAAAACTTGCGGATTCAGCTGGCTGATGCTGCCAAGAACGCCGAGAACTTGCTGCGCACCAGCGATCTGGCTCGCGGCCAGACCGCTCGATCGTCCTCGGAGAATGCTCAGCTACTGGACGAGGCCCGCAACCAGCAGAAACTGCTGGCATCTGCACAAGATGAGGCCGCTCGTAGCAGCCAGTTGCGTCTCAATGACGAAGCCGCCCTCGTGGACCAACAGGCCCGAATTACGGAACTTTCCAATAAACTGCGGATTGCCAGCGCGACGCTCGATATGGAACGACAGCTTGCGGCCGCTGGCAAGGATGTCGGCGAACTCATGGCAGCACGTGAGTTACACGTGATTGACGTCCGTGAGACCGATCCGAATGGTAAGCTCACAGACGCCTTCGGACGCGTCTTCCTGACCGAGGGCAAGTCCCTTACTTTCTATGCCTTCGACCTGAATCAGGCGCCAGCCCTAAACGCAAAACGGAGTTTCCAGGTCTGGGCGGTGGCGGAATCCGCTAACAGCTCGTCGCGCAGTCTGGGCTTTCTCCATGCGGATGCCAAGGCGCCAGGGCGATGGGTCTTGAAGGTCGACAATCCCGAGCTGATCAATCAGATCCATGCCGTATTTGTTACTTCCGAGCCGGGCACCGGAAGCAAGGAACCCAGCACCCAGAAGATGCTCTACGCCTATCTCGGCGAGCCCAATCACCCATAGGGCCCTGAATTTCCACCACCCCAGGCTAGTAGTTCCTACAGTAGTATCAATTTGCGGGCAAGGCTAACCTCCACCCCGACCTTTGGACCAAGTGGAGCGCTTCCGTCCTGCAAAACCTGAGGGGGACTGGATGCGGATCCCGGTGCTCGTCGGGGTTTTGTTTCTGACCTCGATTGGTGCCTCCGCACAAACAGAAAATGCCCGGATCTCCGGACGGGTGACCGATCCGACCGACGCCGTGATTGCTGGCGCGGCATGCACCATCACGAACCTCGAAACCAACGTTTCCATAGTCACCACCACCAACCAGGACGGGATTTACGTGATCCCTGACCTGCGCCCCGCCACCTATCGAGTGACCATTCAGAAAGATGGTTTTCGCACCGTCGTTCAGCCCAGCCTGCAGTTGTATGTGCAGGACGCGGTCAATGAGAATTTCAAGCTGGCGCTCGGCTCCGTTTCAGAAACCTCCATCGTCGTTGCGCCGCTGCTGCGAACGGACTCGGTAACGGTGAGTACTGTCGTAGACCAGCAGTTTGTCCATAACATGCCGCTGAACGGCCGTAGCTTCCAGTCTTTGATTGCATTGACGCCGGGCGTGGTGTTCACCTCGCAAAACCTTGGGGCAGGACAGTTCAGCGTGAACGGCCAGTTCACGGACACGAACTATTTCATGGTGGATGGCGTGAGCGCGAATTTCGCCGTGAGCATAATCGGTCTCGGTCAAACCATGGGCGGTGCGATACCCGCATTCACCGCCCAAGGGGGCACGAACGGACTTGTTTCGGTCGATGCCATGCAGGAGTTCCGCATCCAGACGTCATCGTATGCGGCGGAATACGGGCGCACGCCGGGAGCTCAGATCTCGATCGTCACCAAGTCCGGGACCAACCAATTGCACGGCAGCGCCTTTGATTATCTGCGGAACGATATTTTCGACGCCCGCAACTACTTTGATGCGTCGCCGCTTCCCAAGCCCCCGCTTCGACAGAATGACTTTGGGGGAACGCTAGGTGGGCCGATTCTCAAGGACAAAACGTTCTTCTTTTTCTCTTATGAAGGGCTGCGGTTGCGGCTGCCGCAAACCGCGACCGATGACCTCTACACGGCGTCGGCCCGAGCAGCGGTTGCGCCGGCGTACCGGCCAATTCTGAATGCGCTGCCGCTTCCGGATCCGAACGCACCTCTGGTGGACCCTACTTGCGACAACGTCACCAATCCATGCATGGCGAACCTCACCGTTGCCTATTCCGATCCTTCGTCGCTCAACGCCACCAGCCTCCGAGTGGACCACTACCTGAACAAGAAAGTCACGCTGTTTGCACGTTACAACCACGCGCCATCTTATGGTGCGACGCGGTACTGGGAGGAATTAGCCTACAACCACTCAAACACGCAAACACTAACCGCGGGAGCTACGATCTTAGTGGGTCCCACGAAAGTGAACGACTTCCGCGCGAACTGGAGTCGGAACACGGGCGACTTCATTGTCTCTCTTACCAACTTTCAAGGCGCAGTTCCGCCACCCACTTCAGTTCTGTTTCCGCCGTCGTCCGCGTTTAGCTTTGATAAAGGCGAAGCCTTGTTCTCGTTCGGACTCCAGGAGGTGCGAGCGGGGACGCAACGGATGAACGTCCAACGGCAGCTCAATTTTGTCGATACGTTCTCCTGGGCCATTGGGGTACATCAATTCAAGTTCGGCCTCGACTATCGTCGTTTAAGTCCCACGGCTCTGGAAGCTACCAGCTACGGCATTTTTCCGCAGTACTCGGAGTTAGTGGCCGGACTAATGGGCGAGGCGATCGTGAGCGCCAGCGATCCCTTCTCCGTGAACGTAAACAACTACTCGCTGTATGCCCAGGACACCTGGCGGGCAAGAAATAACTTGACCATCACTTACGGGTTACGATGGGAAATCAATCCTCCCCCGACTTCGGCGACGCCAGGGCAACCCCTTTATATTCTGCACGGAATCTTCGACTCGAATCCTCTCGCTCTAGTCCCTGGGGCCCTGTGGCACACGAGGCTGGGAAATTTTGCTCCTCGCATCGGAGCCACCTACCAGATGAATCCCCGCACGGTGCTGCGCGGAGGATTTGGCGCCTTCTATGATTTAGGTTACGGGGACGTCGGCCTCGCCGCGTTCGGCTTTCCATACTATCGGTCTGAATTTCCGCCGGTTGCTCTAGGCACGCCGTTCGACTTGTCGAACCCCTTGCTCCAGCCTCGTCCGTTTTCAACTGCTCTCGATTTGGCTTGGAATCAAGTAAGCGCGGTCGATCCGCATCTGCGTGTTCCATTGACCCTGCAATGGAATGCGGCGATTGAGCGACAGCTTGGAACAAAGCAGACTTTGTCGGCTACCTACGTCGGCTCAGCCGGCAGGCGTCTGCTTCGAGAAGACCACCTCTACCCTCCCGCAGTGGTGAGCATGGGCGCCGGATCGGTCTACGCTACGTGGAACGCTGGCAACTCCACGTACAACGCATTTCAATTACAGTTCCAGCGACACATGTCGCATGGCCTGCAGGCACTCGTTTCTTACAACCTCGCTCGATCAACGGATATGGGTTCCACCGATTCAGGAGATCTTCGCGCGACCAGCGTGAGTGACGTCGTGCTCCCACCCCTGACTCCCTCTGACTACGACTTACGTCAGTCGGTTGCCGGGGCTGTCTCCTATGAGGTTCCCTCCCCGACTTGGGGGCGAGTCGGCGAGGCGATCCTCAAAGGCTGGGCGGTTGACGGGTTGGTACGCGTGACGTCTGCGCCGCCGATCAACGTGACAGTGAGAACATTCTCCCTGACGCCCGGCCCATTCGGAACCCAGGCCGAAATCGTTCCTGGTCAACCCTTCTGGATCGCTGATTCGACGCAACCCAGCGGGAGTGCATTGAACCCGGCTGCCTTCACAGCCCTGCCGCCGGATGAGAATGGAAACCTGCCCAGGAACAGGCTGCGCAGCCCCTATTCGATCAACCAGATCGATATCGCGCTGCGTCGACGCTTTAACCTGACCGAGCGCGTGAAACTCGATGTGCGCGTCGAATATTTCAATCTCTTCAACCACCCGATGTTCGGACTGCCCGGATCGCAATGCAACCCTGATCCCGTGTGGTCGTTCGATGGAAACACTCCGAATCCGTCCTTCGGCAAGGTCTGCCCTGGGTCGACAACGAACCTTGAAGCAGGCGGCGGAAGCGGCGGGACCGGACAAAGCGCACTATACGCGGTCGGGGGACCACGTTCGGCACAGTTCACGTTGAAGGTGATGTTCTAGGCAAAACCAATCCTTGAGAATCTTGCCGGGCTCAGTACGTCCAGCCCGCATTCAGCAGGATGCCATTCACCATCAACACATTCATCAGCAGGCCGATGACGTTCCCCACGTAGATGGCGGGCTTCCGATTGAGCAAACCGTATATGACCCACAATAAGCTTGCGAGGCCGAAGATCGACCACGTCGTCAGGGATTGACCCGATGCATGCACGGTGTGAGTGAAATACAACTTGGAAATCGACGGCAAGGTGGCGAGCGGCTGCACAATTCCGGTGGCCAGCATCAGTGGTTCGAAAACTCTCAGCCAGCGCAGTTGCGCTGGAGAACCCGCGCTCGGGAAAAACATATTAGCGACTCCTTCAGGTCCGTGCGCGATCACCGCAACAGAAAGTCCGGACGCTGTGGGCAGGTCGGTATGTCGGCCGTGCGACCTGCACGCGAACTTGCGACTCACGAGCAGTTCAACACGATCGTGTCAAACTGCCTATTGTCACTTCTTACAGGGATCTCGCTGACCATCGAGCGCCGTTAACTCCCATGAAGCTTCGCATACTCCGCCTTCGCCTGCCTCAGAATGGGGATGTCGGAGTCGGCATCTTTCCAGAGCGCAAGGAACTCGTCATATGCCGGCCGTGCCTTAACGGTGTCGCCTTGCAGAACATGCGCTCGCGCCAATCCGAGGCGGGCAAGAACGCCAATTGTTTCGTTGACCACAACCCCGGGATAATCCAGGATCTTCTGGAACTCGGCCGCAGCCTCCTGGCCCCGACCCGCCGACAGATACGCTTCTCCGCGTACAAATACTGGATAGAGTGACGGCGTGAACGATGAGTCGCCCGGTTGTCCTAGCTCGAATGGAACGGCAATTTTCAAAGCTTCAATGGCGTTCACAGGATCGTTGCGGCTGAGTGCAAGTTGAGCGCGGACAGTCGGCAAGTAGTTGAACTTTACAACTGTGTCCAATGGAAAGGTCTTCGCTAGGTCATCGGCCAGCTTTTCCGCATGCGACGCATTTCCGGCCCGCGCCAGGGCCAGAGCTACTCCAAATTTCACGTCCCGGCTGGTCGATCGTGCGAGAGCCGCCTCTCCTCTCTGGCGTGCCTCGGCCGTGTTTCCGACGAAGGCTTCCGTGAGAGCCGCATCGGCGTCATAGCCTGCCGCGGTCTCCTTTGCTTCCGCTCGTTCAGCGGAAAGGATCGCTTGCTGTGAGAATTCCCGGGACTTCCTCAACTGACCGGCAGAAGCAGCGGTATCGGCTTCGGCCGCCAGCAGCATATCTTCCACCCCTGATTTACCAGCGGCCCATGCAACTTGTTGTGCTCTTCCTGCCTCGTCGTTCTGCAAGAACGCAAGCTGGTAGAGATAGAAGTGCAGGTAAGGGGAATCAAGCTTCTTCGCTTGCGCCTCTACCGCCGTTGCCCGGGCTTCCTGCAAGCGGCCCAAGCGAACGAAGTTTTGGACGAGGTTGGCATATCTCAGTCCGCTCGCGGGTTGAAGACGAAGTGCCTCGCGTGCTTGCGAAAGGGCCTTCTCATGTTGTCCCGTGTAGCCATACAGCAGGCCTAGATTGCCCACGGGCTTTTCATCGCGCGGATACACCTCTGCCCAGACCTGATATATCTCGGCCGCCTTATCCAGATCTCCGACGACCAGATCGCGATAGTAAGAATCGATGTAGAACTTTTCTCGTTCGCTGACGCGTTCACGCAATTGGTACGCTCTTCCGAGACTCTCCGCTGCCTGGTTCCTCTCGCCGAGATTCGAATGGCTCGTCCCCAATAATGCGTAGGCCATAGCGAAATTTGGGTCGAGCTGAGTTGCCCGCTCAAAAAGCGGAAGCGCCGCTTCATCGCCCTTCAGGTCCTTCGCGGTAAGCCCCAGGCTGTAGGCCTTTAATCCTTCCAGCGAGGACGTTGTTGCCTGCTCCACCGGAGTGTCGTATTTCTGTACCGTACTGAGCGATTCACCCAGCTTTCCCCGCAGGCTGGTCGCTCCCTCATTGAGCGCCTTCAGAATGTGCTCCTTGCTGTCGGACATCACCTGAACCCTCGCCAAGGACCGACCATTGCTGCAAGCAGTTGCTTTCAAACCGAGAACATACTCGCCGCCCAAGTTCGCAATCGAGCCTTCGATCACCGCAGCCCCTTGTACTCTCAGGCAAAGTTCCCGCGCAATCGCTGGTGTGAATTGCATGTCGGACAACGCGCCCATCAACCGCAAAGTCTGCTGAATGCGCTGTTCGGAAACGATGCTCAGAAAGGGCGATTGCTCCAACTGAACGGCCAAGGCCTGTTTTAAGGCATCATTGAATACCCCTTCGCCTGTACCATTCGTAAAGTCGGCCAGGACAATCGTGTCTTTGTCGGTGAGTCGCGTCCGACGGTAAATTCCAAAGTAAAGACCACCCGCGATCAGGGTGGCAAAGACAAGCATGGCGGCTACAAGAGTCTTCCAGCGACGGTTGCGCGGTCGCTCTTCTACTACAGGAACCGAGGAGGAAAAGACTGTCTTCTGTTTGCCGCTCGAAGAGGAACGCCTTGGAACCGGAATTTCCACCGATTCCGTGTCCCGCTGCGCTTCCGGGAGCAAGATTCGGCGTGAGCCGGTGTCTCGCTTCAGCCGCTGCAAGTCGGTTCGCATGTCGCAGGCATGCTGATAGCGAAGGCTGCGGTCTTTTTCCAGTGCCTTGTCGATGATTTGTTCCAGTTCGGCTGGCAGGTCAGGATTCAGCCGTACAGGCGCGACCGGAGCGCGGTTTAGAATCGCATCGAAAAGAATCGCCGTACTGTCTCCGTGGAAGGGCAGTTTTCCGGTGGCCATTTCATACAACACCGTACCAAACGAAAACAGGTCAGTGCGGGCGTCCAGATCTTTGGCCCGCGCCTGTTCCGGCGACATATATGCAATCGTTCCCATCGCGGCTCCAGTGGTAGTGAGGTCCGCGGCAGGAGATGAAGAAGTCTGCGTCGCTTGAGCACCGATCTGGCTGGCGGAGCTGGCCGGCAGGACCACCTTGGCCAAACCGAAGTCGAGGATCTTGGCGTGTCCTCGCTTGGTTACGAAAATGTTAGCGGGCTTAATATCGCGATGAATAATTCCTTCAGAATGCGCGGCGTCCAGTGCGTCTGCAATCTCATCCGCGAGCCTGAGCAAGACATCCATCTCGATCGGCTTCTGGGCGATGAGCTGCTTCAGAGTAATTCCGTCCAGAAACTCCATCACGATGAAGCATTGCCCACCGTGCTCGGCAATCTCATGGATGGTACAAATATTTGGATGGTTCAGCGCCGAGGTTGCCCGGGCCTCACGACGGAAGCGTTCCAGACCGTGAGGATCCTGCGAAACCGTTTCTGACAAAAACTTTAAAGCAACAAAGCGGCCGAGCCCTGTATCCTCCGCCTTGTACACCACACCCATCCCGCCGCTGCCGAGCTTTTCCAGGACGCGATAGTGCGAAACGTTGCTGCCAATCAGCTCTGTGCCATCATTTGTCATCCACGGCTCGGCGACGATGCGGTTTCCGTAACTTTCGGCTTCGGCAATCCAATGTCAGGAAGTAGACTTGCGTGTCCTCAGTGGCGCGAACACCCAAATTAGTGATTTGTTCGTCGAGCCTCAACGATTCGAACAACCACAAGACTGGAATCTAGACTGCGTCGTTGCCTACCGTAACTGCCAGAAGTTACAGTGCAGCCCCAGGGAATTGGGGCTGCGTGTCAAGGGGGTGAGTGATTGGCATTTACTGCAACGGCGGCGTGGTTAGTCCCATTAGGGTCGTACCGAAGAATTTTCCCTGGGCGTTGAAATTCCAGTTGATATCGCAAATCCCGCACTTGCACAGGCGTGGCAGCCGTTGAGCAGGGGATAGCCACGGTAAACTGTAACCCGCCGTTTGGCCCCGTTTGTGAGGGCTGACGACCGACGCCACATAAAAAAGGTACCCACCCTTAAGATGAGCACCCAGCTGAGAAGAGTTGCTGCTGGTGAGAAGGGGATGACGCTGGTTGCCTCCTTCAACTCCGCATCTGTGTAAGCCTCTAGGTCTGTCAGAGGACTTGTCATTTTCTACCTCCCTAGATGGCGCAGGAGGAGTACCTTTAGGTTAGCACCCACAGCCAAGACCCCGTGATCTTGATCACTCTTTCTCACCAGTAGAATCGGGCCGTGTCAAAGGAGGGAACATGAGACATCTTCTTCAACTGTGGCGGTACGATGAGGGGCAAGACATCGCGGAGTATGCAGTAATGCTGGCCGTCATTTTAGTAATTGTGGTTGGCGCGATTCGTCTGATCGGAAGCAACGCGAACAATGCGTTCTCGCAGGCAGCTAGTTCAATTCAATGACCTGTCGCATGCAGGAGGAACTCTATGCCACACTTTGTGACGCTCGTCCGTTACACCCACCAAGGACTTTCAAAGGTCAAGGAAAGTCCATCGCGGCTCGATGCTGCTAGGAAAGCCGCTGAAGCGGTAGGTGGAAAGATTCAGGCATGGTACTTGACCATGGGGCACTACGATGCCGTTTTGATCTCCGAGTTTCCTAGCGATGAGGCGTGTGCAAAGTTCACGTTGTCAGCAACCGCACTCGGAAACATTTCCACGGAGACCCTCAAGGCGTTTCCCGAAGCTGACTACCGCAAAATCTGCGGTTCCCTCTGACCGGGGCTGGCTGCTAAGAGTTCGCTTCATCCCTTTGAGGAAAGCAACTCTGATTTTTCGTTGCTACGGCGCATTGGTTCGCCGCCTCGTAGGTGTCGAACGTCCCGTACTCATAATGAGTGCGGAGTTCTTTTTCGCCTGACGCCACCGATACCAACTCCCTGACCACGTAGGCGTTTTTCATGGTCGCAATTCTCTCCTGCCTCAAATTCACATTCAATACCAGCATTCAATCAGAGCAGACGAGGTCTTTCCCTACTCCTGGTTTTTTCTCCCTTTAGGGTTAGGAGACGGCCTTCACAGACCGGGATTGAAAGGCCCATGCTTCACTGGACCTTCTCGTCCTACAATGACCGCATGACAGACCTCAAGAATCGAGTTGCTCTCGTGACCGGGGGCAGTCGCGGGATCGGAGCAGCCATCGCCATCGCGCTGGCTAGAGACGGGGCCGATGTTGCGGTGAACTATCGTGAACGGGCCGACGCCGCGAAAGCAGTGTGCAGCGAAATCACTGGCATCGGAAGAAAAGCATTCGCGATTCAGGCTGATGTTTCAGTCGCAACCGATGTCAAGCGGATGATCACAGAAGTTGAAGACTCCCTCGGCGGCATCGACATTCTCGTCAACAACGCGGCTATCGCACGTCCCCGACGGTTTGAGGAAATTGCTGAGGAAGAGTGGGACGAGATACTCACGGTGAACCTGAAATCTGTCTTCTTAGTCACTCAGGCGGTGATCGGCGGAATGCGAAAACGGAAATGGGGCCGAATCATAAACCTCTCTTCCGTCGCGGCACAGACGGGCGGTGCTGTGGGAGCGCACTATGCAGCATCGAAGGCCGGAATCATTGGGCTGACGCATTCCTGCGCTTCATCCTTTGTTCGAGAGGGCATCACGGTCAATGCCATCGCTCCCGCCCTGATTGAGACGGACATGGTGACCAGTAACCCTAACGCAAGTCCTAGTCTCATCCCGATGGGGCACTTCGGTTCCGTTGACGATGTTGCCTCGGTAGCCGTGATGCTGGCGATGAACGATTACGTGACGGGGCAGACCCTGTCCGTTAACGGTGGTTGGTACATGAGCTAGTCACGATTCTGCAAAGCCGGGCACCTCGTAAAAGCCTGCACCATCTTTGGGCCATGCGATGTCACCATTGTGGAATTTATAACTGTCGCGTGAGCATGTAGAGTCATTTTTGAAAGTCGTTCTGAACGTTGAAGCGGGACCACTTCGGGGGAGGGGGTTCCGCTTCTTTCATGTAGGCAAGAATCAATCTAAAGACCGCGTCGGCTGATAGTTGACGAAACGGCGCGATTATACCCACAACTTTCTCTAGGTTCGTAGACGTCGAGACATGAGGCCGATGTTGTGTCTCGCGCTAAAACAAGAATCCGCCAATGTGAGCCGATGTAGGTGAGCGAAGGTCTTGGCGGGGTGTTTGCCGAGGAATCTTTCTAACGCCCTTGCGTACCGCTTCTGCGTTGCCTTCGACCAAACAGATCAAGGGAACGTTCGTATTTCTCCTGCCAGTCGCGGATTGGCAATGGTTTGTCAGGATCGACGGGTTGGATACTGGACGGGGTTTTAAGGCCGGTGTGCTGCTCATGACCTTTCATTAGAAGTTCTCGTGTTGATATCGGTTACGTCAGTTTGGGGATGTGGAGTAGGTTTTTCGCTCAAGGGGAGGAACCCCCATCAATCTCGGCAATGCCTTAAAGCGGTACATCAGACCTGCGGCATCAGAGTTGAGTATCCCGCTCGGCGGATGGCACGACTTCAGGCACACGCTGACGACGACCATGCGCCGTAACGGAGTTCATCCGAGAGTGATCTCGGGCATCCTCGGTCACGCGAAGTTTCGCTAGCCATGGACACCTACGATCACGCTGATGTATAGGACTTCCGGCAACCGCTGGCACTTGTGGCAGGAGGGTTGTTATGAGGTGTTACCAAATCCGCTTCGCCAAGGTTGATCGGATTTTGATTCTTAAAGAGATGGTGAGCGCGGAAGGAATCGAATCCGCGTGACAACGTAACTACAACAACTTAGACGGCAGCAGATGGTACCTAATACCCTGTTCTCGATGTAACGCAGTGCGAGCGGCACGGAAACGGCACGGGTAAATCAGAGGGTTCTTTACGGTCTTAAGAATAAGGGACGCCCACAGATTCAACCCCTGACCTCTATCGTATTCAGACCCTGCTCAACAGGAACTGATTGACATTCAACGGCACTGGCAGCCACCTTTGGTGTTGTGAGGAACTCTGAGGAGTTCCTATTGGACACTGATCGAACCACATTGTCATCCGAGCGCCGAGGCTTTATCCCTTCAAGCTGGCAGGCGATGTAGGCACTGGCTCGGACCTACTGAATTCTGAGACTGGCAATGATCGACTGTAGGGCTATCCGGACCGCAAGAGTGCGATCCCGCAACCTTCAGACCGCACACTTGCGCCGTAGAGGTCAGACAGTACGATCAGTCAGTAGCAGCGGGGGGCGGCGCTTGCCTCCCGCTCCGAAGACTATGTCTACTGTCGAGTCGCGATAGCACCTCGCCAACTTCAGCTTGACAGACTACACAACCGGCATGCTGCGCTTCGGTTATGACTGCGACGAGACGTCGACGCGCGTCTGAGTCATTGCCTCGAGCCGCTTCCAGCTGTGCCGATGAAGCGGACAGACGAAGCCTTGCAAGCCAGTCCGTTGCTCGCAGGGCGCTAGCCTTTTCTACCGCGTCCCCAGCATCGGCGAGTTTGCCTTGGGCGAGCAGTGCCTCAGCATGCATGGCTCGCGCTTCTACCTCATCGGCTCGGCGGTTTTCGAGTCCGAGTTCATCGATGGCAGACTTCACGGATGCGTCGAACTGTTCTGGAAGTCGCTCAAGAAATCCCACCCGTGCCAGCATTACCTTATCCAGTGCGGCCTCGCCCCTAGCTCCGATTTCTTGATTTATGCTCAGCGCTTCTCGCAAGACTCGGCGCGCCGCAGCGAAGTCCTGTTTGCTGATAAAAGCTTTGGCGAGAGATACGTTGACTGCTGCAAATGTTGAGCGATCACCGACTTCCTTGAACGCAGTCAGAGCTTGACCGTATAGGCTAATGGGTGAATCCAAATCACCTTGGATCCGCAGCACGTCTGCCAAGTTGGTTTTCGCAAAAGCCACTCCAATCTTGTCACCGGCTGCCTGCCGGACTTCCAGTAGATTTTCGAAGATCTTCTTGGAGCCGCGAAAGTCTCCTCGCTGGTAGAGCAGACCGCCAAGATTGTTCATCGTGGCATACTCGTTATCATTGCGGCCGAGTTTGCGAAAAATCTCCAACGCTTCGCGAAAGAGACCTTCCGCCTTCGCCAGGTCGCCCTCAGCCCGGTAAACTTCTCCCAAGTTGGTGAGCGCTCCGCCCAATCCGTTTTCGTCGCCGATTTGCCGGAAATCGGCTCTGGCCTCCTCCAGTTTCGCCTTCGCCCCTGCCAGGTCCCCCTGCTTCTGCATGACAATCCCGATATTATTCAGCGCAGTGGCTGTGCCGTCCCGATCACCCGCCTGCTCGTAAATCTGTTGCGCTTTCGAGTACGCTACGGCGGCTTCTTTGAAGTACGCCTGGTCATCGAGGGCCCATCCCTGGACCAACATGGCGCGCGCCAGCAGAAGTCGGGTGCCTGAGGATTGGGCTTTCGCGGCAGCCTGCTCTGCCAGCGCTTGCTGCCTCTTGTAATCGGCGCCTCTAGCCGCAATAGACGCCTCGATGAGATCAATGCGTGGATCAGTCCCGCTCGGCGGTGGCAGCGAACGCAAGTTAGACAGCACTCCCAACGCCTCATTCGTGTTGCCAGCTGACATTTCGGCGGCGGCGAGCTTCAGCCCAGATTCGATGTCGTCCGCAAAATCCTGCCAGAGATGCTGGTAGACGCCAATTGCTCCCGCCCAGTCATGGCTCAGTTCGTAATATCGGCCCTGAATCTCCATGCGCTCATCTTCTGGAAGTCCATTCGACAGCGAGAGCGCCTTCTGAGCCGATGCGAGTGCCCGAGAATCGTAGCCAAGCGCGGCCCAAGCATCTGCCAAGGCGGCATGGCCGAGGGCGAATCCAGGTTCTATGGTCAAGCTCTTTTGCAGCAGTTCCGTGGCAGGAAGGTTCTCTGAAACCCGCACGTCAGCGATCCCTTCCGAATAGAGTTTCGCTGCTTCCCGATCGGCCGGAAGCACCGTGCGCCAGTCCACATCGCCTTCGGGCGGTACCGTGGACCCGAATTTCGTGCGCATCTCCCGCCCCGCACGGGCCACCAGATCGAAAATCTCTGACTGTTTTCCACTCACGGCGATGCTGGTCAGCGTGTCTCCCGAGATCGTTTCTTGCAGGCGAAGATCCATGCGGACCAGACCGGAATTCTTGTCTCCAATCGCCATATAGGAACCAGCGACTATATAGTCAGTCCCCAGTCGCGACCGGAGATTCCGCAACGTGTCGCGCGCATAGCTGTCATTTTCCTTCAGGCCAAGGTCTTGTTTGGTTCGGGCTATGATTTCTTCGGGAATGATCCTGATTTTGTCGCCCCCGGCGAGCTCTGTCGAGAGCATTTGCGTGATGGCCGTGGAAAGCCATGCGTCGTGTTCATGCGAAGAGAGATTCCTGAATCCGAGCACTGCAATCGAGGAGCGAAGGGTGAGATTCTTCTTTGCTGGACCGCCCGCCGCCGAGGTGCGGACCTTATGACTGCGATTCGCGACAAAGAAGGCGACAGCCACTACCACTACACTAGCGGCGATCGCCAGTTCCCATTTCCAGCGATTTGAGCGCGCGACGAAAACGGAATTCTCGGCTCGGGAACCCTCGACCGCTCCCTGCGTTACCAGATCGGACCGCGCTGACAAAAGAGCGCTCTCCGCAATGCTTGCCGAGGGATCCGCGGTCGGAGGTTCCTGCTCGATGATGCCAATGAATCGATAACCCTTGCGCGGGTACGTCTCTATGTAATGCGGTTGCTGGGGGTCTTCATTTAGCGCCCGGCGGAGATTCTTGACTGCGCTGTTCAAGCTGCGTTCGAAGTCGACAAAGACGTCCCCCGTCCAGAGCCGCTGGCGCAGTTCTTCGCGAGTCACCAGAACCCCTGGGCGTTCCAGGAGGTAAAGAAGCACTTCAAGAGGCTGGCCCGAAAGCTTGAGCCTCAGGTCATGTTTCCGCAGTTCGCCGGTTTGGCGATCCAGAATATAGGGCCCGAAACGCACCGGATTCCGCGGAGACACCGACCCGCCGAGTTGGGTGTCGTCCGCTGGCAAAGGTTCTCAGTCCAGAAAGGGGGTCACACTCGTGACTTAACTCCACGCCCCGCGTGCAGTTTACCGAGATCCAGCCCGGGAAGTGTCACGAAGATGTCAACGAAGAACGATGATCGTATCACCGGTCACCCGGTGCCCCCGACCTCGTCCCGTTCGAAATCGTGTGGAATCCGTCAGTTACGCTTTCACATTCATTCCACAAAGCTTTCGCTTGCGAGTTGATGATAACTCGCTTGTAATCCGTCGCAGCCCGAGCACAAACGGCGAGCGACTCAATGCACTCAAACGAAGCCACAAAACAATGGATTCGACGTTGTGTTGGCGTCCTCCTGGGCGTTTCATTCGCGGTGACAGCGCCCTTATTGAACGGACGTACGCCCCTGCCGCCGCAACCTAATGCGGGCCGCGGACTTGAGCCGCTTGGTGCTTCGATCAGTTTTGAGCCCAACTTGGGTCAGGCCGAGGAGCGAGTCAAGTTCATGGCTCGCGGCCCAGGCTACACGCTGTCTCTGACTCAGCAAGGCGTGGTCCTCTCATTTCAGCAACCTGAGTCTCGTGCAGGTTCAGAAGTATTCCATTCCCTGGCGCTGAAATTTATGGGCGCCAGTCGTGTAACCAAACTCGCTGCGAAGGATGAACTGACCACCACGAGCAGCTATTTCCTCGGAGCCGACCCGACGAAGTGGCGTACCGGCATTCCGAATTTCGGGAGCGTGACCATTGAGAATGTCTATCCCGGAATCGATGTTATGTACCACGGAACGCATGGGCGACTGCAGTGCAGCTTTCTTGTCGCTGTGGGTGCACAACCGAGCCGAATCACGATAGCGATCTCCGGAGCGAAGAATCCACGGTTGGATTCCGAAGGGAATCTGATTTTTGGATCAGCGAATACCGAACTCCGGCTGCACAAACCAACGGCCCACCAGGACGCCGGCGCGAACAAACGACCGGTGAGCGCGAAATACCTCGTTCGCAGCGGCCGAATCCTGTTTGCGTTGACCGATTACGACGGCACCAAAACACTCACGATTGATCCTGTGTTGAGTTACGAGAGGTATCTAAGGACCGAGGATTCTGTTCGTTCGCAGAACGTCGAACGGCATGAGTAGATCTCACAAACGTGGCGTCAGCTCTCAAAGGATCTCGGCTTGTAGGACGAGGCGGGCCTCAAATCAATGGCACTGTTACGGAGATTAATCCAATGAACTCGATCATCAGGACTGGAACCTTGTTTCTGCTTGTTGTCGTCGCGGCTATCGCGGCTGTCTCATCCTCGCCTGCCGGGACGGTGGTTGGTTTTAAAGTCTTGCACAGCTTTACAGGTGCGGACGGCGGATCCCCCAACTCCCTTATCCAAGCGTCCGACGGATTCTTTTATGGGTCCGCCGCGAACGGCGGCGACGTTACGAGCTGTCCCTCGGATGGCTGCGGAGTGTTGTTCAGAAGCGATTCCACAGGTCACATCACCGTGCTCCACAGGTTCCACGCAACCGACGGATACGTTCCTACCGGCCTCGTGAAAGGTGCCGACGGCAACTTCTACGGCACAACCATAAGTGGTGGCCAGCCGTCCGGGGGCGGTGGAGGGACCTTATTCCGCATGGACATTGCCGGGAACGTCACGGTTCTTTATGCGTTCGTGGGAGGATTTGCGTGTTGCGATGGCGCCGGTCCCAGTGGTCCGCCGATCCAGGCGAGCGACGGCAACTTCTACGGCACCACCGGCGCGGGCGGGGCTTTCCGCGACGCCGACCATCCTGGCGGTTTTGGTACGGTTTACCAATTCAACCCGGTCAGCGGCCAGTTGACCATATTGCACTCGTTCAACCTGCCGGACGGCAATGGTATTTTCCCGAACAACCCCCTCCTGCAAGCCAGCGATGGATTGCTCTACGGCACGACCACCGAGGGCGCCGGTAGGTTTCATACTGGCGGCGGCACTGCCTTCCGTGTCGACACTTCGGGC
>Ga0070713_100000382_pt1 | contig 28324 bp, 27 predicted proteins | sample LARL82metaG_FD_65465 | JGI IMG/M metagenome (GOLD analysis project Ga0070713, IMG submission 65465) | Corn, switchgrass and miscanthus rhizosphere microbial communities from Kellogg Biological Station, Michigan, USA - LAR L8-2 metaG | ecosystem: Host-associated > Plants > Roots > Rhizosphere ... | reverse complement strand
CCTGACGACCGGCGTCCTGTTGCTCGCCCCACCTACCTATGCGGCAGCCGGTGACGATGTGGCGAGTAACCCAGGAAGGAAGGGAACACCCACCCCCTCCTTACCGCAGCGGTTGGTCCCGCTCAGTCGCCGCCGCCGGCGTTGATGACGCCGTTGACGATCGCGAAGCGGACCAGCTCCGGGCGCGTCTCCAGGCCCAGCTTCTCCAGCAGTTTGGCGCGGTTGACCTCGACCGCGCGGACGCTGAGGAAAAGTTTCTCGCCGATCTCGCGATTGGTGTGGCCGAGAGCGAGCAGGCGCAGCAGCTCGCGGTCGCGGTCGCCGAGCGCCTCCAGCGGGTCGGCGCCGAGCTGGGCCACTTGGCCGCCCAGCTCCGGGTCAATGTAGGAGCCACCCGCGGCGGCGACGCGGATCGCCGCCGTCAGCTGCCGCTCGGCTGCCTGCTTGAGGACATAACCGGCGGCGCCGGCCCGCAACAGGTCGCGCGCCCGGCGCGGGTCGCTCTGCATCGTCAGCACCACGATCGCCGTTCCCGGCATCTCCTTGCGCAGGGTCGGTACGTCGCTGGCCGGCTTGGCCCCTGGCATCTGCAGGTCGAGAACGAGCACGTCGGGGCGGCGGTCGCGGACCAGCTTCTGCGCCGTCGGCGCATCGCCCGCCTCGCCAATCACCCGCAGGTCATCCTCGCCTTCCAGCATCGCCCGCAAGCCACTGCGGATGACGTTGTGGTCGTCCGCGAGGACGATGGTTATCTCCTTCTCGCCGCTCTCCATAAGGGGCGCTCCTCGAGCCCCAGTCTGGCACGGCCCGGAGCGGTGCGAATCCCGAAGCCGGAATTGTGGACTTCGGCCGATGGGAAGAGGCCGAATCCGCGCGATTCTGAAGCCATGAGAATTCTGCTTGCCCTAGGAGGGAACGCTCTCCTGAGTCGAGGCGAGGTGGCCTCGGCCTCGGACCAGGGGCGCAAGATCAAGGTCGCCGCCCGCGCCCTCGCCGAAATCGCCTCCGAGCACGAGGTGGTCCTGACCCACGGCAGCGGCCCCGAGGCCGGCCACATGCTGGAGCTGGCCCTGCGCAACGAGCTGCCCGAGCGCGACGTGGTCAGCGTTCTCACCCAGATCGTGGTCACCGCCGACGATCCTGCCTTCCGGCGCACCGTCCCCTCCCCCGAGCCGCACGCGATCGCCGAGATCCGCAGCCTGCGGGCCCTGCTCGACTCGGGCGCCCTCGTCATCTGCGCCGGAGGTGGCGGCATCCCCGTCGCCCTCGACGACCTGGGGACGATGCGCAGCATCGAGGCAGCGGTCGACAAGGACCTGACCGCGGCGCTGCTGGCGCGCCGGCTCGACGCCGACCTGCTTGTGATGCTGACCGACGTCGACGCCGTCCACAGTGACTGGGACGGTCCACACGACCGCTCGATCGCCGGCGTCGAGGTAGCCGAGCTGCGGACGATGAGCTTCGCCCCCGATTCGATCGCGCCGAAAGTTGAGGCCGCCTGCCGGTTTGCCGAGGCAACCGGGCGGCGGGCGGCGATCGGCTCGCTCAGAGACCTGGCCCAGGTGGTACGGGGCGAGGCTGGGACGCAGGTTCACTCCGCCGCCCCCGAACCCGCCATCTCTGCAATTCGTCGCCTTTCCAGACGATAAATCGGGGCATGGGCAGGGGCCGCAGCGGAGTCCCCACCTCAGCGAGGCCACGTCCCCGCGCCTCAGGGGGCGGCGCGGGGACGTGGGCGGGGGACTGGTGCGCTTGATATCGCAAGCCCCCATCGGTGGCGGCAACGGCGTCCGGGGAAGGGAGCTGGGGAGCGCCGCTTCTTGCCGCAACCGGTTCGATCTTCTTAAGCATTTTCTCCAGGTGACAAAAGCCGAACATCCGGGATCGCCACACACCCTGTTGCGGACGCCCCGCAACTCGCTAGGCTCGCTGCGTGAGCGCTGCGGTGGAGAAGATCGGGGTCGTTCTTGCCGACGACCACGCAGTGGTGCGGGGCGCACTGAAAGCGCTGTTGGAAGGGCAGGAGGACCTCGAGGTGATTGGCGAGGCGAGCTCGATCGCCGAGGCGCGCGCGATCGTTGCCGAGAAGGGGCCGCGGGTGCTGGTGCTCGACGTCAACCTGCCCGATGGGCTCGCCGTGGACGCGGTGCCGGAGCTGCGCGAGGAGGCGCCGGGGACGGAGCTGGTGCTGCTGACGATGGAGCGTGACCTCACCCTGGCGCGGCGCGCCCTCGACGCGGGGGCCGCCGGTTACCTCTTCAAGGACTCCGCCCATCTGGAGCTGATCGAGGCCGTCCGCGACGCCGCCAAGGGCGAGCGCCACCTCGGCCCCGCCGTCGCCGCCGGCCTCAAGAACGACGGCGCCGACCAGGACCACCACGCCCTCTCCCCTCGCGAGACGGACGTCCTCAGGCTGATGGCCCTCGGCCACACCAACCGCGAGATCGCCGAGCAGCTCTCCCTCAGCGTCCGCACCGTCGAGACCCACCGCGCCCACATCCAACAGAAGCTCGGCCTCTCCAGCCGCCCCGAGCTGACCCGCTACGCGCTAGCGCACGGGCTGATCGACGTCTGAGCTAGCGACACCGCTCTCTGACCTCTCGCCTCGCTCAAATTCTTCTGCTCTCCGAGCTAGCTCGGGCAAGGGAACCCCGAGCGCCAAGCTGATCCTGCGGACCACACCCCAGGTCGGATTTCGCCGGCCGCGCTCGATCACACCGATGTAGGTCTCGTGGAGATCCGTCCGCAGGGCGAGCTCTTCCTGCGTCAGTTTCTTCTCTTTCCGAGCCTCGCGAATTGCCCGCCCCAAGGCGATCAGCGCCCTTTCGAGATCGTCGGAGGATGGCGGCACAGGGTGAACTATCTCCGATGATCGTCATAGAGGTTGACTCAAGACCCGATTCAGACTATAAGTCTGGAGACTCTCAGTCTTTCTCAAACAGAACCACACGGATACCCCTTGAAAGAAGCCATGGAGACCGCTCTCACCATCCAGGCAGTAATCATCTTTCTCCTGCTCGCCAAGTTCGTTCTTCTCTAATAGCCCCGACGCAGCTGCCTCAAAGCGCGTTCCACGATCAAGACGGAACGCTCGGCCTCCCTGTAACGCTGCTGGGAACGTTCCCGAGCCCGCTTAATAGCCGCTTGGTTCCGTTCGTGAAGTTGTTCCACCCGCTTGGTTAGTTGCTCAGAGATCATGCTTGCTCCTTTCCTCGATCAGCAGCCCATGAAGCTGTGCGAAAAGTTCATCGGATTCATCCAGCAATTCCGTCAGTTCGGCGACTTCTTCCTCGCCTGCCAGAGCAGCTTCCCGCCAATGTTCAGCCTGCCCGACGATCCCGCTTGAAGCCGGTTCGGAGACCTCGAAGGGGCCCGCTCGCCGCAGCCACTCGCCGTTCTTCATCCGAACCACCGTTGAGGCAACGGTGAAGACGCCTCCGAAGGCGAGTACGGCGGCAGCGGAAACGAGAAGGGCCGTGCCGCCCAGATAACGCCGCGGTTATCGAAGATGGTGTCGACGAAGGTGGGGCTTGCCCTGCGGGGCAGATCCGCAGGAAACATCCCGATCGCCACCAGAGCCACCCCCAGCGTCGCAGCGACGAGGAGCGCGCTCGCCATTAGCCGGCCAGAGCGCCCCGAAAGCCCCCCTTCTTCTTTCTTCTGACCAATCCCCAGCACAGGCTGAGAATCATAGAGATTCTCGAAGACAAAAGATTGCGGACACCGTGCGGGCTACAGTGCCGCAATGCTCTACTTCAGCCACCCCGCCTGCCTGGAGCATGATCCGCGGGAGGGGTTGCTCGGGCATCCGGAGCAGCCGGATCGGCTGCGGGCGATCGAGGAGGCGCTGGCCGAGCGCGACTGGCTTGGCTGGGAGCGACGGGAGGCGCCGCGGGCCTCCGAGGAGGAGCTGATGCTGATCCACCCGCGCGAGCACGTCGAGCGCATCCGCAAGCTCTGCCGCGCCGGCGGCGGCGCGATCGACGTCGACACCTACGCCGGCGAAGCCTCCTACGAGGCGGCGCTGCGGGCGGCGGGCGGTGCCTGCGAGATGACCCGGGCGCTGCTCCGCGGCGAGGCAACCGCGGGCTTCTGCGCCGTGCGCCCGCCCGGGCACCACGCCGAGCCCTCGCGGGCGATGGGCTTCTGCCTCTTCGGCAACGTCGCGATCGCCGCCGCCCTGGCGATCGCCGAGCTCGGCCTCGAGCGCGTCTTCATCCTCGACTGGGACGTCCACCACGGTAACGGCACCGCCGCGGCCTTCCACGATCGCGCCGACGTGCTCTTCGCCAGCATCCACCAGGGCCGGATCTTCCCCGGCACCGGCGCCCGCGACGACGCCGGCTCCGGCCCGGGCGAGGGCTACACGATCAATCTGCCGGTGCCGGCGGGCAGCGGCGAGGAGACCTGGCTGCCCCTGATCGAGGAGGTAGTCCTCCCCGCCGCCGAGGAGTTCCAACCGCAGCTCGTCCTCGTCTCCGCCGGCTTCGACGCCCACCGTGACGACCCGCTTGCGGAATGTCGCCTCGAGGCTTCCTCCTTCGCCCGGATGGCGCGCCTCCTCCGCGACGCCGCCGCTGACTGGGATGCTCCGCTCGGCGTCATGCTCGAGGGCGGCTACAACCTTCCCGCTCTGGCCGAGTCGGTGGTGGCAACGCTCGCCGCCCTCGGCGGCGAGGAGACCTGAGTGGCCGACCCCAAATTCGTCCAGATCCCGGCGAACCCGCTGGAGCGCTTCAAGCCGATGCTCGGGGAGCGCTTCGCGGAGATCGAACGGGTTGCCGTGTGGGCTCGCGAGAACTTCGCCGGGCGCGCGATCTGGCACGTCAGCTCCACCGCCCGCGGCGGCGGCGTCGCCGAGCTGCTGCGCGCCCTCCTCCCCTACGCCCGCGCCGCCGGCGTCGACGTGCGCTGGGTGGTGCTGCGCGAGGGGGCCGAGTTCTTCGCTGTCACCAAGCGCCTCCACAACCACCTCCACGGCGACCCCGGCGACGGTGGCGCGCTCGACGCCGGCGCCCACCGCCTCTACGACTCCGTCCTGCGGGCAAACATCGAGGCGCTGGCGCCGCTGATGCAGAGCGACGACATCGTTTACCTGCACGACCCGCAGACCGCCGGCATGGTCGCCGCCCTCTGCGAGCGCGGGCTGAAGGTGGTCTGGCGCTGCCACGTCGGCGTCGACCACCCGAACGACCTCGTCCGCGGCGCCTGGGACTTCCTCCGCCCTTATGTCGAGCGGGCCGACGCCTACATCTTCTCTCGCCGCGAGTACCTCTGGGACGGCCTCGACGAGCGGAAGGCCTGGTTGATGCCGCCGGTGATCGATCCCTTCTCGCCGAAGAACCAGGAGCTGGAGCCCGAGGTGACGGCGGCGATCCTGAAGCCGATCGGGCTGAGCCCGGACGGTCTGGCGGGGGCGCCGGCCTTCACCCGCGCCGACGGTTCCCCCGGCCGGGTCGAGCGTGGGGCGACGATCCTGCAGGAGGAACGGGTCCCGGACGGGGCGCGGATGGTCGCGCAGGTCTCACGCTGGGACCGGCTCAAGGACCCGCGCGGCCTGCTGGAGATGCTGGAGCGCCACCTCGAGGACCCCGACCTGCACCTGGTCGTGGTCGGCCCCGAGGCCGCCGGCGTCGCCGACGACCCCGAGGGCGCCGCCGTCTACGACGACGCCGCCGAGACCTGGCGGCGGCTGCCCGCCGACGTCCGCCGCCGCGCCCACCTGGTCAGCCTGCCGATGCGCGACCTCGACGAAAACGGGGCGATGGTGAACGCGATCCAGCGCCGCGCCGAGGTGGTCCTGCAGAAGAGCATCGCCGAGGGCTTCGGCCTGACCGTCGCCGAGGCGATGTGGAAGCGACGGCCGCTGGTCGCCAGCCGCGTCGGCGGCATCCAGGACCAGGTGGTCGACGGCGAGACCGGCATCCTGATCGACGACCCGCGTGACCTCGCCGCCTGCGCGAAGGCGGTCGAGCGCATCCTCGCCGACCCCGCGCTGGCGCAAACGATGGGCGAGGCCGGCCACCAGCGGGTAATCGACAACTACCTGGCGGTCTTCCGCCTGCGCGAATACGTCGACCTGCTGGCCGGCCTGATCGCCTAGCCCTCTCCTAGTTTCGGCTCGCCGCGCCGTCGGCGCCGATGGGATTGATCACCGCCCGGCCGTCGAGCTCGCCGTTGCGCATCTTCTCGTAGGCCTGCGGCGCCTGGTCGAGGGTGAAATGCTCGACGTGGGCCTTGATCTTGCCCTGGCGCGCCAGCTCCAGGCACTCTTCGAGCTCGACCGCCGTCCCCCAGTAGGGGATGCAGAGCTGCGCCTCGAACGGCGCCGCCCCGAAGGCGAACTCGAATTTGCCGCCGGCGAGGCCGACGATCGTCAGCTGCGCCTCGAACTTGGCGACCGCCGCGGCGAGGGCGATCGAGTCGTCCGAGCCGACCATGTCGGCGACCAGCTCGGCGCCGCCGCCTTTGGTGATCTCGCGGATCTGCTCGGCCGCGTCCGCGCCCGCCTTCACGGTCTCGTCCGCGCCGACTTCCTTCGCGATCCGCAGCTTCTCGTCAGAAACGTCGACCGCGACGATCCGGGCCGGGCTCAGCGCCCGCAGAATTTGCACCCCCATGTGGCCGAGGCCGCCGACGCCGATCACGACCGCGGTCGAGCCCGGCACGAGCAGGTGCAGCGAGCGCTTGATCGCGTGGTAGGGCGTCAGCGCCGCGTCGGAGAGCGGCGCCGCGTCGCGCGGGTCGAGCCCGCCGAGCGGCAGCAGCAGCCGCGGGTGCGGGACCAGCATGTACTCGGCCATGCCGCCGTCGAGGCCGAGGCCGCCGCCGAAGGCGCCGATCTCCGCCTGGTGCTCGCAGTAGTTCTCGGCCGAGAGCCGGCAGGCGCGGCAGCGGCCGCAGCCCCACGGCCCGTAGACCTGGACCGCTTCGCCCTCCTCCACGCCTTCGACCCCGGCCCCGACCGCCGCGACCCAGCCGGCGTTCTCGTGGCCGATCGTGAACGGCACGTCGAAGCCGAGCGTCCCGGGCGGCCATTCGGTCAGGTGCAGGTCGGAGTGGCAGGCCCCCGCCCCGCCGATCTTGACCAGGACCTGCCCCGGCCCCGGTTCGGGCACGGGCACGTCGCGCAGTTCGGGCTGGTGTTCCCACTCGGTCAACTGGTAGGCCTTCATCGGGTGGCTCCTTCGGTTCGTGCTCTCTCCAGCAGCAGCCGCCGCTCGGCGGCGGCGACGAGGTGGCGGGCGCGGTCGACCGCGTCGATGTTCACCGAGATCGCCTCGATCCCGGCCCGCACCAGAAGCTCCGCATACTCGGGGTGGACCGAGGGCGCCTGCCCGCAGATCGAGGTCCGCAGGCCGAACTCGCGCGCCCGCGCGAGCAGGCGGGCGATGTACTCGGTGACGGCGCGGTCGCGCTCGTCAAAGACCTCGGCGACGAGCTCCGAGTCGCGGTCGGCGCCGAGCAGCAGCTGCGTCAGGTCGTTGGAGCCGATCGAGATCCCGGCGACGCCGAGGTCGGCGTAGCGCGGCAGGTGGAAGAGGACCGAGGGCACCTCGGCCATCACCCAGAGCTCGAACCCCGGCTGCGACAGCAGCCCGGCGCGCTCGAACAGCGCGCGGCAGGCGGCGACTTCGCGCGGGGTGCGGACAAAGGGCAGCATCGCGTGCAGGTTCTCGTGGCCGGCGTCCCAGACCCGCGCCAGCGCCTGCAGCTCCAGCTCCAGCAGGTCGGGCTCGTGCATGTAGCGCAGGGCGCCGCGGTAGCCGATCATCGGGTTCGCCTCCTCGGGCTCGAAGCGCTCGCCGCCCTGCAGGCCGCGGAACTCGTTGCTGCGGAAGTCGATCGTGCGGTAGGTGATCGGCCGCGGCGCGAAGGCGGCGGCGAACTTGTCCAGCGAGGCGGCCATGCGCTCGACGAAGCGCTCGCCTTCGCCCGCCTCCAGCAGCGCCCGCGGGTGGACGCCTTCGAGCGCCTCGACCACCATCAGCTCCGCCCGCAGCAGCCCGACGCCGTCGACGTCGAGGCCGGCGACGCGCTCCAGCTGCGAAGGCTCGGAGAGGTTGACGAGGATGTGCGTCCCCGTCACCGGACCATCGGCACGGCGTTCGTCCTTTCCCGGGGATATGCCCGTAAAAGGACGAACGCCGGTGGCGGGTTCGTCGGATTTTGCGGAATCGCCCGCGGTGACGACGCCAGCGCCGGCGTCTACCGTCACCACCTCGCCGTCGCTCAGCACCTTGGTCGCTTCGCCGGTGCCGACGACGCAGGGGATGCCGAGCTCGCGAGAGACGATCGCGGCGTGACAGGTCATGCCGCCCGAGTCGGTGACGATCGCCGCCGCGCGGCGCATCAGCGGCACCCAGTCGGGGGCGGTCATGTGGGTGACCAGCACCTCGCCCTCCTGCAGGTCGCCGGCCTGGTCGAGGGCGGAGACGACCCGCACCGCGCCGCTCGCTTCACCGGGGGCGGCGCCGAGGCCGTGGACCAGCTCCGCGCCGCGCTCGCCCGTGGCGGCCGCGCTCATCGCCTCGCCGCCGGCGGTGGTCACCGGCCGCGACTGCAGCATCCAAACCGCGCCCTCGTCGTCGAAGGCCCACTCGGTGTCCTGCGGCGAGCCGTAGTGGCGTTCGATCCGCACCCCGAGGTCGGCGACCGCACGCACCTCTTCGTCGCTCAGCACCGGCCGGTTGCCGGCGGTTTCGTCGAGCTCAACGGTTTCGGTGCCCCCGCCGGGGAGGGAGACGATCTCGAGCTCCTTGCGCCGCACTTCGCGTTTGTCGATCGCCAGTCCGTCCTTGCGGACGACGTAGCGATCCGGGGAGACCGAGCCGGAGACGACCGACTCGCCGAGCCCGAAGGCGCCCTCGATCACCAGCCGCTCGCGGTCGCCGGTCGAGGGGTCGATCGTGAACATCACCCCCGAGCGGGTCGACTGGACCTGGCGCTGAACGACGACGGCAATGTCCATGTCGGCCTGGCCGAAGCCGCGCTTGGCGCGGTAGTAGATCGTCCTCGCGCCGAACAGCGAGGACCAGCAGGCGCGGACGGCGTCGAGCAGGGCGTAGTCGCCGCGGACGTTGAGCAGCGTCTCGTTCATGCCGGCGAAGGAGGCGGACTCGCTGTCCTCGGCGGTGGCCGAGGAGCGCACCGCGACCGGCGCTTCGGCATCGGCGCCGACGAGGTCTTCGTAGGCGCTGCGGATGCGGCTCGCCAGCCACTCGGGGATCGGCTCGTGCTCGATCTCCTCCCGCACCCCCATCGAGGCCTGCTCCAGGGCGGCGGTGTCGTCGACGTCGAGCCCGGCCAGTCGCGCGGCGACGCGGCCACGCAGCCCGGTGTCGTCGCAGAAGGCCGCGTAGGCCGGCGCTCCGATCACGAACCCGGGCGGGACCGGCAACCCGGCCCCGGTCAGCTCGCCGAGGTTGGCGCCCTTGCCGCCGGCGAAGTCGACGTCGCCACGGCCGAGGAGAGCGAAAGGGAGGACGGACTCGGCTCCCGTGATCGTGGGAGGGACAGTGGTGGCCGTATTTCCTCCTCCGTAAGAGATCATGGCCGCGGCACCACCAGGACGGGGCACGGGGCCTTATGCGCGAGTTGGGTCGAGACCGAGCCGAGCAGGACCCGCATCACCGGGCCGTAGTGGCGCGAGCCGGAGACCAGCAGGTCGGCGCCGGCTTCCTCGCAGGCCGCGACGATCGCCGGGCCGGGGACGCCGCTGAGGGCGCGGCCAGTCGCGGCGAGCCGCGCGTCGACTCCCTTCACAGCCTTGGTGACGATCGCGCCGGCCTCGGGCAGGATCGCCGGCGTGTAGCCGGCGGCGCCGGGGACGACCGCAACCGGGGCAGCCACGGTGAAGATGACGATCGTGGCGCGGTAGGCGAGGGCGATCTCTTCGGCCCGCACCAGCGCCGCTTTCGACTCCGGGGTGTCGTCGTAGGCGACGGCGATCGTGCGAAAGGGCATGCGCTCCTCGCCGGCGTACCCGCGTGGTGCCACGAGCACCTCGCAGGGCGCCCCGTGCAGGAGCCCGTCGGCGACGCTGCCGATCACCGTCCGCCCCACCGGCCCCCGGTGCGGACCGCCGACGACGATCGTCTCGATCTCCTCCCTCTCGGCGAGATCGTTGATCACGCCGGCCGGGGAACCGCCGCCGAAGGCGCGCGTCTCGATCGGGACGCCGTCGAGTCGCGCCATCGCTTCGTCGAAGAGCGGCTGCGCCCGCTCGGCTTCCTCGGCTTCGAGGATTTCGTAGGGGACCGGCAGCGGCCCGTAGGGGAGCACGGTGACGACGAGCGCGCCGGCCTCGTTCGCCTCGCCGAAGACCCGGGCGAGCTCGAGCGCGTCCCGCCCGCCGTCGCTGCCGTCGTAGCCGATCAGAAGTTTCATCCGATTGCGAATCTAGGTCCGGGCCGCCGTCCAGTCATCCGCAGAAGCCCACAGCCTGGGCAGCGGCCGCCTCCCGACTCGGCGAGGCCATCCCGTGGTTCCTTATGCACCTATGTGGTGCGAAAGGAACCACGGAACGTGGTGAAGGGAATGGACCGAGCGTCCCGTGGTTCCCTATGGACGTTCTACGACCGAGAGGCACCGCGGGTTCGGCGTTATCGCAGGACTCCCGATCGCGTGGTTCCTTTGTCGTCTCCACGGCGACTAAGGAACCACGGCTTCTTGCCTGGCTTGAAAGCGCCGAGGAGGACGGCCAGGGCGACGAGCATCAGCAGTTGGAGGGCTAGGCCGACGGGTGAGGTCAGGGCGTCGAGGGCCAGGTCGCCCAAGCTCTTCTCGGCAACGGTGGCGACGCTGACGTAGATCGAGTAGGAGACGAGGCGGCCGGCGAAGAAGGCGGCGGCGAGAGGCAGGAGGGGGACGGTCATCAGGCCGGCGCCGACGAAGAGCTGGCCCGAGGGCACCGGCGAGAGGGCAAAGAGACCGAGGCCGGCGGCGGTGCGACGGCGGTCGGCGCTGAGCTCCGCCTGGGCGCGGTCGACGCTCTCGCGCCGGGCGGCCGAGAGCCGCGGTCGCAGCCGCCGCGCTCCCTGCGCCAGGAGGAAGCGTCCGCTTGCCGCCGCCAGTGCCCCGCCCAGCACCAGCGGCACCGCCGGCAGATCGAAGTCGAGGCTGAAGAAGACGAGGACGGCCCAGGTCGGCGGTCCGAAGGCGGGCAGCAGGTTGACCGCGAAGACAACCGCCAGCGCGATTGCGAGCTGGGCGAGCGTCATCGAGGAACCTTAGTCGCGCTGACGCACGCGCATTAAGGGAAAATCCGCATCCAGAACGTGGTTTTTCCCCGATGGGGGAATCGCCCATCGGAGGAACACTTCCCACATGGATGACGCAGGGCTCGCCAAGGTCTTGATCATCGGCGGCGGCGTCGGCGCGCTCGAGGCAGGCCTCGCGCTCGAGAGCCTGGTCGGGGACAAGGTCGAGGTGGAGATCTGCGCCGCTCGCTCCGACTTCGTCTATCGCCCCTTCGCCGTCGGTGAGCCCTACGGCGCCTCGCGCGTCCTCCGCTACGACCTCGCGCAGCTGACCCGGCGCTTCGGCGCCGAGTTCCGTCTCGACAACGTCACCGCGATCGACCCGGCGCTGCGCTGCGCCACCACCCACGACGGCGAGGAGATCTCCTACGACTACCTGATCGTCGCCTGCGGCTCGCGGCTCCTCTGGTCGATCCCGGGCGCCACCACCTTCTGGGGCGTCGCCGACGAAGGGGAGGTCGGAGAGGTCGTCACTCGCCTGCGAGAGGGCCGACTGCGGCGCCTGGTCTTCACCATCCCCGGCGGCCACGGCTGGGCCTTGCCCGCTTACGAGCTCGCCCTGCTGGCGGCGACCGAGATGGAGCGCCTGGGCGTCTCCGGCACCCAGCTGACGATCGTCACCCCCGAAGACGGACCGCTCTTGATCTTCGGCCGCCGCGCCTCCGAGCAGGTCGGCGAGCTGCTCGCCGATCAGGGAATCGAGGTCGTCACCGGCACCACCCCGGTCAAGTTCGAGCACGGCGCCCTCGCAATCGTCCCCGGCGAGGAGATCGAAGCCGACGCGGTCATCGCCCTCCCCCGCCTCGAGGGGCGGCGGATCGAGGGCCTGCCCTACGGCGCCGACGGCTTCATTCCGGTCGACGATCACGCGCGGGTCGCGGGCCAGGCCAACACCTTCGCCGTCGGCGACGTCACCAACTTCCCGATCAAGCAAGGCGGCATCGCCACCCAGCAGGCTGACGTGGCCGCCGAAGCGATCGCCGCCGAGCTCGGCTGCGACGTCGAAGCCAACCCGCTCGACCCGGTCCTGCGCGGCGTCCTTTGGACCGGCGCCAAGCCGCGCTATCTCTTCGGCTGGCTGGCCGGGGGTCACGGCGAAACCTCCGTCGCCAGCGAGCGGCCACCGTGGCCGGTCGACAACCCGAGCAAGCTGATCGGCCGCTACCTGACGCCCTTCCTCTCCCAGGTCACCACCGGCAACGGCAACGGCGGCAGCGCCCGGCCGACGTCGAACCTCACCGAGACCGACTAGGCGGCCTCAGCCGGTCTTCTGCAGCCGCACGGTGAAGGAGCGGCTGTTCGCCGTCCCTCCATTGGGAACAAAGGTGACCGTGAGGCGGAGTCGGAGGCTGCCGTCGTGCCGCAGCTGCCGCCGCTTCGCCGCGCGGGGCACGATCCGCAGGAGGACCGTGCCCGACCCCGCCGCCTCGCGGTGACGGGGCTCGGCGCCGGCGAGGCTCACCTCCCCCGGTCCCGGTACCGCGACGGCGAGAGTGGCGGTGCCGAGCTTGCGGTTGAGGCGCAGCCGGCCGAGTCGGAACGAGTTATCGATCTGCTTCGGTGCGATGAAGTTCTTTTGCGGTGCCGAGCCGCTGCCGGGTGGCGGTGGCGACTGCGGTGAGGGGGGCAACGGCACCGTCTTCGCCTGGACGACGTCGGCGCTGCCGCTGCCACGGGTCCAGGCCAGCGTCAGGGTCCCGTCGGCGCCCCAGGCGACGGCGGGATAGCTGGCGCTGCGGCCCGCGGCGGAGAGGCCTTCGCTGCCTGAGAGGGTCCCGTCGGGGGCTAGGTCGCGGCGCTGGACGACGAAGCCGGCGCCGTCGAAGCGGCTCCAAACCGCGCTCGCCGTCCCGTCGGGGGCGATCGCGACCGCCGGCTCCGCCGCGTCGCGGCCGCCGGAGGAGAGGTTGACGGGACTGCCGAGGAGCTGCCCTTCGGGGCTGAGACGCTGCGCCTGGACAACGAAGTTGTTGCCGTCGAAGCGATCCCAGACGACCGTCGCCGCCCCTCCCTGATCGAGCGCAAGCTGCGGCTCGGCGGCGTTGCCCCCGGCCGCCGAGAGGTTCAGGACCCCGCCGACGGCGAGGCCCGTGGCGGAGAGCCGCTGCGCCTGGACGATCCAGTTGGAGCCGTCGAACCTGTTCCAGACGACGGTCGCGGTTCCGTCTGGGGCGACCGCGACCCGGGGCTGGATCGCGCTCTTTTCGCTCGCCGAGAGGTTCAGGATCGCTTCCTCCGGTTCCCCGTCCGACCCGACCTGCCGCTCCTGCACGATCGAGTTGGAACCGTCGAAGCGAGTCCAGACGACCGTCGCGGTTCCGTCGGCGGCCGCCGCCACCTGCGGTTCGACCGCGTCCTGCTTGGCTTCCGAGAGGGTGTGCGAGGAGGCCTCGCGGGTTCCGTCGGGGAGGATCCGGCGCTCCTGGACGAGGTAGTGGGAGCCGTCGAACTTCTTCCAGACGGCGGTCGCGGTGCCGTCGGGGGCGACGGCAACCTGCGGCGCCGCCGCGTCCTGGCCGGTGGTCGAGAGGTTCTTGGTGCTTTCTTCCGGCGTCCCGTCCGGCGCGATCCGGCGCGCCTGGACGAGGAAGTCGGTGCCGTCCGAGCGAATCCAGGCGACCGTCGCCGTGCCGTCGGGGGCGAGCGCAACCCGCGGCGCCAGCGCGTCCTGCCCAGAGGCCGAGAGCTGCAGCGTCGCCCCGGGCGTACCGTCAGCGCCGATTCGGCGGGCGAAGACCCTGAATTCGCCGCTGCCTTCGCGGGCGCTCCAGACGACGGTGGTGGTGCCGTCGGGCGCGACAGCGGCGTCGGGCCCGCCCACCACTTCCGCGGCCGGTGAGATATCGGCCGCTTCCGGGGCGCCACCGGCCGCCGCGCCCGGCGGCGGTACCCTCGTCAGCGCCGGCAGGGAGACCGGACCGGGGACGAAGAGACTGCTCTGGATCGCCTGGCGGAACTGCTGCTGGGCCGGCGCCGAAGACTCGATCGGCCAGTCCTCGCGCTTGCCGTTCTTGAGGAAGTTCCAGTTGAACCAGAGGTAGGCCTTGATTTCCGGGTGGTGCGGCAGGTAGGTCGTCAGCATTTCCCGGATCCAGTCGGCCTTGTTGCCGCCGTACTCGGTCGAGGCGTCCTCGACGATCGCGATCGGCTTCGCCGGCGCCAGTTCCTTGATGATGTTGAGCGTCGGCGTGATCGTCTGGTCGGGGTTGATCCAGCGGTCCGGCTGCGCCGGGTTGCGCCCCCAGTTGTAAGAGTCGAGGCCGGTCCAGTCGACGTACTGGTCGCCCGGGTAATAAGGGCTCGGATTCGATTCAGGGTCGGACCAGATGCTGTTGGCGACCCAGGTCCAGGTGACGTTGGTCGCCCCCTGGCCGACGACGAGGTCATGGAAGTGGCGCCAGGCGGCGACGAAATCTGGGCTGCGGCCCCAGGCATACCAAGCGCCGTTCATCTCCCACCAGGGCGCGAAGAGGAAGGGGCGCCCCCAGGCCTTTGCTTCCTGCGCCCATTTTTTGATCGCCGCATCCTGGCTGCCGTTGACGACGGCTTCCAGGGTCATTTCCTTGCCCAGCCCCATCGTCACCAGGGGGATCGCCCCCCGCGCGGCGGTGGCGTTCATCGCGGTCTTGTCGAAGCTGCACCAGTTTTGGCCCTGGTTGAGGATCGCCACCTTCTTGCCGGCGTGGCGCTCGAACAGATTCCAGGCCGCTTCATCGTGCGGGGCGTTTCCGGTCCCTCCGTAGGTTTCGCCGCTGATCGTCGCGCCGAAGTACATGGAGGCGCTTGCGGGCGCTGCCGCCAGCAGCAGCAGCAGCAGCGCGATGACGCCGAGGCAGAGCGCAAACCGCCGCCGAAGATCCCCCTGGACCATTGTTCGATGCTGGCGAAGAAGCGGCGATCCGTCAAGCGCCGCCCCAGCGGCTCGGATGTGCGGCAAAACACGGATGCCCCTGAGGGTGCCCCGGCAGAGGATGGGACAAACGTCCAGGCGAGGAGAGGGATGAACAACTCACTCGAATGTCCCCGCTGTCACCTTGAGGTCGAGTCGAAGCGCCAGGCTGGCTGGCGCGGGCGCACCTGCCCCGGCTGCGGCGCCCCGATGGTCCTCGGGGCCGTACCCGCCGAGGCCGTCGTGCGCAAGTACCTCTACGGCACCCGGCTGGTCCCATTGGGAGCCCCGTCGCCATTACGACGACGGGGCTTGACCTAGGGGCGGCGATCAGGACTGCTGTTCTTCTTCCTGCTGTTGCTGTTCTTTCTGTAGCTTCGCCGCGGCCGTCACGCACTGGCTGAAGGGAGTCCCCTTCTCGCCTTTGACGTGCTTGTGGCTCATTTCCTTGCAGGCCTGACCAGGAGTGACGTTTTCGTTGTTGGCAGCGCGAGCCATCGCCGTCACGCACTGGCTGAAGGGGGTCCCCTTTTCGCCTTTGACGTGCTTGCGGCTCTGTTCCTTGCAATCGACGCCGTAGGCCTTTGCCTTTTCGGGCAGCGGCGCCTTTGGGCCGGGCGTTTCGTCCGGTTTGTTGTTGTTTTCCGGTTTTTCAGGCGGGTTTTCAGGGCCTTTGCCCTGGCTCTGACTGCCGGGTTCGCTCGGCTGGCCGCTCGCCAGCGCCACCGCGGGCACTGCCGCGAGGACGAGCGCACCCAAGAGAACACTGAGCTTCATTCGGAGCTTCATCGAGCCTCCTTTTCGGTCGGGGCGCCCCGACTGGCGGGGGCTTCCATCTTCATCACGCCCCCTTAAACGGGCGGGGGTGACATGCGTCAGCCCTCTTTCAACCGCTTAAGATCTTTTTTCAGCTGCCGTGCCGGCGCCGGGCGACGTTTGGCGAGAACCGGCTTCCGCCGACCCCGAGGAAGCCGGCGGCTGGGACGTTTCGGGGGTTGCGCTCGGAGGGCTTTCCGGCGCCTGTTTCGGCGGCGAGCTGGGCGGAGCCGGCGGCGAAGACTTCGGCGGGGTCGCTGCTTTGCCGCCGCCATTTTCCGCTTTCGCTTCGCGCTGCGGCGGCGAGTTGGCGGCAGCGGTTCCCTGGCCCTTTTCCGCCGCAGCGGAGTGCTGCTTTTCGTGGTTGCGGCCGTGAGGGTGTTCGCTGGATGGCGCCTGCGCCCCTTCATGGTGGGCGCGGCGGTGCCCCTGCGCCCGGGCCTTGGCCGTCGCGGAAGCATCCTTGGCGCCTGCGCCGGCTTGGGCATTGCCGGCCTGCGATCCGCTCGCGCTGCCGGCCTTACCGTTGCCGTGTGCGCCATTGGAGCCGCCCACGGCGCCGGAGGATCCCGGCACGGAAGCGGTCGATTGCGAGCTGGGGTCGCCCGGCAGGCCAAGGTGGATGGTTCCGCTCTTGTCGGCCGCGGTCACCCCGATCGCCGCCACCACCGCCACCGTGGCCACGCCCTTTGCCACGGCCGAGGCGCCGATCGTTTTCGCCGCGCCGCCGCCTAGCGTTGCCGCCAGGCCGCCGCCGGTCGCGCCCTGCGAGCTGCCGCCGAGCAGTCCGTGCAGCATCCCCGCCGCAGCGACCGTGGGCAACGGCGCCAGCGCCGCCAGATCTCGCTGCCGGCCCTCGATTTCGTCGCGGAACCGGCGGCAGGCGGCGCAGGACCGCAGATGAGCGCGGATGTCGCGCCGGCGAGTGACACGGCCATCGCCGTCGGACAGGGCCCTGGTTACCTCGGCGCAGCCCATCTCACGCCCCTCGCCCATTTGCCGCAGACTTTGCCGCGCCTCGTAAAGCGTCTGCCGCGCCACCGCCCCGGAGGTGCCGAGGGCAGTGCCGATCTCCTCGAAGTCGAGCCCGGAGAGCTCGCGCATCACCAGCACCTCGCGCTGGCGTTCGGGCAGTTCCCGCAGGTCGTCGAGCAGTCCCCGCAGCCGCTCGCGCGTTGCCACATCCTCGGCCAGGCCGTAGCCCGGCGCCACCTGCTCGACATCCAGCTCCCGCGTCTCGCGCCGCCGCCGCAGCAGGTCGATCGACTCGTTGTGGGCGATCCGGTAGAGCCACGGCTTCAGCTCGATCTCGCGCTCCTCGCCGGGCAGCGACCGCAGCACCTTGGCCATCGTGTTCTGCAGCGCTTCCTGGGCGTCGTCCGGGTTGCCGACGATCGCCAGGCAGAAGCGGTAGAGCGGCTGGTGGTAGCGATTGAAGATCGCTGCGAAGGCGCGCTGATCCCCGTCGACCGCGCGCCGGGTCAAGCGGTCGTCGGAGAGCAGGCGGCTGAACCCCGCCGCGGTTGCTGCTTCGCTCATTGCGCGATCTTCTCATCGCGGGCCATCCGTTCAAGGGTAGGGATCGAGTGACATCTCCTAAACGGATCTTCAACCGCTTCTGTCAGCGCCAATTCCCGCCAATCGGATTAAGAACTGACGGATCGGGGGATTGTCGCGTCTTGTTAAGGAAATCAATCCAACGGCGGCCACCGTGCCGCGTCGGAACAGGAGGGGACTTCACATGATTGGAGCGCTGATCGGACTGATCATTATCGTCGCGATCGTGCTGGTGCTGCTGAAGGTGGCCGTGGCCGGAGGAATCCTCGGCCTGATCGCGATCATCCTCCTCATCCTCCTCCTGCTCGGCCGGGTCTGAGGATCAGCCCCGAACTGCATCAAATTTCCTCCCTGCCGGGGCGGATGCAGTTGGGTAGCGAGGGACCATGAGCGATCTCGTCCTCGGGCCGCTGCTGCGGCACGTCTCCGAGACCCAGGCGACGATCTGGGTCGAGACCGGCGAGCCCTGCGAGGTCGAGATCCTCGGCCACCGCGAGCGCACCTTCCGGGTCGAGGGCCACCACTACGCGCTGGTCTGCATCGAGGGACTGGAGGCGGCCTCGCACTACGAGTACGAGGTGCAGCTCGACGGCGAGCTGCGCTGGCCCGAGCCCGGCTCGGAGCTGCCGCCGAGCGCGATCCGCACCACCGACGCCGACAAGGCACTCGACATCTGCTTCGGTTCCTGCCGGGTGGCGGTGCCGCACGAGGCGCCCTTCACCGAACCGAAGGATGAGACCGAGGAGGGCCACGAGGTCGACGCGCTCTGGGTGCTGGCCAAGCAGATGGCCGAAGGCGAGCGCGAGGACTGGCCCGAGCAGCTCTTTCTGATCGGCGACCAGGTCTACGTCGACGAGGGCTCGCCGAAGACGCGCAGGAAGATCAAGGAACGGCGCGGCACCGAGACCCCGCCCGGCGACGAGGTGACCGACTTCGAGGAGTACACCTGGCTCTACCGGGAGAGCTGGGAAGAGCCGCTGATCCGCTGGCTCTTCTCCAACGTCTCGGTCTCGATGCTGTGGGACGACCACGACATGAGCGACGACTGGAACATCTCCCGCTCCTGGCTGCTGGAGATGCAGGAGAAGTCGTGGTGGCACCGGCGCGCGATCGGCTGCGTCGCCAGCTACTGGATCTACCAGCACCTCGGCAACCTCTCGCCGCGCGAGCTCGCCGAGGACGAGCTCTACCAGCGGGTGCGCGGCAACCAGCACGCCGGCGAGGAGCTGTTCGACTGGGCCCGCCGCACCAGCGTCCACGGCGCCGGGACGCGCTGGAGCTACTGCCGCGACTTCGGCCGCACCCGGGCGATCTTCGTCGACTCCCGCGCCGGTCGGGTGCTGGAGGAGGGCCGTCGCGCGATCGTCGACGACGAGGAGTGGGAGTGGATCGTCGAGCGGACCGAGGGAGACTTCGACCACCTGCTGATCGCCACCACCGTCCCCTGGCTGCTCTCCCCCACCTTCGACCGACTCGAGGCCTGGAACGAGCGGATGTGCGACGGCGCCTGGGGTAAGCCGCTTGCCCGGGCGGCGGAGAAGCTGCGCCGCGCGGTCGACTTCGACCACTGGGCCGCCTTCGGCGAGTCGTTCGCGAAGCTGCGCGACCTGCTCGGCGAGATCGCCGCCGGCGAGCGCGGCAAGCCGCCGGCCTCGATCGTCGTCCTCTCCGGCGACGTCCACCACGCCTACCTCTGCGAGGCCGCCTATCCGAGAGCAGCCGAGCAGAGCAACGCGACCGCCCACGGAACCACCAAACGCAGCCCCGTCTACCAGGCGGTCTGCTCCCCCTACCGCAACCCGCTCGACGAGAAAGAGCGCCGGGTGGTGCGGGCCGGCTTCCGCCGCCCCGCGGTCGCGCTCGCCCGGCTGTTCGCCCGGGCGACCGGCGCCCTCGACCCGGGCATCCGCTGGCGCCTCCTCGACGGCCCCTACTTCGACAACCAGGTCGCGACCCTCGAACTGGACGGCCGCACCGCCACCATACGCCTCGACAAGACCGTCCCCGGCGAAGCCGGCAAGGAGGCGCTCGAGGAGAGCTTCTCCCACCGCCTCGCGTAGCGAAGCACAGCGGTAGCCTCGACAGCCAACCGAATGGCAGAGCAGGTACCAGCGGTCTGTGACGTGCTCGACACGATCGAGCGTCGGAATTGGGAGCGGCTCCGGCGACTCCTTCACCCCGAAGTCCACTGGACGACGGCCGTGGAGGAGCACCTGCACGGCCACACCGCCGTGATCGCCCGCCTTTCCGAGGATCCGCCGCCGGCTCCCCCTGCGTATCACGAGCTGCTGGACGGGCAGATCATCCGCTGGATCGACACGCCTGGCTAGCCTCGACTGGCTTACGAGGGAGGTGCTTTCACAGCGGTGCGCCTCATATCCGCATAGCGAGCGAAAGGCGACCGCTGTTGTTTTGATACCTAGTTTCGGGTAGAAAGGACCGTTAACCAATAGAGGAGCGGGCTTTGGGCATCAAGAGGACGGGGTTAGTGCAAGTGGCGATCGCGGCGGCAATGCTCGCCGCCCTGACCCTGGCGCCCGCGGCGCGGGCTGAATTCGCCGCCCTCTACGGCGGCGACGTCAGTTGCGCGGTGCAGCCGAGTAACGGAAACGTCCGCCTCTGCAGCGGCAAGACGACCACCTGGGACGGGGCGACGAAGATCGACGTCAACGTGATCCTGCCGCCGGCACCGAGCGCCGGCGCGGACGGGCCCTACCCGCTGATCGGCGACTTCCACGGGTGGGGCGGCTCGAAGATCGGCCTCAACGAACAGACGCAGGGCTGGGCCGAACGCGGCTACGCGGTCTTCAGCATGAGCGATCGCGGCTGGGGCGAATCGTGCGGCAGCACCGACCCGGAAAAACTCGGCCCCGCCTGTGCCGCCGGTTTCAACCACCTGATGGACGATCGCTACGAAGTTCGCGACGCCCAGTACCTGATCTCCCTCCTCGCCGACGAAGGCGTGGCCGAGCCGCAGAAGATCGGCGCCACCGGCGTCTCCTACGGCGGCGGCATGTCGATGGCGCTGGCGGCGCTGCGCAACCGGACGATGCTGCCCGACGGCTCGCTGGTGCCGTGGGAAAGCCCCGACGGCAAGGCGATGGAACTCGCCGCCGCGGTGCCGCAGTGGCCCTGGAGCGACCTCGCCTACTCGCTGATGCCGAACGGGACCACGCTCGACTACGTCGCCGACTCTCCCTACCTCGGCCCGAACGGCACCGCGCCGATCGGGATCGAGAAGGCCTCCTACGTCACCGGCCTCTACGGCCTCGGCCTGGCCGACAGCAACTACGCGCCGCCGAAAACCGACCCGGAAGCGGACCTGACCGACTGGTACACGCTGATCAACGCCGGCGAGCCCTACGACGCGAACCCGCTCGCCGCCGAAGTGGTGAACCAGATCACCACCTACCACTCCTCCTACTACATCGACCACAGCCAGCCACCGGCACCGCTGCTGATCCAGAGTGGCTGGAACGACGACCTCTTCCCGCCCGACGAGGCGATCCGCTTCTACAACCGCACCCGCACCCAGTTCCCGGGCGACCCGATCTCGCTCTTCTTCATGGACGACGGCCACGCCCGCAGCCAGAACAAGCCCGCCGACGAGGCCCTCTTCCGCGGCCGCGAGGAAGTTTGGTTCGACCACTATCTGAAGGGCGAAGGCGCGGCGCCGAGCTCGAGCGCGACGGCGCTGACCACCGTCTGCGGCGGCGCCTCGGAAGGCCCCTACACCGCCGCCTCCTGGAAGGACCTGGCGCCGGGTGAGATCCGCTTCGACAGCGCTGCGACGCAGACGATCCTGCCCGCCGCCGGCGATCCCACGATCGGCAAGGAATTCGACCCGATCGCGACCGGGAACGCCTGCGCGACCGCCTCCGGCGCCGACCAGGCGGGGGCCGCGAACTACCGGCTGCCGGTGCTGGGCGGCGGCTTCACCCTGCTCGGCGCGCCAACCGTGATCGCCGACCTCGCCACCACCGGCAGCGAGTCCGAGCTCGCCGCCCGCCTCCTCGACGTCTCCCCCGCAGGCACGGAGCGGCTCGTCGCCCGTGGCTTGCTCCGCCCCGGCGCTGGCGGTCGAATGGTCTTCCAGCTGCACCCGCAGGCCTATCGCTTCGCCGGTGGTGACACGGTCAAGCTGGAGCTGCTCCCCAGCGACGCGCCCTACTCGCGGCCCTCCAACCTGCAGGCGCCGATCGCCGTCTCCAACCTCGAGCTGCGCCTGCCGGTGCGCGAAGCGCCGGGCTCTCTCGGTGGCGTCGTCCAGCCGCCGGCGCCGAAGGTCTTGCCGCCGGGCTATGCGCTGGCCGCCGGCTACGAATAAGCGGTCCCGAGCCTCGGCGCGCGTCGCCGCTCCCACCAGGTCCAGACACCCGTCGCCGTCCCGGCATAGATCCAGCCGAGGAGGACGTCGAAGAAGTAGTGCTCGCCGGTCGCGACCAGGGTGATGCCCATCGCCAGGGGGTAAAGCAGCAACAGCGGCCGCAGCCACGGGCGCACCCCGCCCCAGAGGAACAGCGCCACCAGCATCGTGGATGCGGCGTGCAGCGAGGGCACCGCGGCGACGAGGTTGACCGCTCCCTGGCCCTCGGAGAAGAGTGAGGCGGTGCCGGTCCCAAGCACCTCCCAGCCGTCGCTGACGGTTCGGTAGACAGGACCGAGGAAGCCTTGTTCGCCAGCCACCCACGGCGGCGCTGCCGGGAAGACGACGTAGGTGACAAGCCCAGCGAGGGCGAGGGTGACGAGGCGGCGGGTGAAGCGCTGGAAGGCGAGCCGGTCGCGAGCCCACAGCACCCCCGCCAGCACGAAGGGGACGATGAAGTAAGAGGTGTAGATGAGGGTGAAGAGGACGTCCCACCAGTGGACGACGCCCGGCGTGTAGAGGTGCGCCTGCAGCCATTCGGTCGGCACCTCGCCGCCGAAGACGAAGCGATCGAAATCGATCATCGGGTGGACGTGGACGCCGATCCCCAGCGAGTCCGCCGCGCCGCGCGTGAAATCGTAAGCGCAGAGCACCAACACGAGCGGCAGCCAGTCGCGCAACAGCTGGAAGACTTCCTGGGGCGGCCGCCCGATCGAAGCGCAGGCGAGGGCGCCGCAGGTCCAGAGGATCACCAGCTCGCGCTGAACCGGGATCCCGTAGTGAGCGCTCCAGAGGACCAGCGCGACGAAGTAGAAGCCGAGCGCGCAGGGGCGCAGCGCTGCCCACGAGGCGAAGCGGAAATCCGCCGCCCGCTTAGACGCCTGGAGCAACCGTTCGCAGCCCGACCAGGCGAGCGGCGGCCGCTTGGCGCTCGTCGTAGGTCACGAAGGCATCGATCGGATACAGAGCGACCGCAGAGGCAACGTGAATCGCATCGAGGGTGCGCAGAGCAGGCTCCGCGAGTGCGCCGGCGCCGGCCAGGAGAGATGGGTCCAGTGGTTGCAATGCAAGCTCATCTACCAATTCCCTGGCGCGATCCAAAAGCAAGTCGAGCGAAAGCGAACTGTCTTCGGAAGCTGCCCTGTGCAAGGCACGCGGAATCTCGGTTAGGACCAGGTCGCAGCTGATCACGTCCGCCCCCTCCAGATAGGTCCGCAGGGTAGCCGACTCCTGCTCCTTCAGAAGGGTCTTCACCAATGCGGATGCATCCGCGTAGAAGAGAGGCATTGCTCAGCGGTAGCCGCGAACTTCTTCGAGGGCACGGCTCAGGGCTTGAGGATCTCCGGTCGGCTCCAGCGGCTCCGGCAGACCGGTCCGCCGCTTCGGAGGCCTCACCCGCCCTTCCGCAATCAGCCGATCCAGCCCGGGTCCGCTCGTCGGCGCCGGGCCAAGCTCGGCCACAGGTTTGTTGCGGTCGGTGACCACCAAACGCTCACCAGCGCTGACCCGGCGCAGGTAAAGACTGAGATTTTGTCTTAGCTCTGCCACCCCCACCGTATTGCTCATGTACATGAAGGTAGCAGGAAGCGAGGCGGGCATCTCGATGAGGGAAGCGTCCATGGCTTCTTAAGTCCTGGAGAGGGCAAGCTCTCCCCCCTGCGGGCTAATCCTTTTCAGCTAAAGGCGCAATTACCGCGCTTTGGACGACCTCGGTGAGCGTTTTGCCGATCTGGGCCCAGGAGTACCGGTCGACCGCCTCGGCCCTGGCTTGCTGGCCGCGGCGGCGGCGCTCGTCGGCGTCGCGGATCGCGGCGGTTATCGCGGCAGCGAGGGCGTCGCGGTCGGGCGGGACGAGCCAGCCGGTCTCGGGATCCTCGACGATCGAGCCGGGGCCGCCGCGGTCGACGGCGATGACGGGAAGGCCGCAGGCCATCGCCTCGATCAGGACCTGGCCGAACTGCTCCCGGATGGAAGCGTGGACAAAGAGATCGCCGGCGCGCAGGAACCCCGGCAGCTCATCGTGGCCGTGCCAGCCGGCGAGGAAGACGTCGCGGGCGCCGGTGCGGCGGATCGCGTCATCGGGGTGCTCCCCCTCCCACTCGCCGGGATGGCCGCCGACCAGCACCAGCGCCGCCGGCTCGGCCAGCTCCGCCTGCGCCTGCGCGAAGGCTTCGATCAGCAGCGGGAGACGCTTGACCGCGGTGAAGCGGCTGACCGCGAGCAGCACCGTCCCCGCCAGCGCGTCGAGGTCGCGCTCCTTGTAAGAGACGCTGCCGGGGGCGCTGCCGGGACGCCAGCCACACGAGCGCTCGACCAGGTGCCGGCGCCAGTGCGCGCGGCGGTCGATCTCGCCTGGCGCGAACTCCGGGTCAAAGCCGTTCGGCACGCAGGCGAAGCGCTCCTCCGCCACTCCCAGCAGGCGCGCCGCGCGCCGCAGGCCGCCGCGGTCGTTGACGACGATCCGCGCGCAGCGCTCAGCCCAACCGCGCATCCGCCCCGCCCACTCCGCAGCGCAGGTCCAGCCGGGCGGGGGGCCTTCCTCGATCCGCTCCAGCATCAGCAGCTCGGTGCCGTGGACGTGGCCGACCACCGGCAGCTCCGGCAGCACCCGCCTAGCCGCCTCGTTCAGCGGCGTCAGGTGGTGGAGGTAGAGAAGGTCCGCGCCAGGCGCAGCGGCATCGGCCAGCGCCGTCGCCCAGGCCTCCACCTGCAGCTCCAACGCCTCCTCGTCGAGGCTGGCCAGCACCGCGTCCTCGGCGCCGGGACGGTCCTCGTAGGAACCGGGGATGGGTGCCGTGCCGGCGGGGCCCGAGTAGCCCAGCGGGTCCGGCGAGCGGACGGCGGGGGTGAAGTCGACCGCGCGCAGGTCGGCTTCGGCGTAGAAGCTCTCCGCCAGCGCCGCCTTGCCGAGATCGCTGCGCGAGCCGGCGAGCACGGTCACGGCAAGGCCGTCGCGGCCCAACTCCCTGGCGATCGCGCGACACGAATACGCCGAGCCGCCGCGGGGATAGAAGTAGAACCCCATCAGCACTCTGTTGACAGCGGCACCCACTGCCTGAAGCTAGCCGCCGCCGACGCTTCTAAAACGCCTGAAGCGGGGGCGAAGTGGAGGGCGGTTGCGACCTCGCGGCCGCCGACCAGCTCGATCCCGTGCTCCTCGCGCGGGACGTTGACGAGGGCGCCGTCGACGACAAGCGAGGCAGAGCCACCGCCGTCGAGGTTCATCGCCGTCTCGGCCCCGAGCTCGACCATCGCCGAGGCGAGCTCCTCCATCGTCAGGCCGGCCTCCTCGTCGGCGCGTCCTTCGCAGGCGACCGCGATCAGCTCCCGCCGGGAGAGGCCGAGTGCCGCGCGTGGGTAGCGACCGTCGGTGATGTCGGAGTCGAACTGGCGCGCCCCCGCCGAGAAGCCCTCGCTGTCCACTCCCGCCTGCACCTGCCGCCGCCCACTGGTGACCAGCATCGGCCCCGCCTGCAACAGATCGCCGCGGGGAACGTCGCCAAATTCGCGCCGCGGCGCGATCCGTGCTTCGCCCTCGTGCACGTGCAGGCAAGGGCGCCTGCGGTGCCAGGGCGCGTCGAAAGGCTCGGTCGGCAACGCCTGCCCGTCGATCCAGAGGTCGCCCAGCGCCGGACCGCCGGGCCGCATGTAGAAACCGCCGACGATCGCGTGCGCGCCGCCGCTGCGCTCGCACCACCCCCGCACCGTCGAGCACGGATCCAGCACCACCACCCGCGGCACGAACTCCTCGCGGCTGAAGCGGGCGACGTGCAGCGTCGTCTCCGCTCCGTCGAGGAGGCGCAGGCGGCGCCGCTCCAGCAGCAGCCGGGCCGGCTCGAGGAGGGTTGATGAGGGTGCCGTTCGCATACCCGGAAGACCTAACCCAGATCGCCTGGAATGGAACAGCACCCCCAGGACAGACTCGCGCTGACTGCTGACGATGAAGCCGAGCCTCTTGCGCCGCGGTTGGCCGGGGTTGACTTCGCTGATTTATCGCGGATACTTAGCTCGTTCCTAATAACCCTGGCGGCTCTCCGCCAGCGGTTGGTGAACAGGAAATAAAGCGCTCGGAGGAGGGGCATATGTTTGGGCACTTTGGGAGGAGAAGGGTTAGCCCGACGGCCGTGTTGGCCATCGTCGCTCTGCTCCTCTCGCTTGGTGGCGGCGCATGGGCCGCCGGCAAATACATCATCACGTCGAAGAACCAGATCAAGCCCAGCGTTCTCAAGCAGCTGAAGGGCGCTCAGGGACCGGCCGGCCCGCAGGGACCGCCTGGGGCGCAAGGCGCCCCCGGAAACCCGGGGACGATCGGTCCACAGGGTCCTCCCGGACCGACGGAAACCAAGCTCCCCTCCGGCAAGTCCCTTACCGGCTTCTGGGCCTTCAACGGCAAGGAAGTCTTCAGCGAATGGATAGTCATCAGCTTCCCGCTGCGGGTGGAACCGGCGCCGACCTTCAACTACATCGGCCCCGGCGAATCTGCCACCGAAGCCTGCCCGGGGGGGCCGACCGAACCCGAAGCGGCACCCGGGAACCTGTGCCTGTACGCCCAGGAAGTATTCGAAGCCAGCGAACCTGAACGGTCCGGTGAATACACGATCGATCCCACCAGCGGATCCCTCAGTTACGCGCAGATAAACCCGGGCCAAGAAGGCTTCGGATACGGCACTTGGGCGGTTACGGCTGAATAGCCATCTTGGTCCGCGGATGGACTCGGCCCCTGCGGTCGAGTCCATCCGCGGAAGCCTGACCAGGATCCCCCCCTTGCCAAAGGGAGTCGTGGAGTCTCCTCAGGCAGCTGTCCAGCAGCTCCATACGTCCGCCCACCTTCAAGCGGCCGCGATTGCCATCGAGGATGGCGGCCAGCCAGATGTTGACCGTTCCCCTCACCCAGGAATTGGGAGCTTCGGCGTCGCCCGACTCGCAGCGCAGTGCCCCGTTCCTCGCAACGCTCGTGTGCATGGTCTCCGGCTGCTCATTGGAACCGCCTATCTGGAGCCTGATGATCGCGCCCTCCCAGCCCGGCAAAGCCACAAGCGGCAAGATGGTCCGCAGCACGGTCAAGGTCTCGTCTGGAGAAAGCGCAGTGACCTCGGGGTCTTTCGTGCAGCGTTGCCTCCAGCGAGCTAGTCCCGCGATGAGCGCCATCCCCCGCCTTGCCTCAGGCGTCAGGACGTAGCGGCTCGCAGACCCCTTTTTGCACTCGGCCTGCAGCAAGCCGCTCGCGCGGAAGAGATGAAGTCGACGGTTGATCTGATGGAAGCTAAGTCCACTACTCAACTCGGCGAGCTCGGTTGGAGATCGCGGTGCCCTGCTGAGCTCATGGATCACCTCGCGCTCCCACATTTCCCCGAGCAAGCTCAGTGTCTTCCAAAAGTTGTCGTCGAGGCCACCGCGCGGCGACGGAACCAGAGCGGCGTCTGAGAAAGCAGCGATCAGCCGAAAGAGGGTCCGACCAGGGGGGTCGGTAAGTCTGTGAATCACGACCGGCGGCACGCCCGGAACCCCTCGGCGCTCAACCAGACCAAGCTCCCGCAAGCGCTCCGCGTGCCGGTAGATCGTACGAGGCGCGTATCTCGGCAGCCGTTCGATCAGCTGCTTCGTTCGAAGCGGCCGCTTGCCAAGGGCCATCAGGATCGAGCCGCTGGCCCCATCGCCGAGTAGGCGCAGCGTGCTACCGACCCGAAGCCCATTAGGCGGTGAACCTCCAACCATTCCCATCTAAACTTTACTTAGTACCCAGAACTTCTTGATTTAAGCAATGTTGCCAGATCTTTCCGAGCGACTTTTGTCACCTGGGGATGGTTCCGAAAATCCGTGCTTTGCGAGGAAAACGACTGCGTCCGGATCTGCGTCCCCCGACAGGTTCGAGCGATCGCTCGGAATCGGCTCTGATTTCTCTTGACAGCCTGAGAGACCCCCGGAGAAGCTTCCAGTCGAAAAGGTTCGTTCGAACCTGCAGGAAGGCTCCCGGGCCGTCCTCTCCCAAGGCGGAAGGACCGAGAGCCCAATCGTCAAGGTCCGGCTTCGCCGGACATCGGAAAGGAATGATCCAGATGCAACGCAAGATCATCGCGGGCTTCGTCTCGCTTGCCGCCTTTGTGGCCTTCGCGGTCGTCCCGGCGATCGCCGCCGCCTCGCCGGTGCTGACAGACAACGGCACCGCTCTCGGAGTCGGTGCGTCGGTTCGTGGGACAAACTCCGGCGCCATTCTCCTCAGCACTTCCAGCGGCAACGTTGAATGCACCGAAGCCCAACTGAACGGCACGGTCGCCGAAAACTCCGGCACCAGCATCAAAGGAAACATCGAAGTCGCCAAATCTTTCTTCCACGGCGACGATCCCGAAGAAGCAAAGTGCACAAGCAATATTTCGGACCTCGCCGGCGGGACCGCCACAATGAAAGTCACACTGGAGGGAACCACCTGGTGCCTCT
>Ga0070713_100000379_pt1 | contig 28399 bp, 43 predicted proteins | sample LARL82metaG_FD_65465 | JGI IMG/M metagenome (GOLD analysis project Ga0070713, IMG submission 65465) | Corn, switchgrass and miscanthus rhizosphere microbial communities from Kellogg Biological Station, Michigan, USA - LAR L8-2 metaG | ecosystem: Host-associated > Plants > Roots > Rhizosphere ... | reverse complement strand
GGTCTACCTCAAGCGCGACATGCGAAACGGTTAAAACGGTCGGCTCTACAATGTCGGCGCTGGAGAGATATGGAGAGTCAAACGCTTTGCGGTAATGCGTTTTCATATCACTCACCCCCTTGTATTTCGGCTGTCTGCCATCCGGAAATCCAGTACAGGAATTGACTACCTATTTCAGCCCCATCCTGAGCATCTACATCCTCGACTATTAAAGGATGGACGATTCCACCTTTGTCTTTCCATGCCCCAACCCGGTACCGCACCGTTACCTTTTTCGGGGCCATCCTGAGTTGGTTTTGAGAGCAAACTGTAAAAAAACCCTGTGAATCTTCTACGACTGGATGTTCAGTGCTCGAAACCCCGATAAAATGCACAGGTGATCCACTTGGATAACAAACCTGCTCACCCCTCTTCGCAGCTTCCAGGTCAAACGGTTTCATGTATTCACCTCTTTCCATTTCACAGCCGCTATCTCAACCGCTTCACGTAACGAAGCGCCCTTTACTTTCATGTCCACGCAGTTCAGAGTAAAAACTGCTCTTTGTGTCGTGGTCGGGTACGTGTACTCATACCCATCGCACCACTCATTCAGCCAGTCCAGTATCTCTGTATCAGTCATTGGCTCAGGAACAGGCCTATGCTCTGTCCATAGGCGGCTCCAGTTGTCTCTGGCTGTCATGATGTAGCCTCGGAAAGAAATGGATGTCCTGCCGGTAGGGGTTTCTCGTCATCACACACTGAGCATTTCAACCTTGTGAATCTAGCTGGATATGTCTTTGTTTCCTTGTAATCATGTTCCGCGCCGTTCAAGCAGTCTGCTTTTTTGATTCTGTAACTGATGCTAATTAGAGTGGTGAAGATAAATGTCTTTTCGCATCTTATGCATTCCTGATTATGTTTCGTGTCTTCGTCGTAACCATAACCATCATCGTGATTAATCTCATTCACGGTAAGACAATATGGGCAGTGGGTACTCATAAATCCTCCACCATAAACACAGCCACGAAAATCACGGATAGAATTAACTCAATCATCACAGTCTCCTATCGACATAAAACGTCCAACTAAAATACCGAGCGGAACAGAGACTAATATCCATGCTGCTATCCACTCGATGAGAGTCATGATTGCGGGTACTTTGCTAGAATGGCGTCAACATTTGCCTTACTTCCCCATTCTGAACCTCTGTAACTACGCAGCACGCTCACCAGTTCGTCACGCTCTTTCGCCATCCTCTCAAGGCTTATTTCCAGCCCGTGTGCGAACTTGCTCAGGCCAGAAGCAGTCCATCCTCCGTCTAAAGCATCTTGTGGCAACCCATCACACGCATTCCAGCAAGCAACCAGTCGGCGGGCGTTGGCTTCGTTCTGTTCGAGTGATCTGGTTAAAGCCCCACCAGTTGATGCCACCCTGTTTCCGTCTGCTCCGATGATCCATCTAAGATCAGGGGATATTGTTAACTTCCCTTCCGTATGCATGATTCCTCCTGTTAAAACTGGTGAGTGTGGCCGGCACTGATTTCCGGCATATCGTTTAAGTTGCGCGTCCCGGTCGGGTTGATTTTCCGGCAGGTGAGCTAGCATTCGAGCCTTATATATCTGACGCACTATCAGGCCACCCACGACATTTGCGTATCAGCCTACGCATTCACACTCATTTCGGTATTCCCCTGCCTCAATCCCGGACTTAGCCAGAAGGGGATGAAGTCTTATCTTGGCAGAGGATGAAACTCAATTCGTCGCCGGGGTTACTTTCCACCCCAGCAAAAGTCAGCGGCACTAATTTTCTCCGCGCGCCACCGCAGTTAAAGATTGCGGCTCTATGCTCTGTTGCCGCCCTCGCTCACCCTGTTTGACGCACCTAGGAGTTAGAGGTATTTTTCAGGTAAATTCGTATCTTGCGACGGCGGCTTGTTGCTCTTTCCTCTAGCCTGGGCTCACCACTTACGGCTAGACCTTCATTTGTTCGGTTATCCGCTTTGTTTGCGGCATGGGAGAATGATACGGTAACGTATCCTATTTGTCAATACGTAATCGTATCTTTTCTGCTACAATACGCCTACGCGACGGACAAAAAAATACCCTCGGGTGAGGGTGGGGGAGGGTGCTGATAAATGGTGCTGCTGTGTAGTCTGCTCAGCCTGTGGATAACTACGGCTTACCTTGACAAAAAAGGGGTTTTGCTACATTATGGGCCTACGCCGTGACTGCGCCGATAACAGCAGGATCACGAGAGAAATCTCTGACACGGCGCCCCTCTTTTTTCACCAGCCGCTCTTTGGAAACTTTACTAGGCCATAGCCATTAATGCTTCCGGCTGATGATTGCCGAAATGACCCCTCTATTTGGCGAAAGAATCTATCATCGCCAACCCGATAGTGTCTAAATACAGCTCCTGCCACCATATCCGCCAGTTGTATTCCAACGCTCAAATGAGATGGTGCGATGAACAAACCCTCGATCAAGTTTAAGTAACTGGAATAGTTGAATCTGTTTCCGTCAAGCAATTGTTGGTGCAACTCTCTTAACCGACTATCGTCTTTAGGGCCTCGGTGATCGCAGACTATTATTCCATTTACGTGCTGACCTACCGTACGCTGTAGGTCTTGTAGATAATATTGAAAACGTTCAGTGAGTTGCTTATAGGAATACCAGTATAGATCGTCAGCATCGGCTATGTAATTTAATTGGTATGCCAATGGTACATTCGTTGCCACGCAAATTAGCCGTATAGACTTGTAGGTACCTATCATTTGATAGAGTTTTGTACGTACCTCTTCCTTACGGGCTGCATTCAGATGGCTGAGACTGTGCTTCTTGCTCTCCTGTTTCTCGGGTGCAAAATACCGCCATTTAATCTCACCTTTAATCTCGTAAACTTCTTTTAATCGCCTCAAATCCGCCGCAAGCTTAGACCAAAAGTCTTCAGGCACCACGATGCCGCCAAGCACAAATAAAGGCGTGTCGTTTTGTCTTTCAATCGGTGGTGGAGTTCCCGATTCGTCAACAAACAGAATTTGCATTTATACTCTGCTCAACATTATTCCTTCTTCTCGTTCCGAACCCCGCCAAACATTTGCCCCAGGTCAGGCACGTACTTTTCCTTCTCTTTCTCAACTTCCAGCAAATACGCCTGGCGGCGCACGGTCTCTGTAAGCCGCAATATCTCATCAGCCAGCACCTTCAATTCCGAGCGCTTACCGACGCGGGGCAACTCGCGCGCGATGGCGTCTATCTTGGATAGCTTGACGTTGATCAGGGAGGATAGAGAGTCTTTCACGATGGGGTGGGTTTTTTCTTGCAGACTATTTCGGTCATCATTGCACCCACACTGCCGGGAATGACATCATGGAATTCGATCTCTTGAGGCGAGAACACAATGCTTAGGAACGATTTACCGCTATTATCATAATAGTGGACCGCCGCGACAGTAGATTGCTGTGCCTTACAATCGTGAATATTCTTTGACACAGTAAACGCATAGTTTTTGAAGGAGGGGTCTATTAGAATTCCTTCGGCCAAGGCTTTGTCATCTATTCGAAACTTCTTCCAAACGCTTACTTTCTCGGCTGAAATGGACATTATTCTTTTAGGGTCATAATAGACTGGGCCGTTCTCTGTTTCCGCGTATTGAATCCATTCTGCCTGAGCCCATCCGCAAACAACCAGAAAGAATATTCCAATGATTGCTCTCATATCACTTGTCTCTTCCGATTGCCCTCATAACTAACCGGTAAAGTAAGATAACAACGGTTCCAATAGCAAATGCTGGGCTTTCATGCAAGAGTCCCGTTGCGTTTACGTTATAACCCTTTGTTTTATTAATATCGGTGGTTACCGTGTAAGCAATCCCTGTCGCTTCCCCGCGTTTTGCCATAGCTGTGAGCATCTCAAGTGTCTGAACGGTATCATGTGACACCGGCCCATCAGCAAAAACAAAAGGCTTTGTCATTGTCTCTTCCTCCCTTTTTGTGATGATTCGGATGGTTGTGGTTTGTCATAAGTATTGCTGAGATCGGGGCCGTGAGCATACGTTCTGTTATCAAGCATTGTCTCAGGGTTATGGCCGATATTCTCGTGACGCCTATCACCGTTGCGAAGTTGCGCGATTGTTTTTCCTATGCCTATCCATGCTCTACGCGCTTCCGCATCGAAACTTTTTGCCAGGGAAAGTATTTGCTTCTGCTCCTTGGATAGCAACTCGTCAGAACGCCTTTGTGACTGTCCATTTTCAACCACGTCAACAGTAACGCCTTCAATAGGCACATCTCCTCTTAGCTGACTCTCTGTCACCCTGTAGGCCGCCGCCCACTTTCTAACCGTGCTTGACCTCGGATCTCCATGTTTCCTGGATAGGAAGCGCTGCGTGGTCGGCTGAGGAACCCCTGATTTCGTTTCAAGAGAATAGGCATCGTCTCCCGCCTGGGCCATTAAATGGGTGAGTATTTTTCGCATATCAGTCATCTCAATAATATACGAATCCGTATTTTTATTAGCAAACACGTTTGCGTATTGACAATGATACGATTGCGTATTATTATTTGTTTCCATGAACATTCAAATCCTTCTTCAAGAAATAGCAAATTCTGGAATGACTGACGCTCAGATAGGCGAACAGCTTAGCCTGCCTCAGCCAACGGTCACCCGATTGCGTAATGGCATACATAAATCGACCTCATACGAAAGGGGAAATCGAATTCACGATTTATATGTCCGCGTCGTGAATCGCGCCCCCGCCAAAAAGGAAGCTGCGTGACCCGTAGCCGCCGCGATCTTTTCGACATACCCAGGAAGATATACCTGGACGAGGAACTGGACGATTGGGCAGACCTGTGCTGCAACGAGCGGGACTGGTCTTTTTCGCGGTACGTAAGGTTGCTCATAAAAGATCACAAAAAGAAAGTGAAAGAATTATCAGCGAAACCTCCAGCGAATAATAGAGCCAACGAAGCCCCTAATCAGGCCCATCCGAAAGAACTATATACCGCTGAGCAAGTGGCACTTTTACTCGACGCTATGGGGAAAAAGTAAAGAGTTTCATTGTGGGCCTCCAAAACACTGCACCGGGAAGCGCGAGAGAGTAGTCAGATTCCTGGATTTATTCAGCGAGGATTTATGAACGCGAAATTTAAACCGGCGATGCGAGCTGCAAAAAGAATCCGCTCGGCACATAACAAGCGCAGGGCAATTTTGTTCTGGTGTCGGATGGCGAAGGAGGCATTGAGCAAATGAAGATCATGGGTGCACTAGGCTTGTCACCGAACGGAGGGAAAGTTCCGCCCTTCAGCGTGCGCTCACCCTTTTTATCGGAACATCGGCTGACTACCGATTCTTGCAAAGGAACGGCTGTGCATTATTACCAATTCAACATAGCAGATTACCGCAAAGATACCGGACATTTATCAACTCTTGAGCATGGAATATACCGTCAACTACTCGACTGGTATTACCTGGATGAGACTCCTATCCCACTGGAAACCCAGTGGGTTATTCGTCGGTTACGTTTGGGTTCAGGGTCGGATACCGATGCCTTAAATACCATACTCGATGAGTTCTTTATCAAGGGTGAAGACGGGTATCACCATACCCGCTGTGACCTCGAAATAGACTCATATCACGACATGAAACGCAAAAACAAGGCCAATGGGACAAAGGGAGGAAGACCCGCAAAGCCAATAGATACGCCAGAGAAAACCCAGTCGGTTATTTCTGGGTTACAAGTGGGTATCCCAAACGAAACCCAAACGAAAGGCAACCAAGAACTTAAGAACTTAGAAACTAATATAAAGACCGTATCAAAAAAAACAGAGGGAAGGAAAACATCTATCCCCACTGGATTTTGCGTTACGGATGATTTGAGAAAATGGGCAAGCGAGAAAGGCATCAACAATATCGATTCTCACGTAGAGCCTTTTATCACGACATGCAAAGCGCGTGGATACACGTATGTTGATTGGAAATGCGCCTTTCAGAAAGCTGTAAGCGGAGACTGGGCGAAGATCGGTCACGGCATTCAAACTCAACGTAAGTTTGTACCAGCATGAGCGCCGAAAACTTTCTCTCTCGACTTTCTAAAGTCAAAAAAACAGGCAATGGTCGCTGGCTTGCATGTTGCCCGGCCCATCAAGACAGAAGCCCAAGCATGTCCGTCAAGGAAGAGTCGGATCAGCGCGTGTTGATTCACTGCTTCGCGGGATGCTCACCTTCTGAAATTCTCGATGCAGTCGGAATGACATTCGAGGAGCTGTTCCCTGAAAAGCTCATGGAACATGGGAAACCGATTCGCAAACCTTTTCCTGCGGCTGACATTCTTGAAGCTCTGTCCACTGAAACCCGTATCGTTTCCATGACGGCTGATCGCATGGCGAACGAGAAAGACATCACGGCGGGTGACTGGCAAAGGCTGATGATTGCAGCCAGACGAATCCAGGCGGGGAGGGATTTAGTCAATGGCTAACGCTACCAGAGGGGCAGCAATGCTTGACGCAGCGATAGAGCGCAAGCCACGGCTCACCAGCCCCTATGCTCACGCTGATGCAGTCTATGAAATGTACCGCAACGGCATGCCTTCTGGCGATAAGACGGGATGGGCTTCGCTGGACAAATATTACACGGTATTGCCGGGTCAAATGACCATCGTAACTGGGTGGCCCGGATCCGGTAAATCAGAGTTTATTGATGCATTGCTGCTTAACCTGTCGCGCAATAACTGGAAGATAGCCGTATTCAGTTTCGAGAATCAGCCGGTACATTTTCACGTTACCAAGATGTTGGAGAAAATCTCCGGTAAACCCTTCGGCAGAGGCCCTACGGAGCGCATCACTGAGACGGAAATAGCGGAGTTAACCGAAGAGTTACATCAATCCTTCGCCTTCACTGAGACCACCAGCGGGAGCTTTTCCCTAAAGGATGTTCTGGACGCTGCGCAAGAATTCTTGATCAAGTTTCCAGATGCAAAACGTGGTGTCGTCATTGATCCGTGGAATGAACTGGAACACTGGCGCTCAAGCAACCAGAGCGAAACAGAATACATCTCACAGGCCCTTTCAACGGTGCGTAATTGGGCCAGGATCAATCAAGTTCACGTTTGGATAGTAGCGCATCCACAGAAGGTGCGGCGCGAGGAAGGAAAGCTTCCAGTGCCTCGTCCTGACATGATCAGCGGCTCACAGCACTGGTGGAATAAAGCTGACTGCGCGCTCACCGTCTGGCGTGATTCGGAATACCCTGATTCTCAGGACGTGGACATTCACATTCAGAAGATCCGGTTCAAGCACATAGGCAGGCCGGGAATGGTGACGCTGAAATATGACCGGATAACTGGACGTTATCACGATGTGCCTCGTGGTTTTGCCTCATGACATGGCTATTCAGCAAAGCACTGGTGGACTCCGTGAACTCGCCCTCTTCGCAGGTGCCGGTGGAGGAATACTCGGCGGCAAACTCCTCGGATGGCGAACAGTCTGCGCAGTTGAACGTGATGCCTACGCAGCACAAGTTCTGGCGCAACGACAAAACGATGGAATTCTCGCGCCTTTCCCAATTTGGTCTGACGTTGAATCTTTTGACGGAAAGCCGTGGAAGGGAATTGTTGACGTCATATCTGGAGGGTTTCCTTGCCAGGACATCAGCGCGGCAGGGAAGGGTGTCGGAATCACAGGTAAGCGCAGCGGATTATGGAAAGAGTTCGCACGGATTATTGGCGAAGTGGAACCCGGATTCGTGTTCGTGGAGAACAGCCCAATGCTCACTATTCGTGGACTCGGAGTTGTCTTTGGAGATCTGGCCTCGATGGGGTTCGATGCAGAATGGGGAGTGCTATCAGCGGCAGATGTGGGTGCAGACCATATTCGAGAGAGAATGTGGATATTGGCCTACTCCACAAGCCACGGACGGAATACGCGCAAGGATGAAAGTAGACTCAATGTTAAAGGTCAAGGCGGATTCCAGGGGAGGAAGGTCGTATTTAGCAAGGGTACTAGCACACGAATTTGGCCTACTCCAATCGGCGGAATTCACGGAGTGGCTGATGATCTGGCCGAGCGGATGGACAGGCTTAAATCAATCGGTAATGGGCAAGTTCCGCTGGTGGCAGCAACAGCATGGCGTCTCCTTTCAGAACGGGCTGGAATATGAGTGACTTTATCCATCCTCGCACAAAAAACACCTGCTCTGGCTGCATCCATGAAAGATTGGTGCATGGCGAGATGAAATGCAGTCTCGGAGAATTGTGGGGATGGAGATGCACTAAATATCGGATAACTGCGAAGGGGGAGAAGTGAGCGACGTTGTTTTCACGATTCCAGGCGTACCGGTGGCGAAAGGCCGTCCAAGATTCGCTAGACGCGGTAACTTCGTTTCTACCTATTCTCCAGAGAAGACAGTCAACTATGAAAATCTGGTGAAGGTCTACGCCTCGCAGGCCATGCAAGGTCAAGAGCCGATGGTTGGAGCAGTTCTGGTAGTGATCATAATCCACCTTGCACCGCCTGCCAGTTGGTCACAGAAGAAGCAGCGCAGCGCTTTAAATGGAGGCATCTATCCCACATCCAAGCCGGACTTGGACAACACCATCAAGCTACTGATGGACGCCTGCAACGAGATTGTATGGAAAGACGATAAGCAGGTAACGGACCTGATGGTGACGAAGCGATACGCAGCGAAACCGATGGCAGAAGTGAGGGCTCAGTTGATATGAAAATAACTTGCAATCGGTGCGGATCGACGCTTGATAACTCTGGATATGTAATGGATACCATGGGTAAGACTCATTCGGCGTCTGTGAGGCCATGCCAAGTCTGCACCGCCAACCATTTTGTTGACGCCACCAAAAAGGTTGGCCCGGAATGGGACAAGGAAGGCAATCCGTTAAATTTGCAAGCGGCGGCAGAGGATGCCTACGAATGGCTAAAGGTGTTCCCGTCAAAATCTTATGCGACCAATAAAAAGTTAGAGGGCGCTATAAAAGAATTGAGAAGGTTTCTCGATGAATAAGCAGACCATCTTCCTGATCGACTCCCGCCGTAAAGACTACGCGAAAAAGTGCATAGAGTCGGCGCCATTGGATTTTATATGTCAGATAAAACAGAAGACCCGCAAGGAAGATCAGAGCGCACGATTTCATGCGATGTGCGGTGATGTGGCCCGGAAACTTCAGTACATGAATCGCTGGCTCACAAAGGATCAATGGAAGGTTCTGTTTATCTCAGGCCATGCCATAGCTACCGGATTGGGTGCTGACATTGTTCCTGGCCTGGAGGGTGAGTTCACTAATATCAGAGAATCATCGGCTGAAATGTCAGTCAAGCGCATGGCAAGCCTTATCGAGTATGTGGCGGCTTATGGCAGCGAGAAGGGTGTCAAGTGGACTGAGCCTAAACGCGCCGGTGACGAGGAAATGATGAATAGGAGGTATGCGTGAGTAAAGCCGCCAAAGAGCATATAGGCCGCGTCAAATCGCTTCCATGTGCTTTATGTGGCGCTCACGCACCTTCTGATGCTCATCACATCCTTGAAGGCCGTATACAGGGCCGCAGGTCATCGGATTGGGTAACGATACCTCTTTGCCGTGATTGCCACCAAGGGCCACGTAATGGCATCCATGGTGAGCAGATCATGCTCAAGGTAATGAAAGAGACCGAGCTAAATTTACTGGCTCAGACGATTGAAACTTTGTACGGGAGGGCGTGATGCACGTAGCCAGGGAAATAGAGATTGCCGAACCGCTAAGCCGACTTGAAGTTCTTCTCCAGACCTGGGCAGACTGGATGCGCCGGGAAACGTCTACGGCAAGAGGCTATCCCGTTCGATCCTGCATGTTTGCAGGCTACGGAGACAGCACCGTGAGGGACATGGAGCATAGTAGCGATCATTGGCTGGCAGAGGCCATAGATGCGATTATAAGGGGCCTTCCGGATCAGGAGAGGTCGGCGATCTGTCATCAGTACCTCGATTCAAAGTACCGGTATCAAATAGTGTTCTATGCGCCAACGCTTTACAATGCAAGACAACTCATTCAAGCGGCAGTTGAAAAGAAAGGAATATGGTAATGAGATTTAACTGTAAAAAGAAGGAGAGGAATGTTAAAGAGTGGCATTTTATATTTGCATGGAAGGTGATAAAGGTATCAGACACAGACTGTAGATGGTTGGAGTTTGTCGAGAGAAGGGAGATTTTTGTGGGAACTGAAATAACCCCCGGCTCCGGCATTAAGTTTGGTATCTATACTTGGGAATATAGATAAATAATGCTTGACACAGTAACGCAAAAGTGGCACATTGTAACCAATAGCCATATTGCGCCCAAAATTCAATAACAAGGAGCGTAAAATGAAAACGTCATTACTCGCAATCGCATTACTCGCAGTATCAATTCCCGCTCAAGCAGATCAGCAGTGCCAGTATATCGGGCAGCAAGTGGTATGCCGTGATATGCCGAGCTACCGGGATGCGCAAATCGATGCGAGGATTCCGTTAATGGGGAATAATCAGAATCCCGATTTGATCGGGGCCTATCAGCGAGGCCAGCAAATCCGTAATCAGCAGCTTCAGAATGAGATAATGCAGATGCAGGTTGAGCAAATGCGTCAATATCAACTATCGCAGCCTCAAGTGCAGGGATACCGAAGATAACCGAATAACACCAGCAACAAGCCGCCTAAACAGCGGCTTTTTTATTGCCCATTGTTTTTATACAACAATTTACTATCCAACAAATCAATATGAATATAAAGCCGCTCGGAGACAAGATCACAATCAGGAAGGCCAAGACAGAGAACATCAGCCCATCTGGACTCGTCTTGCCTGAGACCGATAAGCCAGATCAAGGCCTGGTGCTCGCTGTGGGTAAAGATGTCAAGCACGTCAAGGCTGGAGATACAGTCGTATTCGCCAAGCGCATGGGTCAAGTAATCCAGGTGGATGATGGCGAAGTCCTGCTGATGGCTGAAGAGTCTGTAATGGGCGTGCTGTAACTGTATGGCTAGACCAAGCCTTTACTGCATAGAGATTGCAGATGAGATATGTGAACGCATCTCAGAAGGCGAGAGCCTGAGAGCGGTTTGTCGTGATGATCGCATGCCTAATAAGGCGACAGTATTCAGATGGCTGATAGCGCACCAAGAATTCAGCGACCAATACGCATGCGCGCGCGATACGCAGGCCGATGTTTTGGCAGACGAAATCATTGATATTGCTGACGAATCAATGAATGACTCGTTTGTTGACGAGAACGGAGTAACCAGGACGAACCAGGACGCCATAGCGCGTTCCAGATTACGTGTCGATGCCCGTAAGTGGGTTGCGTCCAAGCTAAAACCAAAGGTTTATGGCGAGAAGTCGTCCGTGGAAACAAAGATTGACGGCAGGCTGCAGCTCGATAACACGCTCAATATCATCCTCAAATAGTCGAATATTGCAAGTTACTCTTGTTTGTGTCTTAGTCGGTCTCGAAAAACACGGGTTTATACCAAGTTTCAGAAAAATCATTACAAGTTTCACGAGGAAATGAAGAAATGGACGCAGAATTACCTAAAAAGTTGGGTATTCTGTTCCAGCCCATGCGTTACAAAGTGCTTCATGGCGGTCGCGGCTCTGGTAAGTCATGGGGCGTCGCAAGAGCATTGCTCTCCCTGGCGTGGCATAAGCCGATGCGAATCCTTTGCGCGCGGGAAACCCAAAAGTCTATCGATGAATCGGTGCATCGCCTCTTGCGTGATCAGATTGGCATTCTGGGGCTGCAAGGCTTCTTTGAAGTTCAGGAAAACAAGATCGTCGGTATCAATGGCAGCATCTTTACCCTTGCCGGAATCAGGCAGCAGGGCGTAGTCAACCTCAAATCATTTGAAGCCGTCGACATCGTCTGGATTGAAGAGGCCCAGGTCGTTACCAAGAAGTCCTGGGACGTACTGATACCCACGATCCGCAAGACTGGCTCGGAGATATGGCTGACTTTCAATCCCGAGTTGGACACGGATGAGACGTATGAGCGGTTTGTACTAAACCCACCTGAGAAGTCCGTTGTCGTGGAGATGAACTGGCAGGACAACCCCTGGTTTCCCGCTGAACTCGAAGACGAGCGAGTCGCATGGCTCAAGCGTGATCCTGTGGGCTATGAAACTGTCTGGGAAGGTAAGTGCAGGCCAGCAGTAGAAGGTGCTATCTACGCCAAAGAGATCGACGCAATGCAGCGCGCCGGAAGGCTATGCAGAGTCCCGTATGACCCTATGCTCAAGGTTCATACCGTGTGGGATCTGGGCTACAACGATTCCACAAGCATCATCATGGTTCAGCGCTCGGCATCTGAAATACGCGTCATTGATCACATTTGCGACAGTCTCAGGCCATTGGACAGCTACATCAGCCAGCTAAAAGCACTTGAGTACAACTGGGGCATCGACTACATGCCGCATGACGCGAGATCGCACGGTATCGCAAGCGGTAAGTCGGTAGAAGAGATCGCCAAAGCACTTGGCCGCACCGTTCAGATCACGCCCAATCTCGATGTAGAGCAGGGCATCCAGGCCGCCAGAATGATGTTCCCGCGCTGCTATTTCGATAAAGACAAGACCAAGGGTCTAGTCAACTCACTCAAGCGCTACAAGCGCGCTGTAAACCAAACAACGAACGAACCAGGAGCGCCATTGCACGATTCAGCCTCACATGATGCCGATGCATTCCGCTATTTGGGGGTGGTCGCTGACCGGTTACGCAATGATACTTACGTGCCGAAGCCTATAAGGACAGTCAACCGCGGGGCAGGCGCTGCCGGGTGGATGTCGTGAGGCTGGTTGAGAAGGTTTCTATCCTACCTGTAATAACTCGCCTTGATCTGCCTGCAGAGAGGGTGCTGAATGGCGCTATCCAAGCGAATCTGGAGCGCTGCGTAATCGTCGGCTTCGATTCCAAGGGTGAGTTGTACTTCGCCTCCACAAAAGCGGATGGTGGGGAGGTTTTATGGTTATTTGAGTTGGCTAAGAAGGCATTGATGGAAATGACTGAATGACTAATCCATACGCATTTCTGGACAATATCCGCGGACTTACAGTTAACGGATTTATGTTCGATGGGAAAGTGCTTCGTCTTTCTTTCTCCGATGGCTCACACCTGACAATCGAAGCCCCTAATGATGGGATTTATGATCTTCCTCTCACCCTCACGTTGACGCATGACTGACTCCGACCTCCTGAAGCTCGCCCGCGAGCAGTTCGCGGAGTCTGAGAGCGCTGAGGCTGACGCTCGTCGGGAAGCGAAAGAGGATATCCGCATCTATGAAGGTATCGGCATATGGGACCAGAGGCTGCGCTCAGCGCGTGAAGGCGATCCGAAAGGCGCTCGGCCATGCCTGACTATCTCCGATCTCCCGCCTCGTGTCCGGCAGATTACCAATGACGTTCGCCAGAATAAACCCGCGATCAAGATCAGGCCGGTAGACAGTAACGCGGATGTCGATACCGCCGAAGTACTGGACGGCATCATCCGGCATATCGAGCAGCAGTCCATGAGCGATATCGCCTACGAGACGGCTAACTTTTACCAGACTGTTTGCGGGTATGGCTATTTCCGGCTGATCGAGGGATATTCGCCGGAGCAATCGGACCGGGAACTGTACATCCGGCCGTTGCAGAATCCATTTGCGGTGTTTGGCGATCCTTATGGCTTATGCCCTGTTGGCTCGGACTGGCGCTACTGCTTTATCGTTGACTCGATGCCCATGAAGCAGTTCGAGGAAGAGTATGGAAAGTCCGATATAACCGGCTGGAATGAAGGAGACGGATCGGACAACTGGAATCAGTGGGTCAACGACGATTACGTCAGGATTGCCGAATGGATGCGTATCGAGCACCGTGAGTCCGTGTTTGTCTCGACTCAATCAGGCGAGTACCCAGAAGCCGACTATCAGTCGGACTTCGGCGAGATCATGGACACGCGCAACGAAAAGCGCACTGTCTGTGTCTGGCGCAAGATCGTGGGTAATAAGGTGCTCAAAGAGATCGAGCTACCGATCAGTTATATCCCTGTCTTCCGTGTTCCTGGCGAGATGCTCTTGATGGACGGCAAGCTGGTATTCAAGGGGCTGGTAAGAGATTCAAGAGACGCTGTTAGGATGGTTTCCTACAATTTCAGTGCTTACATCGAATCGGTAACGACTCAGAATAAATCACCTTATCTCGGCGCAACTGGTCAATTCGACGGGCTTGAAGACCGCTGGTCTATGGCTAACATCGAGAACATGCCGTACCTAGAATACAACTCGCGCGATGTCAACGGAGACGTGCAGGGACGGCCAACACGCGAACCGCCTCCTATGGCCTCACAAGGGCTGATACAGGGGCTGGTGCTATCCCAACAAGCCATGAAAGACGTTACCGGCATGGGTGCCGCGTCTCTCGGGCAGAAGGGCAACGAAACCAGCGGAAAGGCTATCCTGGCACGTCAGAAAGAAGGCGACGTGTCAACGTATCACTATCCTGACAATCTGGGCAAGGCCATGCGCCACCTTGGACGCGTCCTGGTGCAGTGGATCCCCAAGGTCTATAGCGAAAAAAGAGTTTCCAGAATCGTCGGCGAGGATGGTGAGACGGATTCAGCTTATCTAGACTCGAATCAGCCTGAATCAGTCCGTAAGGTGCAGGACGAGAACGGCAAGATCAGGAAAATATACAACCTCGGCGTGGGTAGCTATGACGTGGTCACCACGATAGGCGCGTCCTACTCAACCAAACGCGTCGAAATGGCTGAGATGATGGGGCAGTTGTTCCAGTCACAGCCTGCTTTAGTGCCTCTCTTGGGAGACATCTTCCTGGGCGCACAGGATATGCCCGGGGCTGACAGGATGGCGAAGCGCATCAAGGCCATGTTGCCGCCTCAAGCCGCTGCTGCGGATGGAGAGGATGAAGAAAACCCAATACCGCCAGAAGTGCAGGCACAGATGCAACAACTCCAGGCGCATGTCCAGGAGGGTGCCGCTCTGGTGCAACAACTCCAGCAGCAGAATGACCAACTCCAGGCAGAACTCCAGTCCAAGCAGGCCGAGACGGACGCCAAGGTACACGCTACGAACGCCTCCCTGGATCAGGAGAAGATCAAAGGTGCTACGGCTATTCAGGTGGCAGAGATCAATGCTGAATCCCGCGAAAAAATAGCCGGATTGCAGAATCAGGTAAATCGCATGCAGCAAATGCTCGATCTATTTATGGCTCAGTCCCAAAAGGCTGAAGCAGATACACAGCGTACCGATTCGCTCTAATCGGGTTCCCCAAAAGGAAAATAGATGTCTGAAGAAATGGTATCGGCCTTAACCGAGGGGCAACCTTTGCCCGTAACTGAAACGGTAACGTCTCCCGAAGCAGACGGGCAGGAAACTCCTGCAAAGACTTTCACGCAGGCTGAACTGGATGAAATCATCCAAAAGAAGGCGTGGAGACTGGAACGAAAGGCGGAACGCGAGAAAGCCGAATTTAAATCCAAACTGGAAGAAGAATTCCGTACTCGTGCGAAACCTGCGGAAGTCAATTCCGATAAGGAACCCAAGCGATCTGACTTTGAAGCGTATGAGGACTATATCGAGGCGCGTGCCGATTGGCGCGCTGAGCAGAAGGTCAATGCACGTTTTGAAGACTACGAAGGCAAGCAGAAAAAGGTATCGGAAGAGCAGCGCAACGCGGAGGCTCAAAAGGAGTTTTCCCGTATCGCTGACAAACGTGTAGCGGACGGCCGCAAAGAGTTCGCTGACTTTGATGCTGTCGTGAATGAAGCGATTGAGGACGGGGTTATACCTCTGAATTCAGAGCTTTACTACGGCATCATCGACTCCGATATGGGCCATAAGCTGGCCTACCACCTGAGCAAGCATCCCGCCGAAGCTGAGAAGCTGCTGGCAATGGGACCGCGCGCGCAACTGCGAGAACTGGGGAAATTGGAGGACAGACTTTCCGCGAAGAAACCCAAGGCTGACACGATGGAACCCATCGGGGGCCGAACCGTTCATTCAAACGGGCTACGCGACGGCATGTCGATGGAGGAATTCATCCGTGTCCGCAATGCCCAATTAAAAGGAAAGTGATAAATGTCTAATAATGCCCTTACCCCGTTGATGGTCTTGCAAGAGACCCAGCGTCGGTTGGAAAATGACTTGTCTTTGACCAAGTTCATCAACCGAGAATATAGCAAGGACTTCGCCGTAGTCGGTGCCAAGATCGGTGCTACGGTCAATACCAGGCGCCCCATTCGCAGCACTGTATCGACCGGCGCCGCCCTGGCAACGCAGGACTACATCGAAACCTACGTACCTGTCACGCTGACGAATCAAGATCACGTAGACATGGTATTCACCTCGCAAGAGTTGACACTGAGTATCGACGACTTCAGTGAGCGCGTGATCGGCCCGAACAGCGCCTCCCTGGCGAATCAGGTGGATTCCAATGGTTGCGCCTTGTACAAGCAAGTCGCCAACTTCGGCGGCACTGCCGGTACGACTCCCGCAACTGCTCTCGCTTTCTTGCAAGGTGGCGCGGTCCTGGATCTGCTTGCTGTGCCCCGGGACGGGCAACGCTCTGCCATTATTGAGCCGATGACTCAAGCCTATACCGTTGATGCCTTGAAAGGGTTGTTCCAATCCTCGACCGACATCGCCAAGCAGTATGAGATGGGCAAGATGGGTACCGGTCTCGGCTGGAAGTTCAGCATGGACCAAAACATCAGCCGTCATACGCCCGGCGCTCTCGGTGGCTCTCCCGTCACAAGCGGCGCTCAAGCTGGTACGGCTCCTACTGGCGCGATTGGTGCGGCTGGCGCGGACGCTACCCGTACATGGCCCTTGGTCACAAGCGGATGGACTGCTTCCGTAACTGGAGTGGTCAACGAAGGCGATGTTTTCACCCTGGCTGGCGTTTATTCGGTCAACCCGCAAACCCGTTTGTCAACCGGACAGCTGCAAACCTTCGTGGTGCGTGCCACTACGAATTCTGCCGCATCTGGCACCACGACGATTCCCGTGGCGCCGTATCCGATCTTCAGCGGCGCATTCCAGAACGTGACCAGCGCATCAAACAACATTCCGACCGCCACGCCTCTGGTATTCCTGACCGGCACATCGGCCAATACCTACGCTCAAAATCTGCTGTTGCACAAGGATGCATTCACCTTGGCGACTGCCGATCTGATCGATGTTGCTCAATTCGGCGCATGGGGTGCACGCAGCAACTACAAGGGGATCTCCCTGCGTATGGCTAAACAGTACCGTATTGGTACCGATGACGTACCGTGCCGTATCGACGTGTTGTACGGCTTCAAGGCGATTTATCCTGAGCTGGCTTATCGCCTCACCACGTAATCTCATAGGGGGCTTCGGCCCCCCTTCCTTTTTGGAGGAATCTTTGACCCCACTGTTCGACAGGATTGTGTTGGAACCTATCTATGAGACGCGCTCTGACGTTGTCTGGACGCCTGACGAGATATCCCGTTGGCAGAATGGCAAGCTGTCCATCTCCGGCAAGGTCAAGGCAATCGGAGGGGATGTCAAAGGCGTGGAAATAGGCCAGATCGTCTATCACTCAGATTCGTGCGCCAAACCATCCATCATAAATGGAGATGAAATACGCATAATCCGTGAGGATGATGTCATGTTTATCTCTGATGAGCCGGTAAAATCGTTGTGGGTAGGAGCAGAAGAGGCTTATGACTGATTATCCGGCGTGGCGCTTCCATACATCCGGCGTTACTGCCGTGGTGAGTGAGGCAGAGGATAAGGAATTAGGTCCGGATTGGCGCGGATACCTGCCTGAAGGCTTTGTCATTCCGAAAGATGCTCATTACCGGGGGAATATTCCTGATTCACTGAAGAAAAAGAAAACTTTGACGCTACCCAAGAAAAATGGCAATCACGACCGCGCTTGATATCGTCAAAGCATCCCTCAAACAACTGAGGGTATTGGGTACGGGCGACGTTCTATCCAATGAAGACGCGCAGGACGCTTTTGACGCGCTGAACATGATGCTGGAGTCGTGGTCACTCGATCATCTCTACGTCTACACAGAGACTCAGTACAACTTCCCTTTTGTGTCAGGCCAGAACAGCTACACAATCGGAACGGGCGGCAATTTCAACATTGCAAGACCCCTTAAGTTGATATCGGCATTCACGCGCAATATCAGCGGCAGCAGTACGCTCGATTACCCAATGGAGATACTGGATGACGCGCAGCAATGGGACTTGATACGCAATAAAGCGGTAGCTTCTTCATGGTCAAGGGCGGTCTGGTATGAACAATCATTCCCCCTCGGAACGCTCTGGTTTTACCCGGCTCCATCGAGCGGTACGGTATACCTCAGGTTCTACACGCAGTTGCCATCATTTTCGGCACTGAATACGGCGGTAGCGCTGCCTATTGGGTACAAGGAGTGTCTGGTATTCAACTTGGCCGTGTCATGCGCGGGCATGTTCGGGATTGAGCCATCCGCTTCGGTTATCGCCAAGGCAACCAGTTCCGCGGGAAAGCTGAAACGCTACAACAACAAGGCGACGACCACCGGCTCGGAAACAGCGCAAATATCCACACGCCGTGCGCGCTACAACATCAATGGCGATAACTTCTACTGATGGGGACTACCAACCTTGTCCCTGTTCCATTATTTGGAATCGGGAATTATGGCAAGTCGGCCAATGTCAGCGCACAGAAACGGTTAAATCTTTACGTTGAACTGAATCAGGTTGACCCTGAGAAGGGGATATTGACGCTTTATCCTACACCCGGAACGATACAGTTTATCGACTTCGGTGCAAGTCCGACGCGTGGACTGTGGGAAAAAGATAATTACATGTACGTGGTCAACGGTAACACGCTCTGGCGCGTCTCCAATGACGGCACAAAACTATCCCTGGGCTCCCTGCTGACTTCATCAGGCCGGGTTGATATGTGCGACAACGGCACACAGTTGATCGTCGTAGACGGCACTAACGGCTACATCTACAACTTTAATACACTGGCCTTTGTACAGATTACCGCTGCGGGATGGCCTGGGGCAGTCAGTGTCACATTCCTAAACGGGTATTTCATTGTATCCAAACCCGCCTCAGGGCAGTTCGCCATATCGGCGCTGTACGATGGCACATTATGGAATGCGCTGGACTTCGCTACCGCGGAGTCGGATCCGGATAATCTTGTCCGGGTGATGGTGGATACCGGCATTATTTGCCTGTTCGGCCAGAAGACAACGGAGTTTTGGGGGGATTCCGGGGCGCTGGATTTCCCCTTTGCTCGTATCGGTGCGAGTGCCATTCAATGGGGGCTGGCTGCACCTTGGACGCTCTGCAAGTTCATGGACTCGCTCATGTTCCTGCGTAAGAATCGATTGGGTCAAGTCCAGGTCTGTGCGCTTAAGAATTACACGGCTACATCGGTATCGAATCCTGAGTTGGATTACATCTTCTCGCAATATTCTGACGTATCGAATGCGACGGCTTTTGCATACATGGTATCGGGGCACCCGTTCTACCAGATCAATTTCCCCTCAGGGAATGAGTCGTGGCTGTTCGATGGCCTTTCCATGTCATGGAGCAAGGTAGGATCGAATACCACCCGGCACATTGGCGAGATACAGGTCAATTACCTCAATAAGCCGTATGTTTCAGACTACTCGAACGGAAAGCTGTACCGGTTTGATACGGGCACCTACACCGACAACGGGACACAGATATCGAGGGAATTCATCAGCCGTCACCAGATGACCGCGAACTGGACGTCTTTTGATGAGTTGTGGATCGAGATGGAAGCGGGCCTTGGGCTCAATTCCGGGCAAGGCGCTGACCCCATGATTATGATGCAGGTCTCCAAAGATGGGGGGCATCAGTGGGGAACTGAGATATGGATGCCATTCGGAAAGATGGGCGAGTACAAGCGCCGTGCGGTATTCAGAAGGTTGGGCCGTGCGCGTGACTGGCTATTCAAGTTCAGGATTACGGATCCGGTGAAGACGGTATTTGTTGCCGCATGGGGGCGCTTTGGCTAAGTCGGATTTTGACATCCCCTCAAACATGCCTATTGCTGGCAGCGACATGATTACTATGTCCTGGCTGTACTGGTGTCAGCGGATACAGTCTATTGTCACAAGGCAGACTTGGCAGGACATGGCGTCCAGTCGTGCGCTCGGGACTACTTATACGAACGGAACCGGGCGTCCGATAGCGATCAATGTCCGCGCCACTTCCACGGCGGTCGCGGCTCTGGCAATCACTTTATCGTCTGGGCTGGTAATACGCGGCAACGGCCAGAATTCAGCAGGAATAAACATGAACATCTATGCCGATATTCCCAATGGGGAGACCTATAACGTCACTGTCAGTTCAGGCACTGGCACATTGAGCCAGTGGTATGAACTGAGATGAGTCTGTCGTCTAAAGAATCGGTAATCGACAAACCGGAATATACGGTTTACGTCGAGCGGTATCAAGGCCGCGTCTGGATGCACTGCGATATTAAAAAGTGGTCGCACAACATCAAGAAAAGACTGAAACAGGATTGGGATTATGTGTTTAGGTTATATAAAACGCCGGTATATGCGCTAAATGAGCCGCACGGCGATACGAAACACCATAAATTCATGGTTTCGATGGGTTTTTCCCTGTTCGGGCCAATAGAAACCAGAGAGGGAATGAGATATGTGTACTGGAGGTCTTAATGGGTAGTCTTTTTTCGGCAATCAGCGGAAGCTCGAAGAAGGCAGCGAAAGCGCAGCAATCAGCAGCTGCCGAGGCTAATAATGTAGCTCAGAAAGAAGAGGCGGCTTCCGTTGCTAATTATGACCCTTACCTACAGAGCGGATCACAGGCGCAGAGCCAACTAAATACTTACCTGGGTCTGCCTGCGGGTGACTCAACCAGCGCCAACTACGGCTCATTACTCACGCCGTTTACCGGAGCGGATTTAACCAGTACACCTGGCTATCAATTCCAGTTGCAGCAGGGGCAGCAGGCGCTCGACCGCAAACAAGCATCGGGCGGGAATTACCTGTCAGGTGCGGCACTGAAAGAAGGCCAGCGATTCGCGCAGGACTACGCAGGAACAAGTTTCCAGGCTGGCTATGACCGTAATGCGCAGGATAAGTCCCGCGTGCAAAACTTCCTTTCAAGCGTGGCGCAATTAGGACAGGCATCGGCGGGGAACGTGGCGAACATCCGGCAAAACTTCTCCAATGCTTTTGGACAAAACACGATTGGTGCGGGTAATGCCCAGGCAGCGGGAATCATGGGGCAGGCTAACGCCATTGGTAGCTCGATCAATTCAGGGTTGAGTCTTGCCGGGATGGGCGCGGGGGCAAATGGCATGCTTGGATCTGGCGTACAAAACATGCTCGGGGCCGGGACTCCAGCAAGCTCAAGTTCACCCTCAAACGGAGGCGCAGGACTATCTAGCGCTGCATATGCCCCTCTAGGGTCTATTTTCGGGGGCGGCATGGGCGGAGGGGCTGGCGCTTCTGAAATGCTACCTCTCTTATTCTTATGATCGACGCCTCCATACCGCTGAGCGGCAACAACGAAGATCCTTTCAAGGATATTTTCGCCAAACTGCAAGAGCATAAGCTCGGCCAGATGAAACAGCAGCTATACGAGCGGGAACTTGCCAAGGATCAGCAAGCGACAGCCGACAAGGAAGCGCTCAAGGGGATGCTATCGAGTGGCGCTCAAGGGCAGGACTTGGTTGATCAGTTGATGCGTTCTGGACGTTTGGATGAAGCGAACGCCTACCAGAAGCAAATGGATGAGGCTCAATCGAGGAAACTTGACCTTCAGGGGAAAATTGGCGGTCTAGTCAAGCAATCCGCAACATCCTTGATGGCGAATCCTACTGAAGCTTATGCCATTGATCAGCTAAACCGGCTGGAGAAAATTACCGGCGCGAATATGGATGAGGATCGGGCGCAGCTTTACAGCTTCCGCAACAATCCTGATCTCATCAAGAAATGGGCGGCTGGTCATGCCTTGACTGCCGAACAATTGTTACCTAAAACATCGACTTTGAATCTTGGTGGGGCTCAGCAGGATAGAGTGACAGATTCGGTAACGGGTGAAGTAAGAGTTACCGGCGCGACTCCGATGACTCAGTCCCCGGATAGCATTGCAAGCAATAAAACTCAGATGCGTGGTCAGAATATGACCGATGCTCGCGCTCGTGAACAAATGGCGCAAGGCGGCGGTGCCAATAAAGCGCCAGCAGGATACAAATTCCTGCCTGACGGTAGCCTAGAAGCCATAAAGGGCGGTCCGGCTGACCAAAAGTTGAATACTGCGCTGACAGGCAAGGAAACCGTCAATAGCGTCTCTTCCACGTTGCGGGATTATTACGATCAATTGAAGGAAGGGAGCGGCATTACTGATCCGGGGCAAGGGGTGCTATCGAACATAGCGGCCCAGGCATCCGCTTCTGGTTTGGGCCAAGCCGTGGGAAGGATAGCCGGAACTCAGAATCAGTCGGTGCGCGATTCCATAGCCATGACGCGGCCCCTGCTCCTGCAGGCGATCATGAAAGCCACAGGAATGAGCGCCAAGCAGATGGATTCGAATACGGAATTGAAACTTTACCTTTCGACGGCGACTGATCCGACTCTGGGATATCCCGCCAACAAGCGCGCTTTGGATAAACTGGAGGAACTGTATGGCCTTGGGTCATCTGGCGTCAGCAAAGTACCTGACGGCAATTCTGTCCAAGAAACGAGAGTGAAATCCATGCCTGACCCCGCTACCCACAAGGGATATGAGGCCGAGGCGTCGGATGGCACGGTTTATGTTTCCGATGGTACGAAATGGGTACGTCGCAAATGAGCGGATTTATCCTGCGCGCTCCCAAGTCAGAGACAAAGAGCGAGGGCGGCTATGTCCTACGCGCTCCTAAAAACGATGAGTTAAAGCTTGCCGGTGATGGTGGCTTCCAAGGCAGTACCCTGGGTGGAGTGGTTCAAGGGGCGAGAGATGTTCTCGATGCTGGCGCGCAGATGCTGAGTCACGCCCTGCCGGAAGGGGTACGCAATACCATCAACCGGATTGGCGGTTTGCCGGAAGGCATCGACAAGAAAATACAGGATGATGAGGCAGCCTATCAGCAGGCGCGGGCCGCCTCTGGCCGGGATGGCATAGACCTTGCCAGGATAACTGGCGGTATTGCCGCGACTCTTCCGCTAGCCTCCGTGAAAGCGCTGCAACTTGCGAAAGGAAAAAGTGCATTTGATGCGGCCAATCTTGCGCGCGCGGCGGCACAGGGCGGCATCGTCGGCGCTGCGCAACCCGTCACCAAGGGGAACTTTGCTGATGAAAAACTAGGGCAGATCGGGACCGGCGCGGCATTCGGTGCTGCAATGGCCCCAATCGGTAGCGCCATCGGTTCCATTATCTCTCCCAATACCAGCAAGGAAGTGAAGTCGCTTATGGCGCAAGGAATCACTCCGACTCCAGGCCAGATACTTGGCGGCGTGGCTCAGCGCACGGAAGACAAACTGATGTCCGTTCCGTTGCTCGGGGATGCCATCACAGGAGGCCGTAAAAGAGCCGTGGAAGAGTTAAACCGCGCCGCCTACGCAAGGGCATTAGTCGGAACAGGCGTTGACGCTAAGAGCCTGCCTGTAGGCCGTGAAGGTATTGAAGCGGTAAAGAATGCAGTCAGTAAACAATATGATGATTTGCTGCCAAAACTGGTATTCAAGCCTGACTCTCAGTTTGTCGGAGAAATAAACAATCTTCAGCAAATGGCATCAAAGGGTCTGGGTGGAAAAGAGTTATCGAAGTTTGAATCACTTATGGGTGACATAAACCCAAACAGGGTTATGACTGGCGATACTTACAAGCTGGTTGAGGCAAAGCTGGCGCATGAAGCCAAGAATTTCTCAAGCTCTGCCGATCCTTATCATAGAGAACTCGGCTCTGCGATCAATGAGACTTTATCTTCCATGAAAGCCGGTCTTACTCGTTCCAATCCATCTCACGCCAAGGAACTCGCGCAAGCAAACTCCAATTACGCGAATTATGTCAGGTTGCGTAATGCTGGATCCAGGGCAGGTGACCAATCGCAGGGGTTTTCTCCGAGTCAGCTTGCCGCTGCGGTGCGCGGCTCTGACAGAAGCGTCGGAAAGGGAAAAGTAGCCACAGGCAACGCTCTCATGCAGGATTTATCTGATGCAGGAGTAAATGTACTGAATTCGAAATACCCTGATTCAGGAACGATCGGGCGTGGACTTGCGGCAGGCGCTCTTGGTGGCGCTGCAACCATAAACCCCATGTTCTTAGGGGTAGGTGCGGCTGCGCTGCCTTATACCAAGTCAGGCCAAAAGATCATGGCGGCTTTACTTGCTCGCAGGCCAGCTGGAGCAAATGCGCTTAGTCATGGTGCCAAAAAACTTGCCCCACTCGTAGGCACTGCGCTTGGGCAGTCTCTGCTTAAGTAAGTCCCAGATAACTTGTATCAGCACAATCCCCATAGCCATTAACGCTATGCGTAACTGCTGTTCATCATTCATAAGAGATTAAATGGCATATTTCCTCGCACCTATCGTCAATGACCAGCAAGTGGACAGCAACGGCGCGCCGCTGTCTGGTGGGTCAATCTACACTTATCTCGCCGGTACATCCAGCGCTTACCCGACTTATACCGATAATACCGGACTCACTCCCCAGGCTAATCCTATTGTTCTGAATAGCTTGGGCCTGCCATCGAGTCCGATATGGCTGACTGGTGGCGTAGCTTATAAGTTTACCATACGTGATGCTTTGGGCGTATTGCAACGCACTATCGATAACGTTTCCGGCATTAATGACGCGAATGTCTCGGTAAGCCAGTGGGTAACGTTCGGTTCAGCGCCGACTTACATCAGCGCAACCTCATTTTCTGTTGCAGGTGACCAGACAGGATCATTTCAGATTGGGCGCAGGGTGCAATGCACGGTAACGGCTGGTGTGGTCTATGGCTCTATTACCGCTTCGGTGTTCTCAACTGTTACTACGGTTACGGTGTTGCTGGATAGCGGAGCGCTCGATTCCGGGCTTAATTCTGTTGCATTAGGGCTGTTAACTTCAAAAAATACCTCAGTACCAACATCATTAACCGCGCCGCTGATTACTCCGGTAACGCTGTCCGGGACTTCCCTTGTCTTTGCCAATTCAAGCGTAGCTGCCGATCCTGCCGCTTCGAATATATGGGTAAGCAACAGAATTACCCTTACCGGATCGGCGGTAACATTTACCAACTTTCCTGCCGCGCCACAAGCCGGCGCATGGACTGAGATTTACTGCAATGCGGCTCATGTCTTCACAAATAATTCCAATCTCTTGGTGGACGGGGGGTTGACTTATACGGCGGCTATCGGGGACCGCGTTCTGGTGCGTGCGCAAACTACGACTATATTTGAGCTGCATTTTCTCAGGATATCTCCAGCTGCGACATCTGCCCTGGCAGGTACAAGCAGGTTCGGGACAAACGCGGAACAGCTTAACGGTGTCTTAACTAATGTTGGATGCACTCCAGCGGGTCTTGCATCAGTCTTATCGCTGAGCGCGAACGGCTATTATAAATTTCCCGGCAATCTCTTAATTCAGTGGGGTCAAGGGACTATACCGGGGCCGTCTGGTCTTTCAATCGTCTTTCCTGTCCCGTTCGCTAATCTTTGCGCTTCTTTCCAATTGACCAGCCTCTCTGGTTCGACGGGGAATCTCTACGCGCTTGCGGCCCCCACAACGAGCGGGGTTACGGTTGATACTTCGGATGCAGTCTCTCATTTATGCGCATGGTTCGCCATAGGATACTAACCATGCAATATTATCAATCAGATGTTATAAAAAAGAGGAATTAAATGTCATCCGTAATTGGAACAATTTCAGTAGCATTTGACTCATCATCATTTCCAAGTGTAGTGAAAGATGTTATTTATTATGGTGCCGATCCTACGGGAGTTACTGATTCCACTCCTGCATTCGCTGCCGCCGCGCTCGCTGCCACAGCGTATTCGAATGTGAATGATGGAAAAGGAGTTGATGTTCCGAAGCCCCTCAACTGCGATGTAAAAGTACCTGCAGGAACATATAAGCTTGTTTCCAAGGTCAAGACTCAGCGACGGGTAACTTGGCATTTCGAAGATGCAGCGATAGTCGATAACTCCTACATGCTGGACGGAGTGCTGCGTCGCGCAAGCCGCACCAATTCAATGCATGTAGGTATCGGTAGCGATGCTAGCACCGCATCGTTTCGCGCCAATCAGCCTCTGCTTGATGCCAACGCAGAAGCATACGGGATAGCGACACAGTCCCAATTAAGCCTGTACGGACCGCTTCAGAGCGTAGCGTCATTTGCCGATAACGCAGGAGTGACCTGCACGAAGCTGACCGGAACGACGTTCACTCCAACGAGCGTTTCATTCACGAGTGCCTTGGATTTCGATGATTTCAAATTGGGTTCGTCGCTGACTGTTGGAGATAACGCAAACTCGATTACAGGTTTTGCTCAATCGTGGGACTCAGCGTCTAAAACCATATACGTAAAGGGATGGTACAAATACACCGCAGCATTGAACGTCACTGAAACACCCGCTACTGGGTCCGTTGTGAAGGTCAACTACTTTGTGAAAGTTTGGGCGCACAACGCCAACGTCGTATTGCCGACAGGGGCCGATACAAAGCAGGGCGTCGGTTTCGAGTTGGGCACAGATAACAGGCAAGGCGACGTTTCGGAGATTCTCGACGCGAACGGTTTCTATATTTGGGGCTACGACGCGGTAAATCTAGGCCCGAACAAATCCAGCACGGCTTTTATTGCACGAAACGATTACTTCGAAGGGTTCGCCTCACGCGGGCCTAAATATGGCTTTCGTGTATTACCCGCTCTTTCCTCAGACCGTGATTTGACCGCTGTCGGCTTCTCTTACGAGAAAGAATCCGGCACTGCATTTCGGTCAATGGTTGCAGGAAAAGTATCTTTTCAGGTTGGGTATGATGGGAAGATGGAAATCGGACGTACTGATGCTGCTCAATCTACGATCATCGATTTCCACTCATCCGGTATTGCCAACGATTACGACACGCGAATCCTTGCCACAGGAGGATCAGCAACGGCGGGGCAGGGCACTATGACATATTCCGCAGCGGCTCACGTTTTCAATGCTCCGCCAAACGTACCGGCTCTTTATGTCGGGAACGCAGTATGGCTTTCTGGCGCTGGCGCTCCTAATGGAGTCATCGCGGCACCTCCTGGTTCTCTCTATACAAACACTGGCGGTGGAGTGGGGACGACTTTATACGTAAAGGAGTCCGGCTCTGGCGCCACTGGATGGGTAGCAAAATAATAAACTTAGAAAATTCATACAACCAAGGCCGCTTCTGCGGCTTTTTTTACGATCATAAACGGAGCTTAAATGGCAAAGTGGGCAAATAGTAATACTCTTGATGGCGGTCTGACCTACATCAAAACAAACGCGGTCCGCATGATCCTGCTGAGTGCTTATACGGCGGGTGACAGTTACGCGACAGTTACTGGTAATGCGCTCTGTACGATCACGATGGCATCAACGGATTATACGCTGTCCGGCACTGCGAACAACCCTCGCATACTCACCACGGCGACGAAGAGCGGCACGGCGACGGCAACCGGTACCAGCAACTCCATTGCATTTACGGATGGATCGGCAACGGTGATATGGGTTACTTCCGAAACCTCGGCTCAAACAGTGACAAGCGGGAATACGGTTAACTTTCCTGCTTTGACCTATACCTCGAATCAGCCCACTTAAGGATAGGCCATGGCACTGACTAAAGCATCTACGACGATCCTCGCGTCCCAGGCTGTGGGCGCGGCTGCAACGGTAACGGGAACGGGTATCAATCTGACTGCCGGGTATGGCGGTGAGATTGTCTGGAAAATCACAAATGGCGTATCGGCACCTACGACAGCGCCGACAATAGAGCTGCAATCATCCGACGATAACACGAACTGGTATCGCAAACAGTACATTTCTGGTGACATCACGGCCAGCAGCGTAAATAGTGGGGTATGGCCGGTATCAACAGGCGTTATGTATGTTAGAGCGATATTCATCGGGGGCGCTACGAACGGCTCGACGATGGCGTGCATGATGGAACAAATCACAAGCTATTAGCATGGGGCTGATATCGGTTCCAAGCTCATTCGATTCTCAGCCCAGATGGCAGACAGGCCTATCACAGAATAGCCTCGCTCGTGGCCTCGTCGGTTTGTGGGTACCGTCTGCGGACGGCAGCGTGCTTCCGTATAATGTTGCTACAGCTCGCAGATCGACCGGAACAACAGGAACGGTAACAAAAGGTGTAGCGCAACCCGGAAATATACTTAGTTTCGTAACAGGGAACATTGACACGAATGAGCTGCTGGATATATCCGGAAGCGCTATTACACT